>JAABUX010002224.1_pt1 | contig 27798 bp, 32 predicted proteins | sample 5561851 | NCBI WGS metagenome assembly JAABUX01 (sample SAMN10711883, study PRJNA513361) | rock metagenome | isolation source: Antarctica rocks | place: Antarctica: Victoria Land, Richard Nunatak red sandstone | collected 2016-01-03 | reverse complement strand
GCTGCTCAGCGTGACAACATACCTCTTCACCGCAACCTGTCTCGAAGACACCGAATCGACCTCCACACAACCGACCAGCCATCGATTCAAAGAAAGCGGTCTCTGTCAATGACGAGAGGTACTAGGGATTTCATGACTGCGCGGCATAACGCCCGGCGTCGGCCGGATCAATCACGGCGATCGCTTCAACCAAACGCGAGCGGCGTAACCGGGGCTGCCGGCCGTTCGTTGCGTGAGTCACTGATCCCCGCATGTGCCGATATGCACGAACGAGGCGACCTCGATGCCGTCCAGCCGCCGCTTCCCGTTCACGCTCGTTGCCGCCTCGCTCCTGGCCGTCACCGGCATCGCCGCGGCGCCGGGCGTCGTGCTGGCGTCGGAGCTGCGCATGACGATGGAGAAGCCGCGTTTCACCTGCGAGGCGCGATCCGCAAGCCTCTCCCACGTCGCCCTGCGTCCGGTCCGGCGGCCGGCGGCGCCCGCCCCGCTGCCCTGCTGCGACGGGCAGTTCGGCTGCGCGCAGTTCCTGCCCACCAGCACCGTGCTGCCCCATCCCAGGCGCTACGACAGCTGAGCCCAGCTCGCTTCCACCGCCGCATGCTTGCACCGGGAATGCTCCGGTTCTACCTCAGGACGGCACCTGGCTGTCGCGAGCTGCAGGGGGTTTAGAAGGCTCATGCTGAAGACGGAACTGGATCTCCGGTTCGACGCGTTGCGCGCGACCCCGGTCGCGGCCGACCCATTTCCGCACGTCGTGGTGCCGGACTTCGTCTCCGCGCAGAGCCTGCGGGCCATCGTGGAGGCGCTGCCGCCGATGTCCAGCGGCGGCTCGTTCCCGCCGGAGTCGCTGCGGTTGCGGCCGGTGGTGCAGGAACTCGTCCGCGAGCTGCAGGGGCCGCGCCTGCGGCGGGAGATCGCCGGGAAGTTCGGCCTTGAGCTCGGCTCGGCGCCGACCATGCTCACGCTGCGCGGACGCACGCGCGAGAAGGACGGACGCATCCACCGCGACTCGACAGCGAAGCGGGTCACCATCCTGCTCTACCTCAACCCGGAGAACGAGAGCTGGGCGCGCCGGGAGGGCTGCCTGCGGCTGCTGCGCACGCCGGACGGCATCGAGGACTACGCCGTCGAGGTGCCGCCGGTGAACGGGACCCTGCTCGCCTTCCCGAACGGCCCGACGACCTGGCATGGGCATCGCCAGTATGTCGGACGCCGCTACGCGATCCAGCTCAACTACATGGCGGAAGGCGCCAAGGCCCGCACCGAGATGCGTCGCCACCGGCTGTCGGCGCTGCTGAAGCGCTTCGCCTCCGCGGCGTAGCGCCACGCTACGGCACGTTGCGGGCCAGCTCCTCCAGCCAGACCCTGGCGTTGCCGTCCGAGGGTGCCCGCCAGTCGCCGCGCGGCGACAGCGATCCGCCCGATGACAGCTTAGGGCCGTTCGGCATCGCGGAACGCTTGAACTGGCTGAAGCCGAAATAACGCTGCAGGAACAAAGCCAGCCAGTGGCGGATCTGGCCCAGCTCGTAGGCATGGCGGCGGGCCTCGGGAAAGCCGGGCGGCCAGGTGCCGCGCGCGGTGTCGCCCCAGGCCTGCACCGCCAGGAAGGCGATCTTGGACGGCCGGAAGCCGTAGCGGAGCGTGTAGAACAGGTTGAAATCCTGCAGCTCGTACGGACCGATCTTCTGCTCGGTGCTCTGCAGGGCAGAGTCCTCGCCGGCAGGCACCAGCTCGGGCGAGATCTCGGTATCCAGGATCAGGCCGAGCGTGCGCAGCACCTCCGGCGCGAAACCGTCGGAGGCGATCACCCAGCGGATCAGGTGCTGGATCAGCGTCTTCGGCACGCCGGCATTCACGTTGTAGTGCGACATCTGGTCGCCGACGCCGTAGGTGCACCAGCCGAGCGCCAGCTCGGAGAGGTCGCCGGTGCCCAGCACGATGCCGCCATGCTGGTTGGCCAGCCGGAACAGGTAGTCCGTGCGCAGGCCGGCCTGGACGTTCTCGAAGGTCACGTCGTGGACCTTCTCGCCACGCGCGAACGGGTGGTCCATCTGCTCGAGCATCAGCCGGGCGGACGGGCGGATATCGAGCACCGCCGGAGTGATGCCGAGCGACTGCATCAGCGCCATCGCATTGTCGCGGGTGCCGTCGCTGGTGCCGAAGCCGGGCATCGTGTAGCCGAGGATGTTGCGCCGTGGCAGCCCGATGCGGTCCATCGCCCGGGCGGCCACGATCAGCGCCTGGGTGCTGTCCAACCCACCCGACACGCCGATCACGATCCTTTGCGTGCCGGTGGCGCGCAGCCGCTGCTCAAGGCCGGAGACCTGGATGTTGTAGGCTTCGAAACAGTCCTGTCCGAGCCGGGCGGGATCGGACGGCACGAACGGGAAGCGCTCGATCGGACGCCGGAAGCCGATGTCCCCGCACGGCGGCGCTAGCGTGAACGCGATCCGCCGGAAACCCCCCGCCGTGGCGGTAGCCGCGCGATTGAGCTCGAACGTGCCCATGCGCGCGCGCTCCTGCCGCAGCAGGTCGAGATCGATGTCGGCGGTAGCACTCGCCGGGCCGGACGGAAAACGCCCGGTCTCGGCCAGCAGAGCGCCGGCCTCGAACACCGAGACCTGGCCGTCCCAGGCGACGTCGGTAGTGGACTCGCCCTCGCCCGCGGCGGCGTAGAGGTAGGCGCACAGGCCGCGGGACGATTGCGCCTGGCACAGCAGCCGGCGCGTCTCCGCCTTGCCGATGGTGATGTTGCTGGCCGAGAGATTGGCGATCACCGTGGCGCCCGCCAGCACGGCGAGGGAACTGGGCGGCACCGGCACCCAGACATCCTCGCAAATCTCGGCATGCACGATCAGGCCGGCGACGTCGGCGGCCTCGAACAGCAGGTCGGTGCCGAACGGCACGGTGTCGCCGGCCAGGCTCAGGCTCTCGCCGACGCGGCCGACGCCGGCGGCGAACTGACGTGCCTCGTAGAACTCGCGGTAGTTCGGCAGGTAGCTCTTCGGCACCACGCCGAGAATGCGTCCGCGATGGATCGCCACCGCGCAATTGAACAGGGCGCCGCCATGCCGCAGCGGCGCGCCGGCCACGATCAGCGGCAGCAGGTCGGCCGAGCGGTCGCGCAGCAGGCCGATCGCGTCCTCGACGGCATCGAGCAAGGCATCCTGCTGTCGAAGGTCGTCGATCGTGTAGCCGGACAGGCCGAGCTCCGGGAACACCACGACGGCCGCGCCGTCGGCACCGCAGGCAGCAGCCAGCCGCAGGGTCGACTCGACGTTGGCGGCCGAATCGGCGAGGCTGACCGGCAGCGTGCAGGCGGCGACGCGCACGAAACCGTGTCGGTAGATCGAGTGAAAATCAGCCGTATTGCTCACCCGACAAGTCATGGGCTGGAGCCGCACGCCATGCAAGGGACACCCGGTCTCGGTTTCAAGACCGAGTTCCGTGGTAGGCAAAAAACATCGTATCTTCCGGCGCAGGAAAAAGCATGTAGATTCAGAGGTAGGATGAACATAACACGAGATAACGTGGCCATGAGCCGAACCATCCAGCCGTGACTAGGGCCGTATCGATCATCGGCGCAGGCCCCGGCGGTCTCGCCAGCGCCATGCTGCTGGCCAACGCCGGCGCGGATGTCACCGTGCATGAACGTCACGCCCATGTCGGCGGCCGCTCCGGCAGCATCACCGGCTCCAGCCCGCAAGGGCGGTTCCACTTCGATATCGGACCCACCTTCTTCCTCTATCCGCGGATCCTGTCCGACATCTTCGCCGAGTGCGGCCGCAGCCTGGAGGACAGCGTCGAGCTGATCAAGCTGTCGACGCACTACGACCTGCTGTTCGAGGGCGGCGAGCGCCTGACGGCGAGCAACGACATCGAGGCGCTGCAGCGCTCGGTCGCGATGATCTCGCCACAGGACGCGGCGGCGATCCCGGCGTTCCTGGCCGATAACCGGGCTAAGCTGGCCGCCTTCCGCCCGGTACTGGAGCGGCCTTTCAACAGTTGGCGCGACCTGCTGACCCCGGACATGCTGCGCGCGCTGCCGCTGCTGCGGCCCGGGCGCTCGGTCGAGCAGGATCTCAAGCGATTCTTCTCCGATCCGCGTATCCGGCTCGGCTTCTCGTTCCAGAGCAAGTATCTGGGCATGTCGCCCTACAAGTGCCCGAGCCTGTTCACCATCCTCGCCTTCATGGAGTACGAGTTCGGGATCTTCCACCCGCGCGGCGGCACCGGCGCAGTGATGGCCGCCATGGCGGACGCGGCGCGGCGCCTCGGCGTGCGCATCAAGCTGAACGAGCCGGTGCGGGAACTGCTGTTCGAGGGCAGGCGGGTGACCGGCCTGCGCACCGACACCGGCGTGCAGCGGGCCGACGCCGTCGTGCTGAACGCCGACTTCCTGCAGACCATGAAAAAGCTGGTGCCGGACAAGCTGCGCAGCCGCTGGACCGACCACAAGATCGCCCGCAAGCGGCTGTCCTGTTCCGCCTTCATGCTCTACCTGGGGATCAAGGGCGAGCTGCCCGACACGGCGCATCACACGATCTTCCTATCCAAGGATTTCCGCGAGAATTTCCGCGAGATCAACGATGGCACCCATCCGCCGAAGGCGCCCTCGTTCTACATGCAGAATGCCCAGGTCACCGATCCCGCGGTGGCCCCGCCCGGCTACTCGACGCTCTACGTGCTGGTGCCGGTCGGGCACATGCGCGAGGGCGGCGTCGACTGGACGCCAGCCGAGCGCGCATGCTACCGCGCCGTGGCCCTGCAGCGCCTGGCCCAGGCCGGCCTGCCCGATATCGGAGAGCGCATCGTCTTCGAGAAGATCATGACCCCGCAGGACTGGGAGAATGATCTCGACGTGCATCGCGGCGCGGTGTTCAACCTCGCCCATTCCCTGCCGCAGATGCTGCATCTGCGTCCGCGCAACCGTTTCGAGGACCTCGACGGCGTCTATCTCGTCGGCGGCGGCACGCATCCGGGCAGCGGGCTGCCGGTGATCTTCGAGGGTGCGCGTATCAGCGCGCGCCTGCTGGCACAGGATCTCGGTCTGCGCTCGGTGCGTACCGACATGCAGTGGTCGGATCAGCCGGCGGTCGCCTCGCCCCTCCCGGTACTCGCGGAAAGAACATCGACGTGAACATGCCCGTCCTGAACGTGTCGAACGCGCTGTCGCGGCCGGTCGGCGTCATCGGCAGCGGGCTCGGCGGTCTGGCCGCCGCCTGCACCCTGGCCGCGCGTGGCCACCGCGTCGTGCTGTTCGAGAAGAACCCCTGGCTCGGCGGCAAGGCGGCCCAGCACGAGGCGGACGGCTTCCGCTTCGACATGGGCCCCACCATCCTGACGGTGCCGTCGGTGCTGGAACGCATCTTCGCCGAGGCCGGCGAGCGCATGGACGCGCATCTCGACCTGAAGCGCATCGACCCGCAATGGCGCTGCTTCTTCGAGGACGGCTCCGTGCTCGACCTCGACCAGGACGCGGTCGCGATGGCGCAGCGCCTGCGCACCTTCTCGCCGAAGTCGGAGGCTGGCTACGCCGAGTTCCTGGCGATGAGCGAGAAGCTGCACGAGGTCAGCCGGAAGTTCTTCTTCTGGCGGTCGGTCGAGGACATCGGCGACACCCTCGATTTCAAGAAGAACATGGACCTCGACACGCTGAAGGACGTGCTGAGCCTGCGCATGGGCTCCACCGTCGCGCGCGAGATACGCAAGCGGGTGCCGGACAAGCGCGTCTCGCAGATGCTCGACCATTTCGTGCAGTATGTCGGCTCGTCGCCCTACCTGGCCCCCGCGGTGCTGTGCTCGATCGCGCACATGCAGACCCAGGAAGGCGTGTGGTATCCGATGGGAGGCACGCGTGCGGTGCCGGAGGCCCTCACCGCGCTGGCGGAACGGCTCGGCGTCGACATACGTACCGAGACCGGCATCGCGCGCATCGACCGCGAGGACGGGCGCCCGGATGGCCGTGCCTGCGGCGTCGTCACCGAGGCCGGCGAGCGTATCGCGCTCTCCGCCGTGGTCTCCAACATGGACAGCGTGCGCACCTACCGGGAGCTGATCGGCGGCGACACCGGCAAGCGCTTCACCCGTCGCAAGCGCGAGCCGGCCTGCTCGGGCGTGGTGCTGTATCTCGGGCTGGACCGTGCCTACCCGCATCTGGCGCACCACGACTTCGTCTTCTCCCGCGATGCCAAGGAGGAGTTCGACTACATCTACGAGAAGGGCGAGCCGGCGCCGGACCCGACCTGCTACATCGCGGCTCCCAGCCGCACCGAGCCCGGCGTGGCGCCCGAGGGCGGCGAAGCGCTCTATATCCTCGTGCACGCGCCCTACCTGCGGCCGCATCACGACTGGAAGGCGATGCTGCCGGCCTACAGGCAGGTGATCTTCGACAAGCTGGCCCGCACCGCGGGGCTGACCGACCTGCAGTCGCGTATACGCACCGAGCGCGTGCTGACGCCCGCCGACATCCACGAGCGCTACCGCGTGCTCGACGGCGCGATCTACGGCCTCGCCAGCCACGGACGCTTCATGGGCGCCTTCAAGCCGGGCAACCGATCGCGCGAGGTCGAGGGGCTGTATCTCGCCGGTGGCGCCGCTCATCCGGGTCCAGGTATGCCGATGGTGATGATGTCGGGCTGGATCGCCGCCGACAGCCTGGATCAGGACATGCGCTCCAACTCTGGCATGACGCTGGCGCAACGCAGTGCCTGATCGGACGACCGGCCAGCGCGCCGACCCGATGGCGCTGCGGTCAGAGTCCCTGTTCCGGTTGTTCAGCTTCTACCTGAGGCTCCGCTTCCGCGGTTCGTTCCACGCCATCCGGATGTCCGGCGCCACCGCCGAACTGCCGCGTGACCGGCCGGTGATCATATACGGCAATCATCCTTCCTGGTGGGATCCGGCGCTCTATCTCGTGCTCGCGAACGGCTTGTTCCGCGGCCGTCCCGGTTTCGGCCCGATGGACGCGCCTTCCCTCGCACGCTACGCCTTCTTCAGGCGGCTCGGCATCTTCGGCATCGAGAAGGACAGCATGGCCGGCGCCAGGCACTTCCTCGAGGTGGCGCGCCACGTGCTCGGGAATGCCGTCGGCCCGGGCGGCCGGGCGATGATCTGGGTGACCGGGGAGGGTCACTTCGCCGACCCGAGGCGGCGTCCGATCGCTCTGCGCGCGGGTATCGCACACCTGGCACGCACCGTGCCGGACGTGCTGCTGGTGCCGCTGGCGGTCGAGTACGTGTTCTGGAACGAGAGCCGTCCGGAGCTGCTGCTTCGCTTCGGCGCGCCGATCGCGACCGATGCCAGCCTGCGTCCGGCGGAATGGTGCCGTATCCTGGAGGACGCGCTCACGGTCGAGCTCGACGCGCTGGCCGCGGATTCGATGAGCCGCGACAAGCAGCGCTTCCAGGCCGTACTGCGCGGCGGCGCCGGCAGCTCGATCGTGTACGACCTCTACCGGAGGGCAAGGGCGATGCTGTCGGGGAAGGCGTTCTCGCCGGCGCACGAGGGGGAAGAGGCATGAGCCTGCTGGCGCTCTTCGGCTGGGCGTCGCTGCTGCTGGCGCTGCTGCCGATGCTGATCGCGCTGAGCAACTTCACGCTGTTGCGCACGCCGTCACCGGCATCGGCGCCTTCCCCGATCTCGGTGCTGATCCCGGCGCGCAACGAGGCCGCGCATATCGGTCGGGCGGTGGGCGCGGTACTAGCCAGTCGCGACTGCGACCTCGAACTGCTGGTGCTCGACGACAACTCCACCGACACCACCCCCACCATCCTCGCCGCGATCCGCGATCCGCGCCTGCGCGTGCTCAGCGGGGCCGGCCTGCCGCCCGGCTGGTCGGGCAAGCAGCATGCCTGCGCGACGCTGGCGGGCGAGGCGCGGCACGGCCTGATGGTGTTCGTCGATGCCGACGTGGTGCTGGCACCCGACGCCCTGGCGCGCATGGCGGGCGTCATGCAGCGGCAGCCGGAACTCGGCCTGGCCAGCGGGTTCCCGCGCCAGATCACGCGGACTTGGTCGGAGTGGCTGCTGCTGCCGCTGATCCACCTCCTGCTGCTCGGCTACCGGCCGCAGCGGCTCGATCGCGATCCGGCGCGCCTGATCGGCTTCGCGGCAGGATGCGGCCAGCTCTTCATCGCCCGCACCGAAGCCTATCGCCGCGTCGGCGGCCACGCCGTGATCCGCGCCTCCATGCATGACGGGCTCAAGTTGCCGCGTGCCTTCCGCAAGGCCGGCTTCGCCACCGCGCTGTTCGACGCGACGCACTTCGCCGAGTGCCGGATGTACACCCGCTTCGGCGAGGTCTGGGAGGGTCTGAGCAAGAACGCGACCGAGGGCATGGCCACCCGGCGGGCATTGCCGATCTGGACCATGCTGCTGGCCGGCGGCCACGTGCTCCCGTTCGTGCTCGCCATCGTCTCGCCCGGCTTGGTGCCATTCGCCGCCTGCGCGCTCAGCCTGGGCCTGCGCGGCCTGCTGGCGTCACGGTTCCGGCAGGATCCGCGCGGCGCGTTGTTGAGCCCATTCGGCGTGGCGCTGATGCTGGTGCTGCAGTGGAACGCCCTCCTCCGCGCCGCACGCGGATCGCCGGCCACCTGGCGTGGCCGTGCCTACCCGATGCAATGACGGCACCCGTGCAGTGACGGCGGTACCGGTCAGGCTGTGGTGGCACCTGATGTTGCCTGCCCTGCTCGCGGCCTGGTTGCCCGCCCGCCACGCGGTGGCCGCGACCCTCGAGGTGACGGTGCATGGCGTGCGCAACGATCGCGGCCAGATCCGCATCGGCGTCTGCCGGAAAGCGGAGTTCCTGTCCGAGGCCTGTGTGCGCCATGCCGTCGTCGCTGCGCGTGCCGGCGATGTCCGCGTCTCGATCCCGGACGTTCCGCCAGGGCAGTATGGCGTGGCGGTCTACCAGGACGAGGACGGCAGCGGCAGGCTGAAGCGGAATTTTTTCGGGAAGCCCCGGGAGGATCTAGGTTTTTCCCGTGATCCCGCGCTAGGACTGGGACCGCCCTCGTTCTCCCGCAGCGCGATCATGGTCGGTGTCAGCGATATCCGGATCGCGCTGACGCTGCGTCACTTCGGATCCTGACGTCCAAGGAACCTCATGCGACATCTGCTTCGTGTCTCGATCATGGCGGCGGGCCTGGTGGCTCTCGGCCTGCCCGTCTCTTCCATGGCCCAACCAGGACCCCGTGGCCCGGTGCCGCCGCCCTATCATCGTCCGTATCGTCATCGCCATCACGTGCCGTATCGTCGTCCGCCGCCGCCGCGCCACGATTACCGGCCGCGCTGACGTCAGCCGGGGACCGGCCGCGGCACCTGTCCCGGCCCGATCATGCCTGACTATCGCGGAAGCGATCTGTCCGATCCGCAGGTATCGTCATGGGACTGCTGCACTGGACGCTGGTGTTCCTGCTCGTGGCGCCAGAGCATGATCATTTCGATCATACTCTGCTTGACTGAGGAAAGAGCAGCTTTATCAGCTGCCTGGGATCGCGACGCGACTCCCGTCAGACTGACACTGCCCTAGACGATCTCGCTGACGGCGATCGCCGCCTTGCAGCCGGCCTTGATCACCCTCGACATCAGGCGATAGGCCGGCGCCAACTCGGCTTCGTTGGCGAGGCCAATGTCGCGATGTTCGAGTTCCTCCAGGCGGAACACCTCGATCTGATCCCGCAGCTCGGTCTCGTCGTCGCCGAGGCTCGCGGCCTGCGCGGCATAATGTTCGTCGATCGCCTCCTCGACGGCGACGGTGCAGGCCATCGCCGCGCGCTCGCCGATGGCCGCGGTGATCGCGCCCAGCGCGAACCCCGCCACGTGCCAGAGCGGCAGCAGCGCCGTCGGCCGCACCCGCCGCTTCACGATCAGCCCGGAGAACACGGTCTTGTGGTGCGTCTCCTGCTCCATCATGTGACGCAGCAGTTCGGCTTTCTCGCCGCGTCCGAGCACGGCGAGTTGCCCGGCATAGATCCGCTCGGCGCCATACTCCCCCGCATGGTCGACGCGGATCATGCGGCTGAGGCGGGTGGCCCGGTCCGGCTCGCCGGGCTGCGTGCTCCCCGATGGCATGGTCGACGCCTGGGTCATGAAACTCTCCGGCTCCGGACGACGGCGACGATCAGCGCGGACGCCCCCGCCGCATAGATCAGGTCGAGCGACGCCATCGACAATGGCAGGAATGCGAACAGGCGGTTCGGCGAGTCGCACGGCTTGGCCGGGTAGCGCGGCATCGAGGCCAGCCGTTCCGAGAAGCTGCCGCCGTGGAAGTGCGGCGCCATGCATTGCGGCAACGGGTCCGGCCACCAGCCTTGCTCCACGCCCAGGTGGGTCAGGGAGAGCCCGATCGCCGCCGCGAGCGACAGGGCGCACAGCAGCAGGATGGGCCTCGCGACACCGGCCGGCGCGAGCATTGCCGCCAGCCCGGTCCCCAGCAACAGCCGGTAGGGCCAGCGTTCCAGCAGGCACAGCGCGCAGGGCGCCATCGACAGCCGATGCTCGGCGAACCAGGCGACGGCAAGGGCCAGGGCCCCGAGGAGGGCCGCGACCGCGCCCGCGCGCCGTTCAGTGGGCACGGGACTCCTGGTTTCTCAGCGCGCCGAGGAAGTCCCGCGCCCAAGTCGCGGCGGTGACCTTGTGCACCGCGACGTCGAGTGCCTCCCAGCGCGAGCGGCGCTCCTTCTTGGGCATCACCAGGGCCTGGTGCAGGCCCTCGGCGATCTCGTCCGGGTCGTATGGGTTGACCAGCACCGCCTGCGGGAACTCCGGCGCGGCGCCGGCGAAGCGCGACAGCACCAGCACGCCCGGATCGGCCTCGTCCTGAGCGGCGACGTACTCCTTGGCGACGAGGTTCATGCCGTCGCGCAGCGGCGTCACCAGGGCGACGCGGGCGAAACGATGAAAACCCGCCAGGGTCGCGCGCGGGATCGCCCGGGTGATGTAGCGGATCGGCATCCAGTCGAACTCGGCCCAAGAGCCGTTTATGCGCCCGGCCTGCTCGTCGAGCTTGCGACGCAGCGACTTGTACTCGGCGACGTCGCCGCGCGAGACCGGCGCCACCTGCAGGAAGGTCACGTGGTTGCGATGCTCGGGAAAGCGTTCCAGCAGCCGCTCGTAGCCCTGGAACCGCTGCGGCAGCCCCTTGGAATAGTCGAGGCGATCGACGCCCAGGATCAGGGTGCGTCCGGCCAGGCTCTCGGTCAGGCGCAGCAACTCGGGTCCCTTGGTGGCTTTCGTCGCCTGGCTGGCGAATTCATCGGGATCGATGCCGATGGGAAAGGCAGCGGTCACGGCCTGCACGCCCTCCGCCTGCAGCGACTGGTCCAGATGCTCTCGGTCCTGCTCGGTCTGCATGCCGATGAGCTCGTAGGCGGCCATCGAGCGGATCAGCTTCTCGGCCCCCGGCAACGCGCCGAACAGCGCCAGCGGCGGGAACGGCGTGTGCAGAAAAAATCCGATCCGCGCTTTCACGCCGAGTTCGCGCAGGGCCGCGCCGAGCGGGATCAGATGGTAGTCCTGCACCCAGATCACGTCGTCGGGCTTGAGCAGCGGCACCAGGCAGCGCGCGAACAGCGCGTTGACGCCGAGGTAGGTCTCCAGGTCGCCGCGGCTGTACTCGACCAGCCCCATCCGGTAGTGGCACAGCGGCCATAGGATGCGGTTGGAGAAGCCTTCGTAGAAGCCCCTGTTCTGGGCAGGCGTGAGATCGATCGTGGCGAAGCTGGCACGGTTCCGGGTGCTGATCTTCGGTGTCGGATCGCCGTCGCTTGTGCTGACCTGGCCGGACCAGCCGAACCACAGGCTGGGCTGGCCGCGAATCGCATCCTTCAGTCCGACGGTGAGACCGCCGGCCGGGTTGTTCTGCTCGCGTGGAGACGGCACCCGGTTGGAGACTATGACTAGACGACCCACGCGCGTTCCTCTCCAGCGGCCAGCGACGTCAACCAGCGCCGTACCGATTCCGGCTCGTCGAAGTCGTCCGGGATGCGGTAGCCGGTGCCACCGAGCTCTATCGCCGCCCGGATGCCATCCTCGTCGGTGACGTCGTCCCCAATGAACACCGGCAGCCGGCCGGCGAACGGCGGACGTCGCATCAAGGCGCGCACCGCGCTGCCCTTGTCGAGGCCGGAGGGACGGATCTCCCAGGCCATCTTCGCCGACTGCACGTGGAAGCGTCCCTCGGAGCCGGCCACCATCGCGTCCGCTGCCTGCTTCAGGATCTCGCCGGCCTCCGGATTGGCCCGGTAGTGCAGCACGAACCCGCAAGCCTTGCGCTCCACCCGGACCCCCTCATACGCGACCGCGAGGGCCTCGCCCTGCAGCACCCATTCCAGCGGCAGCGGCGGCAGCTCGGGGCGCTGGATCGCCTCGCCCGGCGCGCACCGCATCGCGATGCCGTGCTCGCCGGCGATGGCGAACGGCACGCCGGGCAGGAACTCGTCGACCTGCTCGATCGGCCGGCCGGTCACCACCGCCAGCGCATCGCCGCACAGCGCGCGGAGCCGCAGCAGCGCATCGGCGAGACCGGGCGGGACCCGGACCAGCTCGGGTGCGGGCGCGATGTCGACCAGCGTGCCGTCGAAGTCCAGCAGGAAGGCGGCCCGCTCGACCTTCGGCAGGGCCGGACGGGCGGTGAGAACCGGCTGCGTCATGCTTGGCCCATCCCGTACCATCGAAATCCTCTCACGGGCGATCCTCTAGAGCAGCCTCAGTCTGACTGGAATCGCTTCGCGATCCCAGGCAGCTGATAAAGCTGCTCTTTCCTCAGTCAAGCAGAGCATGATCGAAGTGATCATGCTCTAGGGGCGATTTGGCGGCGGCGGACCGTCCGGGGGCGCTGGTGGCTCGGGCGCCCCCGAAGGATAGACCGGGTCGGGACCGTCGACGGCCGGCGAGGCACCGGCATCCGGGGCACCGGGGTCGAACCTCGCCTGCGCCGGAGGCGGGGGCAGCAGCGGGGGTGCTGCCGGCGCGACGCCGACCCCGCCGCACGAGACCAATTGCACGCCGTAGACCGGGCTCTCGAACACGGCAATGAACGGCTCGGCCGAGAACATCCAGCCGGAAAACACCGGCGCGGCGCTGGTGTCCCGGACCGACAGGAAGGCGGCAGAGTCCGGTGGCAGGCCCGGCGGATGCTGCAGGCAGCTTCGCACCGCGACCCCGAGGCTCTTATAGCTGGCGGTCTGTCCTGCCGGGATGGTCAGCGTCTCGACGTGGGCGTCCAGCTTGTCGAGCACCCGCACCACCGCGGCCGAACGTCCCTCCCAGCTATCCGGCGGATACATCGCCGGCGGCGTGATCGGCTCGGCCGCCAGCACCAGTCCTGCCGGCAGCGGAACCAGCAGCAACGCTGTCGCCAGCCGGCACGCCATCCTCATGATGGCGGCGATGATCGGGCGGTCGCCGCGGCCTGCATCGGGGTCTCGAGCGCCTCCACCATCGCGATCAGGATCCGGCGCATGGCGACCTGATCCACACCCATCAGCACCGCATCCTCGAAGGCGTCGCGCAGCATGCCCTCCAGCTCGGCATGGTTCTCCTCCAGCATCCGGAGCTTCTCCCGGCAGGCGACCGGCGTCCCATCGGGCTGTGGCCAGCGCATCGTCACGGCTTCGGCAGGTCGTCCGGCCTGGCCGGAGCGCTGCCCGCACCGCCGGCGGCGCTACCGGATGGCTTCCCCGCCGTGCCTCCTGCCGACCCGGCCTGCTTCTTGGTCGCGGAGTCCGTGACGGTGAAGATGAACTTGCTCAGCAACTGCTCCAGGCTGATCGCGCCCTGGGTCTCGGTGATGCGCCCGCCGTCGGCAAGAATGGTGTCCGACCCGCCCGGCGCCAGCGCCAGGTATTTGCCGCCGAGCAGGCTGTCGGAGGTGACGACGAGGGAGCTGTCCGCGGGTAGCTTGATGTCCGGCCGCACGCTGAGCGTCACGATCGCCTGGAAGTCCTTCGGGTCGACCGTCTCGTTCATAACCTGCCCGACCGTGACCCCTGCCATGCGTACGTCGGAGCCGACATCGAGCCCATCGATATGGTCGAACTGCGCCGTCAGGACGTAGCCGGCATGGCTCTTGCGGCCGTTGCCGATGACCGCGGCGATAATCAGCCCGGCGAGCAGGGCCAGGACCAGGAAGCCCGCCAGCAACTCGACCGGGTCATGCCGGCGGGCAAGGCTTGGTTGCGTCTCACTCATCATCAAGCACCCGGCATCATCAGGCGTCCGGCGACCAGGATTCGTAGTCGCCGCGCGCCTGCCTGCGCTTGCCGCCGCGATAGTCGCTGCCGGGCGGGCGGTAACCAGCCGGTTCGCCGGTACGGTTGGCCTCGAAAGGCAGCTGCCACGGCTGCCTGACGCTGACCGGCAGCGGCGCGTCGTCGGCATAGTGCAGCCAGTTCCACCACTCCGCCGGGACCGAGGACGGATCCTCGCCTGGCCGGTAGATCACCCAGCGCCGTTGCGGGCGGGTGCCTGCCCGGCTGACCCGCCGCTCCTGGTAATAGGCGCGGCCGTCGGCATCCTTGCCGATCAGCCGTCCCTTTAGCATCGTGAAGAGCCGGGTGCCGATGGTCGTCATGCGTCAAGATATACGCAAGGCAGCCGGGGCGGTCCATCCACGCCGCCGCCCGGCCGAGTTATCCCGGATATCCACAACATGCTGTGGCCGTTTGGGCATCCGGATACCAATATATAGCTTGGGCTCGGGTGTCCCGGCAGGGTAGCATCTGGGCATGGACGCTCCTGACGCACCTGCAAGAGGCCGCCGGATGAAGGCTCGATCGCCCACCACGGGCAGCACCGCGCGCATTGCCGCGCACTGGAACGGCGTGCGGATGCGACGGGTCCGTGCCGGTGCCGATCCGGATGCGGCGACACGACTGGTCACCTTGCCTGCGGACTGGGACGACGGCGCCGCGGCGGCGCTTGCCCAGCTGGCGCCAGGGCGCGCGGAGGTCTCGCTCGCCCACGCCGCGACACGCTGGATCCATGCGCTCGCCGATGACACGGCGGCCGACATGGCGGCCGGGACCACGCCCGCCGGTATCGACCTGGCGGGCCGCCTGGCGACGATGCTGCTGTATCGCATCGCCGCACCGAACCAGGCGGTATGGCAGGGCTCACGGGCGACGGCACCCGCGTTCGTGCTCAACCTGGCCGCCTTCGTGCGACCCGGCTCCGGTCTCGACGTGAACGGCTTCGCCGCCGCTGTCGGCGCGGTCTCCGAGGCGCTTCTGGTGCTCGTGCGCACGGGCGGCCGATCGGGCCGGGTCCTGCTCGGCAACCTCGACGCGTGCCTGGCCGCTCTCGGTCTCGACTATGACAGCGAGCAGGCGCGCGACGTGGCCGCCTGCCTGCTCGCCCTCGCCACCGCATCCGCACATCCGGATCGCGTGCCGCCGCAGGGCGTCTGCCAGCAACCGCCGGCGCGTTGCGTGGTGCCGGCCCTGGCGAAGCGGGCGAATGCCGCCTGGCAGCAGGCCGCCGCGCATGCGCCCGACCGCAACGCGGAGCTTTTCTCCGAGGCCGGTCATATCGAGACCGGACTCTCCGTTCCGGGTCCGGTCGACGCGTTGCTTGGTTTTGAGGCCTGCGGCATCGCGCCGATCTTCTCGCCGCTACGCCCGGACGGTCGGCTCGCCGCCAGCACCCTCGCCCGCCTTGCCGCCCGGGCGATGAGCCCCGAGGCAGCGCTCGCCGCGAGCCTGGCCGGAGAGACCGTGCTGCGCGCGGCGGATTTTGCCTCGGTCCAGGCGATGCATCGCGCCGTCAGTCCATTCATCGACCGTATGATGGCACCAGTGCCATCGCATCAGCCGGTTCAGCCGGTATCGAGGGTGGCCGACGACCGCGCTATCGCTCCCCGGCCGGCGCGACGAGAGCTGCCCTCCCGCCACGGCGGCTTCACCCAGAAGGCAGCGGTCGGCGGGCACCGGCTCTACCTGCGCACCGGCGAGTATCCGGATGGCAGCCTGGGCGAACTCGCGATCAGCCCGATGCGCGACGGACCGGCGCAACGCGGATTGATGGAGGCCTTCGGGCAGGCGGTCAGTCTCGGACTGCAGCATGGGGTGCCGCTGGAGGCCTATGTCGAGGCGTTTGCCTACACGCGCTTCGGTCCGAGCGGCGCCGTCGAGGGTGACGCCTCCATAGGCAACGCCACGTCACTGCTGGACTATGCGTTCCGCACCCTGGCTCATGCCTATCTCGGACGCGCGCTGCCCGACGCGCCGCAGCACGCGGCCGGCCATTCGCCGCTCGAAGCAGCGGCCGAGGCGCTGCTGCCGCTCGACCTGCCGCGTGCCAGCAACGCCGGCATCAAGCCGGCGGTCAGGCAGCGTCACGGCCTGCGGCTGGTCGGCTGAGGTCAAGCAGGAGCACGCGCGGTGAGCGGGATAGAACTGGATGAGCGCCTTGCCGCCCTGGGCATCACGCTGCCGATCGCCGCCACCCCGGTGGCGAACTACGTCGCCGCCGTGATCACCGGCAACCTGCTCGTCGTGTCCGGCCAGTTGCCGCTGATCGAGGGGCGCCTGAGCGCCACCGGCAAACTCGGCGGCGGCGTCAGCATCGAGCAGGGTTCGCACGCGGCGCGTACCTGCGCGATCAACCTGCTCGCCCAGATCAAGGCTGCGACAGGCTCGCTCCATCGCGTTCGCCGCGTGGTGCGGCTCGGTGGCTTCATAGCCTGCACCGCCGACTTCACCCAGCACGCGACCGTCATGAACGGCGCGTCTGACCTGATCGCGGCGATCTTCGGAGAAGCCGGTCGCCATGCGCGGTCCACGATCGGGGTGCCATCGCTGCCGCTGGACGCGCCGGTCGAGGTGGAAGGCCTGTTCGAGATCGCATGAGTCCGATCCCATGGATTGGACGATCCCCTGTTTTGCATTTGCACGGCGCGTTCCATATCGGCTGCATGCCTGATCAAACTTTCTCCCTCAGCCTGCATCCGGCGATCAAGGCGGTTGATCCGGCCGAGTGGGATCTCTGCGCCGGCGACGACAACCCGTTCGTCAGCCACGGCTTCCTGTCGGCTGTCGAGGATAGTGGTTCGGCCGGTCCGCGCACCGGCTGGCTGCCGCGCCATGCCGTCCTGCGCGACGAGACCGGTCGCCTGCTCGCCGCAGCACCGATGTACGCGAAGTCGCACAGCTACGGCGAGTATGTGTTCGATCATGGCTGGGCGGCGGCGTTCGAACGCGCCGGTGGAAACTATTACCCCAAGCTACAGGTCGCCTCGCCGTTCAGCCCGGTTCCCGGACCGCGCCTGTTGCTGCGTCCGGACATCCCTCAGGAGCAACGCGGCGCCGTCATGCAGGCGATGGCCGCCGCCCTGAGCCAGGCCTGCAGCGAACTGCAGCTCTCTTCCGTGCACATGACCTTCTGCCGTGCCGAGGAGTACGAGCAGCTCGGCGCGGCCGGCTGGCTGCAACGCCTGGGGACGCAGTTCCACTGGGAGAATGCCGGCTACGGCTCGTTCGACGATTTCCTCGGCAGCCTGAGTTCGCGCAAGCGCAAGGTGGTGCGTCGTGAGCGGCGGGACGCGAACGACTGCGGGCTCGAGTATCGCACGCTGCGCGGCTCCGAGATCACGCGCGCGTACTGGAAGGCGTTCTACCGGTTCTACACCTCGACGGTGGACCGCAAGTGGGGCAGCGCCTATCTCACCGACCGCTTCTTTCCGCTGCTGTCCGAGCGTCTCGGCGATCGCGTGGTGCTGATGCTGGCGGAGCATGAAGGCCGTCCGGTCGCCGGGGCCCTCAACCTGCTTGGCGGCGACACGCTCTACGGGCGCAACTGGGGCTGCATCGGCGACTGGCCCTTCCTGCATTTCGAGCTGTGCTACTACCGCGCCATCGCGTTCGCGATCGAGCACGGCCTCGCTCGGGTCGAGGCAGGCGCGCAGGGCGAACACAAGATCCAGCGTGGCTACCTCCCGCAGCCGACCTATTCCGCCCACTGGATCGCCCATCCCGGGCTGCGCGGCGCGGTCGCGGCCTTCGTGGAAGAAGAGCGCGCGGCACGGCTTGCCGAGATGGAGGAGCTGGCGACCCTCTCGCCTTATCGCCGAGATGATTGAGGCGGACGCAACGAGGCGTCCAGCCTATCATTCTGGGGTCCGCGAGCATGAAGTCTGCTCGCGAGACGCAGGATCTATGATCTTAACAGTCGTGCCAGATCCGGGATCGACGAGCCATGAGTGACGAACCGAAACGCAATGACGAGCGTGTCAGGGTCCGGGCCTACGAACTATGGGAAAAGGATGGCCGTCCGCATGGTCGCAACGAGGAGTACTGGGCGGAAGCGTTGCGCCAGATCCTGGAGCAGGAGCGGCTGAAGACCACTTCCTGATCAGGATCGCAGGCAATCGGCGTGGCAGGACCTGTAGCCCGGCCAGCCTGGCATTCAGGTCCGCCGGATCGTGGTCTGCAGGTTCTCGTCGATCTTGGCGAGGAAATCCTCGGTGTTGAGCCACTTCTGCTCTGGACCCACCAGCAGCGCCAGATCCTTCGTCATGAAGCCTGACTCGACGGTGTCAATGCAGACCCGTTCGAGCGCCTCGGCGAAATGCGTCACGTCGGGGGTGTCGTCGAAGCGGCCGCGGTAGATCAGGCCGCGTGTCCAGGCGAACACCGAGGCGATCGGGTTGGTGCTCGTCTGCCGGCCTTTCTGATACTCGCGGTAATGCCGCGTCACCGTCCCGTGCGCCGCCTCCGACTCCACGGTGTTGCCGTCCGGAGCCAGCAGCACCGAGCTCATCAGCCCCAGGCTACCGAAACCCTGCGCCACGATGTCGCTCTGCACGTCACCATCGTAGTTCTTGCAGGCCCAGACATAGCCGCCGGTCCATTTCAGCGCCGCCGCCACCATGTCGTCGATCAGGCGATGCTCGTAGGTCAGTCCGAGGGCGGTGAAATCGGCCTTGAACTCGGCGTCGAAGATCTCCTGGAACACGTCTTTGAACATGCCATCATAGGCCTTCAGGATGGTGTTCTTGGTCGAGAGATACACCGGCAGCTTGCGGTCGAGGCCGTAACGGAAGCTGGCGCGCGCGAAGCCGGTGATCGACGCCTTGGTGTTGTGCATGCCGAGCGTCACGCCCGGACCCTTGAAGTCATGCACCTCGAGTTCGAGCGGGGCGCCGCCGTCGGTCGGCTGATAGGTGAGCGTGACGCGGCCGGGACCGGGGATCTTGGTCTCGACTGCACGGTAGATATCGCCATAGGCGTGACGGCCGATGACGATGGGCTGCGTCCAGTGCGGCACCAGACGCGGCACGTTCGAGCAGATGATCGGCTCGCGGAAGATGGTGCCGTCGAGGACGTTGCGGATGGTGCCGTTCGGTGAACGCCACATCTTCTTCAGCTTGAATTCGGTGACACGCGCCTCGTCCGGGGTGATGGTGGCGCACTTCACGCCGACGCCGTACGTCTTGATAGCGTGGGCGCTGTCCAACGTTACCTGATCATCGGTCGCATCGCGATGCTCGATGCCCAGATCATAATATTTCAGGTCGACATCCAGGTAGGGCAGGATCAGCTTCTGCTTGATGAAGCTCCAGATGATGCGGGTCATCTCGTCGCCGTCGAGTTCGACGACCGGCTCCTTCACCTTGATCTTTGCCATGGTCTTATCCTGTCAGGGGCCGCCCGACGCCGCGCCGGGACTAAGCTGCCCCTCCTTCGCATCCCGCGTTTGAGGCCGCAAGGCTGTGCCCGGAAACGATATCCTGCCGAAGCTGGTGGTTCCAGCCTGGACGGCGCGGCGGTTGTCGGGGCGATCCGCGCTGCCGCCTCAGTCGGCCGCCTCGGCGGCCTCATGCTCGTCGGGCGTGGTCATCATGGCGTTCGCCACCACGCCGGCCTGCTCACGGATCCGCGTCTCGATCGCCGCCGCCATGTCGGGATGGTCGCGCAGAAACTGCTTGGAGTTCTCCCTGCCCTGACCGATCCGCTGGCTGTCATAGCTGAACCAGGCGCCAGACTTCTCGACGATGTTCGCCTTGACGCCGAGGTCGATCAGCTCGCCCATCTTGCTGACGCCCTCGCCGTACATGATGTCGAACTCGACCTGCCGGAATGGCGGCGCCATCTTGTTCTTCACCACCTTGATACGAGTCTGGTTGCCCACGACCTCGTCCCGCTCCTTGATCTGGCCGATGCGGCGGATGTCCAGGCGGATCGAGGCGTAGAACTTCAGCGCGTTGCCGCCGGTAGTGGTCTCGGGGCTGCCGAACATGACCCCGATCTTCGAGCGGATCTGGTTGAGGAAGATCAGCATGGTGTTCGAACGGGACACCGATCCGGTCAGCTTGCGCAGCGCCTGGCTCATCAGCCGCGCGTGCAGGCCGACATGGCTGTCCCCCATGTCGCCGTCGAGTTCGGCCCTCGGCACCAGGGCGGCGACACTGTCCACGACGAGCACGTCTACAGCGCCCGAACGCACCAGCGTATCGGCGATCTCCAGTCCCTGCTCACCGGCGTCCGGCTGGCTGATCAGCAGGTTGTCGAGGTCAACACCCAGCTTGCGGGCATATCCCGGGTCGAGCGCATGCTCGGCGTCGATAAAGGCGCATGTGCCCCCACGCTTCTGCGCCTCCGCTATGGCATGGAGGGCCATCGTGGTCTTGCCCGAGCTTTCCGGACCATAGATCTCCACGATCCGGCCGCGCGGCAGCCCGCCGATGCCAAGCGCGATGTCCAGTCCGAGCGACCCGCTGGAGATGACGTCGGCGACCTCGTTGGATCGCTGACCCATGCGCATGATCGAGCCCTTTCCGAAGGCCCGTTCGATCTGGCTGAGCGCTCCCTCGAGCGCCTTCGACTTGTCCATTACTTGCTTCCCCAGGCTCGAGATAAGGACGGTCGAGCCAGAACTGTGTCAGATGAGAGTGTCACAGGGCGGCACCCAGCCGCAACTAAAGCCGACCCTGTCGCCATTCAGGATCCGGATCTTGGCGCTCCAACTTTTCGCTCCAACTTTTTGCTTTGGCAGGCGGCGTCGGATTACGAGAGTGTTCGCTTTTGTTCTACCAGAACAAAACATGATCACGCAAATTGGTTCTTCAAGGTTCATCCCGAACTCTCCCTTCTCGAACCCCCCCTCTTATGAACTCACGGGGCGGGCCTGGTGGACGCATCATCGGACCGGCGGCGCTCCCGGCGGCGGCCGGCGCAGCCGCCATACATAGGCGATGATCCCGGCAACCGCCTGGAAATGCTCACGGGGGATCTCGGAGTCCAGCGGCAGCACGTAGAGCGCACGAGCCAGGGGCGGATTCGAGACCACCGGTATCCTGTTGTCCTGCGCCACCTCTCGGATACGTGCCGCCAGGTCGTCCATTCCCTTGGCCACGATCCGGGGTGCCGCCTTGCTGCCGCTCTCGTATACCATGGCAACTGCATAGTGCGTCGGATTGGTCACCACCACGGTCGCCTTTGCTACCTCCGCCATCATCCGCTTCGCGGCCCGCTGCCGCCGCAGCTTTCGGATCCTCCCCTTGACTTGAGGATCGCCTTCGCTCTCGCGATGCTCGTCACGCAGTTCCTGCCGGCTCATGCGCAGCTCGGCATTGTGCTTGTACCATACCCACGCGACGTCGATCATCGCGACACATACCTGAACCGCCAGCACCAGCAGGGCCGCGCTCAGCGTCAGCCGCACCATCTGGCTCGCCAGCGTGGCAGCATCCCAGCCTTCGGCGCGCATCAGCATCGGGAACAGGCCACCCAGCACATGCCAGATCGCGAACCCGAAGGCTGCGAACTTCAGCAGCGACTTCAGCCCTTCGACCGCCGTCTCGCCGCCGAAGATGCGCGACAGCCCCTTCATGGGACTGAGCCGTCCGGGTTGTGGCATGAGGGCCTCAAAGCGAAGCAGAAAGCCAGTCTGCACCATCGTCATCGCGATCGTGCCCGCAGCGCCCGCAAGCAGCACGGGTCCGGCCAGCTTGATGCAGAACCCGAGCAGCTCGTGCAGGACAGTGAACGCGCCGCCTCCGGACACATCGATGGTGGCTGCGTTCTCCATCAGCCCCCGCATCCGGATCACGAACCGGTCGGCGCGGGGCGGCACCAGCATCACCAGGGCCAGGATGGCTACTCCCAGCCCCGACAGCGTCTGCAGCTCACGCGAGACCGCGACCCGGCCTTCCTCACGAGCGCGCGCGAGCCGCTTGGCGGACGGGGCCTCCGTCCGGTCGTCCTTGTCGGCTTGCGCCATGGCACTTCTACAGCCCGGGCAGGCTGGCGAAGCTGGTCTGCATCGCCTGCATCCAGACCGCCAGCAACGGACCGATCAGCAACGCGAGTAGCAGAAGGCCTCCCAGCACTTGGCCTGGCAGCGAGAGGCCGTAGACCTGCAACGATGGCACCATCTTGGCCAGCAGGCCGAGCATCACCTGCCAGACGAAGCCGGCCAGGATCAGCGGTGCAGCCAGGCGCAAGGCCAGCGAGAAACAACCCTCGGTCGCGATCGCGACGCTCTGCGCCGCGTCTCCGACCGATAGCAGCGTCCCCGGCGGCACCAGCCGATAGCTGCCCGCGAGCGCTCCCAGCGGCAGCGCATACAGGCCGGATGAAAGGATCAGCACGGGCGCTGCCAGCGCTAGCACACGACTGACCCCGGTAGTCTGCGAACCGAGTTCCGGATCGGGCTGCAGCACGCTGGCGAGGCCGATCATGGTCGAGATGATCTGTCCCGCGATCGGCAGCGACAGCGTCATCAGTCGCGCCAGCCAGCCGAGCAGCAGGCCACAGGCGAGCTCGGACCCTATCATCGTGAAATCGCGCAGCACGGTACCGCCGGAGGACGGCATCATTGCCTCGATCCCGGGAAAGATCAGCAGCGTGATCCCCACCGCGAGGCCCACCCGCAGGACGACCGGGACCTCGGTCTCGCCGAATCCAGGCAGCACCATCACCGCCGCACTGACCCTGCAAAGCACCAGCATGAAGCCGAAGGCCAGTTCCGGCAGACCGGTCAGCAGCGCCTGGACATCGGAGGTCACTGACCGCCTACGGCGATCAGCCGGTCGAACAGCGTGTGCGAATAGTCTGCCAGGGTCACGTACATGAACGGGCCTGCCAGCATCAGGGCCGCGCCCAGTGCCAGGACCTTCGGCACGAAAGCCAACGTGCTCTCGTTGATCTGCGTCACCGCCTGGATCAGCGAGATCACCAGTCCCACCACCATCGCCGTCACCAGTCCAGGCGCGCCGAGCTTCAGCACCACCATGAACAGGTCGCGCAGCACCAAGCCCACGTCACCTTCCTGCATCGGGTGAGATCCTCTGGGCTAGATCGACATCTTCATGATGTCCTGGTAGGCCTGCACCACCCTGTCGCGGATGGCCACCGTTGATTGCAGCGCAAGCTGGGCACGGGAAACTGCCATCACCACGTCGGTGATATTGCCCTCGCCGGACATCCCCTGGATCGCTTTCGCGTCGGCCTCCTGGCCGGTATGCACCACGTCCTGCAGAGCGCGTTCCAGGGTGGAGCCGAAGCCGGACGAGCCGGATGCCGACCCGTCCTCCATGCCGTCGACCGCGCCCACGCCGGCACTGCCCTGTACCTTGGCATAGGCCCCGGCAGCACCGGAGGGCGTGATCGCGAGTAGGTCCGCGGTCATTTCAGTAGGTCGATCGTGCGCGTCAGCATCGACCGTGTGACCTGCATCACGTTGAGGTTGGCGCTATACGAGCGTTCCGCCTCGCGCATGTCCATCAGCTCCACGAAGCTGTTCACGTTCGGCATCTTGACGTATCCCTGCGCATTCGCGGCTGGATGCGAGGGATCGTATTTCAACGTGAAGTCGCTCATGTCGGCGCCGATCTTCTTGACCGTGACCGTCGGGGTCCCGATCTCCGGATCAAGCGTCTGCGCGAACGTCACGGTCTTGCGGCGGTAGGGGTCAGCCCCTGGCGAAGAGCCCGTCGTATCCTGGTTGGCAAGGTTCTCGGCGATCACCCGCAGGCGGCTCGTCTGCACGCTCATGCCTGCCGACGACACGTCCAACGCTGTCGAGATGTGGTAGTGTCTCAGTTTGAAATCGACCGTTGATTCGATCGCCAGAGCTACCTGCCTCCTGTATGCTTACCGCCAAGCAGACAGGAAGCCCATGCGATGATCCATTCAAGACCGCTTTATAGTAGCTCAAACGGGGACCATTGGTCCCTCATTCGGGACACTGATTCGCAGACGTTGCTCGTGAGGCATGTGCCCAACCCGGCATCCGGGGGCCGCACCTCGATCATCGAGTTTCAAGAATTCCTCGGTCAGCATCACAGTCCGCAACACAGGGCGTTGTTGGACATGATCGGAACGCTGGTCACGGAAGGCTCGACGGATGCCTAAAGGACCGCGAGGCGAGAAGCGCCCAGCCGACCTGATCGGCGCGGCTGTGAAGGTCATGCGGATCGCGACCGGCGAGGAGAAGGACGAGCGAGAGGCGGCGTCCAGCGCCGGAGCACAGCTCGGGAAGCTGGGTGGAGAGGCCCGTGCTCGGAATCTGACGGTAGAGCAGCGGGTGGAGATCGCTAAAAAGGCGGCGGCAAAGAGGTGGAAGAAGTAGCGCCGATAGGTCCTGGAAGCTACACGAAGGCTTGATCTGCTATCAGGAGGACCAAGTGGCTTGATCTGCCACTAGGCAGACCAAGGAGCTTGATCTGCCTATAGCCGGTTGCTATGCCTTGGTCTGCCTAGTGGCAGATCAAGGAGACGCGCCGTGGCCGATACCAGTCTGGATGTCATTCTCAGTCGCTTCAAAAGTATCCTTGAAAGCGAAGTACAGCCCACCAGAACGGAGCGTTTCACCCGTTATGCCATCACGAATTTCCGGGGCGGCATTGGCAAAAGTACATTGGCTTTCAATCTTGCTTGGGAAATGTCGCGCTCGAATAGGGTTTTGCTCTTAGACCTCTGTTCGCAGAGAAACTTCTCGCAGACTCTCATTGGAGAAGCTTTAACGGATCGAAAGATTACGATTTATGATGCTCTTCTTGCCGAAATATTAGGTGGCGAGGCAATATCGCCTACCGAGCTGGTTGAGGCAGTTAAACCGTATTGCCCTAGTTTTAAGGGTGGCGAAGAAGCCTTTGTCATTCCCGGATCAAGCGAGCTGTTTTTGTTTCCCTCCCTTCTCTATAGTCAGCTTGCTACGCACGCCCAAGTCGGAAGTAGGGGACGCGTCTTAAGCGCAAAAGCGTTAGATGCTGTCAACAGTATCATTACCCAAGTCTCTCCTATCGTGAGGCCTGATAAAGTCCTCATCGATACAAGCCCTTTTTTTGGAGGAGCCACCCATCTTGGTTGGATGGCCGCTGAAGCTCTGATCATCCCAGTTCGAGTCGATCAGCATTCCATGGATGCTCTGAAGCTTACGCTTCAGATGCTTCGCGACAAAACAATGGATTTTATAAGATTCAATGATCAGGCGGGAATTCAGCGAACTCCTAAAGTCCATGCTGTAGCGATCACTCATTGTGGATGGAATCGTCAGACAAAGAACTCTCCCGACAATTCCACGAAATACTTTGTAAGCCAAGCAATGGAAATCGCAAAAAAATACAGCGAGTTCTTTACGGAAGAAAGTGTTGTGGATTGCTTCTATCTTCTTGATGACTTTCACGCTTCGGGTCGGATAAGCGGAACAAGGCGAATCCCAATCTTCAACCTTGAGGCCGGACAGCAATATACCGTTGATGCCCAGAAACTGGAAGTAAACCCTGCAGTCGACCGTTACAAAAAAGAGCTACATGCCCTCGCATCAGCGCTATGAAAATGCTTGACGATAAGCATAAAAGTTCACTACAAAGGGGCATGAGCAACAAGCTGCCCCTCGCCAAGCGCGTCCAAATCCTCTCCATGCTCTGCGAGGGGTCGTCCATGCGGTCAATCTCCCGCGTGGCAGACGTATCCATCAATACCGTCTCGGCGCTGCTGGTTGATGCAGGCAAGGCTTGTATCGAACATCATGATCGCACTGTGCGCGGCGTGTCTTCCAAACGCGTGCAGTGCGATGAGATTTGGGCTTTCTGCTACGCAAAGCAGAAGAACGTCCTGACCGCGAAATCTGCTCCGGAAGAGGCTGGCGACGTGTGGACGTGGACGGCCCTGGACGCAGACAGCAAGCTGATCGTGAGCTATCTCGTCGGCGGGCGTGATGCAGGCTACGCGGCGGAGTTCATGGGCGATGTAGCATCCCGCCTCGCCAACCGTGTTCAGATGACTACAGACGGCCACAAGGCGTATCTGGATGCCGTAGAGGACGCCTTCGGGGCCGATATTGATTATGCCCAGTTGATCAAACTCTACGGCGACGCGCCCGGTCCTGCGGGCCGCTACAGCCCCGCTGAATGCACCGGGATCAAGAAGACCCGCATCGCAGGCAATCCGGACAAGGCGCACGTCAGCACCTCTTACGTCGAGCGTCAGAACCTCACGATGCGGATGTCCATGCGCCGGTTCACTCGCTTGACCAACGCCTTCAGCAAGAAGGCTGAGAACCACGCGCACATGGTGGCGCTCTATACGACCTGGTACAACTTCGTCCGGCAGCACAAGACGCTGCGGTGCAGCCCGGCTATGGTGGCGGGCCTATCCACAACGCTATGGAGCATGGAGGACGTGGTGGCGCTGATTGACGCACAGGCGGATAGCCCGAAGAAGCGCGGACCGTATAAGCCTCGGCAAGCGGCTTTGGCGACCAGCACCTAATGACGCCAGCAGCCTTCGTCGCAAAGTGGCGCGTCAATATTCGCAGTGAGCGTTCTGCCGCTCAGGAGCACTTTCTTGATCTGTGCGCACTTCTTGCCGAACCGACACCCAATTCTGATCCAACTGGCGCGACTTACGCCTTCGAGAAGGGCGCCACGAAGGCTAGTGGTGGTGATGGTTGGGCAGATGTGTGGCGTCGTGGGCGCTTTGCCTGGGAGTACAAGGGAAAGCACAAGGATCTTCAAGCAGCACATCGGCAACTCTTGCAATACGCGGGCGCGCTAGAAAACCCCCCTCTTCTTGTCACGTCCGACATCGAGCGGATTATCGTTCGCACGAACTGGAACGATACCCCAACAGAAACACACCAGATCCTTCTGGAAGACATCGCTAAGGCGGATGGCCTGACAGTTCTCAGATCGGTCTTCTCGCATCCCGAGCGGTTGAAACCGGGCAAGACACGTACTGCGCTAACAGCCGACGCGGCTGCGGCATTTGCGGAACTGGCACAGCGGCTCCGAAGTCGTGGGCAAGATGCTCAGGTAGTTGCTCACTTCGTCAATCGGCTTGTCTTCTGCTTATTTGCTGACGATGTAGACTTGCTTCCTACCGGACTCTTTGAACGCATGCTCGATGCCTCTAGAAAGTCCCCAAGCCGGTTCGAGGCATACGCTGCTCGGTTATTTGCCGCGATGGCAGAGCGTGGCGGCGAGGTGGACTTCACCCCGGTTGCCTGGTTCAACGGCGGCCTATTTGATGACGCGACCGCTCTACCGTTGGATGCCGATGATATCTCACTGCTACAGCGTGCGGCAGCTCTGGACTGGGCGGAGATTGACCCCAGCATCCTTGGCACCCTGTTCGAGCGCGGCCTGGACCCGGACAAGCGCAGTCAACTTGGGGCGCACTACACATCGCGCGAGATGATCGAGCGGCTGATTGAACCGGTTGTGCGCCGTCCGCTACTAGTACCCCAAGTCATTCACAACGTCGGGTAGAGGCGCTTCAGTTTGACGCGGGCGTCGGCGGTGGTGAACTGCCAGTCGGCCTTGGCGTGCTTCTTGTTGCGGTCTCCTTTCCA
>JAABUX010002222.1_pt1 | contig 27810 bp, 17 predicted proteins | sample 5561851 | NCBI WGS metagenome assembly JAABUX01 (sample SAMN10711883, study PRJNA513361) | rock metagenome | isolation source: Antarctica rocks | place: Antarctica: Victoria Land, Richard Nunatak red sandstone | collected 2016-01-03 | reverse complement strand
ACACCTGTTGGAGATGCCTCTTGGCCAGGCCCGTGCCGTAGACGCATAGACGGCGCGCAGCAGCCGTACGCCATCCGCCCCGCTCTGCTCCGCCAGGGCCGTGCGCGCCGCCGTGGCCCTGGGCAGGTGCTACTCCTCGACGCGGTGGTCGTAGCGATCATGCCAGGTCTCCGGCGCGTGGGCGCGCAGCCAGGCGGGGGCCACTACCGCGCCTCCCACAGCAGGCGGTCCCCGAAGGCCCGTTCCTCCCCGTCGCCGCGCTCGATCAGGCGCGTGCGGAACGCGCTGAGCACCGAGTAGTCAAAGCCGGAGTCCGTCAGTTCCAGGCTCAAGGCGTATGTCCCGTCGATGCGGCTGCGCACCGCATCCGCCGCCTGGCGATCCGAGAGGCCCTCCCTGAACTGCAGCACCGTTACCAGCGCCATCCGCCACGGCGCCTCGACCGGCCGCCCCCGCAGCAGATACACCCGATCCAGGTCGTGATCGCGCACGAAGCCGCCCAGCAGACCGCGCATCTCCATCGCCACGTCCCCTGGGGGAAGGCCGCCCGCGCCACGCGCACCGTCTCCGCGGGGATCGTTCCCGGCCCGCCATACTGCAACGACATCGTCTCCCCTCCTTACCTTAACGACGGTGCGCGCCGCGATCCCTGCGGATCCATCCCCGCGCGCCCCCTGCTTTTGTGATACCAAACTGCGCCCCAGCGTGTGGGAAAAGGAGGGGGCTATTTGCCAACAGTATCAATCTCGGGGCGCACCCGTTGCCCGTTGCCCGTTATAAGTTTGCTACTCCCCTCTCCCGTGCACGGGAGAGCCGGTTGGGCTGTCGGCTCCGCAGAGCCGAGAGACCAATCCACATGGGTCGGGGGTGAGGGTTGCCGTCGTGGCATGGATGCTGCACCCGCTTGGTGCGCTCCATCGATACGTTATGTTGCACGATATAAAGCGCCGCGCATACCCTTCGCGCGACACGTTGGATAATCTCATTCACCGACGAAAGGACAGTCATGAACTTCATCAAGACGTTCGTGCCCAAGTTCGGCAACGACTGGGCTATCAACCTGGCCGGCATGCTGACCTATAGCCTGATCACGGCCATCGTGCCACTGCTGGTAGCCATGTTGAGCCTGGTCGGCTTGGTCCTGAATCTCCTCTCGCCCAGCAGCTTCCACCAGGTCGCCGTCTCTATTGGCGCCGCTTTGCCCGCGGGGACGGAGAAAATTATCGACATCAGCGCCTTGCTCAAGAACCTGGTGCAGATCACCGGCCCCCTGGCTATCATCTCGCTGTTTGGCCTGATCTTCACCGGCTCCAACCTGTTCGCCAACGTGGAAAACGCCTTCTGCATCGTCTTCCGCGTACCGGACCGTGACATCATTCCGCAGCGCGTGATGGCCATCGCCATGATCTTTATCCTGGCGGTGCTGCTTCCGGCCGCCATCATCGCCTCGAGCCTGGTCGCGGCGGGCCAGCAACTCTTCGCGGCGGTCCTGCCCCAACCGTTCGTCACCGTCCTCAGCGTGCTCGGCCCGCTGACCTCTATCTTCATCCTGTGGCTGCTCTTCCTGTCCATCTACATGATCGTGCCCAACATCAAGGTGGAGTTTCGCGACGCCTGGCGCGGCGCGCTGACCGCCGCCATCCTGATGGCCATTGCCAGCCTGATCTTCCCCCTGTACTCCACGCTCTTCCTGGTGGGCAACGAGAAGTATGGGGCCAGCTTCTTGCTGGTGCTGGTACTGATCATCTACCTGTGGTTCTTCAACGTCATCCTGATGATCGGCGCCGAGGTCAACTCCGTGGTCATGGGCCTGGAGGCCACGCCGTACGACCTACCCCGCACCTTTGCCGATGACTACCATCAGCGCATCGGCCAGGCGCGCGCGCCCAGGCCACAAAAGCGCCGGCCGCCGCTGCCCTTACCTCAGCCCCAACAAGTCGCCGCCGCCGGGCAAGCCGTGGGGACCGGGGCTTCGACGCTCTGGCGGCTGGTTTCCCCGCTCTTGCGCATCCTCGCCCTCGTCGGCTGGCTGGTGGCCCGACCCGCCGTGCGCGCCGAGGAGCGCGACAAGCGATAAAGGCTCCAGTCCTCTCCTCACGGGGTCAGGGTCACCGTCGCCTGGACCCGGATGTCCGCCGCCGACGCGCCCACGAGGATGTCGAACAGGCCGGGCTCCGCGACCCAGGAGTGCGTGGCGTCGTCGTAGTAGGACCAGGCGTCGCGCGCGAGCGGCAGGGACACCGTCTGGGTCTCGCCCGCCCCGAGCGTCACCTTGGCGAACGCCTTGAGTTCCTTGTCCGGCCGCCCCAGGCGCGACTCCCTATCGCGCACGTAGACCTGCACCACCTCCTGCCCGGCTCGCCCGCCCTCGTTCGTTATGTCAACTTGTACCAGCAGCGTGTCGTCCAGACCGACCTCCGTGGCGCTGAGGCGCGGGTTGTCGTAGGCGAAGGAGGTGTAGGATAGACCGAACCCGAACGGGAACAGGGGCGCGATCCCTTTCTTGTCGTAGTAGCGATAGCCCACGTATAGGCCCTCGCCGTAGGACACCTTGCCGTTCTCGCCGGGGTAGTTGAGGTAGGTCGGGTTGTCCTCCAGGCGGCGCGGGAAGGTCTGCGGCAACTTGCCGGACGGCGTGGCGTCGCCGAACAGCACGTCGGCGATGGCGTTGCCGCACTCCTGGCCCGGGAACCAGGCCACCAGGACGGCGGCCACGCGGTCGAGCCACGGCATGGTGATGGGAGAACCCACGTTGAGCGCGACGACCGTGTGGGGATTGGCCGCTGCCACGCGCGCGATCAAGTCGTCCTGTTGGCCCGGCAAGCCCAGCCCTGGACGGTCATGGCCCTCGCTCTCCCACTCGCCCGACGTGCCCGCGCACACGATCGCCACGTCCGAGGCCGCGGCCAGCGCCACGGCGCGGTCGATGGCGTCGGCCGGCCGCGGCGGCAGCAAACCCATCCGGAAGGCCGCGACCGGGAACGGCGCGGCCGCGTCCTTGGCAAACTCCAGCGCCACGTCGTAGGAGTGTCCCGCCTCCAGGTCGACGGGCGCGATGACTTCCGTAGAGCCGAAGCCGAAATAGGAGTCGCCCCGTTGCCGCGCGCCCCAGTTGTCGATGGTCTCGCGGCCGTCGATCAGCAGCCGGCAGAGGCCAGCGCTGACCAGACTGACCGCGTAGCGTCCGCCGCCGGCCGACGCGGGGACAGTAAGCCGCCCGCTGAACCGCGCGGAGAACCCGAACGGGTCCACGCCGGGCACGACCGTGCCCATCCAGAACTGATCGGCCCGGTCCAGGTAGCCCGTCGCGGAGGGTTCGCCGGAGAGATCGGCGTTGTTCCAGTACGTCGCGCCGAAGCTCTGCCGATGCTGGCCGTCGCCCGCCTCGTCGTCGTCGGGCGCGATCCACGCCATATCGAGCAGAGGCAGTCGCTTGTGGTTGGTACAACCTTGCTCGAAGCGGACCGTGGCCCCCTCGCCGGCCGCGGCGACGATGCCGTCGTACGGCGCGACGGCGTAGTGCGCGTTGACCTGCGCGCTCCCGCCGCCCATGATGCGCGCCTCGCGCGCGTTGGGACCGATCACCGCGATGCGGGGCCGCGCGGCGCGGTCCAGCGGGAGCGCCCCTTGCTCGTTCTTGAGCAGCACGATGCCTTCGGTCGCGGCGGCGCGCGCCACGGCGCGATGCTCCGGTCGGTCGTCCGCATGCGGCGTCTCGGGCGTGCGGTCGAACGCGCCGACCCGTACCAGCAAGCGCAGCAGACGGCGCGCGCCCTCGTCGATCGCCTCCACCGCCACCGCGCCGTCCTCGGCGGCGGCCAGCAACTTGTTGCCTCGCCAGCGCGCCGGCCCCGGCATCTCCAGATCGAGGCCGTTGTTGGCCGCGTCCGCCGTGCTGTACGTCCCCGTCCAGTCCGACATGACCAGCCCGTCGAAGCCCCACTCCCCCTTGAGGAGGTCGACCAGCAGGGCGCGGTTCTCGCTGGCGTAGACGCCGTTGACCCTGTTGTAGGCGGACATCACGGCCCACACGCGAGCCTCCTTGACGGCCGCCAGGAAGGGCGCCAGGTAGATCTCGCGCAGCGGGCGCTCGCGCACCTCCGAACTGATAGAGTTGCGCTCGAACTCGGAATCGTTGCAGACGAAGTGCTTGACCGTCGCGCTGACCCCCTCGCCCTGCACGCCCTGGATGTAGGCCACGGCCAGGCGCGCCGCGAGGTAGGGGTCCTCGGAGAAGCACTCGAAGTTGCGCCCATTGAGCGGCGAGCGGTGGATGTTGACGGTTGGGGCCAGCAAAACGCTTGCCCCCTTCGTCCTGGCCTCTTGCGCCAGCGCCTGGCCAATCTCCGCGACAAGGCCAATGTTCCAGGAGGCGGCCAGGGCGATCTCGGCCGGGAAGCAGGCCGAGGGAGGGCCGTCCCCGAAGCCCTCGCCGCCCCGCGCGCCGTTGGGCCCGTCGGTCACCCGGATGGATGGGATGCCGACCCGCTCCACCGCGACGGTGGACCAGAAGTCCGCGCCCGCCAACAGGGACACCTTTTCGGGCAGCGTGAGTTGCGCGAGCAATCCTTCGACGCGGTCGTGGCCGTAGTTGTGGTCGTGGTCGTGCATGACGCCTCCTCATTGACTGCGACGCCGGTCCCCGCGATACATGGGCGACGGACGACGGGCGATGCGAACGTGCGAACCTGATGCTACGTGCGCCTGCACGCAGCATACCGTACCCGCGGTGGCGCATGGCTCCGGCGATGACTCAGGTACCCGCTGCCTGACGCCACGCGGCGATCCGTTCGTTGGCCCACGACGCGTCCGCCTCGCTCAATGACGGCGGCGGCAGTGCGCCAGCATAGTCAATCGCCGTATCGTACCGATAGCGGTCGTACACGGTCTCCACGGCCTCTTGCAGGTCCAGCGGGACATCCACGAACGGCGGGCGCAAGGGCACGGCGACTGTCGGCAACGGTTCGCGCAAGGCCACGAACCACGCTTCCAGCCGGTCGAGGCTACCGGCGCGGTGCAGCGTCGCGTCGTAGTCGCCCTGAGCCGGGATACCCGGTGGACGCATCCCGGCGCGCAACAGGTCGATCTCGAGCCAGTGGGTGTGCGAGTTCAGGATGTGTTCCCGCTTGCGCAAGAAATCGCGCCGCCCGCTTGAGTTGGCCACCTTATTGATCGGCGACAGCAGTTCGATCGTCGTCACCACCTGTCGATCAGCGGTATCGACGACATTCAGATGGGGGGCGCGAATCTCCAGGGAGGCGGGAACGTCGAGGAGCGTCGGCGCGGCGATCTGCCCGCGCGACCGGGACAGGCGCCCGGCGCCGGCCGCCTCCGCCAGGTAGAGATCGGGCCGCCCCAACGGTCTGGCCGGGTCATCCAGGCCCAGGACATACACGCTGTCCTCGCTATCCACGAAGAACCGCGGCGCGACCTGCCGGGCCAGCAGCTCCCCCAGCACCGCGATCAAGCGGGCGTGGACCCCGCTCCAGCGATCCGAACGCTCAAGGTAGGGATCCATGCCCGGAAATGGGGAGCGCATCACTCTCTCCTCGCGCCTACCTCGCTCTATCTTTTATCTTTCAGCACTGTACCACGGCCCGCGCCACGGTTACAGGCTCCATATAGACCCGCGGGTGCGCCTCAACATAGTGGACTGCGGCCGACCGGGCCTGCGACCGCAGTCGCAGGTCGGATTCCACAATTGTAAGGCGCATCCTATAGACCCTCATCAGCCCCCCTATCGCTATCCTACGCGCCTCGCTCCACGGCCCGAAGAGCCTCCCGCAACTCCACGATGGCCCGCGCGAGAACCTGGTCGACCGGGCGGCCTTGCTCCTCCGCCCATTCCTTGCCGAACAGGCCGTCGCCCAGCGTCCGACGGATCGTCTCGACCGCGCGATCGTTGATGTCGCGCAGGGCCGGCGACCGCAGCGGGTTCAGCCCTGCTGACGGGTCCGCGCGCACGGCGGCGAGCGCCCCGAGGAGCCGTGCCGTGCGACGGAGCAGGCCCAGGTTCGGAGGCGAAGACTCGCTACTCACCTCGCCCACAAACACGGCGGCGGTCTCGACAACGGGCAGCACAAACGCCGCATCGCCGCTCGTTTGCATGAGAAACAGGCTCTCGCCATACAAGTGCGCTGCCTGTGCATGATTCCCGCGCGCGCGGGCCACATCGCCCAGGCCGGCTAGTGAGACGGCCGTGCCATCCTTGTTTCCTAACTCCCGGCGCACCTGAACGCTCTCGTCCTGCAACGTCCAGGCGCGCCCGTCGTCCCCTAGCGCCAACGCCACCTCGCCCAAATTGGCGAGGGCAAACCCCAGGCCACGCTTGTCTCCCACCCGGCGCGCCAGGACAATGCTCTCCTCCAGGGATGCGGCCGCCCGCGCGTACTCTCCTTGATAGAGCAACGCCTCCCCGAGGGCATTGAGCGAGAGCGCGATGCTCGCCGTGTCCCCCAACGTCCGCGACAGCGCAAGGCCCTCCTCGTACAGGATCACGGCCCCGTCGATATCGCCTACCTGCAGCGCCAATCGTCCCAGGTTGCTGAGAGTGGTCGTCACACCCCGCGTATCGCCCCGCTCCCGTTTCAGGGCCAAACTTCGTTCGAAGAGGTCTGCCGCGCGTACGTACTGGCCCTGGCTATCGGCAATGACGCCAAGATTATTGAGGGAGGCGGCGATGCCTTCGCTATCCCCGATGTCCCCATACAGCGCGGCCGCGGCCTCGTACATCTCTCCGGAGGCCTCGTAGTCGCCCTGTTCGAACGCCAGCCCCCCCGCGCCGCGCCAGGCCTTCGCGCGCAGCGCCTTCCACTCGTCCGCGTCCATTACATCATCCGCTTCGTTCTGCTCGAGCGCCTCCGCGATCCAGCGCCGTCCCTCGGTCAGATGGGCGTGCAGGTGCCAGAAGCGCCACAGCGCCCCAACCAGGCGCAGGGCGCGAACCGCGTCCTTGTATTGGAGCGTCCAGCGCAGGGCGGCGCGCAGGTTATCGTGCTCGACCTCCAGCCGCGCCAGCCAGCGCTCCTGGTTGGCCTCCGTCAGCTCCGGTTCCACCCGCAGCGCCAGTGCCAGCATCTCCTCGGCATGGCAACGCCGCGGGGCATCGGTATCACTGCTCGCTCCCAGGATCTCCGTCGCGTACTCGCGCACCGTCTCTAGCATGCGATACCGCCGCCCACTGTCGGGTATCTCCTCGCGTTGCACCAGACTCTGCCGCGTCAACGCCTCCAGGACGCCGGGTATCGCCGCGCCGCCGAGCCCCTCCCCCGCACAGACGCGCGCCGCCATCTCCGGCGTCCAACCGCCAACGAACACGGCCAGGCGGCGGAACAGCGTCCGCTCCGCCTGATTGAGCAGGGCGTGGCTCCAGTCCAGCGTTGCCCGGAGCGTCTGCTGGTGCGGGAGGGCGTCCGCTGATCCGCCCCCAAGCAAGCGAAGGCGATCGTCGAGCCGCGCGGGCATCTCTCGTAGCGGGACCAAAGGTAAGCGCGCCGCGGCCAGTTCGATAGCCAGGGGCAGGCCATCGAGGCGGCGGCAAATCTCGGCTACTGCCCTCCCCGCGTCGGGTCCCGCGATGCGCGCCCGGATGTCCCGTGCCCGCTCAACAAACAGGCGTGCCGCGTCGTAGCCCGCGTCACCGGTCAGGCGCGCCAGGTCTCCCGGCGCCTCCGGCGGTGGGACGGCCATGGGCGGGATGTCCCAGATCGTCTCGCCGATCACGCCGAGAGGGATGCGGCTGGTGGCCAGGATGCGCAGCCCCGGAGCGGCCCGCAGCAGCGCGTCGGCGAGCGGCGCGCAGATCGACGTCATGCGTTCGCAATTGTCCAGCACCAGCAAGAGATGGCGCGGCGCCAGGAACGCGGCCAGCGTCTCGCTCAGGGGATGCCTCATCTCCTCACGCACACCCAACGCCGCGGCTATGGCGACGGGGACCAGGATAGGGTCGGCCAGCGCGGCCAGCTCCACCAACCACACTCCGTCGGGGTAGGTGATCACCAGGTCGTCCGCGACAGCCAACGCCAGGCGCGACTTGCCGCAGCCGCCGGGTCCGGTGAGCGTCAGGAGGCGCGTCCCCGCCAGCGCCGTATGCACATCGTGCCGCTCGTTGGCGCGCCCGACGAAGCTCGTCCGCGCGGCGGGCAGATTCGTCGCTCGAACGGGGCCTCCACCTTGTGGCATCCGGTCCGCTGCGCGCGGCGCGGCGCGCTGCTCCAGCAGTTTGGCGCGCAGGTCCTCGACGCGGCGCGATGGAGCGGCGCCTCGGTGTTCTCTCAGAGCGTCGCACAGGTCCTCGTACGCGCGCAACGCCCCATCCACCTCGCCGGCCGCCGCTCGCAGCGCCATCAGTTGCAGCGCCGTCGCCTCGTCCGCCGGGTTCTGCCTCTGGACGTCGCGCAGGAGCCTCATGGCTGCGCCGACATCGCCGTGTGAGGCCATGAGGCGGGCCAGGTGCAATTGCAGGGTCACATACAGGTCATGCAGGCGGCCGCGTTCGTATCGGACACGCTCGAGTTCGTCGGCACTCCCGGCGTCGTCGGGTAGGAAGGGACCATGGTAGAGATCGAGCGCCGCCACGGCGGACGCGGGGTCGGGGTCGTCGAGGGCGCGTCGCGCGGCCCGGTCGAAGGCGGCCGCGTCCAGCCAGTCCTCGCGGGGCACGGAGACGCCGCTGCGACGGACATCGAGCACGAGCGTCCCCTTATCGTCCACGATGAGAGGGCTCGCGCCGTCGAGACTGCGGCGCAAGCGGTGCAGCGCCTGCCTCAAGAGGGCCGCCGGGTCCGTGTCCAGGTCCGGGTCCGGCCACAGCACATCCATGGCTTGCGCCCGTGTCAGGCGGTGGGACGGAGCAACGAGCAGAGCCTTGAACAGCATGCCGGCCTTGCCCCGCGCCCAGGCGCTGGAGGGTACGGGCCGACCATCCTGCCACACGGCAAACCGGCCCAGGGTTCGGACGTAGAACGGATCGCCGCCATCCGGGAGGGCGGTCTCGTCCAAAGGCGCCGCCGCTGGCGGCCTGCCATCCCCGCCGGCACGATCTGCCGGGGGCCGCGCCTTGCCGAGGTAGCGCTTGTGGCGCGTCTCGCTGTCGGTCCAGCGAGCGTACAGGTAGGGTCCATGGCCGCGCCCACCCTGTGTACAGGCGGAGCAGGCCGGACGCCCGCAACGGCGAAACTCACGGGTGTAGGAAATGGACCTATCGCGCGGGAGATCGGGCTGCAACCGGGCCAAGGTAGCACCTCCGCGGATCAATGGGCGGTCAGCGATAATTTATCTACCTATCGCCTGGATGGTAGCGCATCATCATGACCGATGTCCAGCGAGGAGATTGGCCCCAAGATGTCGTAACGGGCGCGTAACGAGCGTCCTGTAGGATGCAATCAACATCTACCAGTCGGTCGCGACAGGTGAGTGATGAGCGGCGTTGAGCGCCAACAATCGTCACACCAACGTGACCGTCCGGCTCTGGATGCAAACGGACGCGGATAGACAAGAGACCGGTATTGAGGAGGAAACACGATGAGCGCAAGTATTGGATTGGTAGTCATTATCGTGGCCCTGTATTTCATCCCTACCATCATTGCGCTGTTGCGCGGCCATCGACAAACGGTCGCTATTGCCGCACTCAACTTATTGCTCGGCTGGACGGTGCTCGGGTGGGTTGGGTCTCTGGTCTGGTCACTCACGAACTCGGCGGCGGTCGTGCGCGAGTAACAAGGCGCGACGACGAGGTTACGTTCGTCTATCGAAGCGGCCCTGTAAGGGCTGTTGCAGTTCGGGAGGATTCGATGCATCGCTATCTCATGTCCGGCCTCGTCGTCACCGGCTGTCTGCTCCTCGCGTCGATCATGCTGACCGGGTGCGGCGGCAGCCCGCTGGGGCTCGGTCCGGCGCCCACCCCGACCGCGACGCCCGTTCCGACGGATACCCCGGTTCCGACGGATACCCCGGTCCCAACCGATACCCCGGTCCCAACCGATACCCCGGTCCCCACAACCCCTCCCACGCCGACCCCGCTTCCGCTCGATATACAGACGCACGCTTTCCCGGTGTCGACCGCCAGCTCCTCAAGCTCCGCGGCGGTGGTGCTCGTAAGCGCGCGGGCCCAACGCGCCGCGCTCATCGATAACAGCGACAACCTGGATGTCGCGGACATCGGCAAGGGAGCCGTGGCAACCGCGATCCCCCTTGGCAGTAGCGGTCGCCTGGCGGTCAATCGAGCGAACGGACATGCGCTGATGGAGGTGGACGCGCCGCAGGGGGACCCATCCTACGTCGCCGATGTCAACCTGTCGTCGGGCTCGACGATCACCCGCACCCTCCCCTACTCCATACAGGGCACTACAATCAGCGCGTGGGCAGCGGACTCCACCAGTGGCGCCGCCTTCGTCACCACGAAGGGCGATGCGTACGAAAACATGCCAAGCCTGATTAGCGGCGTATTGGTCGGGGCGACGGGCCCTCACACCAACACCCTGGCCAACAACGCCTCCGCGCTCTACGTCGATCCCCATGACCACGTTGTCGTCGCCGTCGAGGGCAACTCTTACAGTGGCGGCGTGCCGCTAGAGGGCTTTAACACAACGACGCTGCAGCGGACATGGGCCATGACGACGGACTATAGCCCGTCCGCCTACGCCGTGGACCCGATCCACGGCAACCTCTGGCTCATGGCGCAGGGCGGCCGTACGCAGGTCATGTCCCTGGCCAACGGACAGGTTATCCACACAATCGGCGTGTCGTACAACAAGCCCGATGGCTGGAGCCAGAACACCGACTTGGTGGTGGACACAGCGCGTAACGTCGGGTACATCTCATGGGGCAATGGCTCATATTCCAGCCCCGGCATAAGCATCGACCGTATCGACCCCAGGTCAGGGACGCGCACGACCCTCACCTCATCCGGCGCAACGCTGCTGGCAGTCCTCGACAGCGGAAAGTTGCTCGCGCAGAACGCGAACAAGCAAATTGTGCTCCTCGATCAGTCCACGGGCAACACGATAGAGACGATCGCGGACCCCAACGCGCTGGCCGCCGGCAACGCCAGCGCCTCCTCGTACAATTCGCCGGGCGTTTCCGGCTCTCCGGACATCGACGAGGTCAATCACCGCGTGGTCATGGCCTACGCGGCGACGGTCCACTATCAAAACGACGTCAGCGGGAGCAGCACGGCGCTGGGCCTGGTGACGATTTCATTCCGCGACCCGTCGTAGCCGGGAACTGCCCGCGGCATCCCTCCGTATGAGACGGGGGGGCGGGTAAGTAAAAGGCAGAGGAGCCTCGCGTCATACGGAGGGAGCGTGCACGCACTGCTTGAATGGGAGAGGGGACATCGACCGTGAACGAGAGCTTGAGGAAGGAAGTGCTGGGCGACATCGGCAAGGACCTCCGTCGTCTATGGAACATCAGACAAGTCAGGCTCGGCCTGCTCGCTGTCGTCGCCATCGTGGTCCTGATCGTCGTGCTGACGCGCGTGTTCGCCCCGCCCAACACGCCGAACATCGTCGGGACATGGACCGAGATGACGCAGGACGGCAACGCGCCGTCGAGCCCGGTGGTGATGACCTTCGCGGCCGATGGCAGCGGCACGATCGGCACGACATCGGTCCATTACGCGCTGCCCGATGCGTCTCACCTGGTGCTCAACGTCGGCTCCGGCGTTAGCATCACATCCGATGTCTCCTTCGTCGGCAACCACATGATGCTGACGAGCGGCTACGCTGGCGCGGGACACGTACAGGATTACGTCAAACAATGATGGCCCGCGGCAAGCTCGACGCGATCCAATACCTCAATGTAGATAGGTGAATCAGTTGACGGACACCAGTAACCGCAACAAGTGGCACTATCTATCCTGGCCCCGAGCTTAACGCGGCAACGCTTGTGACGAACGCTCATCATTTGGGGAGGAACCGTGAAAGGCAGCATCCTGATCACAGTAGCACTGCTTGTAAGTTCGAGCCTATCTGGCCTATACCAGCCCGCTCCCTCACACGCGGAAGTGACTATCTACAATGGGTCTGCTCTAGCAGCCCCTAGCCATGCGGCCGCCTCGACAGTACCCCTACAGTCGCTCCAAATCCAGAGCGCGCATAGTGTGGCGGCCATTAGCGGCGACACCCAGGCTACCAACAACGGACATCCGCTGGGCAGCGGCCTCCAGATTCAGAATGGCAACGGCTCTGGGGATGGCAATGCGCGGTTCGCGCTAAACGGAAACTACACGACGCTCCAGGGCACTCTCTATGGCGACGATGCTGGCGATTCGACCGGCGCGGTATTTGAGCTTTATGACGAGAGCGACTCGACGTACAGCCGCCCGCTCTACTCCTACAGGGCCACGATCGACCGCGAGCACGTGCGATTCTCGATCAATGTGCGCGGCGTCAAGATCCTGGAGTTGGACGAGGCCAACAGCAACGCCAAAATCGATGTGGTTGCATCGCTGACACTGGGCTCCGCGCCTGCCCCTTCAGAGGCGACTCCGGCGCTGGAATCGTTGCGCATCCTCAGTCCGCACAGCGTCACGCTCATACCCGCCGGTAACTTCGCGACCACCAGTGGCCGCCCTCTCACACGTGGCATCCAGATTCAGAACGGAAATGGATCTGGCGACGGCGACGGCAGGATCGTTTTAGGCGGCAACTACACGACGATCAGAGGCACGCTTTACGGGGACGACGGTACGGACTCGACCGGCGCGACCTTCCTCATCTATGATAATAGCGACCCGACGTACCAACGCCCACTCTACTACTACAAGGCCACCATCGACAAGGAGGCCGTACCGTTCTCTATCGATGTCAGGGGCGTCAACATCATCGAGCTGGGCGAAGCCGACAGCAACGCCCGACTCGACATCGTGGCCAACCTGACGCGAGGAAGGGCGTATGTCCCTACCACCAAGACCCCGCCGCTGGAATCTCTGCGCATGCTGAGCCCACATAGCGCGACCCTCATCGCGCCAGGGAATTACGCCACAAACAATGGCCATGCACTTTCGCGGGGCATCCAGTTGCAGAACGGCAACGGGTCCGACGACGGCTACGGCAAGTTCGTGCTGAACGGGAGTTACCGGTCGCTGAGGGGTGTCGTGTACGGCGACGATGCGGGCGACTCAACCGGAGCAACCTTTCTCGTGCTAGATATGAGCAGTCCCTCGCACCCACGGACGCTGTACAAGCACACCGCGACAATCGACAAGGAAGCGGTGTCCTTCAACGTCAGCCTGCGGGGCGTCAGTATCCTCACGATTGCCGAAGGCGACAGCAATGCAAAAATCGATGTCGTGGCGAACCTCGTCCACAAGTAACCAGCGGCGATCCCTTGAGTTGTCACTGACGTTGCATCATGATAATCATGTCATTGCAAGGCCCATTGTGACGACAGTTGTAAGATTATTGTCAGCAAGGGACACGTCGATTGTCCCGTGAAAGGCAGCTACCATGAATATCTCCGTGCATCGTAAACGGACCTTCGTCCATCTGCTCGCTATCCTCGCCCTCACGATTCCGGTGATGGCCACAGCCGGTACAAAGGCAACTTTGTCGCCTGTACTACGACGAGACGTACAGTTGCAACGATCCACAGCACGGCACATCGACAGAACACGATTTAACGATGGTGCAGACACTATCTATGGACTCTCGGGAAGTTTCCGTATGTGCGGAGGCTACCTCAAGGATAAGCACGTCGTCTGCGGCATCGGCTCGTTCGACTACAGGGCTGCTGCAAACACACCTTCGACGGCGCCCGATGGAAATGGTGTGGGCGCGAGCTTTATCCGTGTCCAGCAGAAGATGCCATGCGTCGATGTCTGGACACAGAACGAGCCATCTCATAGAAAGGGGGACCACACCTTCTTTCAAGTCAGCGAGCCTGTGGTGGTCACCGTCGATACAATCGTTCACAAGCGCGGTAAGAATGTGTTGCAACACATGATTACGGTCTTCAGGATCGTTCGACAGCGCAGTCATGGCAGGATTGTTCAACGGCGCGTTCCTGTCAAGGTTGTCCAATTGTTCATAAGAACACAGAAGACGGAGTTGTTCCGTATTGAAGGGCCAGGCCGAGACATTTATGGCTGGTCCGAACAGTCGGACAACGATATAACCAATGCAATCACCGCGTCCCAGGAAGCCCACCGAAATCTCATCGTTATCGTTAACTTTATCGCGCGGCCGGTTAAGGACTGTACAACTGCAATGCCTATACCGAACCCGGGCAAGAGGGTACCACAACCTGCGTTGAACGCAACAGATTGGGAGAATGCTCTGGCGAATTATGCGGGAACGTTTAGCACCAGGATATCTTCACACATCACATCCGCCTATTTTGAAATAGGCAATGAGATGAAAGACCGCGGAAATGGACGACCCGGTTCTGATAAGGACGTATGGCCACGCTACAACAGAGACTACGTCAATATCTATGCTGCCGCCGCGAGGGCCCTCGCGGGACACCTCCCAATCGACCACTATCGTATCCTCACAGGAGGCTGGAGCGTTCCCGACGCTACAGTCGGTTGCCCGGCGGTTAGGCAGGTGGATGATCCCTTGCTCCTCACTCGCAAGTCGATTGAGGAGGCCGAAGCGGCGAGTGTTTCCTCAATGTACCTCGGCGTTGCTGTGCATCCTTACGGCTATGTCGTAAGCGAAGAGTCAGACTTTAAGAGATTATGGGGGAACTACCCGCGGGCTGGAGGCACGACAGGGAATTCGTGCTATACCCTCGACCTCCTGAACAAGAACTGGACTGCAGGCCTCTTACATGACCTCCCGCTCGTGTACACCGAGATCAACTTTAGTTCACGGAACACAGCAGACTGCTCGGACCCAAAGGACCCGAAGCGTCAAAACCCCAAGTATCCGTGCGTAGCTCAAAAGGAAGGCGCATACCTTATTGACCTTATGAGCTATCTCAACACCCACTTACCCTGTCCCGACACGGAGCATCGCTGCACATCCGGCGTCTATCCCAATCTAACGCCAGTACGCGTGATGTGGTATAAGGGCGGGGACTTCGTGGGTGATGCGAGTCACGATCCGGAGTTGCTCGGACTCTATCGTTTCAATAGCAAGGGCAAGGCCGTCACTGCTATCAATTGCAGTAGTCGTTCCGTGAAGATTCAGCAAAGCATCTCAGGCTTGGGGACGGACTTCTATGCGTTGCGGAACGCGGCGTGTGTCAACTTCCAGCCTCTAAAGGCAACAGCGCCGGGACGAGCCCAGATAGGAACGCGCATTCACGTCACGGGCAGTGGATTCGTCACAAACGAGCCGGTCACTATCAAGTTGACCTGCGCGACGTCACGATGCAAGGCAAACCCCGTGGTCTGGCACACTGTGTCCGATAATGACGGCTTCATTGGGAAAATGAAGCAGCTATCGCTGATGATTCCCCTGCACATCGCCACAGGAGCATACTCTATTACCGCAATGGGTGACATGAGTGACCTCCGTCCCCCAAGCGCCCGGTTGATGATCGGGCGTCCATCGACATCACACCCGCAACCGACGCTGAAGATCGTGCCAGTGCGTGGCGCGCCTGGAACAAGTGTAAAGATCGTGGGTACAGGGTTCCCGGCCAGGGCACACGTTGCGCTGCGCTGGTTCCAGTGCGGCAAGCGGCCGTGCCGAGACAAAGGAGTCTCGCTAGGCTCGGTTATAACCAAGAAAGATGGCTCCTTCACCCAAACGATAAAGGTTCCGGCCACTAGTCGAGGCGGGGTGCATTATGTGGTCGCCGTTGTCCATGGGACGACGGTGGTCAGTCGCCTGGCTGTTGACCACGCGATACTGGCCGGTAGCAGTGGCACAAAACAAGCAGCCGTCGCACGTTTCTTCGTGACAATCCCTATCCCCCTGCCAAAAGCGACACCAACCAGACCGGTTGTGGCGACCAAGACATCTACCCCAACCGCGTTGCCGACCAGCACGTCCACCGCATCGCCGACCGCCACGCCGACCAGCACGTCCACCGCATCGCCGACCGCCACGCCGACCAGTACGGCTACAGCCACGCCGAGTGCGACGCCGACCAACACGGCCGCGCCGACCGGCACGGCGACGAGCACGCCGTTGTCGAAGGTGCCGGTCGGCGCGCGGACCGGTGGGGCTATCTGGCTGACGGGACACGACGCGGACTATCACTGTAGCGCGCGCGCGCGTCAGTGCAACTACTTTAAGGTCGCGGTATCCTTCGTCGTCAACGGCTCGACGCTGCCGGTCCTAGCCCTGGATCACGGGACCCAGGTTGCGTCGGCCATGACGCTGGCGTTCGGGTCTGCCGCACCGCAGGTGGTGACGGTCGATCCGCGATCGCCCGCGTTCTCCGCGCTCCCCCTGGTCGGGGCGGATGGAAGCCGTCTCTACAGCGCGATCGTGCTTGCGTCCGATACAACGTGCAGGGGCTGTGACAACAACGAGTCCGGCAGTACGCCGGACAGTGATGCGGTCAATGCGCGCGCGCCCGACATCGCGCGTTTCTTCCAGGCAGGTGGAGGTATCCTGGCGCTGGCGGGGGCTGAGAATCGCGACACGTATTACCACTTCTTACCCGTCTCCGCCTTGCCCACGTCGGTCAACCCTCCGTTCCAGTTGAACTCGGTCGGCCTGGCACTGGGCTTGATCGAAGGCAACGGCAATAATTCCGATGACAACTGCTGCGAAACGCATAACAGCTTTGCTCTGCCCGATTCCAGCAGCCCGTTCCAGGTGGCCGAGACCGATTCCGCCGGTCTGGCGGAGACGCTGGTGGTTGGCGCTAGCGCCGTCCCCGTGCCCACCGCGCTTCCGACAAATACCCCAAGCCCAACTGCCACTCCGACCAACACCGACACGCCGTCTCCGACCAATACGCCAGCGCCGACCGCCGCGCCGACGTACACGCCGCAGCCAACCTATACGCCGCAGCCAACCTATACGCCGCGTCCGACGCCATAAACAGTGTGAGTTCTAACATCGGCAAATCCGACCATCGCGGCGCCCTCGTCGCGCCTGGCCTTGCCTCCGTTCTCACGCCGTATGTACGTGAAGTGGCCGATCTTGGTCTGGTCAACTGGGCGTATGCCGACATTATGTATACGCTCAGTCGCCGCTGGGCGCCCAGATGTTCTTGACCTGCGTGGCCTGGCGCAGGAACTCCGCGCCCTGGCCCTGGGCCGCGTCGAGCCAGTCGCGGGCCGCCGGGCGGTCCAGGACCCAGGTGCGCTTGAGGTTGCCGGCCGAGAGCGCCTCCACGCGCCGCGCGCCCTCAGACCCCTCGTCGCCGTCCCCGCCAGCGTACCACAGGCCTTGTACGTCGTCGTGCTCGGCCAGGACGCGGGCCAGGGCGTCGCGGCCCCCGGTCACGATGTTGACCACGCCACCTGGCACATCGGACGTCTCCAGCACCTGGTAGAGATCCGTGGCCACGAGGGGATAACTCTCGCTGGGCACGGCCGCCACGGTGTTGCCCATGGCGATAGCGGGCGCCACCAATGAAATGAATCCGAGCAGCGGATGGCGGTCGCCGCAGACCAGCCCCAGCACGCCGATCGGCTCGTTGACCGCCAGCGTCACGCCCCGCAATGGCGTGGCGTGGACCTGCCCGTCATACTTGTCGGCCCAGGCGCCGTAGGTGAACAGGCGCTCCACCGCGGCCTCGACCTCGGCCATGGCCTCCCGACGCGACATACCGGTCAGCGCGACCAGGCGCGCAGCGAACTCGTCCGCGCGCGCCGAGAGGTTTTCGGCGATGTAGTAGAGGATCTGGGCGCGGCCGTGCGCGGCTGTCGCGGCCCACCCGGACGCTTTGTGCGCTGCCTCCACGGCGTTGCGGATGTCCTTGCGGTTGCCCTCACCCACCTCGCCCAGGATCGCACCGTCCGGCCCGCTAATGGCGCGGCTATAGCCGCTGTCGGGGCGCGCCTGCTTGCCGCCGATGTAGAGCTTGGCGGTGCGGTCCAGCGGCGGGTAGGCCGCGAAGCCGTCGCTGTCGGGGCCATCGGGCGCGGCGTCGCGCAGGACGGGCGCGCCGCCCGGGCCCGGCTTGCCCTTGTAGAGATAGGCCGTTTGCGACACGACATCCCCGGCGGGCAGGGGCCGCGACGGTTGCGACGCTGCCGCCTCGCCAGCGTGGCCGTTGCCCTTGCCGGACGGCTTGCCCTGGGCCGTCGGCGTCGACGCTGACCCCGCGCGTTTTTCCCAGGAGGGTCGCACGTACTCGTACAACCCCTCGCGGCCGCCCTCGCGCCCGAAGCCGCTCTCGCGATAGCCTCCGAAGCCCGAGGCGGCGTCGAACTGGTTGGTACAGTTGATCCAGACCGTGCCGGCTTTGATGCCGCGCGCCACGTCGAGCGCGCGGCCGATGCTCTCGCTCCATACGCTCGCCGCCAGCCCGTACGGCGTGTTGTTGGCCAGCGCGACCGCCTCGGCGGCGGTGCGGAAGGTCATCGCGGTTAGCACGGGACCGAAGACCTCCACCTGCGCCAGCGTCGAGGCGGGAGCCACATCCGTGACCAGCGTGGGCGGGTACCACAGGCCCTCGGCCGGGCACGACCACGAGGGCTGCCACACCGTGGCACCCTCGGACTCGCCCTGCGCCACCAGGCGGCGGATGCGCTCCAGCTGCACCGGGGCCACGATGGCGCCGATGTCCACGGCCTTGTCCAGCGGGTCGCCCAGGCGCAGCAGTTCCATGCGCGCCCGCACCTTGTCCAGCAAGACAGGGGCGACGTTCTCCTGCATCAGCAAGCGCGAGCCGGCGCAGCAGACCTGACCCTGGTTGAACCAAATGGCGTCGACGACGCCCTCGACGGCGCTATCGAGGTCGGCGTCGTCGAAGACCACGAAGGGCGACTTGCCGCCCAGCTCCAGCGACAGGCGCTTGCCCGTCCCTGCCGTGGCGCGGCGGATCTCGCGCCCGACTTCGGTGCTGCCGGTGAAGGCGATCTTGTCGACGCCCTCATGTCCCACCAGCAGCGCGCCAGTACGCCCGTCGCCCGTGACCACGTTGAGCACGCCCGGTGGCAGCCCCGCGCGCCCGGCCAGCTCGGCGAAGGCTAGCGCGGTGACGGAGGTATACTCGGCCGGCTTGAGCACCACCGTGTTGCCCATGGCCAGCGCCGGCGCGACCTTCCAGGCCAGCATCAGCAGCGGGAAGTTCCAGGGGATGATGGCTCCCACCACGCCCAGCGGCTCGTCATGCGGGAACTCTTCGGCCATCAACTGCGCCCAGCCGGCGTGGTGGTAGAAGTGGCGCGCCACCAGCGGCACGTCGATGTCGCGGCTCTCGCGGATCGGCTTGCCGTTGTCCAGCGTCTCCAGCACGGCCAATAAACGGGCCTGCCGCTGCACCATGCGCGCCAGGGCATAGAGGTAGCGGGCACGGGCGTGGCCGGGCGTCCGGCTCCACGAGGTAAAGGCAGCGCGGGCGGAGGCCACGGCCGCGTCGGTGTCGGCGGCGCCGCCCTGCGCCACGCGGGTCAGCGGCTTGCCCGTGGCCGGGTCCTGGTCCTCGAACGTCGCGCCATCGGCTGAGGGCACGAAGCGCCCGTCGATATAGTGCCCCAGGGCGGGGCCGTGGGCCTCCAGCCACTCCCGCGCCGGCCCCGCCGACTCCGGCGCCGGCCCGTAGGCCATGGTCTCAAAGATCTCCGCGACGCTCAATCTACGATCCTCCCCGCGCGGCGCCCGACCGCGACGACTCACCTTGTCTCGACGTATCACTACATCCACTATACTCGGAGACGACGGCTACCGGTGATGGCGGACGCCGTTGGCCTGCAGCCAAAGTTGGGGCGCGGCCTGCGACTAAAGTCGCATGGCAAACGACGGACACTAAAGTGTCTCCAGGGCCGCACCACCCTGGGCGATTGGTGTCGCAGGCAACACCGATTTATCAAGCGACACCAGCTCATGACACCGTTTCATATTAGGTGTGTTTCAGATGAGTTGGGAGGGCGGCCTCCCCCTCTCCCGCGCACGGGAGAGGGGGTCGGGGGGTGAGGGTGGCCTCAGCACGGCTGAAACACACCCATTTCATATGAAAGGACAACACATGCCCTCACGCAAGATAATCCTGAGGACAGCGGGCGCGCTCGTGCTGCTCACTATCATCGGCGGTGGCCTCACGGTGTGGCGCACGCTGACCACGCTGACCACGACGGACACGTTGTTGCGGACCATCCCGCTGACTGCCCCGAGCGCCCCCGGCGATATCCGGATCGACGAGCAGGCGGGTCGCGCTTTAATCAATGGCGACGCGTCTGGAGGACTCGACAGGAGCGCGCTGACCTTGCTGGACACGCGCAGTGGCAACATCGTGCGCACGATCAGGCTCACCAATTCGGCCCGCCTGTCCGTCGCCATTGCCTCCCAAGCAGGACGCATCGTCGTGCTCGACTCCGGCAGCCGCTACAACACCTGGGGGACGACGGTGCGCCTCCTGGACGAACGCTCTGGCGCGCTCGTGCGAACCACGACGGTCGGCCTCGATCCACTTGCCGTCGCCGTGGACGAGAGGGCCGGACATGTCTTCGTCGCCTCTACGGGTCCGTCGGACCGCTACGGCAACGCGCGCGGCGCGGGTACGGTGAGTATGCTCGACGCCCGTGGCGGCGCCCTCCTACATATGGCGAACGTAGGGCTCAGGCCGCGGGAGATGGCCGCCGACGAGCGCACTGGGCGACTCTTCGTCGCCAACTACACCGGCAACTCCATGAGCGTCCTCGATACGCGCACCGGCGCCGTCATCGCGACGACGCGGGTCGGGATCAATCCGACGAGTATCGCGGTCGACGACCAGACGGGGCGCGTGTTCGTCGCCTCCGAGGGCAGCAATATCATCAGCATGCTCGACGCCCGGACGGGCGCCCTGCTGCGCATCATCGCGACCGGCTTCCCCACGGCGCTGGCCGTGGATCGCACGGCAGGACACCTCCTCGTCGCCTCCGTTGGCCCCCACACTCCCGCCGGCATTAGTCTGCTCGACGCGCGGACCGGCGCGCTCATCAGCAGAGTGGAGACGGGCGGCAGCCCGGAGGACATCGCCGTGGACGAGCGGACCGGCCGCGCCTTTGTCACTGACACGCAACTGGGCCGCCGCCTCTACGACCCCTTGCATCGCCTGTTGGGGGTCGGGCTATCCTGGGCCGGTGAGAACAACATGGACGGCATGAGCGTGATCGACACGCGCAGCGGCAACGTGCTGCGCACGGTCCACACCGGGCCGGCCGCGCGCCTCGGCGTCGCCGTCGACGCGCGCGTCGGCCACGCCTTTGTCGTCAGCTACCAGAACCGCGACGTGCAGATGTTCGACGCCACTCAGTGAAATCATTCAATCATTGGCATAAGCTTGAAACATGATGGCGTCTCAATGAGCAATATCGAGCATGCTCACCGTCCCGCGCGGGAACCTGTAGGGCGCCCATGCTAACCACCACTCCGTCGGCGCGCTTTGCGGCCCCGTCCCGCGGGTGTTGATTACGAAGGCATGCCCTAGCTGCTCATCGACGGCGACAAACCACGGGCCGACGTCAACCACGTGCGTCTGTAGGAGAGCGCCCGTCCGCGCGTCGAGCACCTGTACCACCCCTTTGTCCGGATATTCTTGCCGCCGCATATCCCACGGCCCCGTCGCCGTCACCACCATACGCCCCGTGCGCGTATCCACCGCGACTCCTTCGGGGTTCTGGCCCACCGCCGTCGTGCGCAGCACGGCGCCGGTTCGGGCATCCAGGGCGCATACGTGCCCATTCCCTCTCAGGCCTATCGGCTGCGTGGCCGTTGTGACAAAGAGCAGGCCACGCCCCGTGTCCACGGCCGCGGCCGTCGGGATGCCTGGTAGGGCAACGACGCCTAGCGGCGCGCCATCAACGGCGTTGAGCACAGTGAGGCTCTGATTCCCGGCGTTCATCACAAAGACGCGGGCGGTCCGCGTGTCCGTCGCGATCATCGCTGGGGTCAGGCCAACGGCCACAGTGCGGATGACACGCCCCGACCGCGCGTCGAGGACGCTCACGGTATTACTCTGCTCGTTGCCAACGAAGACCCGTCCCGTCGCGGGATCGACACCTATCCGCGCCGGAATCTGCCCCACGACGGCCCTGTGCAGGACACGGCCCGAGCGCGTATCCAGCATCGTGACCGTGTTGGCGAAGCTGCTTGTGATAAAAGCGTGGTGGGTGCGAGAGTCCACCACCACGAACGACGGAGACCCACCCAAACGCAGCGTGCGCACGACGCGCCCCGTCACCGTGTCGAGCAGGCTGACGCTGCCATTGGTAGGCGTATTGCCGCTGACGACGACCGCGCGGTGGAGCGGCGCGTCGAGGGCGATGTCCTGAGGATGGTCGCCCACGGTGATCGTGCGCAAAGCCGTCCCGCGGCCCGTGTCCAGCATGCTCACACTCCCACAGCTGTCCCGCATGCTCACAGGCCGGATGCAGAGGCCCGCATTGACGACGAAGACGTGGCGCGTCGCGGCGTCCACCACGACGGCCGCCGGATTCTGATCCACCAGCACGCCGCCAGGCCCGCTGGTGGTCGCTCGCTGATAGCCTTGGGCCATCACACCGGCGAGGGCCACGGCCACGGCGAGGACAACACCGGCCCCGAGGTATCTCCGTCGCATTGTTCCTCCGTCATCATGAACGGATAAAGGGTAGGACTGGACGAATCAGGCCTGCCTCCATGACCATACATCTCCTGCACAGCAGCCTACCAGGTTGGCCAATACGCGCAACCTTGTAACAAAACGGGCTGACGCCAGTTATATACGATAAGGCGCGCGGATGGCGCCCGCGAGGCGGGATATCCGGGACAGGAGAGGGGACCATTGGCGCAGGTGGAGCGAGAGGACCATCTTCTGGCGCGACCCAGCAAGCCAAGCATGTCGTGGCGTCGGGACGCGCGCGACCCCGACGCCGAGCTCGTGTACGCGGCCCAGCAGGACCCCGAGCGCTTTGTCGCGCTCTACGACCGCTACGTCCGGCGCATCCAGAACTACGTGCGCACGCGTGTTGCCGACGGCGACGCCGCGGACGATGCGATCAGCCAGACATTCTTGACGGCGCTGGTCCACCTGCCGCGCTTTGAGGTTCGTGACGGCGGCAGCTTCGCGGCCTGGCTCTTTCGCATCGCGCACAACGTGGTCTATGACATGCAGCGCCATCCCGGTGATCGGCTGGTCGGCGACCGAGACCGAGACCTGACCACGGCGCCCGATACGGTGCCGGGACCCGAAGCGCACGCGTTGGCGCGAGACCGCGCCGTCGACCTGCGGCGGGCGCTCGGACACTTGCGTCCCACGCAGCAGCACCTGCTGGCCTTACGTTATGGAGCTGAGCTTGAGATCGACGAGATTGCCGCGCTGCTCGGCAAGAGCGCGGGCGCCGTGCGCGTGAGCATCCATCGCGCGCTGCGCGACCTGCGCCGGAGGTATTCCCATGACGATGAATGACGGTCAGGACCGGCTGGAGCGTGACCTACGCGCCCTCAAGCACAGCCAACCGCGCGATGAGGACTTTCAGCGCAATACGCGCTATGCTCCTCACCTACGCAGGCGCCTACACTCCCACGCAACAAACAAACGAAACCGAAAGGAGAGCACGAATGATTATCGCGACACCATGGCCGAGGAGCCATGCGCGACCCGCACGGACATTGACCGCGCGCCGGCGACTGCGCCTACTCGTCGTGGCCAGTCTAGCCCTACTCAGCGGGGGAACGGCGGCCTACCTGCGCCTGCAATCCGCCCCGGGCCAGGCGCCGGCCACGCGGCCCGCCGTCCTCCCCTCCCCACAGGTCACCTTCGCGCTGCCGGGGCGGCCACGACTGGTTCTTGTCGATGGGCAAGCGGGGCGGGGCTACGTCATGAGTTGGGACGACCCGGCCTCGGCCCATGGCGCCGGGCTCGGGACGCGCGTGGCGATCCTCGACCTGCGCTCCCCACGAGTGCTCCACTCCGTCGTTATCCCGGGCTCGGGAGCGGGGGATAACAGTATCGCTATGGCCGTGGATCACCGCAACGGACGTCTCGTGACGGTCATCGACGGGGTCCAACAGCCAATCACTGCCGGCCGGGCGGCGCACTTCGTCTACACCGTCCGCCTGACGCTGCTCGACCAACGGACGGCCCGGCCGTTGCGCGCGACGACTGCTCCCGGACTGCTGCCGTCGAGTATCGTGGTCGACGATGCGACGCGGCGCGTCTTCGTCGGGCTGGGCGGCACGGCGGCAGGCGGGGCGCTGGGCGCCGAGGGCAGCGCGGTGCTCATGGCCGATAACGGCACAGGAACCGTGCTGAGCAACCGGCCGTGGCGGAGCATGGTGTGGGACCTTGCCCTTGACCGGTCCGCCAACCGCGTCCTCGTCTACAGTTCGCGGGTCCTACCGCGCGGCGGCTGGTGGTCGAGCAACGATGTGTCGATCCTGGACGCGCGGACCGGGCGCCTGCTTCACGTGGTTCACACGGGAGCGTTTCCGGTTGAGTTGCCGGACCACTGGCTGGCCGTCGATGAAGCGATCCATCGCGCCTTCATCGTCGGCCGCCATGCCCTTCTCGCGTTAGACACGCGGACCGGCCGCATCCTCGGCCGCACCGCGCTTGTCGGCAACATCGACACGCTGCTGACCGATAGCGCGGGCGGGCGCGTGGTCGTGGCCTCATCCACCAACGCCGGCCGGGCCTACGTCACGGTGCTCGATGCCCGCACGCAGCGCCGCGTGTCCACGCAGCCGATCGGCACGGATCACGTCGTGCTGGGTCTGGATCGGCGCCGCCACCGCGTCTTGATCCTCGCCGGCGACGCCGCGAGTTATAGCCGCAAGGATCGGCAAGCGAGCCGCGGCAAGCTGCTGATCATGGACGATCAAACCGGCCGCGTGGTGTCGAGCTATCCGTGGGCTGGCGTGGCAAGCGACATCGCGGTTGACGACCGGGACGATCGGGCGCTGGTGCTGACCGACTTGAACGCGCGCCAGGCCGCGCGCACCTGGCAGTTGTTCTTTGGCGCGTTGTTGCCCGTGCGCCCGTCTCCCCTGGACAGCGGGGTCACCATCGTCGATCTGGCGCACGTCCAGGGCCTCACACCCCAATCCATCATCATGCGCGCGACATAGGACTGTACCGTCGCCGCACCTACGAGCGCCGGGCGCCGCCACTGTGAGAAGAGATTTATTCACAAGAGCAACAAGGCGTTGCGGCGGTCACGGGCAGGTCTCGCTGTAACCCAATGAAGGGTCCGCACGTTATAGTGGCAGGGAATAGTGTCCGGGATGTCGTGGAGAAGTACGGGATGGGACGGAGACCGGCGCTTGTGGCCGTCGGAGTCGGGCTTGGCGCCCTGCTGCTCGTATCACTGGGGCTGGCTATGCTGCACGGCGCCGCCCTCGACCCCACGATCCGGGCCTTAACCCTCCGGGACAACCCGACCGCGGTGTTGGCGGATACGCAAACGGGGCGCGCCTTTGTCGCCACGGATGCGAGCGGGACAGGAACAAACGGGAGCAACGCCTCCGGGCATGTCCTGGTCTTCGATATCGCTTCAGGGGCCTTGCTCCATACCGTGACGGTCGGCTACCTTCCCCATGTGCTGACCCTGGATACCCACCAGGACGTGGTGTACGTCGGCTCGGAGGGAGCGGCGGCGACGACAGGGGGGTCAGCCAGCTTTGGCAGTGTCGCGGCGCTCAATGCGCGGGATGGGCATGTGCTGCGGACGATGGTCGTGGACCCGCATCCCATGGCGGTGGGCGTGGATGGACGTAGCAAGCATCTGTTCGTCGTCAGCTCACCGAGTGGTCCGGGCGGAGCTGGCATCGTGAGCATGCAGGATGTCAGCTCCGGGCGGTACCTACGGGTGACGCCGGTGGGCGCCTACCCAGCCGCTATCGCCGTCGACGAACGCGCGTCTCGCGCCTTTGTCGCCAACTTCCTGGACGATAGTGTCAGCATCCTCAACACGCGAAGCGGAAGCGTCGTGCGGACCGTGCGCCTCGTCCGCCCCAGCTTCTTACCCGGAACACTCGCGCGCATTGCCATCGACGCGCGAAGGCAGCGCGTCTTCACGCTCAGTTATCCGCCGCGCATTGAGGGCGGTGGCGGATCTCCCTATGGCGCGCTCACCATCCTCAATGAGAGGACAGGGCGCGTCCTGCGGGTGGCGCCGCTGCGAGACCCGGGTACAACGCTGATCGTGGACGACGGGACGGGGCGCGTCGTGGTACACGACGCCGCCGGGATACAGACGCTTGACGCCGCTACGGGGCGCGTCCTGCAGACGGTTGCCCTGTCTGTGATGCCAATGGAGATGGCGATCGATCCGCGTACAGGGCACGCGGTTATCATCAACGGCCGCGGCTTTGTCCGCACGCAGGACGCGTGGGAGTGGATACCCAGCTGGCTCCGGCAGCACATCCCCTTCTTACCTCCAGTAGATCGTCGCCTGCACGCCGTCGATGGCGGCGTCCGTATCGTCGCACTGCCACACCCTTGATCCCTATCCCGCTCTACCCCGTTGGATACCCGATACCCATAGTGTTATCGGCGTGCCATGAATTTGCGGCACGTCCAGAACGATCCTTCAAAACCCTACAAGCTAGCTCAACGGCACAACGTCGTAGAGCGGCCGTTGACACAGCACTCGTGCGCGCGCGCAAGGGAGCGGGTATAGTGGAGCGAGGCGGGGGAGGCGCGCATGGTGTGGGGACGATCGAGGATCAGGGAGCAGGAGGTCGCGGATTTCTCGGCGTGGCTGGAGAGTGTCACCGCTACCTCCGCTCCCAAAGCCGCGGAGGAGTACCTGTTCGACCTGCTCAACGCGCCCGATTTCGGCGCGGTGGGCCGCCGCGCACGGGCCATCGTCGCGGCGCTGCCGACCGGGGAACCGGTGTCGGCGGCGACGGTAGCCGCGATCATCGACCAACTGGACCGCGAGTTGGCGAGCGAGCGATTCTCCGCGGTTGCTCAGCAGGTCAAGAAACGCCTCGAGAGTGAGCGTCCATGACTGCGCGATATGATGGATAACCAACCACTCAACGAGTTGGTTACGCACGGATTACCAGGTGGCCCGGCGCGGAAAACACCCGTGCCGGGTGCGCATTCACATGTGTGGCTCTTTATGGGTATCGCCCTCGGCGTGCTTGCTGTGGGTTCAGTGCTCTGTAGTTCCCTATGGTTTCCTACCAATTTGAATAGAACGGAGGGTCCTGGCACGGCGACTGTCATTGCAGCGGTGCTGTGGCTTCCAGTTCTGGTAGCTGTCGTGCTATTCGCCACGCTCGGACTACGCGCTGCACACTTGCTGCGCTATGCGCCCATGGTCGTAGGGGCTAGCGTTTTATCATGGGCCGCGTTGTTCCTGATAGGGACGCTACCAGCGAACATCGTCGTCCTGTTCTTCATTGCGCTCAACATCAGCGCATTATGGGGAACATGGCGTTTCGTCTTGCGACACCACCGTCCTTTTCAATAAAGGGTGATATCTGGGAGCCGACTTGGTATTGGCCCTGTTGTACGCTTATGGACGCTTAAACTGGGCAACGCGCAAGCATAGACTATCGTGACTGCCCACTGCCCACTGCCCACTGCCCACTGCCCACTGCCCACTGCCCACTGCCCACTGCCCACTGCCCACTGCCCACTGCCCACTGCCCACTCCGTCACGCCATGGGCTGGTGGTGGGCGGCGGCGTAGCGGCCGGTGACGTGGTGCTCCAGCTGGCGCTCGATGTCGCCGAGCAGGGAACTGGCGCCAAGGCGGAATAACTCGGGGCGTAGCCAGGCGTCGCCCAACTCCTCTTTCATCAGCATCAGCCAGTCCAGC
>JAABUX010002221.1_pt1 | contig 27811 bp, 22 predicted proteins | sample 5561851 | NCBI WGS metagenome assembly JAABUX01 (sample SAMN10711883, study PRJNA513361) | rock metagenome | isolation source: Antarctica rocks | place: Antarctica: Victoria Land, Richard Nunatak red sandstone | collected 2016-01-03 | reverse complement strand
ACCATGAGCAAGATGACCCGCGACATGTGGGACGCGGTGATGGATACCAACCTCGGGTCCTGCTTCAACCTGTGCAAGCTGACGTTCGACCACATGCGGCAGGCGAAGTTCGGCCGGGTGGTGAACATCGGCAGCATCAACGGCCAGGCCGGGCAGTATGGCCAGGTGAACTACGCCGCCGCCAAGTCGGGCATCCATGGGTTCACCAAGGCGCTGGCGCAGGAGGGGGCACGGTTCGGCATCACGGTGAACGCGATCGCGCCGGGCTACGTGGACACCGAGATGGTGCGTGCGGTGCCGCCGGACGTGCTGACCAAGATCATCGCCCGCATCCCGATGGGGCGGCTGGGCCATGCCGAGGATATCGCGCGCGGGGTGGCGTTCCTGACGGCGGATGATGGGGACTTCATCACGGGGTCCACGCTGTCGATCAACGGCGGGCAGCATATGTATTGACGGCCGCCAACCTTGCCGGGTGCGGCGCGATTGGGCTGTGGGCGTTCCTGGCTCTGTTGTCGCGCGCTGCATCCGGCGTGCCGCCGCTGCAACTGACGGCCATGAGCTTTGCTGTTTCGGGCCTGGCGGGCCTAGGGTGGCTGGCGGCGCGCGGGCGGCTGGGCGAGCTGCGGCAGCCACCCGCGGCCTGGCTGCATGGGGTAGGCGGGCTGTTCGGGTTCCATGCTTTGTATTTCGCCTCGCTCGCCCGTGCCCCGGCGGCGACGGCAAACCTGATCAACTACACCTGGCCGCTGCTGCTGGTGCTGTTTTCGGCCGGGCTGCTCGGCCTGCGGCTGACCTGGCAGCACCTGCTGGGCACAGTGCTGGCGCTGGCCGGGTGCGCGGCGCTGCTTGGCGGCGGGGCGGCGTTTCCGGCCGGGGCGGCGGCCGGCTACTTGCTGGCTGCGGCCAGCGCCGTTGTCTGGGCGCTGTATTCCGTCCTGGCGCGGCGCTTCCCCACTGTTCCGCCGGGCGCCATGGCGGGGTTCTGCGCCGCAACGGCGGTGCTGGCGGGCGGGCTGCACGAGTTTACGGAGGCAACGGTCGTGCCTGACGCGCGGGCATGGGCTGCCACGCTGGCGCTCGGCGCGGGACCGGTGGGCTTGGCCTTCGTGCTGTGGGACCGCGGCATGAAGCGCGGCGACCCTCGGCTGCTTGGGACGCTGGCGTTCGCGACCCCGGTGGCGTCCACGCTGCTGTTGGCCGGGTTCGGGCTGGCGCCGTTCACGACGCTGACGGTGATGGCGTCCGTGCTGGTGGCTGCTGGTGGCTTCGTTGCCGCCCGCACGCCTGGCCCTGCTGCCGCGTGATGTTGGTGGAGTTGGGCTGCGTGATGCTTAGTGTCGGGCCGCATAACGTTGCGGAAGCCGGCCGCAGGAAAACCCGTTGCCGGCCGAACCAGGCCCTTGAGATTCCACGCCCGCGCCGTCAACCTGGACTTGCCCGGCCTCAAGCCGCCCAGCCTCAAGCCGCCAGCAACGCAGCGCCATCCATGCCGTGCAACGGGAACCCATAAGGCGGGCCGTCTTGCCCTTCGCATTCAACCTGGTCCCAGACCCCAGCACCTCGCTCGCCATCGAGCGCGTTTACGCCGGCCTCGCCACGCTCGACATCCCCGAGCAGGACCTGGTCACCCAGTACGGCCCCTGCGTCACCCTCCTGGTCGTCGAGGACCGTGTCCGCCCGGACATGCTGATCGAGGTGCTAAAGTGGAAGCTGCCCGGCATGGGCGCGCTGCCCGTCGCCTTCACCGAGCCGTGCATCATCGCCGGCACGCCGCCGACGCTCAGCCTGCGGGTCCGGCCGACCGACGCGCTGCTCGCCCTGCACCACGCCGTGTTCATGGAACTGCCGGAGGAGGAGGTCGGCCTGCACTACCGCCCGGCCTACTGGCAGCCGCACCTGAAGCTGTCCAATTTCCGCGGCGACCGGGCCGCGGCAACGGCGCTGGTGGCGCAGGTGGCGGCGCGGTGGCGCAAGCTGCATGGCGTGCTGACACATTTAGAGTTGATGCAGTATCCGCCCGTCCAGGCCATCTGGCAGGCGCCATTGCGGGCCGGGGCGGGGAGGCCTGATTCCCATTGAACCCCGGCGTCCGCTGGGGCTGAATGCTGCAGTGCCACAAGGAGCGTGCGGTGGACCTGACGCCCTATCAGATCACGGCGGCCCCCTTTTACCACCCGGCCGCGAACGAGGAGCAGGTGTTCGCCGCCGCTGCCGCCAGCCGGCTGCCCATCATGCTCAAAGGACCCACCGGCTGCGGCAAGACGCGCTTCGTCGAGTACATGGCCTGGCAGTTGCAGCGCCCGCTCATCACCGTCGCCTGCCACGAGGACATGACCGCCGCCGACCTGTCCGGCCGTTACTTGCTGACCGCCGACGGCACCGTGTGGCAGGACGGGCCCCTGACGACGGCGGTGCGGCACGGGGCGGTCTGCTACCTCGATGAGGTCGTCGAGGCCCGGCAGGACACCACCGTCGTCATCCACCCGCTGGCCGACAACCGCCGGGTGCTGCCGCTCGACCGCAAAGGGGAGCTGGTGGCGGCGCACCCGGACTTCCTGCTCGTGGTGTCGTACAATCCGGGCTACCAGAGCGCGGTGAAGGACTTGAAGGAGTCGACCAAGCAGCGCTTCGTCGCCATCGACTTCACCTACCCGGCGCAGGAGGCCGAGGCCGCCATCGTCGCCCGCGAGGCCGCAGTGGACGCCCGCACCGCCGCAAGCCTGGTCGGCGTCGCTACCGGCACGCGCAACCTGCGCGGGCGCGGGCTGAGCGAGGGGGCCTCCACCCGCATGATCGTCCATGCCGGGCGGCTGATCGCGGCGGGCATCCCGGCGGAGGCGGCGCTGCGGGCCAGCGTGGTGCTGCCGCTGACCGACGACGCCGACATGCGCGACGCCTTGGAGGCGGTGATCGCGGCCCATGCTGCATGAGCGGGGCTGCATGAGCGGGGCGGGGTGAGCGCCTCGGTCCTGCATCTCGGCGGCGCCACGGCCATGGACCAGGTGCGCCGGCTGGTGCGCGACCGGGAGGTGCTGCGGCCCGGCTTCATGCAGGCGTGGCCGCGCCTGGCGCACGCCGACGCGGCGCTGGTCGAGGAGTGGGCCGGCGCAACGCTCGAGTTGTCGCAGGTCAATGCGGGACCGTCCTGCATCGCCGCATTCTGGCAGGCGGGCGCGGCAGCCGGGCCGGGCCGGTTGCAGCCGGTTATCACGGGCGAACGGGCGGCTGCAGCCATTTGCCGCCATGCCGGGATGCGGGCAGCGCTCGCCTGCCTGGAGGCGCTGCCGGCCGCGATCCGGTTGACCGCGGGCAACCCCGCCGGGTTGGCCGCCTGGTGGCACGGTCTGGACCGCCTGGGGCGGGAAGCGCCAGGGCTGGTGCAGGGCGTGGCGCGGCAGGTGGAGGCGCTGCTGGCCGGCGGCGACGGGAGGGGGTTCGTTGACTTCGTCGCTGCCGGGCTGAAGGCGACGGTCAACGACAAGGCGCGGCGGGCAGCGTTCTTCTCGCTTGAGGACTCCCTGGCCAAGGCGCTGCTGCTGCGCCGGTCGGGCACGCCGGGCTTTGCCGATTGCGAGCGGATGCTGGGCGCTTTCATCACGGGGTTGTGGGGCGGCGACCCATGGTTGAAGGCAGGGCCACGGTTGAAGGCGGGGCCGCCGGGCGCCGATGGATCACCCCGGCGTACGGTGATCGCGTCGGGCATGGCGCTGCTGCCGCCGGTGTTCGCCGGGGTGCCGGTGTCGGGAGTGCGGGAACTGTACAGGGCGGCGGCGGCGCATGCCTACGCGCACCTTGCAGCGCCGGCGGTGCGGCGCCCCGTTGGCCAACTCAAGCCGTTGCAGGTTGCGCTGGTGGGCTTGATCGAGGACGCCCGGGTGGAGGCGCTGGCCATCCGCCGCTTTCCCGGGCTGCGCCGCTTATGGGCCGGCTTCCATGTTGCCCGACCAAGCGGGACCCAACTAAGCGGGGCCGCGACGACGGTCAGCCTGATGGCCCGGCTGGCCCGCGGCCTGCTGGACCCGGGCTACGACGACCCTGATGGCTTCGTGGCAAAGGGCCGCGCCCTGTTCGCTGCCGCCGACCTGGACGACCCCTCGATCAGCCGGGCCATTGGCGGGCTGCTCGGCAACGACCTCGGCCAGATGCGGGTGCAGTTCAACGCCAAGACCTACGCCGTGGAGCCTGCCTACCGCGACGACAACATGCACTTGTGGGACCTGCCGGACACCCCCGACGACGCGCTGAGCATGACGGTGGACGCCGCCCGCGGCACCGACGGCGATGACGGCGGGGATCAGCAGCCCGGCGACGGCGCCCCCGCCCCGCGCGCGCGTGATGCCGGCCCGGACGACCGCGGCATGGTGCTGGCGACCTATCCCGAGTGGGACGCCGCTGCCGGGGTGGAGCGCCCGGACTGGACCACCCTGCGCGACACGCTCCCGGTGCTGCGTCCCGCCGGGGCCGAGTGGGCCGGGGAGGCCGGGCTGCGCGCGCAGGTCGCCCGCCTGGTCCGCAGCAGCTTGGTCGGGCGGAGTGTGCGGCAGAGCCGGCAGGAGGATGGCGAGGAGCTGGACCTCGACGCCGCGATCAGCGCCGCCATCGCCCAGCGGGGCGGGATGCAGCCGGATGCACGCATCTACCGGGACCGCCGCCCGCGCGGGCGGGACTTGGCCACGCTGGTGATCCTTGACGTGTCGCAATCCACGGCGGCAATCGGTCCCGGCGGGCAGTCGGTGCTGGCGGCCGAACGGCTGGCGGTGGCCGCGCTGGCGGCGGCGTTGCAGGCGGGTGCATTGCAGGCGGGGGCGTTGCAGACGGGGGGCGACGTGTTCGCGCTGCGTGCGTTCGCTTCCGCCGGGCGCGACGACGTGCGGTTGACCCGGCTCAAGGACTTCGACGAACCGATGACCCCAGCCGTCACCGCACGCCTAGCCGGCTTGTCCCCGGGCCTATCGACCCGGCTGGGCGCCGCGCTGCGCCATGCCGGCGCGGAGCTGGCCCCGCAACGCACGACCCGCAAGCTGGTGCTGGTGCTGACCGACGGGGAGCCGTCCGACATCGACGTGGCGCATCCGCAGGAACTGGTGGAGGACGCGCGCCGGGCGGTGCTGGGGCTGCGGCTGCGGGGGATCGACGTGTTCGGCATCGTCATGGACCCGGACGAGGCAGGGTCCGGCGCCGCCATCTTCGGACGGCACAACACGATGGCGGTGCGGCGGTTGGAGGAGCTGCCGGCGCGGCTGGCGGACGTGTATTTCCGCCTGGCGCAGCGGTGAGCCGGTCGGCCGCCTGACTGCTCCCTCCTCCTCCGGGCAGGGCTGACGCATCTGGCTGCGGAGGGTGATCAGACCACCCGTCTCGTCCTGAACCCCATGAAGGCAAACCGAAGGCTTTGTCAGGTTGACGGTTGAGGGGGGCCAAGGGCTTGCGGCTGATTAGGGCCTCACTCTGCGGACGCAATGCCGGCAAGCTCGCGCCAGGTGCGGAAGGCGGCGTCGCGGGCGGCACGGTGTTCGTGGGCGGTCAGGCAATGACGGCGAAGCTGGGCATGGGTGTGGATGTGGCTGTGGGCGGAGAGGAAGCGCCGGGCATGGCAGGCTGACTTGAGCCGCGCAGCCCTGGGCGCGCCGGGCCTTGCGCGTCGAGACGCCGCGCCCAGTCAGCCGTTCCTGGATTGCCACGCCGCAAGGGCGGCTCGCAATTGCGATGCAATAACGTAAGGGTCAGAGCAGAGGGCGGTTGGTATGAGCAGGGTTGCGCAGCCTGGTCGCGCTGAGCAGCATCCCTCGTCCAGGCTGCGCAACCCTGCTTAGCCGCCACGGCCGCATCAGGCCCGGAGCACTTGCCTTTAGCATGGGAGCCGCCCTGGCCTGATACGGCAGGCGTCAGACCCGGCGGTTGGGCGCGGTGCTCAAGGCGCCCGCTGCACCTCGATGGTGACATGCGACAGCGTGGGGAAGCGCGCAAGCTGGGCACGGTAGTGATCCGGTCCCCGCTCCGTATGCGCCGTCGCGACCGAGACGATGGCCCCGAGGTGCCCCGGCCCCAGCCGCCACAGGTGCAGGTCGGCCAGCGTGTCGCCGTCCGCCTCCACGGCCCGGCGCATCCCGTCCGCCACGCGGCGGTCGGGCACCATGTCGAGCAGGATGGCGCCGGTGTCGCGGACCAGGCCATAGGACCAGCTTGCGATCACGCAGGCGCCAACGAGACCAGCCAGCGGGTCCATCCACAGCCAGCCGAAGGCGCGCGCCAGCACCAGGCCGATGATGACCAGCACCGACACGGCGGCATCTGCGACGACGTGGATCACCGCCGCGCGCATGTTGTTATCCCGGTGCGCGGCCCCGTTTCCATGGCGCCCATGTCCGTGAGGTCCGTGCCCCTCAGGCCCATGCTCCTCGGAGGCCCCATGCTCCTCGAAGGCGACGGCGTGCTCGCCGCCGCCAACGCGCACGTGAGCGGTGAACGCATGCGGTTCGGGGATCGCTTCCGTGCTCTCCAGCCAGCCGCCGCGATCCTGCAGGGCGAAGATCTGGCGCGTGCCGTCCGGCCGCACCGTCTCGACCGTGGCGCCGCCGGTGAGGCTGCCGGTCCGCGGGTGCAGCCGGAACATCGGCGGCACCCCGTCCTCGAAGATGCCCAGGGTCAGCACGCCAGTCGGGGTCGTGATGCTGTGCTCCTCGTCGTGGCCGCCGTGATCATGACCGTGCCCGTGTCCATGGTGATGGTGTCCGCCGTCGCTCAACAGCCAGACGCTGGCGATGTTCACGGCCAGGCCCAAGGCCGCTATCGGGATGGCCTCGGCGAAGCGGATGGGCACGGGCGCGAACAGCCGGCCGACGGCCTCGTAGCCGATCAGCAGCGCGATCATCGCCAGGACGACCGCGCTGGTGAACCCGGCGAGGTCGCCGAGCTTGCCGGTGCCGAAGGTGAAGCGGGGGTCCTGCGCGTGCTTGCGGGCATAGATGTAGGCCAGCGCCGCCAGCAGCAGGGCGCCCGCATGGGTGCTCATGTGCAGCCCGTCCGCAACGAGGGCGATGGAGCCGAAGGCAAGGCCGCCAGCGATCTCCAGCACCATCATCGCTCCGCACAGCACGATCACCCACCAGGTGCGGCGTTCGGCCCGCTCATGCCCGTCGCCGAGGAAGATGTGGCTGTGGCCGGGCGGGACGGCAGGACGGGCTATCCACGACAGCCTCCTGTTGCAGGGGGCGGGCGGCCCCAAGGGTGCCCGGCCGCTGGCGGGGTCGGGCGCGCTGGGCCGCCTCGGTGTTCCAGATAGCATGTCCTACACGCTGCCGGCCTCGCCTTCCAGCGTGAGCCTTCCCAGGGGCGAACGCACACGGCGCAAGAACCGCACTGGCTCCCTCTCCCCCCGGGCTTGGGCCGTGAAGCGGACCAAGGCTGGGGTGAGGGAGGCCGCAAGCGCCAAGTCCGGCAGGTTTGGGGGCGGGTTTCGTCCTCACACGGGCAAATTGGACCCTTGCCGCTTCCCTCACCCCGGCCTTGGTCCGCTTCACGGCCCAAGCCCGGAGGGAGAGGAAGCAGGCAGGCAGCGTCCTCACCTCGTAGGCGATTGCCACATACCGCCCTTGACCCGGCCGCCCCCGGGAACGCCGGCGGCCGGACCCGGTCGTGTCGCAGCCGCGCCGCCCGGGGTCACCGCGCAAGACGCGCCGCCCGGGATCATCGCGCAAGACTCGCAGGTGGGAACCAAGGCATGCTGGCAGCATCCCGCAGCCAGTCCGCCCGAGGCGTGCCATGTCAGACTCCCCGTTCCTCACCGGCAACTATGCGCCTATCGGCGATGAGCTTGCCCTTGACGGCCTGCCGGTCCTGGGTCGCCTGCCGGAAGGGCTGCGGGGCACGCTGTTCCGCAACGGACCGAACCCGCGGTTCACGCCAGTGGAGCCGTATCACTGGTTTACCGGGGACGGCATGGTGCACGCCGTCACCCTCGGCGATGGCCGCGCCGCCTATCGGAACCGCTGGGTGCGGACGCCGCGCTTCCTGGCCGAGGAAGCGGCGGGCGGCCCGCTGTTCGCCGGCTTCGGACAGCCGCTGACGGAGGCCGCAGGCGCGCTCGACACCGGCGTCGCCAATACGCACGTCCTGGCGCACGCGGGACGCCTGCTGGCGTTGGAGGAGGCGCACCTGCCGACGCGGCTCGACCCAGGCGACCTGCTGACACTCGGCTATGAGGATTTCGGCACCCTGTCCCAGCGGTTCACCGCGCACCCGAAGCACGACCCGGCCACCGGGCAACTGGTGTTCTTCAGCTACGCCGTCCCCGGCCCGGCCAGCCCAGGCCCGTTCAGCCGCGGCATGTCCTGGGGCGCCATCGACGCCGACGGCCGGGTGTCGCAGCACGAGCTGTTCGACAGCCCCTATTGCAGCATGGTGCACGACTTTGCCGTCACCGCGTCGCATGTGGTGTTCCCCGTGCTGCCGCTGACCGGCAGCCTGGACCGGGCGATGGCGGGCCGCCCGCCCTTCGCATGGGACCCCGCATGCGGCAGCTTCCTGGGCGTGCTGCGCCGGGACCGGGGCGTGGCGAGCCTGGTTTGGACGGAATTCGAGCCGTGCTTCGCCTTCCATGTCATGAACGCCTTTGATGCCCCGGATGGAGAGATGGGGGATGGAGGGGCAGAAGGCGGCATCGTCATGGATGTGGTCGAGTATGACGCCGCACCGCTGTTTCCCCGTGCGGACGGCCAGCCGCCTACCGCGGCGCCGTCCCGGCTCTGCCGGTGGCGGGTTGACCCGGCCGGGCAGGCGTCGGTGCGGCGCGAGGTGCTGGACGAGCTTCCCGGCGAGTTCCCGCGCATCGACGAGCGCCGGGCGGGCCTGCCCTACCGGCACGGCTTCCGCATCTGCCAGGTGGGTGGAGCCGATGCCGTGGTGCACCACGACCTGGACCGTCGCAGCCGTCGCCTGTTCACCCTGCCGGCCGGCGAGCGGGCGTCCGAGGCGGTGTTCGTGCCGCGCGCCGCCAGCAGCCCGGAAGGTGACGGCTGGCTGCTGACCGTGGTCTGGCAACCGGAACGGGGCGGCAGCGCGCTGTTCGTGCTGGACGCGCAAGCGGTCGATCAGGGGCCGGTCGCCGTCGTGCCGCTGCCCCAACGGATGCCCTTCGGCTTCCACGGCAGTTGGGTTCCTGGCCCTGGGTGACATCTTCCCCGTTTCCCTCGGGAAAGGGCAATCGCATATGGCGGCCCGTCCAGCCGCTGCGGGCCGCCATCGGGGCGGGCGTCGGTGCAGGTTTGCGCCGCAGCACCCGACGCAGCGGCGACGCTGGCCGCCGGGCTGCCGCCCAGCACGAGGCTGCGGCGCACGGGGTCAGGGCTCTCGGGGGTCAGCGGGTCGTCATCGCTCATTGTACGGCTCTGGACGCATGCGGAGGAAGCGGGACCGACCTAGCCGGGTTGCGTGCCGCCTCCGCACACCTGCCCAATCAGCCGCGAAACTGCACCAGCCGGCCCAGTGGGCTCCCCAGCACCTCGTCATCCCGCATCACCACGTTGCCGCGCACGATGGTGGCGATGGGCCACCCTGTTACCCTCATGCCGTTGAACGGCGTCCAGCCGCAGGGGGAGGCGATCCAAGCATCCTCGATGACCCGCTGCCGCCGCAGGTCCACCAGGGTGAAATCGGCGTCGTAGCCCACCGCCATCCGGCCCTTGCCGACCGCGCCGTACACCCGTGCTGGCCCGGCGCACATCAGGTCCACCATGCGCCCCAGGCTCAGCCGACCTGCGGCGACGTGGTCCAGCATGACCGGCACCAGCGTCTGCACCCCGGTCAGCCCGGCCGGGCAGTCGGGCCAGGGCTTCATCTTGGCGGCGCGGGCGTGCGGCGCGTGGTCCGACCCGATGGTGTCCGCCGTGCCGTCGCGCACCGCAGCCCAGGCGGCCTCCCAATGGTGGCGCCCGCGGATCGGCGGGTTCATGACGCCCATGCCGCCAAGCTGCTCGTACACCTCCGGGGCCATCTGCGTCAGGTGGTTCACCAGCAGCTCCACCGTGGCGATGTCGCGGTAGCCGGCCAGGTACTCCAACTCCTGCGCCGTCGAGACGTGCAGGATGTGGGCGGGCCGCCCGATCTTGCGGGCCAGCGCCATCAGGCGGCGGGTGCCGAGGAAGGCGCACTCCTCGTCGCGCCATTCCATGTGGCTGCTGTAGGGGTCGCCCCGCTTGAACAGTGGCTTGCGGGCCTGCAGGCGGTACTCGTCCTCGCTGTGGTAGGACACGCGGCGCCGGCCGTGGCGCATCACCTGCTCCAGGGAGCCGTCGTCCTCGATCAGCAGGTCCCCCGTCGAGCTGCCGGCGAACACCTTGACGCCACAGACACCGCGCTCCTGCTCCAGCTCGGCCAGTTCGGCGGTGTTGGCCTTCGTGGCGCCGACATACAGGCCCATGTCGCACCAGGCGGATTGCTCGACGTAGCCTCGTTTCCAGGCGACCTGGGCGGCGCCGGTGATGGCGGGCGCGGTGTTGGGCATGTCGAACACCGCCGCCAGGCCACCCAGCACGGCGGCGCGGGTACCGGTCGGGATGGTCTCGATGCTGGGATCGCCGGGGTCGCGCAGGTGGACGTGCGGATCGATCAGGCCAGGCAGCACATGCAGCCCGGCGGCCTGCACCACCTGGTCCGCCGTCGCATCGCCCGGCACGCCCAGGGCGGCAATGCGGCCATCGCGCACCCCGGCGTCGCCCGCCTCCTCCCCCCAAGGCAGCACCAGCGTGCCGCCGCGCAGCAGCAGGTCGAAGTGGTCGGGCATGGCATATCCCTTGTGGACAGAGGCGATGGAAGCGCCGTGATACGGGCAGGACGAGCACTTGTGCCATGGCCTGCCCGTGCCATGATCCTAATATAAGCGGTGCCAATGCCTGAAGGCACCCATCACCAAAACGGGGGAACGCCTGCCATGAAGATTGCGGAACGGTTCGAGTTCAGGACCAAGGCGCCGGTGCTGACATTCTCCCCCGACGACATGGTAATCGATGCCGTGCGGGCCATGTCGGAGAAGAACTATGGGGCCAGCATCATCGTTGACCCTACGCGCCGGCCGGTGGGCATCATCACCGAACGCGACTTCATGCGGCGCCTGCTGGCCAACAACCTCGACGCGAACACGACGCCCATCCGCGACATCATGACATCCAACCTGAAGATCGCGCGTGGCGACGACGAGATTGCCGAGTGGCTCCGCATCATGTCGAACGAGCGGTTCCGGCATTTGCCGGTGGTGGATGCCGATGGCGTCCTGCTGAACATCATGTCGCAGGGCGATTTTGTCTCGTATACCTGGCCGGAGCTGTTCACGGATCTGAAGACGAAGGCGACCCGGTCGTTTGCGAACAAGTACCAGGTCTACCTGATCTTCGCGACGATCTTGGTGTACACGGTGTTCATCTTCGTCATCCTGCGCAGGTAGAGCGCACTTAAGGTCCTACCCGCTCGGCGGGCCGAACACGTCCCCGGCCGGCGCATGGCCTGGGATGTGCGTGCGGTGCCACAAGGCATGGAACAGCAGCGTTCAGGCCGCGAACCCCTCATGCCGGCCGGACCCGGCGGCGCGGAACAGCACGGCGACACGGCCGGGATCGGCAATCTCCGCTACGTCGGGCTGCGCCGTGACTAGCGGTCCCAACCGCGCGCCCTGCGCGTCGATCTAGGCCATGCGGGGCTTGCTTCGATGCCTGTGCGCTGAACGTCCAAAGGGCTGCTCAGGCTCCGGGCGGCGGGGGCCATTGGCCGCGGGGGCGGGCTGGGTGACGCAGGACCGTGGCGATTTCGTCCGCTGCGTCCTCTGGTGGGCTGTTGCCGGCGTGGATGAGGGCGGATCTCGCGCGAGGGATGGCAGCGGGGCCGGGCGACGGGGGGCCGGGCGGGGGCTGGCTGGCGCCTTGCAGGGGGTTTTGGGGGCGGGGGCGGCTGGCGGCGGCGGCGCGGGCGCAAAGCTGCTCGATGTCTGCGGGGGTGCGGCGCTTCCAGGGAGTGGTGCCGGGCAGGGCGGCGAGGCCGAGGTCGCGGCAGATCTCGGTGATGATGTCGGCGACGGGGCGGCTGCCGATGTCGTCGTCGAGGTCGGGGGCGTCGAGGCGGTCGTGCAGCTCGGCGGCCAGGGCTTCGGCTTCGGCGCTGCCGGGGCCGTCGTCTTGAGCGGTGCGCTGGATGCTGTCCTCGACCGCGCGGAGGATGCGCTTGCGGGCGGCGGCGCGGTGCTGGGCCGGGTCGTTGGCGGGCTGGATGGCGTCGAGGCTGCGGGCGAGGGCGATGCTGCGGCGGACGGCGCGGGCGATGCGGTCGAAGGCGGCGGCGATGCTGATGAGGGCGTCTGGCGCGGGCGGCGGCGCGGGCTGTCCGGTGGCCTGCTGCGCGGCCTGTTGTGCGGCTTGGGCTGCGGCCTGCCCGTGCAGAAGGCGGGCGAGGTCGGTGCCCATGTTGATGAGGTCATGTAGGACCTGGTGGTAGCCGTGCGCGTCCACGGCTTGCTGGCCGGGGTGGCTCTGATGAGCCGGGTCGTTTTGGTGGATGGGCTGGGTTGGTTGGGCAAACATGAACGGAACAAGAACATTGTTGCCGGTCTGGCGTCAAGGCTGGCGTGGGCGGGGTGGGTGGGTGGCGCCGCGGTGGCGCACTGGGCGGGGTGGCACTGGGCGGGGTGGCGGGCCTGCTCCGAACCGGAGGGCGGTGGCTTGCAGTTGTGCGGGTGCGCGCTGGGATGATCGGTTTTGCGCGCAGGTGTTGGCTGGCGCAGCTTGACCTCACGGATCACGCCACCAGCGACGTGGCAAAACCCCTTAGAACATCGATCACATATATAAATGTCGGCTGACGTGAGCAGATGGGCGGGTAAGGTTATGACTGGACGGGCGGGTCAGTGTGAACGAACGGGCAGGTGTGATGGTATGTCCGGGAGCTGATTGAGGTCATTGAGGGGCGCCGGGCAGGAATAGGAGAGAGCCATGCCGGACGGGTTGTATGAGCGCGATGCCCTGGCCTGGGCCGAGCAGCAGGCCACCCTGCTGCGCCGCTTGGCGGCAGGCGAGCGGGTCAACGACGCCGTAGACTGGCCCAACGTGATCGAGGAGCTGCAGGACGTGGGACTGTCGGAGCTGCGGTCCTGCCAGAGCCTGCTGCTGCAGGCGATGACCCACCTGCTCAAGCTGCACGCCTGGCCCGGCAGCCAGTCGGCCACGCACTGGCGCGGGGAGGCCGGGGTGTTCCTGGACGATGCCGGGCAGCGATTCACGCCGTCCATGCGGCAGCGGGTCGGGCTGGAGGGGCTATATGCCAAGGCGCTGCGCCGGGCGCGGGAGGCCACAGATGACGCCGGCGCCCCGCGGCCCTTGCCGGATGCGTGCCCCTTCGGGCTGGGTGAGCTGCTGGCCGGGGATTTGGTGGAGCTGACGGCCAAGCCGGGCGGCAGCCTGGCCTGAGTTGCAGCACGCAGTCCGCAACGGTTCTGCAATGACCTCGGCAAGTCCTCGCGGCCTGCTGGCGTCCCTCTGGCAGGCTTGGATACTGCTCACGGCCAAGTTCCCGCGTCCGCCGGCCACCCGCGCCTTTCCCACGACTGCCCGGGAACTATGCCAGAACTGCGCTTACCTTTCGATAATGCACATTACGCGAATCACGAAAACGTGAGGGTGGACATGGCCTTACGAAGGTATGCGGACACTAGACCTGATAGGTAAGCGGCTGCGACGCTAGCTTGCCGAAGTACCATGCCGAGGATGACATGCTGGGCACCTCCGCGCCAAAGCAGACACGGGTTGTCCCCTCGATAGTGGGTTACCTGATCTGCTGCGTTTTGGCCGTGCCAGTTGGCAGCACTATGTATTTTATTGGCTCCGGTGTCTTCTACCTGATTGCAGACAATAATGCCAAGCTTCTGAATCCTGAGTTTCTCATGTTTGAGATCGGTTTGAGCACACTTCTCACCTTCCTTTTTCTTGGCTTCTATCCAAATCAAACAGGATTAGAGCCGATAAACTTGTGGCCATGGATACTAGTTTTGGGGGCAGTGTTGTTTTATGTTTTTAGGGCCCTAATTCGCCGCCAAGATAGGAAAAGTCTCCAACAAACCTAGTCTAGGACAGCACCGTATCCATAACGTCCGATCTGCGAAACAAGGGGAATAGTCCCTGCAATGCCTTATTCTTCTATGTTTCCGGCAAGCTTGATTTACCCGCTACTTTCCAGGAGTCTTTTTAGCTGCCGAGAGTCTCAAACACATCCCCAGCCGGCATCAGCCCCAGGATGTGCGCCCGGTGCCAGAGCGCGTAGAACAGCAGCGTCCACGCCGCGAAGCCCTCATGCCGGCCGGACCCGGCGGCGCGGAACAGCGCGGCGACACGGCCCGGGTCGGCGATCTCCGCCACGCCGGGCTGCGCCGCGACCAGCGGACCCAGCCGTGCTCCCTGCCCGCCAATCCAAGCGCCGACCGGAACCGTAAAGCCCTGCTTCGGGGCAAACGGCCGCGCCTCGGGCATGTGCTGCGCCAGCCATTGCCGCAGCAGCCACTTGCCACGGCCGTCCCGCACCTTCATCGCGTCTGGCAGGCGAAACCCGGCGGCGGTCACGGCGGGGTCCAGCAGGGGGGTGCGGCCCTCCACGCCGTGCGCCATCAGGCAGCGGTCCAGCTTGAGCAACAGGTCGTGCGGCAGCCAGTCTGCCACGTCGGTCGCCTGCGCCACCGCCAGCCGGGTGCGGCCGGGGCGGGCGGCGCCGGCCTCCGCCGCGGCCAGGCCGTCGCGCCAGCTCGTCGGCCGGGTCCGCAGCACGTCCAGCGTGTCGAAGGCGCCGCGGCTGCGCATCACCCGCCCTCCCTGCCACCAGGGCCGCATGGCGCTGCGGTAGCGGCCGTAGCCGCCGAACACCTCGTCCCCGCCCTCGCCGCACAGCACAACCTTCACGTCCTGCCGGGCGCGGCGGGCCAGGAACCAGCTCGGGATGATGGCGTAGTCGGCGGCCGGGTCGTCCATGCAGGCGACGATCTCGGGCAGGTGGCGCCAGACCATCGCCTCGGTGATCTCCAGCGTCTCGTGGTGCGCCCCCGCGGCGTGGGCGACGGCGGCGGCGTGCTCGCGCTCGTCCGCGGCGCCTGGGGCGGCGAACCCGGCGGTGTAGGCGCGGACGGGCTGGCTGTTCAGCCGGGCCATGACGGTCAGCACGGCGGCGCTGTCCACCCCGCCGGACAGGAACATGCCATACGGCACGTCGCTGCGTTGGTGGAGGTCGACGCTTTCTTCCAGGGCGCGGTCCAGGCGGGCTAGGGCGGCGTCCTCGGTGATGGTTTCCGGACCGCCTTCGGGCAGGGCGGCGGTGCGGGTGCGGTCCAGGATGTGGCCGTCGGCGACCTGCAGGGTCTCGCCGGGCAGCACGCGCTGGATGCCTGCGAAGATGGTCTCGGCGCCGGAGGTGAACTGGACCTGCAGCAGCTCCTCCCGCGCGGCCGGGCGCAGGGTGCGGCGGACCAGGCCGGCGGCCAGCAGGGCCTGCGGCTCGGAGGCGAAGGCGAGGCCGCCCTCGATCTGCGCGATGTAGAGAGGCTTGATGCCGAAGGGGTCGCGGGTCAGGGTCACGCTGCGCTGGGCGCGCTCGTGGATGGCGATGGCGAACATGCCGCGCAGGGGGGCCGCGTAGCCGACGCCGTCGCGCAGCCATAGGTGCAGCGGCGGCTCGCAGTCGCTGCCGGTGGCGAAGCGGGTGCCGGGCAGGGTGTCGCGCAGCTCGCGGTAGTTATAGACCTCGCCGTTGGCGACCAGCGCGGCCGGGCCGGCATATAGGGGCTGGTCGCCGCCGGCCACGTCGATGATGGCGAGGCGGGTGTGGACCAGCGCGGTGCGGCCGACCGTCGCGTGGCCGCCGCCATCGGGACCGCGGTGCGCCAGGGCACGGGCGAGCGCCGTCAGCACGGCTGGGTCAGGCGGCGGGCTGGCAGGCGACAGGACTAGGCCGGCGATGCCGCACATCAGGCGGGCTCCAGCCGGGTCAGGGTGTCGCGCCAGCGGTGCAGGACGGGGGCTGGCGCGTGATCGATTAGGTAGCAGGCGCGGCCGGCGGCGGCCAGGCGGGTGGACAGGGCGGCATCGGCCAGGACGCCGCCGAGTGCGTCGGCCAGGCGGCGCGGGTCCTCGCGGGGGGCCAGCAGGCCGGTCACGCCGTCCGCGATCAGCTCGACCGGCCCGGCCGCGTCCGCCGCGACGACCGGGCAGCCGGCGGAGAATGCCTCTATGACGACGTTGCCCAGCGGCTCATGTCGGCTGGGGCAGGCCAGCACGCCGGCTGCGGCCAGCAACGCCGCCTGGTCCGTGCGCCAGCCGAGCAGGTGGAAACGGTCCGCCACGCCCTCCTGCCGCGCGAGCGCCAGCAGGGCCGCCCGCTCCGGCCCCTCGCCTGCCACCACCGCATGGACGCCGGGCAGCAGCGGCAGGGCACGCACCAGGATGTCGAACGCCTTGTTGCGGTGTAGCCGGCCCAGGGCCAGCACGACCGGCGCGCCCGGTGGCGATGGCAGCAGGGCCGGCGCGGTGCCCAGCAGGTCCGGCGCGAAGTTCGGCAGGTGGTGCACTCGCGCCGCCGGCCAGCCCTGCCCGGCGATCCACTCCACGATGCCGCGGGTGTTGCCGATCAGGTGGTCGCACCGCCGGTAGTATTTCAGGTCGTAATATCCGCCCAGCCGCCCGGCCAGCACCCAGCCGCCCCGGGGCGTCAGCCGCGCTGCCCGGTTCATCCACGCGACCACGACGCCGGGCGCAAACCGCCGCAGCACCGCCGACAGGCGCGGCCGGGTCAGCAGGTCCAGCGCGCCGCCGAAGCCGAGCTGCACGGGATGCAAACCCTTGCCCGCCAGCCGGGCGGCACGCGTGGGGTTGCGGCGGATCACCGGCAGCACGTCCTCTCCGGCACCATACAGGGCGGCGGTCAGGCGCTCGAAGAACAGTTCCGCCCCGCCCGCAGGCGCCCCAGCCATGACATGCGCCATTCTCACAGCGCCTTCTTCACAGCAACGCCAGCGCGGCGGTGACGGCCGCCTCCACGGTCAGCCCCGCCATCGGCGCGGCGCCCGCCGGACCCTGGGCCAGCACGGCGGCGGCGCGGCGTCCCGTGGGGCCATACTCGCTGGCCGGGGTCGGGCCAAACAGGCCGAGCGTCGGGGTGCCAGCGGCAGCGGCCAAGTGCATCAGCCCGGAGTCATTGCCGACGAACAGGGCGCACCGGGCCAGGCAGGCCGAGGCCTCGGGCAAGGACAGCCGCCCCGTCAGATCGACCGCATCCGGCAGCGCCGTCAGCACCGGGGCCGCCAACGCCTGCTCCGCCGCGCCCGGCCCGGCGAACACCACCGGCCGCGCGCCCGGCAATGCCTGATCCCGGACGGCGTGGAACAGGGCTACGAAGCGCTCCGGGGGCCAGGCCTTGCCGGACCAGTTGGCCGTTGGCCCCAGCCCGATCAGCGGCGCCCCCGGCGGCAGCAGCGCGTCCGCCCGCGCCTGGTCCGCGGCATCGGTCCAACTGGCGGGCGGCGGCGGTGGGGCCAAGTCCAGCGCGGCGGCCAGGTGCAGCAGCTTATGCCCGGCCCGCCGTCCGCCGCGCAGCACGGCCCGGCGGCGGGCCGGCACCAGGAAGGCCAGCGCCGAGCCGCGCAGGTCCACAACCAAGTCCCATGCCGTGCCGACCGTGCGCTGCCACAGCAGCAGCCAGTGCAGGTCGAACCGCCGCTTGTCCACGATCAGGGTGCGATCCCGCCGGGGCATCCGGGCGAACACCCCCGCCGCCGCCGGGCCGCAGGCGATGGTGAAGCGGGCGTCGGGATGGCGCTGCAAGAGGTGCCGCAGCAGCCCGGTCGAGAGGACCGCGTCGCCGATCCGCGTCGCGGTGATGAACAGGATACGCATGCTTGGCCCCTGTAGCACGGGTTCCCGGCAAACGTGCATCGGGGGCGCGGCTTGAGAACGAAGCGGCGGGCCACTACGTCGATAGCTATGGTCAAGATCGCACTGCTGCCCAATCGCTCTGTCCTGGAGGTGTCCGGGGCCGACCGGGTCAGCTTCCTGCAGGGGCTGGTGTCGAACGACGTCGCGGATGCGGCGCCGGGGCGGGCAGTCTGGGCGGCGCTGCTGACGCCGCAGGGCAAGTGGCTGGCCGACTTCTTCATCCTGTCGGACGGCGAACGCCTGCTGCTGGACTGCGAGGCCGGGCAGGCGGCGATGCTGGCGCAGAAGCTGACCCGGTTCCGCCTGCGCGCCGCCGTCCAGGTGCAGCCGGCGCCGCTGTTGGTCCATGCGGCCTGGGACGGGACGCCGGACGTGGTCCTGCAAGCGCCCGGCCTGCGGGCGCCCGACCCGCGGCTGCCCCGCGCAGGGTGGCGTGTGCTGTCGGCGGAGCCGTTAGCAGTCACGGCTGGCTTTCAGGACTGGAATGAGCACCGCCTGGGGCTTGGGCTGCCTGATGGATCGCAGGATCTGGAGGCCGAGAAGACCACCTTGCTGGAGGCCGGGTTCGATGAGCTGCATGGCGTGTCCTGGACCAAGGGATGCTACATGGGCCAGGAACTCACGGCGCGGACCAAGTACCGTGGGCTGCTGAAGCGCCGCCTGGCGCCGGTGCAAGTCGGTGGACCGCTGCCCGCCCCTGGCACGCCGGTGCTGCGGGAGGGCGTCGAGGTTGGCATCATGCGCTCCGGCCAGGGCAGCCGCGGCATTGCACTGTTGCGCCTGGATGCCATGGGTGACGCGCTGGCATGCGGAGGCGCCGTGCTGCATCCGGCGTGTCCAGCCCGGATGGCGCTGGAACCCGTCAAGCTGGCGCAAGAGTCGGCATAGCCACTCGGCGCCCGATCCAATCGGGGCGTGGCAGCGCGGCATGGGCGGCGGCGGCTGCCAGCACCCGCGCCAGGGTGTCCGGCGGGAACGGCGTCACCCGGCGGGTCTCTAGGCTTACATGCAGCAGCATGATCTCCTGTTGGGCGATCAAGGCCGGGCCGCGGCGCATCTCGTGCGCAAGATGCACGCGCTTTGAGTCGGCGCCTAGTATTTGGGTGCTGACCGAGGCTTCCTCGCCGAGGAACAGCTCGGCGCGATAGAGGATGTGGGTCTCTGCCGCGAAAGTGCCGTTCCTTGTGGCTTGGCGATAAGGCTGCCCTAGGCCGATGGCATCCCAAAGCAGGTCGGTCGCCCCGTCGAAGATCACGACGTAGAAAGCCAGGTTCATGTGGCCGTTCTCGTCGATCCACTCGGGAAGCACCTGCGCGGTGTGGCCTGTGAACGGCGCGGGAAGACTGGTCAAAACCCATTCCGAGCGATAGCCGCCTGCAAGGCTGAACAGCGAAGGAACGCAGTCATTGCGAGTGGCACTCGCAGCGTGCGGCTTTGAGGACTGGCTGGCTGCTCCTGGATTGCCGCGCCAAAGCCGGCTCGCAATGACAGGGTGCGTGGGGTTGGGCCAAACACGATCAATATAGGCGATGGTCAGCCGACGGACCCACAGAGACGCTGTGGGTCCGTCGGTATACTAGGTCGGGATAGGCTAGCCCTGATCGAAGCCGCCACCGCCGCCGTCGAAGCCCCCTCCAGCGTCGCCGCCACCGCCGAAGGGGTCGCTGCTGGCCGTGTCAAAACCGCCGCCGCCGCCGCCGAACGGGTCGCTGCTGGCTTGGTCAGAGCCGCCACCGCCCTGGTCCGGCAGGAAGCCGCCAGAGGTATCCGAAGCCGGCGATACCCCGGCGCCGTCCCATGGGCTGGCGCCGGAGGACGAGTCCGCCATGCCGCCGCCGCCGAACAGGCCGCCGCCTTCGGCATGCGATCCGCTGAAGGCGCCCATCAACGCGTTGCCGACGAACATGCCGCCGGCCACGCCGGCCGCGGTGGTCAACGCTGATCCCAGGAAGCCCGACCCGCCGCCGCGCTGGAACATGCCGGGCTGGTAGCCGGGTGAATACTGCGGCTGCGGCGGCGCGGAGGTCGGCTGGAACGCCTGGCCATAGCCCGGCTGCTGCGGCTGCTGCTGGCCACCGCCGAACAGGCTGCTGAGGAAGCCTTTCTGCTGCGGCGACTGCTGCGGCTGGTTCTGCACGGCGTGGCGGGTCTGCTCCAGCTCCCATTGCAGGCGGCGGATCTGATTCTGCGACTCGGCGAACGCGGCCTCCTGCACCAGTGCGGTCTGCGTGATGCGGTAGCGGGCGTCGGGGTACTGCTGGAACAACTGGGCGATCAGGGCGTCGGCGTCGCGGTCGATGGGCGGCAGCGCCGGCTGGGACTGCGGCACGCTGCCGCCGCCGAACCCGCCCCCCTGCTGCTGGGCGCCGGCGATGCGGCCGATGTAGCGGGTGATGAGGTCGCGTTCTTCGTTGGTCATGGGGATGATCCGCCGAGGTTGTTGCGAGGAGCGAGGTGGCACCCTCACAACTCCGCTTCAAGTGGGGAGTTGCAGGCGGCGCCATTCGATCAAGGGGCAGCGGTCCATCACGACACGCAGCCCGGCCGCCTCCGCCGCCTCCGCCGCGGCCGGGTTGATGACGCCGAGCTGCATCCAGACGGTGCGGGCGTGCAGCCGGATGGCGTCGGCGACGACGGGGCCGACCTGGGCGGGGGCGCGGAACACATCGACCATGTCTAGCGGCGCGGCTTCGTCCAGGGTGGCCACGACGGGGCGGCCGTGCAGGGTGCGGCCAGCCAGGCCAGGGTTCACGCCGGTCACGTCGAAGCCGCGCGCGACCAGGAACGCTATGACGGCGTGCGCCGCCCGGTCCGGCTTGTCGGACGCTCCGACGAGGGCGATGCGGCGGGTGGTGGTCAGGATGTCGCGGATGCCGGTGTTCATGGCGGGACAACGCGGGCGGGGCGCGGGGGCTTCCGGGGTGGCGGCAGGGCGATCATATATGCCGCAAGAGCTGCATCGGCTCCTTCTTCCTTCGGAAAAGGGCCGGGGTGAGGGAGGCGGCAAGCGCCAAGCTCGGTATGTTCGGGAGCGGGGTTCGTCCTTGGGACGGGCAAGTTGGGCCCTTGCCGCCTCCCTCACCCCGGCCCTCTCCCGAAGGGGACAGGAGCAGGCAGTGTGCTCGCGCTGCAGTTGTTGGCCCTTCATCCGGGGGATGTCGGCGTCAGTATGCGTTGCGCTTGGTGATCCAGCTTGATAGGCCCAGCACGATGGCGGCGATGCCCCAGGCCGGGTTGAGGTTGATGAACGCCACCACCCCCGCCAGCACCGCCAACGGCGCAAGCCAGAACGGCATCCGGTCCACGGACGCCATCAGGCCCAGCGCGACCGCCGCCACGCCCCAGACATGGTAGAACCCCATCCACACCAGCACCGCGCGCGGCCGGCACGCGAACGGCGCAAGCGGCGGCACCGGGTTGGGCAGGCTGGGATCGGCGCCGGGGAAGCTGCACAGAGAGGCCCAGGCCCGCGGCTCGACCCCCCACGTGCGATAGGCCAGCAGGGCCGCGGCGGCAAGCAGGATGGCGGTCAATCCGAGAACGTCGCGGCGGGCGAGCAAGGGGTGCATGCAGGGCATCTTTCCTAAGCGGGGCCGCGCCCGTATGATGCCCGCCGCCATGAGGGATCACCAGGGGACGATGCCGGACACCCACAGCGCCGCCGCCGGGCTGGCCAAGCCGCCCAGCTTCCAGGAGCTGATCCTGCGCCTGCACGCCTTCTGGTCGCGGCAAGGCTGCGTCATCCTGCAACCCTACGACTTGGAGATGGGCGCCGGCACCTTCCATCCCGCGACCACGCTGCGCGCCCTTGGCCCGAAGCCGTGGCGGGCGGCCTACGTGCAGCCCAGCCGCCGCCCCACTGATGGCCGGTATGGCGAGAACCCCAACCGGCTCGGCCATTACTACCAGTACCAGGTCCTGCTGAAGCCTAGCCCGCCCGACTGCCAGGCGTTGTTGTTGGACAGCTACCGCGCCATCGGCATCGATCCGCTGCTGCATGACATCCGCTTCGTCGAGGATGACTGGGAAAGCCCGACCCTGGGCGCCTGGGGCCTGGGGTGGGAGGTCTGGTGCGACGGGATGGAGGTGACGCAGTTCACCTACTTCCAGCAGGTCGGCGGCATCCCCGTCGCCAGCCCGAGCGCCGAGTTCACCTATGGGCTGGAGCGGCTGGCGATGTATGTCCAGGGGGTGGAGAACGTCTATGACCTGGACTTCAACGGCGCCGGGGTGTCGTACGGCGACGTGTTCCGGCGTAACGAGGTGGAGTACAGCCGCTATAGCTTCGAGCACGCCGACGTGGCCCTGCTGGCCCGGCACTTCGCCGATGCGGAGGCGGAGTGCGGCGCCCTGCTCGCCGCCGGGCTGCCGATGCCGGCGTATGACCAGTGCATCAAGGCCAGCCACCTGTTCAACCTGCTCGACGCACGGGGGGTGATCTCGGTGACGGAGCGGGCGGCCTACATCGGCAGGGTGCGGACCCTGGCGCGCGGCTGCTGCGAGGGATACCTGGCGGGAGACGGCCCGGTTGTCGCCTCAATGGCGGCATAGTAGTCTGACCGGATGGGCACACCTTCCGAAAGCACGACCGCCACGCCGGCATCGCAGCCCTAGCCATGCCGGACCTGCTGCTTGAGCTGTTCAGCGAGGAAATTCCCGCCCGGATGCAGGCGCGTGCGGCAGATGACCTCGCGCGGCTGCTGACGGACGCGGTGGCTGCGCTGAAGCCGCAAGGTGTACAGACCTTCTACGGCCCGCGCCGGATTGCGCTCGCCGCCACCGTCCAGCCCGCCCTGCCCGCCAGCAGCACCGTCGAGCGGGGGCCGCGTGCGGGTGCGCCGGAGGCCGCGCTGTCGGGGTTCCTGCGCAAGCACGGCGCCACCCGGGACCAGGTGGCGCAGGAGGGCGATTACTGGGTGCTGACCAAGGCCAGCCCGGCCGTGCAGGCTGCGACGCTGGTCGCCGACGCCATGCCGCCGCTGCTGCGCCGCTTTCCCTGGCCCAAGTCGATGCGGTGGGGCGCTGGCAGCGCCTTTGCCTGGGTGCGCCCGCTGCGCCGCATCCTGTGCCTGCTGGACGGGCGCGTGGTGCCGTTCAGCCTGGCCGACGGTGCGGATACCGGGCACGGGCTGGCGGCGGGCGACGAGACGGAAGGCCACCGATTCCATGCGCCCGGCGCCTTCGTCGTGTCGTCGTTGGCCGAGTGGCACGACGGCCTGCGCGCCCGCCGGGTGATTTCCGCTGCCGGGGAACGGCGCAGGCTGGTGCAGGAGGGGCTTGCCGCCTTGGCTGCTGCTGAAGGCTTGCAGGTTGTGCCCGACGACGGCTTGCTGGACGAGGTGGCCGGGCTGGTGGAGTGGCCGGTGCCGCTGCTGGGCCGGATCGACGCGGCGTACATGGACCTGCCGCCCGAGGTGATGCAGGTCAGCATGCGGGTGAACCAGCGCTACTTTGCCTTGCGGACCCGGGACGGCGCCCCCGCCCCGCGGTTCGGCTTCGCCGCCAACATCGAGGCGACGGACGGCGGGGCCGCGATCATCGCCGGCAACGAGCGGGTGCTGCGGGCGCGGTTCAGCGATGCCCGGCATTTCTGGGACCTGGACCGGCGCACGAAGCTGGCCGACCGTGTGGCCGCGCTGGACGGCGTGACGTTCCATGCCAAGCTGGGCAGCCAGAGCGAGCGTGTTGGGCGCATCGCCGCGCTGGCCCGGCGCATCGCCCCGCACGTCGGTGCGGACCCAAACCTTGCGGGACGTGCCGCCTTGCTGGCCAAGGCCGACCTGACCACTGGCATGGTCGGCGAGTTCCCGGAGCTGCAGGGCGTGATGGGCGGCTACTACGCCCGGCATGACGGGGAGGACACCCGCGTCGCCAATGCCGTGCGGGACCACTACGCGCCTAAAGGCCCGGCCGATCCGGTGCCCTCCGAGTCCACCGCCATCGCCGTCGCGCTGGCCGATAAGTTGGATCAGTTGGCGGCGTTCTTCGCGGCGGGCGAGGTGCCGACCGGGTCCGGCGATCCCTTTGCCCTGCGCCGCGCCGCCCTCGGCGTCATCCGCATCGTGCGCGAGAACCGGCTGCGGCTGCCGTTGCAGGACGTGTTCGCCGCCGCCGGGACCGGCCTGCCCGGCCCCGTGCCTGCCGATAGCCTGTTGGCCTTCTTCGCCGACCGGCTGCGCGTGCAGTTGCGGGCTGAGGGTGCGCGGCATGACGTGCTTGCCGCCGTGTTCGCCGCCGGGGCCGACGACGATATCACCCGTCTGCTGGCCCGAACCGATGCCGTCGCCGCGTTCCTCGCCACCCCGGACGGCGCCGACCTGCTGTCGGCCAGCCGGCGCGCAGCCAACATCCTCCGCATCGAGGACAAGCGCGACGGCCCCCATGCCGGCTCCGTCAATCCCGCCCTGCTGACGCAACCCGAGGAGCAGGCGCTCGCCGCCGCCCTGGACGCGGCGGAACCGGCTGTGCAACAGGGTATTGCGGGCGAGCATTACGCCGTCGCCATGTCCGCTCTGGCCGGGCTGCGCCCGCCGCTGGATGCATTCTTCGACAAGGTGACCGTCAACGCGCCCGACCCGGCGCTGCGGCTGAATCGTCTCCGCCTGCTCGCCCGCGTCCCCGCCGCCATGGGCCGCGCTGCCGACTTCTCTCAGATCGAAGGCCAAGAATCATGACCAAGTGGGTTTACAGCTTCGGCGCCGGCCACAACGAGGGCCGTGCGGACATGCGGAACCTGCTGGGCGGCAAGGGCGCCAACCTGGCGGAGATGGCCAGCATCAGCCTGCCGGTGCCGCCGGGCTTCACGATCACGACGGAGCTGTGCACCGCCTACTACGACAACGGGCGCAAGTACCCGGGCGACCTCGACGCCCAGGTGCGCGCGGCGCTGGCGCTGGTGGAGGACGCGGTCGGCCTCAAGTTCGGCGACGCGCAGAAGCCGTTGCTGGTGTCGGTCCGCTCTGGCGCCAGGGTGTCGATGCCGGGCATGATGGACACGGTGCTGAACCTCGGCCTGAACGACGAAACGGTGCGGGGGTTGGAGGCGGCCAGCGGCGACTCCAGGTTTGCCTGGGACAGCTACCGGCGGTTCATCCAGATGTACGGCTCGGTGGTGCTGGGCGTCGATCACCACCGCTTCGAGGAGATCATCGAGAGCGCCAAGATGGACGCCAACGTGACCGAGGACACCGCGCTGTCGCCGCAGCACTGGCAGTCGGTGGTGGCGGAATACAAGGACATGGTGGCGCAGGAGCGCGGCTCCCCGTTTCCGATGGACCCGCACGAGCAGCTTTGGGGGGCGATCGGCGCGGTGTTCGGAAGCTGGATGAACCCGCGCGCCAATACGTATCGCCGGCTGCACGACATCCCCGCCACCTGGGGAACCGCAGTCAACGTGCAGGCCATGGTGTTCGGCAACATGGGCCAGGACTGCGCGACGGGGGTCTGCTTCACCCGCGACCCCAGCACGGGGGAGAACATCTTCTATGGCGAGTTCCTGGTGAACGCGCAGGGCGAGGACGTGGTCGCCGGCATACGCACGCCGCAGCCGCTGTCCAGCCTGCGTGCCCACCCCGGCGAGGTCAGCATGGAGCAGGCGTTGCCGAGCGCCTACTCGGACTTGGTCAAGGTGCGGGAGACGCTGGAGCGGCACTACCTCGACATGCAGGACATCGAGTTCACGGTGCAGCAGAACAAGCTGTACATGCTGCAGACCCGCAACGGCAAGCGCACGGCCGCGGCCAGCCTGCGGATTGCGGTGGAGATGGCGGAGGCCGGGCTGATCGACCGCAAGGAGGCGGTGAAGCGCGTCAACCCGGCTTCGCTCGACCAACTGCTGCACCCGACGCTGGACCCCAAGGCGCCGCGCACCCTGTTCAGCAAGGGCCTGCCCGCCAGTCCCGGCGCAGCCTGCGGCGTGGCGGTGTTCAGCTCCGACGAGGCCGAGATGCGCGCCCAAAAGGGCGAGGCCGTCGTGCTGATCCGCATCGAGACCAGCCCGGAGGACATCCACGGCATGCACGCCGCCCGCGGCATCCTCACCACCCGCGGCGGCATGACCAGCCACGCCGCGGTGGTCGCCCGCGGCATGGGCCGTCCCTGCGTTGCCGGCGCAGGCGGGGTTAGCGTGGATTATGGGGCGCAGACGCTGTCGGCGGGCGGCAAGACCATACGCGCCGGGGAGACGATCACGCTGGACGGTGCGACGGGAGAGGTGTTCGCCGGGCCGGTAGCCATGGTGGAGCCCAGCATGTCCGGCGACTTCGCGACACTGATGGGCTGGGCCGACGAGGTCCGCCGCTTGGGCGTGCGCACCAACGCCGAGACGCCGCTGGACGCCGAGACCGCCCGCAAGTTCGGCGCCGAGGGCATCGGCCTGTGCCGCACCGAGCACATGTTCTTCGCCCCCGAGCGCATCGGCGCGGTGCGGCAGATGATCATGGCCGACGACCTAGCCGGGCGACGGGCGGCGCTGGACAAGCTGCTGCCGTTCCAACGGGCGGACTTCACCGACCTGTTCCGCATCATGCACGGGCTGCCCGTCACCATCCGCCTGCTGGACCCACCGCTGCACGAGTTCCTGCCGCACCAGGACAGCGAGCTGGCCGACGTGGCGCGGGCGTCGGGCCAGGATGTCGAGCAGGTGCGGCGCCGGGCGGCGGAGCTTTCGGAGGCGAACCCGATGCTGGGGCACCGCGGCTGCCGGCTGGGGATCACCTTCCCGGAGATCTACGAGATGCAGGCCCGCGCCATTTTCGAGGGCGCCATTGCTGCCGCGCGCGAGACCGGGGAGGCCCCGGTGCCGGAGATCATGATCCCGCTGGTGGGCACCCGCAAGGAACTGGAGATCACCCGCGCGCAGGTGGACCGCATTGCCGAGGCGGTGTTCCAGGAGCAAGGCCAGACGATCGAGTACCTAGTCGGCACGATGATCGAGCTGCCGCGCGCGGTGCTGGTGGCGGACAAGATCGCGGAGATCGCCGACTTCTTCTCGTTTGGGACCAATGACCTGACGCAGACGGTGTTCGGGCTGTCGCGCGACGACGCCGGGCGGTTCCTGCCGGCCTATGTGGAGGCGGGCATCCTGCCGAAGGACCCGTTCGTGTCCATCGACGTCGAGGGCGTCGGCGCAATGGTCCGCATGGCCGCCGACAAGGGACGGCATACCAAGAACAAGCTCAAGATGGGGATTTGCGGCGAGCACGGCGGCGATCCGGCCAGCATCGCCTTCTGTGAGGAGATCGGGCTGGATTACGTGTCGTGCAGCCCCTACCGGGTGCCGGTAGCGCGGCTGGCAGCGGCGCAGGCGGCGCTCGGCGTCGGGGTGGATAGGACGGCGTAACCGCCGCACGATGAGTCTGCTGCCTGCCTCTCGCCTCTCCTGGTTCAGGCAGAGCAGCCACAAATGGCGCGAGAACCGCACTGGCTCCCTCTCCCTCCGGGAGAAGGTTGGGGCGAGGGAGGCCGCGAGCGCCGCATCCGGCCTGTTTGGAAGCGGAATTCGTCCTTGGACGGGCACATTAAGCCTCCGCCGCCTCCCTCACCCCGGCCTTGGTCCGCTTCGCGGCCCAAGCCCGGAGGAAGAGGGAGCAGGCAGGAAACCTCCTCAGGCCATATGCGGCTACCCTGGTCCAGAGAGGAGGGTAGCGCCCCCCCCAAGTAGATCGTCGTGAGACGAGGCTACAACACGGATGGGACGGGGCCTCCTCCCCGCCCTTCCATCGCCCCGCCTTCTTTCACCAGCTGAATGCGGTTCCGAGTGAGATCAGTTGCGAGGTGACTTTGTTGTTGAACCGCACGCCGCCGGGGTTGGCGGTGTTGACGCCTTGGCCGGTGACGAAGTCGTAGCCGTTCTGCCGGCGCTC
>JAABUX010002219.1_pt1 | contig 27839 bp, 27 predicted proteins | sample 5561851 | NCBI WGS metagenome assembly JAABUX01 (sample SAMN10711883, study PRJNA513361) | rock metagenome | isolation source: Antarctica rocks | place: Antarctica: Victoria Land, Richard Nunatak red sandstone | collected 2016-01-03 | reverse complement strand
CCGCTCCCGCCCACATACCAGACCTCCTTAGCTCTTCGCCCTGGCCCTGCTCACCACCCCGGAACCTAACAGGAGCCGACCTGATCTCATGTTGCAGAAGGGAACTGTCCTGGGCGCCTCTGACAGGTGCGCCCAGGCAGTAAGCCCTCAATGCGTTGCTGCCCCTGTGCGCTTAGAGCGGCCAGCGCGAGTTCGCGCCTTTTGCGCGGGCTGCAACCAGCAGTTTGGCCATGGCCTGGTTGGGACCATCCCGTGCGGCCGTGCGCTCAATCGCGGGCCAGTCGAAGGTGACCCCGTCCGAGGCCGGGTCCCAGCGTGCGGCGGGCTGCGCCGGGCCTGGCATGTCCAGGGATGGGGAGGGCGACTCGGCGTCGACAGCCTGCGCTCCGCCCCCGTGTTCCGCAGCGCCGGCGCCGCTGCCCGCCGCGCTGCTGACCGGGAAAGCCGTCCCGGCAGGCATTGCGTCATCCCCGTCGCCGTCCGGCTGCGGCCCGCCCGCGGCAGGGCTCGCCTCGGCAGCGGCCGTGCCCATGACGGCCTCGAGCGGCAGGGCAGGGGCTGTATCGGCGGCCTCTTCCCGCAGCTTGCGTCTCCGCCGGCTCTGCAGGGACGTGCCGCTCTCCACTGCATCCGCTGCGGCAACGCCGGCCGAGGATGCTGCGGCGTCCTCGGCTGCCGTCGCTGCGGGTGCGCCCGGAGGGGCAACAACCGCCTTTGGTGGGCGGCCACGGCGGGCAGGTGTGGAGGGTGCAGGAGGGAGGACTACCTTGGGCGTGCGGGCCATGTGCGCCTTCTTGTGTGAGATCGAGCCTGGCAGCCGACCCAGGCGGGCAGGAGAACAGCGCCGCTGCGCAAGCACCAGGGACGGCGAACCATCGTGCAGGTCACCTGGCCTAAGCTTGGCCCCCTGCTGGCAGGGGGTCAATCCCAAGTTCCTGGCGGACGTGCGCGAACTTCACTGGGTCGGCTAGGCGCTTGTCGGACATCATCGTCCGCAGCGCGGCGAGGCCGGCATCGGTGAACACCAGCCGCGGCAGCCGCGCCGTGTCGTCCAGCCGCATCAGGTTGCGCTCCAGCAGGCCTGCCGCGGCCTGCGGCACCTTCGGCTGGCCAGCCTGCGGGCCGCCGCGCCACGTCTTGAGCTGGAAGCCGTCGGCGACGCTGGGCAGCGTCGAGAAGAACATGTCGAGCTCACGGCGGATGTAGTCGCGCTCGACGGGCGTGAAGAGGGCAGGTGCGGCGGTTGGCTTGGTTTCAGGCATGACGGACGCCATAGCACGCCGGGCCAGGCGCCGCCGCAGCCCTGAGCGCCAGAACCCTGGACGGACCTGCGCCAGCTACGGCACGCACGCGCTGGTTGAGGCGGGTCCGCTGCCGATCCATGCCTATCCACTTTGCCGCGCATGACGGCCTGTTGCTGCCGGACGACATTTTCAGCCGTCTCCTCCATAACGCGTCACCTGGCGTGATACATTGCCGAGCCCTGGCGTTCCTGCTTCATCTGAGGCTGGCGACGCTCCAGGCACGTTGCCGTGCCCGGGGGCTGCGTATCCAACGATGGCCATGACCAACCTTGAGGTGACCCGATGACCAAGGCTCCCACGACGACGAAAGCCGCGAAGACCAAAGCCTTGCAGACTGCGTCCACCAAGGACACGGCACCGCCACATGGCACCCCGGTCGAGAAGCCCAAGGCCGGGCACAAGCCGAACGCCCTGCAGCAGCCGTTGCAGCCGTCCCTGGAGCTGGCCGCCGTTGTGGGGGAGCGGACGATGGCGCGTGGCGAGGTGGTGAGCAAGGTGTGGGAGTACATCAAGGCGCACAAGCTGCAGAACCCGGACGACGGGCGCGAGATCATCGCCGACGACAAGCTGCGCCGCGTGTTCGGCAAGGACCGGGTAACCATGTTCGAGATGAACAAGCACCTCGCCCAGCACCTGAAGTAGGGCAGTCCAGAAGGCGAGCGGGTCAGGGTTGGCGGCCTGGCGTGCGAGCAGTGGCCTGGTTGGCCTCGCCCAGGCCCGGCAAGCCGTCTTTCTCGACACGGCTACAACATTGCCGCCGCTAGGTTCGTGGTAGTTCCGCTCGACAGCCTATGCGGCGCATGTGCTCGACGTGTTCGAGCACTACCGGTTCCGCGCCGTCCAGGAGGAGCGCACCATTGAGGCGCTGCGGACGACGGGGAACCTGCCTCAGCAAGAGGACCGCGGCGGCTTCCTCAGCCGGGACGACGGGTGGCAGGCCGGGTACTTCGATGGCTCGAAGGGGGAGGACCGGGACTACGTGCTGAGCTGACGCCGGCTGATCCCGAAGCAGGCGGGACACGTCGTCATGCCATAGGCACCCAGTCAGTGGCGATGCTGACCGTCTCGACAGGCAAGCCGGCAAACTCCCTGAGCAAGCTGCTCGCCGCCATCCAGCGCGTGCGGTCACCGACCACGTACAGGCGGCGCTGCGCCCGGGTCACGGCCACGTTGAGGAGGTTGGGCGTGCCGCATGCCCAATCGATGGCGCCGTCGGTGGCGCCACCTAGCGCCAGGATGACCGTCTCCTTCTCCTTGCCCTGGAAGGTGTGCACCGTACCGACCGATGTCGTCCCCCAGGCGCCCACAGCCTTCGAGGTATGCCCCCGCGCTTTCAAGTCCTCGCAGAGCGCCTTGCGCAGCCCGTCCGCCATGGAGCGGAACGGCGAGACCACGAACAGCGCGGGGAGGCCATCCTCGCCGGCGAAGCCCCGCTCCGCATAGGCCCGAACCAGCCGGAGCACGATCTCCGCCTGCTCGCGGATGAAGTGCTTGGGGCCGCCCTGCTTGCCAGCCACATCGAACCAGCGGCTCTCGCCCAGTAAGGGCCGGAGCTTCGTCAGTTCGTCCTCCTCGGCCATCTTGCCCCGGGCCAGGACCATGCCGCCGTCGTATGCCAGCCGGTTCGAGATGCCGAACATCGGCTCGACGCAGCGGCGGTGAACCTTGAGCGGGCAGCCAACCCAAGCCGGTTGGCCCACGCGTGGCCGGACCCATGCCCCGAACGGGTTCGCCGCATCTGCCAAGGTCTGCGCCGAGGCCAGCGTCGCCCGGTGGCGATCCGGTGCCCCACGGCGTCCGGCCAGCTTGGCGTCGGCGTTGCGGTCCATCGTCATGACCGGCTCGACTTGGAACGGATCGCCCACCACGACGGCCCGCCGAGCCCGCCAGATCGCGCCGAGCGCTTGGTGCGGGACCGCCTGACCTGCCTCGTCCACGAGCAGCCACGGGATGCTTCCCGCGCCCATGTGGGCAAAGCCGCGCGACAGCGAAGCGAAGGTGGTTGAGACTACCGGGGTGACCAAGGCCAGCGTGGCCCACAGGTGTTCGGCGGCCTTCTGCACGATGGGCTGGATCTCACCCGTGCCTTGCAGCATGGCCAGCGCCGCGCGCAGGTTCCGGTCGAAGAGCTCGGGTCCCGCCGCGCACACGAAAGCAAGGTGCAGGCGCATCGCCGCCGCAAACAGGCGCGCCCTGGCATCCTTGAACGCCTCGCTGCTGCCCGGAAGCATCTGCTCGCGGACTGCATGATCAGCTGCGTCCGCCACGTCGGCGACCGTGATCAGCCCTGGGTGCCGGGCCGCCAAGGCGGCCTCCGCCTCCGCCAGCCGCACCGCTTCCCGCCTGGCAGCCGCGAGGTCCGACGCCATGCGATCGAACGATGTGGAAACGACCTCTCGGCTTCGGCGTGCCTCCCGCTCAGTGACCTGCGCCGCCCGGAGGTGCCGATCCGCGTCGGCCCGCAGCGCCGCCATGGCGGACAACTCCCGCTTCCACCTTGCCAACGTGTCCCACCTGAATATGCGGAGGAGGGCAGCCGGCTTTGTTTCCCTGACGAGATCGACGCTCTTGTCGGCTCGATCAAAGGCCGCGGACGCTTCGGCAAGGTCCGCCGCGGCCGCCTTCAGGGCACGATCCGCTTCTTGGAACTCGGCCGTCAAGCGCCCGGCTTCGCCTTGCAGCGCCGCCGCCCTCGCCTCCGCCTCTGCCCGGCCATTGTCGCCCTCGGCGGCGCACACCTCGGCGCGCAGCGCCTCAACCACGGTCACAGCGCGCTTGAACGCGGCCCTCTCGGCGTCCCAGTCCATGGCCGGGCGCGCCTCCGCAATAAGGCGAAACACGTTGCAAGCCGAAGGCTGGCCCTTGCGCGGTCCCCTGCGCTCGTGCCGGTCAAGGATGGCGGCGAAGCGCCCGCGGTTGCTCTTCTTGCCCAGGGCCGCCGAGATCAGCCCCCAGGTGCATCCGTCAGGCTCCGGGCTCTCGCCCTCGTCGTCGGCATCGTCCTCCGGCTCTTCCTCGTCGTCCGGCGGACGCGCCAGCAGCGCGTCGGCGGTCGGCATCAGGAAGTCGAGGCCGCTCAGGTAGCGGCGGTCGACCTTCATTGCGCTGGGCAGCTCCTTGGTGATGTTCTCCACGGCTGCGTTGTTGCTGCTCGCCACCACAATCAGGTGGTCGCGCAGGCTCGGGTGCAGGGCATGCACGCCACCGGACGGAGCATTCCACTTGTCCCGTTCAAAGGCCTCGGCCGGATGTCGGAAGACGCACAGCGCCTCGGCACGGCGCAGCACGACGGCCGCGACGAGGTCCATGAGGAGTGTCGTCTTGCCGGTCCCGGGCGGGCCGTTCACGGAGAACAGGCCGTCCTTGGCAAGGGTGTCCATCGCGAGGTCGATCGCGACCTGCTGCATCAAGGACAGGTCGTGCGCCGACGGCCATCGGGCGCGGGGGTGCGATGACGCGGTGCAAGCGCCGGCGACAAAGGCCCGGTCCGTGCAGTCGATGCGCTCCGTCGTTCCTGCCAGGAAGCGCGGCGCCAGGCCGCCGTTCCCGTTGCGCACGGCACGCATCACGAGCCGGATGTCGTCGAAGTAGAAGCTGTCCACGGGCGGGAGTTCCGCCTTGCGGTGACGTTCGCGGCGAGCCTTCACGAGTTTCCCGGCGGCGTCCGTCTCCTTGGACTCGACCTCGACGAAGACGCTCGCCACGGCAGAGCGCACCACGGCCAGCGGCAGCCCGCGCGGCAGGTCGCGCAACCACGTCAGGGTCTCCGACGCGACCTCGCGCATCGCGTTCACAAAATCCTTGTCGACCCGGCGCTCCGCTCCCGCATAGGCATCTGCACCCTCGTTGAACCTGGCCCTCATGCGGCGGCGGAACGCCTCGAGTTCGTCGTCGAGATCAGGAGCGGTCCCCGACCTCAGGCTCTCGAATGCCAATCCGAAGGCGGGCATCAGAAGGCTGTCAGGGATGGCCATGCCGTCGTGGTCGACCGCGAACACGCCTGCGAAGCCAAACCGCTTGGCCGTGGCCGCGGGCCTGGTGTCGTGATCCATCTCGGGTGCCGTCGACAGCGCGCGAATGATGTCGGCCTGATAGCGCTCGCGGCCGAACACGCCGAAGCGGACGAAGTGCCTGTAACGTTTGTCGGGGTGACCGAACGTGGGATCGCGCCACGGGAACTCGCGGTCCGGCACGTGGCGGGCTTCGAACGTGCCCCGGGCGTCGGTGTCGCGGTCGTCCTCCGCGCCGGGCGGTGTCAATGCCTCGACGTCCATCCAGTACAGGAGCGTCCGGGCGAGGTCGTCACCAGCTCCAACGCGGCCAAGACGAGGGACGGACGGGTTGAGGTCGTCAGGAGGTGCCATTCCTTGCCAATCAGCCGGGCCGGGTTGCTCCCGCATCGCCACAACAGTCAAAAGGCAGCATTCATGACAAGATTCGCGTCGGCTGCAAGCGCCGTCATGCGTGCAGAGGAGCCAAGCGCAACCGCACGCTGCAGCTGCTCGAGAGTGCAGGGATCAAGCTCGCGGGCGTGGTGAGCGACGTGTTCGGCGCTTCGGGCATGTTGATGCTGAGGGCGCTGGCCGAGGGCAGCGCTGACGCCACCACGAAGGCCGACGTGGCCAGCGGCGGCTACGGCGCAAGGTCGATCAGCCCGCCTTGGCGCTGGACGGGCACCTTGCCGAGCACCAGCGCCTGCTGCTCGGCCTCCACATCCGCCGACTGGCGGAGACCGACCGCGACCTGGCCGAGATCGAGGCCGCGATCAGCGATGCCATGCGTTCGTTCGCCACTTAGCGGGCCTGCCTGGCGACGATCCCGGGCGTGAACGGGCTGCTTGCGGCAACCATCGTCGCCGAAATCGGCATTGACATGGCGGCGTTCGGCACAGCCCAGCGCCTTGCCGCCTGGGCGACGTTGTTGCAGGGATTGGCTTGGTGGCGTCTGCGTGTGGGTCAGCAGCAGGCCTCGGCGCTGATCAGCACCGCACTGCGTTAGAAAGCCAGAGTTCCTCTGGGTCCCACACCTGCGCTGGTTTACAGACTGGCGGCGTGCTCCTGGTGCCGAGCTTCTCCAGGGCCTGGCGCATCCGGACCTCATCGGAGTTGGCCTCGGCGTCATTGGGCTCGTCGTTCTGGGGTAGGGGCACGTCAAAAGCAGGCATGGGTCGTCGTTCCTCGTCAGCCCTGCCAGGGGTCAGGCATGGGTCCCTGGCTATGGCGGATGCTGATGTGCTGCGCCGGCAGGCAGCCTGAACCACTGCGGGCAGCCGGATGGGAGCTGCCGGGTTCGGCGGCTTCGTGTGTACGGCGCAACCGCCCATCCCGCAACGCCAGCCCGACGACGGACGGCGGCCAGACAGGGCGCATCCGGGGATGAACGCGGCAGGGGAGGGGAGCCGTTCCGATCGCTGCGCGGAGGTCAGGCCGGTGCCATCCCGCCCGCCGATGCCCTCTCCCCATGGTGGCCGCCGGCGCAGCCTGCACCCTTTCAGGCATTCATGGCTTGCAACCCTGGCGAGTCCTGGCCCTGGCCTGGGTGCGTGGTCCGAGCCAGGTGTTCAGGGAACGCAGGCTGGCGCCCACGGCCTTGGCGATCTCAGCGCCGCTGATCTCGCCGGACGGCTTCGCCCAAAGCGGCCGGGCCATCTCCAGCTTGGCGCGGCGTGCCTCTTCCGCCTTGGCGCCAATAGCGGCCGAGGAGGCGCTGCGGCCCCCCTCGGTCTGCCCCCGCCGCCAGGACTCGTCGGCGTCGGCTAGCGCCTCCAGCAACCCGGCATCCAGCGTAGCCGCGGCAAACGTCCGGCCGGTGTCGGCCAGGTGGACGTCCATGCCCCGGCGCCCGGCTGCGGCGAGGGTGCGGGCGATGTCGGCCATGTTCCAGCCCAAGCAGCGCAACCCGGCGACATGGATCACCGCTGGCGACGTGCCCGCGGCAGCCTGGAGCAGCTGCGCGCGCTGCCGCAGGCTGCGGGGTTCGCGGCGCTTGAGCTGGGTCGCGTTCAGCCTGTCGCGATAGGCGCCCTCCAGGCTGACACCGGCCTGCCGCAGCACCGCTTCCTGCTCCGCCGTAGTCAGGCCGGGCACGCCATCGCGGACGTAGGCCAAGGAGCGAGGGCCTAGCCGATCTTGCACGTATAAGACAGGTTGATCTTGCACGTTAGGCGGGGGCGTGCATAGTGGCTGCGGTGGTGATGGAGAGGGCTGATGCCCACGATCATGGTCCAAGGTGCCAAGGCATGCCGCGTCGGTGTAGATGATGGCAAAGGGGAACCGGGTGGCCCAAGCTGCCTGTGGTTCCCCGAGCTGTGCCGTGCATGCCTAACCGGGAGTCGGGTGACATGAGCGGCAGCGAGGGCAAGGTGCCCGTCATCACCCCTGGCGCGATCGTGGGCCTGGTCGTCGCGCTGGTGCTGACGATCGGCTCCGGCATGGTGGGCTGCCCGGTGTATGCGGTGTGGCGGGCGCAGAAGGCCGGCGAGGCCGAACTGGCGCAGGCCGACCAGGACGATGGCAAGGATTCGTGCGGTATCCTCATACAGGAGCCTTTGACGCGGATGCTGGGCTTGGCGGACGGGCGTAGGCGGACAGATCGAACGGCAGCGGCGCGGGCGGTTTGCTGAGGTCGAGTTCGTAGCTGCCGAAGCGGTTGAGATGCTCGTTCAGGTAAGGGCTGGTGCCGGCCAGCGCCTCCGGGGTGATGGCGGCGCCGTGCCCTTCGGCGGTGAGGCTGTCGAGCGCGCGGGTCATGCCGACGACGGTGTGGAAGATGAGCAGGTTGGCGACGAGGTGGTTATACTTGACCATCTTGCGTTGCTCGTCGCGCTCGGGGGCGGTCGCCAGGCCGCTGCTGCCGAAGGCGACCCACTGGGCGTAGCGGTTGAACAACTCGCTCTTGTTGGTGGCGGCACCGATGGCGCGGCGCAGGTCAGCCGATCCAAGGTAGCGGAGCAGGAACTCCGTGCGGATCGCACGGCCAAGCTCCCGGAAGGCGAAGTAGAGCCGGTTCTTGCGGCTGTAGGTGGCAAGCCGGCGTAGGATGGCGGACGGTAGCAGGCGTCCGGCCCGGATCGAGAGCACGACGCGCAGCATGTCCGGCAGGTGCGCCTCAATCAGCGGCCAATCGATGGTGGCAGTGAACAGGTCGTCGATGTGCTCAAAGCGGGTGTCCGCGTCGGGGCGGAACAGGTGCAGGTCCTGCCAGCTGCGGATGCGCGGCATCAACTCAATGCCAAGCAGGTATGCGAGTCCGAAGATGGGGGCCGACTGGCCATGAGTGTCCGAATGGACCGTGGACGGTTGCAGCAGCGACCGGTTCTCGGTCACGAAGTCCAGGATGGCGTGGCCCTCGTAGGCGCCGCAGGCCAGGAAGCGCGAGAAGAGCGCGATGTATGTGTCGGACACGAGATAGTAGCCAATGCCCCCGTAGCCGCCATAGCGGATGTGGTAGCTGCTTTTCAGGCTTTCGGGATGCACGTCCCATTTCATGCCGTCCGCGGACGCTGATTCGCCGCTGCCCCAGTGCCGGAGTAGGCCGACCCGGGCGTAGGCGTCGATCACGCCGGTGATCGCCTCGTCAAGGCTGGCCTCGGTGACATGGCGCTGGTTGGCAAAGGCCATGTGCCGGCGGTCCAGGCCCTTGAGGGACCGCGCCGCCTGGCTCGGGCCAAGGCCGCAGCCGTAGCAGAAGACGGTGGCGAGGTAGCGCTCGCGGGGGCGCTCCAGCTTGACCTCGAAGCCGGATAGCGGGCCGAAGTGCCGGGTCCAGCCCAGCCAGTGCTCGGTGTCGGCGAGCGCCTCCACGACGCCGACCGGGACCATGCGCGGCTTGAGCAGCCGCTCCAGGAAAGCCGTGCCGTCGGCCGCCTCGCGGGCGCGTAGTCGCTTCACCACGGGCTCACCGTCCACGATGGCGACGTGTTCGTTCTCCGGGAAGGCGCTGTCGATGGCGTTGGCGGTCCGGGTGAGCCGGGCTTTCAGGGCGGCCACGAAGGCAGCTGGATCGACCGGAACGCCGGCCTGCTCGGCGTAGCCCGCGACGTCGCGGTTGTACTCCTCCCAGGACACCAATTGGTCGCGGTAGTCGCCGTACTCCTCGCTGCCCGGGATGCACAGGTCGCCCGACTTCAGTTCGTTGACCACCTGGGTGAACAGGCAAATCTCGAAGTAGCGCCGGTCCACCTCGGCGGGTGCGGGGTCACGGGCCGCGCGGCCGGTCAGCAACGGCCACCATTTCTCGCCCACCCAGGACAGGTCGAGCGCCTGGCGGGCAACGGCTCCGTCTGCCTGCACCGCTTCGACGACGGGGCGCAGCCTGGCCCGACGGTCCGTGCGGTGCGCCAGCAGGAAGGCGATGGCCTGCTCGACGCCACGGTCCTGCGACGTCGAGACCGGGGCGGCATGGGCAAGGAAGCGCAGGAACGCCGCGCGCTGGCCGCCGTACTGCCAGGTCAGCAGCGGCAGGTAGTTGTTCCCGGCGAAGGCGGCGTGCGCCTCGCACTTCGCCAGGGTCGCATCTGCGTTGGGTAGCAGCAGGCTCTCGACGGCGGCCAGGCGCGCGTCCCGCTCGGCCCCCTGGTCCTGGCAGGCCAGCACCGTCTCGCGCAGCAGGGCGACAAGGGAGTCGGTTTCAGCGGCGTGCCGGACGCGGTGCGCGTCCAGCGCCTCCCTGGCCCGGTTGTGCATGCGCGTCGTCAGGCGCACGAACATCTCGGCCGCGTCGTCCAGCGCCCGGGCGACCTGGCCGCGCAGCAGCGCCACCATCAACGCGAGGCACTTGCTTTCCATCAAGCGGCCAACGTCGGCGGAGCCAAGCGAGCGCGCCTCGGCCGCGAACTGGCGCAGCTTGCGGTCCGGCACGCCTGCGAACGCGTCCACCGCCACGGCCTGCTCCCGCAGCCAGGCGGGATGGGCCAGGTGCTCGCGCATGCGCTGCGGGCTGGGCCGCGGCGGGTCAGCCTTGACCTGGTCCCATCCGGACCGGGTGGCGCCCGCGGGCACCACGAGCAGGGCGGCCAGGCGGATGCGCGCTTCGGACGTCAGGGCGGCCGCGACCCGGCGGTGGTAGCCGCGGTTGACTAGGGTGCGGGCGCTGCGTGCGAGCCTGAGCAGCGCGCCGAAGGCGGGCAGTTCGCGGCGGCAGCGCAGCAGCTCCTCGATGCCGGCGTTGACGATGTCGGCCAGGTCGTCGCGGGTGCGCGCCGCTTCGATGCAGGCCCGGGCGGCCATGCCGCGCGCCTCGCGGTCGTAGCCGGTGACGCCGGCATAGCCGCGCACAAGCGTTGCGAGGCGGACGCGGTACGTCGTGTCGTCGTAGCCGGTGAGGTCAGGGATGGCGCCTGCAAGGTCGGCGGAAGCGGCGACGTGGGCGAGGACCGCCGCCGGCACGTCGGCGAGTCGGACGACGCGCCCGAGGTGCTGGAAGGTCTTGAGCAGGACCAGGAGCGCCAGGCGTGGGCCGGACTGACGCGTCCGCTGCCGCGCGAAGGCGATCTCGGCCGCGCCCGGCGTGAACGCCTCCAACTCGGCTGGCCCTGGCTGGGCGGGCAGCCGCGGGTAGGCGGTGTCGGCGATGATCGGCATGGCGCGCGGTCAGGCCTGCGGGGAAGCAAGGGCTGGGGCTGGCACGGCCGTCTCGACGCCGGCTTGCTTCAGCATCTTGCGCACGCCCGATGCTGAAAGGCGCTCCCGGGCGGCGATCTGGCGCAGGCTCAGCCCCTCACTCTTGAGGGCCACGACGCGGGCCTGTGCGCCGGGATCGCGCACGGGCCGGCCGAGCCGCTTGCCTTTGGCGCGCGCGTTGGCCAGCCCGGCGCGCACACGCTCGACGATCACCTCGCGCTCGAACTCGGCAAAGGAGCCGATGACGTGGAAGAACAGCCGGCCCATGGGCGTGGTGGTGTCGATGGCCTGGGTGTGGCTGATGAAGTCTACCCCAAGGTCGCAGAACTCCTGCAGGGCCGCGATCAGCGCGCCGAGGGAGCGGGCAAAACGGTCGTACTTCCAGACCAACACGCAGTCGAAGCGGCGCCGGCGCGCGTCGGCCATCAGGGCGTCGAACTCGGGCGCGCGCTGACGGCGGCGGACGTCGCCGCTGGCCTGGTCCACGTACTCGCGATGCACCGTGAAGCCGCGGCGGCCGGCATAGTCCCGCAGCTCCCGAAGCTGCAGCTCCGGGCTTTGCTCGCCCGTGGACACCCGGGCGTAGATGGCCACCTGCGTCGCACCCCGCCCCACGCTCGCCCCCTGCACCGTTCTGCCGAGCACTATACTACAGGTTCGTGCACAGCCCGGACATCACAGCAAACACCCCGGAAATGCTGGACGCGGCGAGGCCGGAATCAGAGGGGTTTAGTGCACAGCCCCACATGGGGCAGCGGCAGCACAACGCGCCGACTTAGCCGAACGGCGCCGATGTGTGAGGATCCCGCACGAATCCTTGCCATGGTCCGACCAGAACCGGCAGATCGCGGTGGCGCAAGCCCGCGCCAAGGCGGAGAGCGCCCATTTCGAGGCCGATGCCGAGGTGACGCGCGCCACGGGCGTGGCCAAGGCCAACGAGATCATCGGCAAGAGCCTGCAGGGCAACGAGGCCTACCTGAAGTATCTCTGGATCAACGGCCTGGAGCAGAACAAGAACGCGGTGATCTACGTGCCGACCGAGACCAACCTGCCGATCCTGGAAGCCGGACGGTTGGGCCGGCCGCTGGCAGAGCCGTAGCGGCTGCTTTGGGCTAGGCCAGCACCAGGGATGCCCAAGCTGTGGATCATGTCCGACCTGCACCTGGAGGCGGTGCCGCGCCCGGAGGCCTACCGGCCGCGGTGCGCGGGCTTCGACGTGCTGGTGGTGGCCGGCGACGTGCAGCACGGCAGCGCGCGGGCCATCGCCACCGTCGCGCGCCTGGCTGCGGGCAAGCCTGCCGTGTTCGTGCTGGGCAACCACGAGCCGTGGCACCGCGAGCTGGGCGCGGAGCGGGCTGCCGCCCGGCGTGCCGCAGGCCGGCACGGGGTCATGCTGCTGGACGACACGGAGGCCACGCTGGCGGGCGTGCGCTTCGTCGGCGGCACCTTGTGGGCCGACGGCCGGCTGGGCGGGCAGGACACAGCACCAGGGCAGGTCACGGGCGAGCTGGTGCATGTGGCCCGGGACGGGGGCGGCACGCGGCTGATCACGTCGGGCGACCAGGCGGCGCTGCACGCCCGCACGCGCGGGGTGATCGAGGCGGCGCTGGCCGGCCCGCGGGACCCCCGTCCGGTGGTGGTGGTGACGCACCACGCGCCGCACCCGCTGTGCGTGCCGGCGGCCTACCGGCAGCACTGGGTGGCGGGCAACTCGGCGTCCGACCTGTCGCACCTGACCGACGCGGGCCGGGCTGCCGTGTGGGTGCATGGTCACCTGCACGAGACGGTGGACCTGGTGCGACCGGGAGGCACGCGCATCCTGTGCAACCCGGCCGGGCCGCAGTTCGGCAACGCCGCGTTCAGGGACGACCTGGTGGTCGAGGTTTGACGGAGGGCGATCATGGCTGACGACGACGGGGGCGGCGGGCCGGCACCGGCACAGGGCGACGAGGTCTCGATGACCCCGGAGACCATGGGAACGATGGAACTCAGGTATGTCGAGGGGATGGTGGACTTCATCCTGTGGGACACGCCGACCAGCATGTTCCCGACCACGGAGCGGGTATGGCGGCTGGTGAAGGAGCTTGCGGCCCGTAGCGACGCCGCCGACCCGGTCGTGCAGGCGGCGATGGACCAGTGCTGGGACTTCCTCGGGTTCACCGGCAAGACATGCCACTGAGCAGCCAGCGGCCAAGCTTGGCAGCGCGGCACCTACGGCAGGTTCACGTTGCACGCGGGCTGCGGGGTGCCGATGATCCGTGTGGCCGGTTTGCAGGAACGGGGAGCGCATGATGCGGGTGGCTCTTATTGGGTTCCGGGGTGGTGCTGCCAGGACCGGGCAATTGGGCTGCAAGCACCTGGTGCGCGAGCAAAGGCGGGAGTAGCTGACCGGCTTACGCGAGGAACTTTTGTCATGGTGGCATCCGACCTGATCAACCTTTCCGGTCTGATTGACGACGACAAGTGCTTCGCGCTGGTGCGCCAGCACCGCTGGCCGGAGGGTGCGTGCTGCCCCGTGTGCGGCAGCGGCGCCGTCATCCGGGACGGCCACGACGATGCCCAGCCTTGCCGGCAGCGCTACCGGTGCAAGACGTGTTCGGGGCGTTTCGACGACCTCACCGGAACGGTGCTGGCCGGGCACCACCAGCCGCTGCGGGTATGGGTCCTGTGCCTCCCCTTCATGGGCCTGAACCCTTCCAACCGGCAGATCGCCTTGGAGCTGGGCCTGGATGCTTCAGACGTGCAGGCCATGATGGAGCAACTGCGCCGCGGCTTGGTCGCAAGAACGCCGGCGGTGGAGCTGACGGGCGAAGTCGAGCCCGATGCCAGGGCATCCAGCGGGATCGACGAGGTCTACGTCGTGGCCGGGCACAAGGGCCAGCCGGCGGAGGTGGCCAAAAGGGGCGGCTCGGACGTCGTCGCAGGCTGGCAGGCGCGCCGGGCCGCGGCACGCTGGACAAGGACAAGCCGCCTATCCTCGGGCTGATCCAGCGTGGCGGCCAGGTCGTGCTACGCATGCTGGCCAACGTGCGGCAGGCCACGATCAAGCCGGTCATCGCCGCCGCCGTCGCCCCGGGCACCCTCGTCCACACGGACGAATACAGCATCTACGCCCGCCTGCCAGCCTGGGGCTAGGGGCACAAGACGGTCTGCCATGGGCGCGGCGAATACGCTCGCGACGAAGACGGCGACGGCTTCTGCGAGGTCCACGTCAACACCATCGAGGGCTTTTGGTCGCTGTTGCGCTCCTGGCTGCGCCCGCACCGGGGCATCTCGCAGGACAAGCTGCCGCTCTACCTCGGCTTCTTCCAGTTCGTGCACAACGCGCGTCAACGCGGCAAAGCCCTGCTCGGCACCCTTATCGCCGGCCTGGTTGCGTGACCCACCCGGCACCACCCCGGAACCCAATAAGAGCCACGCGGGTTACCATGACAGTGTTTCTTAGGAGCAGGGAAGCACCTGGCCAGCCTCGAGGTGGCCCGGCTATTGCCGGTTCTGCCATCGCCGGCTTGTCGCGCCTGTATGCCGCCTGCGGCCGTCCCGCACCGGCCGTGGTGGCCAGCGCCAGCCCCGGTCGGGTCCTTGCCATGGCGGCGGCGCTCACCCGGCCTGCCGCCAGCCTGGCCTCCCTGCAGCTCGTGCTGCTGGGCATTGCCGCCGCGCTGCTCGCCGGCTTGATGACCGGGACGCCCGCGCACGACCTGGCGGGCGGCCTGATGCTGCTGGCGGCCATGCCCCTGGTCGCTGGCTGCTCCACCTCCGCCCGGAGCCTGGCTGAGGGGCGGCGCAGCCGCGTCCTCGGCCTGCTGCCTTGGACCGCGCTGCTGGCGGCATTCGCCGGCGTGCTGTGGGCCACGGACGGGGATGAGGCGGCCGCACTGACGGCGGCGTTGTGGGCCGGCTTGGCCGCCACTGTCCTGAGCTGCCTGGCGCTGCTGAGCTGGCCGGTGCTGCTGAGCTGGCCGGTGCTGCTGAGCTGGCCGGTGCTGGCCCGGTTGCGGCTGGCCTGGGTGCATCCCGGGTTGCTCCCTGCCCTGGGGTGGCAGGGTGTGCTGCGAGGGGTGAGGCCGCTTGCGGCAGCACTGGCGCCGCTGCTGGGCGAGGCGCTGGCGGAGGAGGCCGCGGGCGAGGGCCGCCTGCAGGCCCTGGCTGCCTGCCGCGGCGTGCCGTCGCAGCCCCGGCACGGGCGGGTGCGGCTGGCGCTGGAGCGGCGCTGTGCGCAGCTTGGCCTGGACTGGGCCGCACCGGGCGGCGCGCTGGGGCAGGGCTGCCCGGTGCGGCCGAGCCTTTGGGGTGCTGCCGGTGGGGAAGCTGCAGCGGTGTGGCGCTGCCATGAGCCGGTAGCGCCGGTGGCGGCCAGGCCGGCGCGGCTGGCGCTCGCCGCGGCGGAGGCATGCGAGGCCGTGCTCGACGCGGCCTGGCTGCTGGACGGCGTGGCCGTGGTCTTGCCCGCAGCAGCGGCGGGACCGGACAAGGGTGGCCTTGGGAGCGGCCTGGCGGCAGGCAGGGCGCAGGGAGGTCAGGACGCGGCTGAACCGGAGACGCCGGAGCGGGAGCCGGAGGATGGGCAGCATGCCCCCATCCCTGATGCTCTCCTGGAGGGCCTGGGGCCGCGCCGGCGCCCGTGGCAGGTGATGCTGATGTGGACTGGGACAACTGCGCCCAGTCTCCTGCTGCACGAGCAGATGGGGCGCATCCTGGACCTGTTCCCCGGCACTGGCGGCCTGACGTTGCATACGGCGGACGGGTGCCTCCGGGCCGCGCGCGACTTCCACGGCAACGCTGGCGAGGAGGTGGACGGCATCCTGGCCCGGCTGTTCCAGGACAACCTGGCGGTGACGGGCGTGACCTTCCCAGCCACCGCCACCCGGCCGGCACACACGGCGACGCCGGACGACCCGTTCTGGTCGTCCCAGGGCAAGGCGGGCGCCACGATCATGGCGGCGTGGAAGGATGGGAGGATCACGCCCGAGCAGGCCATCGGGCAGCTCAAGCAGCTCTATGCCGCCGATGCCGCGGCGTCCGGGACGGTGCTGGGGCAGGAGGGGCCGCCACAGCTGCTATGACGGCCACCCCCGCCGCACGCCGCACGCTTCTGACCGCGGGCACCGGGCCAAACGGGTCGGCGGGCCCAAGACCCGTGCAGCACGCTGGCGCACCCCATGCGGCCCTACCGGAGACGCAGGCCATGTCCAACGCTATGCCCTCCTGGACAACCGACCCATACCTCCAGGTTGTGCGGACCGAGGTGGCGATGGAGGTGATCAACCGTGCACGCGGCCTGGTCCATGCGCGAGTTTGCCAACTTGAAGACGGCACCGAGGCGGACCAGCGCGAGGCGGAGCGGCTGACCGTCAAGGCCGGCGAACTCTACCAGTTGCTACGCAGCCTCGACTTCCGGGAGCAGGACCGGGTCGAAGGGGTCATCGCGCGGTGGGGATCGCTGGTGAGCGACGAGGCACGGTTCTGGCCTGCCCTGGAGAGCGGCCACCTCCTGCCCGCAGCCTGACATGGCGTTGCCGGAGGAGCGGCTGCGCTACGCGCTGACGGACGAGCAGCATGGGCGCATCTTCCAGCGCCTGGTGTTGCCGACGATGCTGCCGCCGTCCGGCTCCGTCGTGTTCCCCGTCGCCATCATCCTGGGCGGACAGCCAGGCGCCGGGAAGACGCGGCTGCTGAACACCGCCGCGCGCGAGCTGCAGGCGCGTGGGCCGCTGGCCGTCATCAACGGCGACGACTTGCGGTCCTTCCATCCGTCCTGCCCGGCGCTGCAGCGGGACGACCCGCTGAACGCGGCCCACCTCACCGACCACGACAGCGGGCGATGGGTCGAGAAGCTGATCGCGGCGGCGCGGGACCGCCGGGTCAACCTGGTCATCGAGAGCACCATGCGGCGGCCCGAGGTGTTTATCCGCACGGGCGGCCAACTGCATGCAGCCGGCTACCAGGTCGAGGCCTGGGCCATGGCGGTGCCGGAGCGCCTGTCCTGGCAGGGCGTGCACCAACGCTACGAGGCGATGCTCGCGGCCGGCAGCGCCGCGCGTTTCACGGCCCGTGAGGCGCACGACGCAGGAGCGGCTGGGATGCTGGACACGCTCGGCCGGATCGAGCGGGACGGGCTGGCCGGTCGCGTGATGGTCGGCACGCGCGCGGGCGTCACCCTCTATGACAACCACGTCGAGAACGGGACCTGGGGCGAGGCGCCGCGTGCGGCCGAGATCGTGCAGCGCGAGCGTGCGCGGCCACGCATTGCGGAGGAGCTGCGCGCTATCGAGAGGGGTTGGTCCAGCGTGATCGCCAGCATGCAGCGCCGACGGGCGCCGGCCGCCGAGTTGGCGCGGGTGGCGGATCAAGCAGCCGATGACGTGCGGTTCTTTCAGTCACCCACGCCAGCAGCGAGGTAGTCGGCATCGGCATGACTGCCTGTCCCGACCAGCCAGGCCAGGAGGTCCCTGCCGTGTTTGCCGTCCGGCACTGTCAGGCGTTCTCCGGCTTGGGGCCGGTCAGGCGATCCAGCAGCCATGTGACGGCGAGGGTGACGGCCACGACCAGCGGGAAGCCCCACAGGAGGGTGAGGAGCATGTCGCCCAGGTCATAGGCGGGCGGGGGCGGGCCGGCGTGCGGCAGGCCTGTGCCGGCATCAGCGACTGCTCCCACCGTAGCCAGGGCGCCGCGGACGCTGCAGCCGAGTTCTGCGACGAGGTAGCGGGAGCGTTCCAGCTCGACGGCGTTCTGGGTGGCGAGCAGGGTGGCGACGATGCGGGTGCAGGCCTGGGCGGTGCTGGAGTCGGTGCTGCGGGGCGCCATGACGGCGGTGCCGATGCCAAAGCCAACAAGGGCGGCCAGGCCGAGCGCCAGCAGGCCGATCCTGGTTCGGACTTGTGCGCCGAGGTTGCCGATCAGGTCAGCCATCTCTGCCCCCTCCGTGCTGATCGCCGCTGAGCCCCCGACGAGGCAGGCTCGGGATGGGTGTAGAAAGCGGCCACGAGCCGAAGCATGGCACACCGTCCGGCAATGGTGCCACCGGCTGCAGCGTGCCCACGGAAGCGAGATGGCGAGCATGGTGGCTCGGCATCGCTTTGGCCGGCGTAGGCCAACAGGATTTGGCTCTGACCCTGCGCCGACGCCGTCATGCCTGCGCCGTTCGCAGCGAGGTGCGCCAGGCTGGCCTTCAGAGAGCCAGGGGGCGGCGATGGACAACGAGTTGGACGGCCGGCTGCGACGGCTGGAGACAGCCATGGAAGCGCAGCACAAGGTGTTGGACGGCCACACCGTGCTTCTGGAGCAAACCGAAGCGGCCATGAAGGCGCTGGTCGCGTTGCTGACGCGGCCCGAGCCCAGCGGACCGCCGATGCACGAACTGCTGGGACATCTCAACGCCGTGATCGCGCGGGCCAACGTACTTAGCGAGCAAATCCTGGCGGCTGTCGAGCATCTTGCCCGAGGCGGCCGCAGCGGCTGATCCGGGTGCGGCGGCGAAGGGAGCGGGCACTCCCCTTACCAAGGAGTGCCCGCCAGGTCAGCAGTCCGGCCCGTGGTGGTCCGGCCCGTCCGCCCCGTCGTCCTTCCCGATGCCCTTGTCCGCCGCGTCGGTGTCGAGAACTCGCAATCCCTTTTGCCGCCAACGGGCCTTGAGGTCGGCGAGGGCATCGTCGCCGGCGCCGTCGAGCAGCTCGCGCAAGCCGAGCAGGCCGCCGAGCAGGGTGGCGCGGTCGTCCCCCACGCGATCCGCTAGCCCGGCCCTCACGACGAGGTCGCCGTAGTCGATGAGCAGGCGGGTGCGCTCGCGCCGAGCCTGCCGCCAGTCGCGATGACTGGCCATGGCGTCACGCCTCCTCTGTCGGGTGTGCGCCTGGCCGATCCGGCGCAAGGCCGCCGAACATGTCTGGATTTCGCCGCGTAGCCTCTCGCCCAGGCTCGGGGCGGGGCGGGCGGGCTTTGGTCCGCGTCCCCCCGGCCGCCCCTCGCCCAGCTGCCGGCTGCTCGCCTGCAGGGCTGTCTCCGCTGGCTGGTCCGGCGCGTCCCTTGCTGTTTGCAGGCTTTTGAAAGAAGGCCTGGCCGCGCTGGCGCCAGACCTCCATCAGCTTGGGGTCCGCGTCTGCGCGCTCGAGTTGCTCGGCAACCAGGCCGGCCACTTGGTCGACGTCGAAGCGCATGCCGGCCACCTCGATGATGGCGGTGCCGTATGCCTTCGACTGGCGGTCCTGGATGCGCTTGCGCCGCTCGTCTGATTTGCGGCGTTGTTCCTCCTGCTGCCGGCGGCGTTCCTGATCGGCCTGCAGCTGGGCGGTGTAGTCAGCGGGTCGTCGTACCATTAAATCCTCCTCTGGGATGGCGGGAGGAGTCTGCGGCGACCTGCTGCGAACGGCGCATGTGACGTGCGGCAGGGTGCTCCTGCCCCGGATGCCCGCCTGCGAACGGCAAGGCCACCGGTGCGTTTGCTGATTTGCAGCTTCGAACGGGGCGGCCGCGCGGCCCCGGACGGCCTGGCGGCGTTCCCCGCCGGCGCCGACGGACCGGAACCGGGGCTGCCCCGAGAACCGCGTTATCCGTTTGCGGAGCGAAGCGAGCAGGTGTTGGAATGCGCACTTAGGCATCGCTGGCGCAACGTTTTAGATTGTGCCAGGCTGCGTCGATTCGGGGTCGAGCACGGCATGGCGATCTACCATTTCAGCGCCAGGGTAATTCAACGGTCCCGCGGCCGCAGCGCTGTTGCGGCTGCCGCGTATCGTGCGGCCGCCGCCCTGCACGATGAAGCTGCCGGGCGCACCTTCAACTACCTCGACAAGCCGGGCGTCATCCATTCGGAGACCTTGCTGCCGGCCGGCGCACCCACCCGCTGGCAGAACCGCGAAGCGCTGTGGAACGAAGTGGAGCGGATTGAGCGCCGCTGCGACGCGGTGCTCGCGCGCGACATCGAGCTCGCCCTGCCCACGGAGCTGAGCCGGGCCGAGGCGATCCGGCTGGCGCGCGACTTCGTGCAGGCGCAATTCGTGGGCCGCGGCATGGTGGCCGACCTCAACGTGCATTGGGGCCGGGCAGCCGACGGCACGCCGCAGCCGCATGCCCACGTCATGCTGTCCATGCGTCGGATCGCGCCGGGACCCGAGGGACGCCCGGAGGAGGCTGGCTTCGGCCTGAAGGAGCGCAGCTGGAACGACAAGGCGCTGCTGCGGTCATGGCGGGAAGCCTGGGCGCACCTGGTCAACGTCCGGCTGCATGAGGCCGGGTTCGATCTGACGGTGGACCACCGCTCCAATGCGGCGCGCGGCATCGCCCTCGAGCCGCAGGACAAGATCGGTCCGGCCGGCGCCCGCCGCGCTGTCCGCGGGGAGGCTGCCGAGCGAATGGACGAGCACCGCGACATCGCCCGGCGCAACGGCGAGCGGATGCTGGCGGACCCGTCGCTGGCGCTGCAGGCGCTGACGCGGGAGCGGAGCACCTTCACCCGGCAGGACCTGGCACGGCTGGTCAACCGGCACAGCGACGGCGCCGCGCAGTTCGCCGCCATCGTGGCGAAGGTGGAGGCGTCGCCCGAGCTGGTGCGCGTCGGGCAGGACGGGCGCGGACGGGTCCGGTTCTCGACGCGCGAGATGGTGGCGGTCGAGCGGCGCATGGAGGCGGCGGCGCTCGACCTGTCGCGCAGCGCGACGCATGGGGTGGCGATCGAGCGGCGGCGGGCGCTGCTGGCGGGGACCACTCTCGCCGAGGAGCAGAAGCAGGCCTTCGGGCATGTGACGCGGTCGCGCAACCTGAGCGTGATCGTCGGCTATGCCGGCACGGGCAAGAGCACGCTGCTCGGGGTCGCGCGCCAGGCCTGGGCGGCGGAAGGCTACACTGTGCGCGGGGCCGCGCTGTCCGGGATCGCGGCGGAGGGGCTGGAGGGCGGGGCAGGGATCACCAGCCGCACCATCGCCAGCTGGGAGCACGCCTGGGCGCGGGACCGGGAGCAGCTAACGGCGCGTGACGTGCTGGTGGTGGACGAGGCCGGCATGATCGGCTCGCGGCAGATGGACCGGGTGCTAGCCGCCGTGCAGCAAGCCGGGGCCAAGTTGGTGTTGGTCGGTGACCACGAGCAGCTGCAGGCGATCGAGGCCGGCGGCGCGTTCCGGGCGATCGTCGAACGGGTGGGGGCGGCCGAACTCACCGAGGTGCGCCGGCAGCTGACCTCCTGGCAGCGGGAGGCGACGCGGGAGCTGGCGACCGGGCGGACGCGCGAGGCGCTCGAGCGCTATGCCGGCGCCGGCATGGTGCACGACCACGCCACGGACGCGGCGGCCGAGGATGCTACGGTGGCCGGCTGGCAGGCCGGGCGGCAGCATGCGCCTGGCGACAGCCGGATCATGCTCGCCCATACCCGTGACGGCGTCCGGCGCATGAACGACCGCGCGCGCGGGCTGCGCCGCGAGGCCGGCGAGCTCGGGGACGACCAGGTGCTGCCGACCGAACGCGGCGAGCGGGCCTTCGCGGTCGAGGACCGCATCTACTTCCTGCGCAACGAGCGCGGGCTCGGCGTGAGGAACGGCACGCTCGGCACCATCACCGCGATCACCGGCGAGGGCGCGGGCGCCCGGCTGACGGTGCGGCTGGGCCGGCCGGACCGGGCAACCGGGACGGCGGATGTCGTCAGCTTCGGGCTGGCCGAGTACGGCGACATCGACCACGGCTACGCGGCGACGGTGCACAAGGCGCAGAGCATCACGGTGGACTGGGCGCACGTGGTGGCGACGCCGGGCATGGACCGGCACCTGGCCTATGTTGCGCTGAGCCGGCACCGGCACGGGATCGCGCTGCACTGGAGCCGCGAAGGCTTCGCCTCACAGGAGGGGCTGGCCAACCGGCTCGGCCGCGAACGGGCGAAGGATGTGACGTTAGACTACGGCGAGAGCGAGGCCGAGCTGTGCGCCGCCTATGCCGAACGGCGCGGGCTGCGCCCGGCAGCACCGGTTCATGGGCTAGTAGCGGCTGATGCCGGCCTGGTGCAGCGCAACCTGCAACGCGCGCAGATCGAGCCCGGGATGCGCGAGGCGCTCACGGCCCTGCAGGTCATGGCCGAGCGGCAGGCGGCGACCGCGGCAGCCCTGCAGGCCGCCGTGGAGCAGTTGGCGCAGCGCAGGGCGGCCCAGGACGCCGTTCGAGCGCAGCGGTCCCGGCTGGACACCCTGCTTACCGGCCTTTGGCCGACGGACCCGCCTGGCTCCACCCCAATGTTCGAAGTTGTCGTTGCGGCGGAACAGGCGCGGCGCGAGCAACCCCTGCCACCCTTGCCGGAGGTCCCATATCGGCCGGTGACCAAGAAAGAGGTCGACGCCGTGCTGGCGGCCGACGAGGCGCTTGGGGTCAGGCAGCCTTGGATGACGGAGCAACTCCAGTAGGTCTATCGCGATCCGACCGAGGTCCAGGCCCGGCTTGAGGCCCTGGTGCAGCTGGTAGGAGGTGTCCGGGAGGCGATCAGCGAACTGCGGCAGCGGGGACCGGGCCTGCTTGGGGAGCTGAAAGGCCGGGACCACGCGGAGCGCCATCTCGCCTGGTCCGCTGCGGAGAGTTTCGTGAGGGTGCTGGAGGCGCTCGACGCTGCCCGGTCCAAGGTTGCAAGCGCCTTCCATCGGGAGGAGGAGACGCGGCGCAGGATCGAGGCCGTCGCGGTGCCCGGGTTGTCCGAACAGGCCATGCGGGCTGTGGCCGCGCTCCGGGCCGCAGGGGCGGCGCCAGGCTGGCAGGGGCCGGCGCCGTGGGAGCCATTACAGCCCAGCGCCGCCGATATCGCGATGGCGGCCCGTGTCGCGCCGGTCTGGCGAGGGATCGAAGCGGACACTGCGCTATACGACGAGGTCGGGCGGTTCATGGCGGCGGCGCGGGAGCGTCTGCCCGACGGTTACGACAAGCCGGCCGCAGACGAAAGCATTCAGCTCGGCAAGGTCCAAGCGGTGAGCAGTCTGCTGCATGCCGCCTACGAGCTTCAGCGCGCCAACCCGGCCCTGCAGGCCTATGCCGCCGCGGAACCTGAGCGGCAGGCCGAGGCAAAGCGCAAGGCGGACGAGGCTGCACGGCGCCAGGCTGAGGCAAGGCGGGTACTGGCCGAGCGGCAGGCGGCGGAGAAGGCCGAGTTCGACGAGTTGCTGCGAAAGCTCCGCGCCAACCCGCCGCGCCGCCGGAGATCGCCAGGTTCCAGCCCCAAGCCGGGCGGGGGGCCCAGCATGGGATGACGTACGTCCTGGACGCACCGCAAGAGCCGGCATCAGGAACTGGGCGATAGCGCCGCCGTGTATATCCCGATGGGGTGATGCAAGCGGCTCGGCTCTTCGTCGACCAGCCGGTGACGTGTGCGAGAAGCTGGGCCGGATCATTGAGGGGTCGCTGCAAGAAAGTGAGCTGAACGTACGCTTTTCGCGAACAGGCAGGGAACGTCTGCCCGGGTCATGCGGCGAGCAGCGAAGGCTTGGTGCGCAGGGGGCGAAGTTCGCCGGGCGCGGGCTGGTCTGAGGCGTCCCAGGCGTAATCTCCAGTCAGCGATAGGTGCTCCCATCCGAGCGGCGCCACATGACGCATAACATCGGGTCCGACGCCGAGGTGGGCGGCGGCCATGGCGAGATAGCGCGTGTTCCAAAGGATCACGGCTGCGACGACGAGGTTCAGCCCGGAGGCGCGATACGCCTGGTTCTCGAAGGTTCGGTCGCGCAGCTCGCCGAGCTGGCAGAAGAAGATGGCGCGAGCGAGCGCGTTGCGGGCCTCGCCCTTGTTCAGCCCGCCCTGTGGCTCTGCTAGCGAACTTCGGGTTCTGCGGCACTTTTGATACTGCTGGCGAATTCCCGTCAGGCGGCCTGGGCCATCAGCGTGCGGAACTTCGAGCGCCTCGTTTTCGCCAGCTCGGCGCCGCCGAGCCACTCGGTCATCCTGACCAGGTTCATCGCCGCCGCGGTCGCGACGTGCTGCAGGTGGGTCTTGGCGTGACCAATGTAGCGCGACCGGCGCAGGCCGAAGCCCCGGACAGCCTGCGAGATCGTGCCCTCGACGCCGGCCCTGACCGCGCTCAGGGCGGCGAACTCGGCCGTCGTTTCTCGACGCCGCGCGCCCACGAGTGCGATGTACTGCTCGTGCGTGCGCAGCGTCAGGGTGCGCCGCGCCCTCTTACCACGCGTGCAGTCCGCCAGGTGCTGGCAGGCGCCGCAGTCCGCTTCGGCGAACTTGACCTTGATCACCGCCGTGCCGCGGTTGTCGAGGGCCGGCGTCCAACTCGCGCTCATGGCGCCCTGCGGACAGGTCGCCTGCTTCTGCTGCCAATCCACGCTGAAGTTGGCCGCCGCGAAGCCCTTGCCTTCGCGCGCCTGCCAGCGCTCGTCGGCTCGGGCCGGACCGGCGAGGTCGATCCCGAAGTCCCGCCGTGTGGCCACCAGGAGTTCGGCGTCCAGGTAGCCCGTATCGACCAGGTGCACCGCCGGCAGCAGGCCCTTGTCCCGCAGGGCGGTGTGGGCCGGCGTGGTCGCTTCCGCATCGGCCACCGGCGCTGCCATAGTCTGGACGTGGGTGATGAGGTGCGGCTTGCCCTCATCACAAGTCTCGGTCAGGTGGGCCTTGTAGCCGATCCACTTGGTCGTGCGCTTGCGGGCCAGGTGGGCATCGGTGTCGTAGGGCGAGCTCACGAACAGCAGGGACGGCGGGATGCCGTGCTCGGCCGTGCGCCACTGCACGCCCTCTGCCGAAAGATAAAACTGCTGCACCCAGACGCGGCGCAGGGTCTCGACGGCCGGCACCTGCCGCAGCCAGCCCGGCGCTGCCGGATCGAGTGCCGCAGCCAGGAGCGCGTGGCCGTCCTGGCCTATGGTCCGGGCGCGCTCCTCCCGGCGGGCTGCGTTCTTCGCCAGGCGGTCATCCACGGCGCGGTGCCCGTAGCGCTCGACCCAGTCAGGCTCGGCATGCGCCCGCAGCCAATCAGGTGCCGCGACGGCCAGGCTTTCCAGCGCGTGGCGCATCGTCTCGATGGCGCACTCCAGGCGGTTCAGGGCACGCACCGCGGCCAGCACATGCGTGGAGTCGGTCCGCTGCCGCCCACCTCCCGACAGCAGGTCCCGCTCCCGGGCAAGCGTCAGCACCGCGTCGAGCAGCCCCTGTTCCGCCCCGCCCTCGACCAGGCGGGACCGGAACTCGCTCAGCACGGTGCTGTCAAAGCCAGGGTCGGTCAGCGGCAGCGCCAGGGCATACTTCCAGTCGATCCGGCCGCGGACCGCCTCGGCCGCCTGACGGTCGGGCAAACCCTCGGCGAACTGGAACAAGGTCACCAGGGCCAGGCGCCAAGGCGCCTCCGCCGGGCGGCCGCGGACGGGGAACAAGCCCGCGAACTGGGCGTCGTCGAACACCGCGCCCAGCTCGTCGCGCAAGCGCGTGTAGCGACTGCCCTTGGGGAACGAAGCGCGTGCGACGCGCACGGTCTCCTCGGGGATGGCTGGGGAGACCTCAGGGCGAAGGGACATGATGCTGACCTCGGGAAAGATGCCGCGACGTCGCCGTAACCAGCGTCTCGCCCCCAGGTTCCAGCGCCAAACCGCCCCGGTGAATTCGCCAGCAGTGTCACTTTTGATACTGCTGGCGAATTCCGGTCAGGCGGCCTGTGCCATCAGCGCCCGGAACTTCGAGCGTCTTGTCGTCGCCAGCTCAGCGCCGCCGAGCCATTCGGTCATCCTGACCAGGTTCATCGCCGCGGCGGTCGCGACATGCTGGAGTTGGGTCTTGGCGTGACCGACGTAGCGCGACCGGCGCAGGCCGAAGCCGCGGACAGCCTGCGAGATCGTGCCCTCCACCCCGGCCCTGACCGCGCTTAGGGCGGCGAACTCGACCGTCGTTTCCCGATGCCGCGCGCCCACAAGTGCCATGTGCTGCTCGTGCGTGCGCAGCGTCAGGCAGCGCCGCGCCCTCGTGTCGCGCGTGCAGTCCGCCAGGTGCTGGCACGGGCCGCAGTCCGAGCTGGAAAACTTGATCTTGATCACCTTGGTGCCGCGGTTGTCGAGGGCTGGCGTCCAACTCGCGCTGACGGCACCCTGCGGGCAAGTCGCCGTCTTCTGCTCCCAATCCACGCTGAAGTCGGCGGCGGCAAAGCCCTTGCCCTCGCGCGCCTGCCAGCGCTCGTCGGCTCGGGCCGGACCGGCAAGGTCGATCCCGAAATCCCGCCGCGTGGTCACCAGGAGTTCGGCATCCAGGTATCCCGTATCGACCAGGTGCACCGCCGGCAACAGATCCTTGTCTCGCAGGGCGGTATGCGCCGGCGTGGTCGCCTCATCATCGGCCACCGGTGCTGCCATGGTCTGAACGTGGGTGATGAGGTGCGGCTTGCCCTCGTCGCACGTCTCGGTCAGGTGGGCCTTGTAGCCAATCCACTTGGTCGTGCGCTTGCGGGCCAGGTGGGCGTCGGTGTCATAAGGCGAGCTGAGAAAGATCGCGGACGGCGGGATGCCGTGCTCGGCCGTGCGCCAGCTCACGCCTTCTGCTGACACGTAGAACTGCTGCACCCAGACGCGGCGTAGGATCTCGACGGCCGGCACCTGCCGCAGCCAGCCCGGCGCTGCCGGGTCGAGTGCCGCAGCCAGGAGCACGTGGCCATCCTGGCCAACAGTCCGGGCGCGCTCGTCCCGGCGGGCTGCGTTCTTCGCCAGGCGGTCATCCATGGCGCGGTGCCCGTAGCGCTCGGCCCAGTCAGGCCCGGCATGCGCCCGCAGCCAATCCGGCGCCGCGACGGCCAGGCTCTCCAGCGCATGGCGCATCGTCTCAATGGCGCACTCCAGTCGGTTCAGGGCACGCACCGCAGCCAGCACATGCGTGGAGTCGGTCCGTTGCCGCCCACCTCCCGATAGCAGGTCCCGCTCCCGGGCAAGCGTCAGCACCGCGTCGAGCAGCGCCTGCTCCGCCCCACCCTCGACCAGGCGGGATCGGAACTCGCTCAGCACGGTGCTGTCAAAGCCAGGATCGGTCAGAGGCAGCGCCAGGGCATACTTCCAGTCAATCCGGCCGCGGACCGCCTCGGCCGCCTGGCGGTCGGGTAAGCCTTCGGCGAACTGGAACAAGGTCACCAGGGCAAGCCGCCAGGGCGCCTCCGCCGGGCGGCCGCGGGCGGGGAACAAGCCCGTGAACCGGGCGTCGTCGAACACCGCGCCCAGCTCGTCGCGCAAGCGCGTGTAGCGACTGCCCTTGGGGAACGAAGCGCGGGCGACGCGCACGGTCTCCTCGGGGATGGCTGGGGAGACCTCAGGGCGAAGGGACATGATGCTGACCTCGGAAGAGATGCCGCGACGGCACCGTCAACCAGCGTCTCGCCCCTGGGTTCCAGCGCCAAACCGCCCCGGTGAATTCGCCAGCAGTATCGAAAGTGCCGCAGAACCCGAAATTCATTGTCACAGCCAGCCCTGGGTGCGCCGGCGCAGGTCCAGGTCACGCAGCCAGTTCAGCATGAACACAGAGCGCTCGAGGCGGCCCACCTCGCGAAGCGCTACGGCCAAGCCGTTCTGGCGCGGGTAGGCGGACAGCCGCTTTAACATCGCCGACGCGGTCACCGTGCCCGAGCGGATGGAGACGGCCATGCGCGCGAGCTCGTCCCAGTGCTCGGCGACGTGCCCGACATCGACCGGGTGGGCAGCGTCGATCATGGGTCCGAGCAGGGGGTCGAGGATTAGCCCCGGCGGCAGATGCATGCGGCGATCCTTGAGGTCGCGCAGCCGCGGCGCGAAGCCGTAGCCGAAGAATGGCATTAGCCCCAATGCTGTTCACTTTGCGATTCGGATGGCGGCGCTGAAGTCGATGCGCGTGGTCGGCTGTGGCGTGCGCGGGCGCAATGGATAGCCGCTCATCTTGCGCTTGACCCCGCGCGGCACCTGCCTGCCTCGGGAACTCGCCACGCGCTCCTCCAGGATCTCGTCCAGCACCTCCTCAT
>JAABUX010002218.1_pt1 | contig 27844 bp, 28 predicted proteins | sample 5561851 | NCBI WGS metagenome assembly JAABUX01 (sample SAMN10711883, study PRJNA513361) | rock metagenome | isolation source: Antarctica rocks | place: Antarctica: Victoria Land, Richard Nunatak red sandstone | collected 2016-01-03 | reverse complement strand
CAAGGATGGAGCCCTCAAACGCAGCGCAAGACGTTTGCCATCGCAAACGCGGAACCGTTATTCACCGCCGCAGCACTATTGGTGTCCCGGCCCTATGCCTTGTAAACGGTGGTCGTATCCCGGTAGGCGCCGGTGTGTTTGTCGATGGGATAACGCAAGGAACGCCACAGTCCGATCCAGGGGTAGACCAGCTGGCAGAGCCCCAGGTAGACGGTGCGTGGGTCGCGCCGCCTGAGCGCGCCGTCGCCCACGCGGCGCAGCCCGTGGCGCCACACCCAGGCGGCCAGGAGCGCGACGCCGTAGGGGTCACCCCGGCGCAGATACTTGCCGAACTGCGCGCCCGCGCCAATGCCACGGATGCGCTCCAGGCGCCGCTGCTCCGGCCACGATCGCCATTGGTGATGGTAGGCCAGGGCGGCGGGACTGTAGGCGACGGTGCGGCCGGCGGACAGCAGGCGGTAGGCGATGTCGGCGCCCTCGCCGGAGCCGAACACGCTGCCGGCGCCCAGCAACGGATCGAAGCCGCCGATGGCCAGGAGGTCGTCGCGCCGGACGGCCATGTTGCCCGCATGTCCAATCCGCCATGGCGGCGTCTTGCGGCTGTATCGCTGCCGGTGGAGAGCGGCTTTGAGGTCAGGCGCGCGTTCAGCATGTCGTGACGGCCTATCAGGATGAGGAAGCAGGCGGCCGAACACGGCCGCGACGGTCGGATCGGCGAATTCGACGGCGATGGCGTGCAGCCAGTGCGGGCTGACGATGCAGTCGTCGTCGGCGTAGGCGACGATATCGCCGTGGCTAAGGGCGGCGCCCAGGTCGCGCGCGGTGGACGAGCCGGCCGCGTTGATTGAGGTCAGGGACAGGTTGGTGTGATGCTCCGCCAGGCGGCGTACGGCCTGCCGGGTCGCCTCGTCGTCGCTGCCGTCCACCACGATGATGCGCAGGTCGGGGTAGTCGAGCTCGACCAGCGCCCGTAGCGTCTCGGAGAGCGGGGCGGCGCGGTTGCGCGCCGGCACCACGACGGTTATCGTGAGCCGCGTGGCCAGCGTGCAGCCCGCGTAGGGCGACGACCGAGGCCGCAAAGGCGTTGCCACCATAACCGCCATCTTCTCCTCCCTGCATGCTGCCTATGTGAACCCGAACCCATAGTAGGATCGAGACGCCGGAGGCGCAAATCGCCTATCCAGGCGGTCCCGGGACCACCCCTTCGGGCCACCACCAACAGGCTACAACTCAGCCACGGCAACCGCGTGAGCGCCCGTCGACGAGTCCATTGACCGACAGGACATTGTCCACCCACGCGAGTCAACGTCTACTGGCAACTGGCAACCGGGGCGTATTGCATACGCCCCTACCGCCCCCTGCCAGGGCGTATGCAATACGCCCCTACGGGCAACCGGGGCGTATGCAATACGCCCCTACGGGCAAGGCGTATGCAATACGCCCCTACGGGCAACTGGCTTAGCTGGCGGGCTCGACCGAGGGGGCAGCGAAGGGCGTGACGCCACGCGCCTGCTGTTGGACCAGGGTGAGGTCGCCCGGTATCGCGGCCGAGATACGCGTGGTGATGGCACGGATGGCCGCGGGGTCGAGCTTTGGCGTGCGATCCTCCGTCAAGAGGCCGTTGGTCTCCTGCCCCGTGTCGGTCAGCTGCGTGTAGCAGAACCCCGCGACCGCCGGACTGTCCAGGATAGCGTCGGTCAGCTCGCGATACTTGGCCAGGAACGACGCGTCGTCCGTGACGGTCCCATAGCCGTGCCAGGGCGCGTCCTCGTCCGGGCGGTAGCTAATGCCGCCATACTCGGTGATCATGACCGGCTCCCCAGCGCGCGCGTACCCTGGTATGAGGACGGCGCGGTGCTGCGGCTGCACCCCGCGCAGCGTCGCCTCGACCGCCTCCGGCGTGCCGTAGCGCTCCCGCAGGTTGTCGCCGTCGAAGGAATAGTCGTGCACGGTGTGGATGTCGCTGATTACGTGCTCCCAGCCGTCGTTGCCAATGACCGGCCGCGTCGGATCGAGCGTCCTGGTCAGGGAGTACATCGTCTGCACGAACGCGCGCTGCGCCGCATCGCGGCGCAGGTTGGGCACGCCCCAGCTCTCGTTGAGCGGCACCCAGGTCACGATGCAGGGGTGGCTGTAGTCGCGCTCCACCACCTCGGTCCACTCGCGCAGCAGGCGCGTGACGGCGGTCGGGGAGAAGGCGTAGGCGTTGGCCATCTCGCCCCACACCAGCAGGCCCAGGCGGTCGCACCAGTAGAGGAAGCGCGGGTCCTCGACCTTCTGGTGGATGCGCACGCCGTTGAAGCCCAGTTCCTTGGCCAACTCGACCTCGCGGCGCAGGGCGTCGGCGCTGGGGGCGGCCAGGTGCGACTGGGGCCAGTAGCCCTGCTCGAGGGCCAGGCGCGGGTAGTAGGGCCGGCCGTTGAGCAGGAAATAGCCGTCGCCGACGCCGGCGCTGCGCAGCCCCGCGTAGCTGGCAGCCTCGTCGAGGATGGCGCCGGTGTCGCCCGCGCGCACCGTGAGCGTCGCGTCGACGAGGTTGGGGTCGTCAGGCGTCCACAGCAGGCTCCTGCGGTCCATAGTCAGCGCGGCGCGATCCAGCGCGATCTCGCCGCGGACGTCCGAGCCGCGCGCGACGACGGTGACGTCGGCCAGGGGCTCACCGCGCAGGCTCAATTGGACCCTGACGCTGACCGGCGCCGGGTCCTGGCGTCGCAGGGTCAGGGCGAGGCCGAGCAGGCCGCGGTCGAGGTCGGGAGTCCAGCGCACGGACGCGATGTGCATCGGGGCGACGGGCTCGAGCCAGACCGGCTGCCAGATGCCGCTGGTGCGGTGGTACCAGATATCGCGGGGCCACGGCCGCCAGTCCTGCTTGCCGCGCGGCTGCGCCAGGTCGTCCGGGCGGTCCTCGGCGCGGATGACCACGACGTGCTCTCCCTTCGGCTCAGCGGGCTCAGCGGGCCTAGTGGAGCGCAGGGCTGCAGTGATGTCGGCGCTGAAGGGCGTCTGCCCTCCCTCGTGGGTCGCCACGAGGCGCCCATCGACCCAGACGTGCGCCCGGTAGTCGACGGCTCCGCAGTGCAGCAGCAACCGCTCGCTGCCGTCGGCGCGCGGATCGCGAAAGGTGCGGCGGTACCACACGACCGGGTGGAACGACGTGTCGCCGATGCCGCTGGCCGGCGATTCTGGTGGGAAGGGCACGCGGATAGTGCGCGTGTAGACATCCTCCCGTTCCGGCCAGTCCTCGTCGAGGCCGCGGCCCTCGTCGTCGTAAGCGAAGCCCCAATCACCTCCCAGGTCGGTCCAGCGGCGACGCGTCAGTTGCGGGCGTGGGTGGACCGCTTCTCCATCCGTTAGCATACGTTTCTCCTCGACATCCTGCATCCTGCATCACGCTCCATCCATCATGGTCTGTCCGGTTCTCCGGGGTCTGCAAACGCTGTGCCCGCGACAGGCGCACATCCCTCGTCTGCCCGACGCTCGACGCGCGGCGGCTATGGGAAGGGATGTCCGTCGGGTTCGCCGGGCTGTGGCTCCCACACGCCGCGCCGCGCGTCGACGAGCGCGCGCCGTGCGAGCTCGGCCGCCTGTTGCAGGTCGTCCTGCAGGTCGGCCCGCGGACGCGCCTCGTCATGGAGGGCGCGCTCGGCCGCCTCGAGCCGCGGCAGAACGGCCGTCGGCGCCCCCACCAGCGTATCATGGATGTCGTGCGCGATGCGGTTGCGCTCCCCGACTACGGACAGCCGGCGCAGCCGCGCGTGCAGGCGCATGTTGTCCAGGAAGATCGCCACCTGATTGGCGATCTGCTCGGCGACCAGCACGTCGGCCCCGGCGAAGGGGTCCGATGCCAGGCGCAGGATGTTGAGGGCGCCGATGACGCGGCTACGGGCGCGCAACGGCACGGAGATGAAATGACGGAAGCCCTGGGCGATCCATCGCCGATCGTTTGCGCCGTGGAACCGATCGTCCGCCGCCATATTGTTGGTCCAGATGGCGCGGCCGCCGCGCACGACGAGCCCCACCACCGTCTCATCGAGGCGCTGGCGCTCGCCGGCGCGCGGCTCGATCTCCGTGACGGCGGCCAGGGCGAAGCGTTCCAGAGACGCGCCGTCCTCGGGCAGCAGCGTGACACTGATGGCGTCGTGGCGCACCAGTTGCGCCGCCTGCGCGGCGAACGCCTCGAACGCCTCGTCGATGTCCAGGCTGGAGGCGATGGCATGTCCGATGCGGTCGAGCCCCTCGATGCGCTCACGCTGTTGCTGCTCCAATTGCCGGTAGCCCCCGGCATAGTACAGGAGGGGACGCGCGTCGTCTGCCGCGCCGGCCAGCGCGTCGACGCGGCCGAAGACGACGCGGTGGTCGCCGCCGTCGTAGGTGCGGTCGACCGTGCAGACTAGCGTGGCCAGGTTGCCGGGCAGCGTTGGCACGCCATCAGTCTCCGCGAACGTGACCGTGAGGTCCGCGGCCGTCCGTCCGGCGAAGTGGCTGGAGAGGACTTGCTGCTTCTCGCTCAGGATGTTGACGGCGAAGCGGCCGGCCTCATCGATCACATGGCTCATGTGGGCGCGGTTGCCGACGCAGAACAGCACCAGCAGCGGATCGAGCGAGACCGAGGTGACGGCATTGGCGGTCATGCTGTGGATCGTGTCGCCGACCCGCGCCGTGATCACTGTCACGCCCGTCGCGAACAGCCCCATGGCGCCGCGGAATGCGCGCGGATCTATCTCCATCGATGAGCCCTCCAAGACGGTCTTCGGGATGCGGCCATCGTCACGCGCTGTACCGCAGACCGTCCATCAGCAAATCCAGCAGGCGATCTCGCTGCGCGGAATCGCCCGCGGCGAGGGACACCCCGCTCAGACCGGCCAAGATGTCGATCAGCTCCACGTCTGCCCGGATCACTCCGGACGCGACGCCCGCCGTCACCAACGCGCTGATGGCGTCGAGCAGCCGGGCGCGGCTTTGCTCATACGGATTGCCGCCGGAGGCGATGACCGCCCGGAGCGCATCGGCCATGCCGCGCTTTGTCGCCATATAGGCGATAAAGCGGGCCATCCACTCCCGTAGCGCCACCGCCGGAGACGACGATGCCAGCAGGTCGTCGGTCGCCTCGCACAGGCGGGTCAGCTCATTGCGATACGCGGCCTCGATTAGCGCCTCCCGCGTGGGGAAATGACGATACAGCGTGCCGATCCCGACGCCCGCCTCCCGCGCGATCGCGTCTAACGGCGCAACCGCGCCCTCGTGCGCGAACGCCCGCACGGCGACCTCAAGCAAACGCTCGCGGTTGCGCCGCGCGTCGGCGCGTCTCGAGCCGGTGGTCATAGCTCATTCTCCTCCTGTCCGTCGGATGCTAAACGAAGGAGGCTCCATTTACAGTATACTGGGAGGCGTAATGGAGGGTACTCCGCTTAACGCGGCGACAACGTCGCCTCACGCATCGGCGGCAACACCGCGGCACCATGGCGAGGGTAGGATAAGGAGACACGCGCATGAGTAAAACATGGTTCATCACGGGCACGTCGCGCGGCTTTGGCCGCGAGTGGGCGATAGCCGCGCTCGACCGCGGCGACAACGTCGCGGCCACGGCTCGCGACGTGGCGAGCCTGGACGATATGATGACATAATATGGGGACGCCATCCTGCCCCTCACGCTCGACGTCACCGACCGCGCGGCGGCCTTTGCCGCCGTCGCGCAGGCTCGGCAACGCTTCGGCCGCCTCGACATCGTGGTGAACAACGCCGGCTACGGCCAGTTCGGCATGATCGAGGAGCTGAGCGAGGACGAGGCGCGCGCCCAGATCGAGACAAACGTGTTCGGCGCGTTATGGGTCACGCAGGCGGCGCTGCCGATCCTGCGCGCCCAGGGCAGCGGCCACATCATTCAGGTCTCGTCCATCGGCGGCATCACGGCCTTCCCCAGCACCGGCATCTACCACGCCTCGAAGTGGGCGCTCGAAGGGTTCAGCCAGACGCTTGCGCAGGAGGTTGCGCCCTTCGGGATTGCGGTGACGCTCGTTGAGCCCGGCGGCTACTCCACCGACTGGAGCGGCTCGTCGGCCAAACGGGCCATCCCACTGCCCGCGTGTGAGGCATTGCACGAGGCGGCCAGGCAAAGGCAGTCCGCGAACGTGGCAAGGCGCGGCGACCCCCGCGCCACGCGCGAGGCCATCCTGGCGATCGTCGATGCCGCGAACCCGCCGCGGCGTGTCTTTTTCGGTGACGGTCCGCTGGCCATTGCCCGTGCCGACTACGAGGCCTGGCTGGAGACCTGGAAAGAGTGGGAGTCCGTGTCCATTGCTGCGCAGGGCCATCGGGGTTGAGGACGACAACTCGATGGGGTAGGACACAATCGTGTTTTGACACATAACAGGCAAATACCCATAGTACGATCACATCGCTCACGGATGGCACGGTTGGAGTTGAGCGGAAGGAAGATGTCATGTCGGGAATCGAAGGCAAAGTTGTCGCTATCACGGGCGCAAGCAGCGGGATCGGTGAGGCGACGGCGCTCCTGCTCGCCGAGCGCGGCGCAACGGTCGTCCTCGGAGCGCGCCGCGCAGATCTCCTCGATGCTCTGGTGGCCCGCATCGCGGATGTAGGCGGTGAAGCTGCCTATGCGAGCACAGACGTGAGACGGCGCGACGACCTGTCTGACCTTGTGAAGGTGGCATGTGAGCGGTACGGGACGCTTGATGTTCTCGTCAACAACGCCGGCGTGATGCTAATTTCCCCCCTCGACGACCTGCGCGTCGAGGAGTGGGAAGAGATGATCGACGTCAACATTAAAGGCGTTCTGTACGGCATCGCAGCGGCGCTGCCTGTCTTCCGCGCGCAGGGATCCGGGCATATCGTCAACATCGCTTCGACAGCGGCCTATCTCGTTTTGCCGACCATGGCGGTCTATGCCGGCACGAAGGTCGCCGTGCGCGCCATCTCCGAGGGTTTGCGCCAGGAGGCCGGCGATAGGCTGCGCGTGACGACCATTTCGCCTGGTATGACGCGGACGAACTTCGCGGACACGATGACAAACCCGGAGGTGAAAGCCCAACTCGAGAAGCGCCGGGACAAGACCGCGATGCCGCCGGAGGCGATCGCCCGCGCTATTGCGTTCGCGATCGAGCAGCCGGCCGATGTCGATGTGAGCGAGATTATCGTCCGTCCCACGGCGCGAGGGTAACTCCGCCTCTTTGGAGTGGGATACGACTGGGCAGTTGTCTTCCAGTGACCCATCTTAGGCGAAGAGCACCCTGCTCGGGCCAATGACGGCGATGAGCGCGCCGGCTAGCGGCTCCCCCAGGAGCCGCGCCCCGCGTTGGATGGCCTGGAAGACTAACGCGAGCGGTTGCCAGAACGCGAGTCCGACCGTGTAGCGGATCGTGGGTATCCGCTTGCTCATTCCTGTTCGTGTTAGTATGCCCATGCGCCCCCTGTATGGAGGAATACCGTGCCGACTCTTGTGCTCTCGCCCCGCTACTCGTCCGACTCGATCATCCTGCGCCGCGCCGCCGTGGCGGAGGGGTGGAACGTGTTTCGCTTGCAGGGCTGGCGCGTGCCGGACGAACTGCGCGAACGGAACGATGACATCGCGCTGTACGGCGAGGCCCTGTTTGCCGCCGCCATCGCCGAGGCGTTGGGGCGTGTCTTGCTGGAGCCGCCGCCGGACTGGCTGCTCAGCCTGCCCGCGCCGTATCTCCGTCGCGCGGTTCGCTCCACCACATTGGGCGCCGGGCGGGAACAGGGCGCGCCGGCCTTTATCAAGCCGGCCGACGGCAAGATGTTCCCCGCGCGGGTCTACGCCTCCGGCCTTGAACTGCCGCTGCCGGAGATCGTGCCGGACGCGACGGCGGTACTGGTGTCCGATCCGGTCGATTGGGGAATCGAGTTCCGCCCGTTTGTGCTCGATGGATGGGTCATAACTTTCTCGCCGTACCTGCGCCGCGGCCAGCTAGCTCAGGCTGACGACGGTTCGTGGTCTGCGGCGCCGGGCGAGATCGAGGCGGCGCTGGAGTTCGCCGCACGGGTGCTGGGCGATCCGGCCGTCGAGCTACCCCCGGCCGTGGTGCTCGACGTGGGCATCATCACCGAGCGGGGTTGGGCGGTTGTCGAGGCCAACGCGGCGTGGGCCTCGGGGCTCTACGGGTGCGACCCGGCGCGGGTCTTGCCGGTGCTGGCACGGGCCTGCGTGCCGGCCGACCGGCTCTTGGACACGGACCGCCGCTGGATGGTCGAGCGAACCGGCGAGTAGATAGAGAGGGCTTATATTGATGGATCACGAACTGATTGGACCCGAGGGCATCCCCACCCTCGTCTGGCGCGGCGCCGGCGACGGCCCCCATCCGGCCATCGTCTCGCTGCACGGCGGTGGCGGTCACAAGGGCGACATCCCGCTCGATGTGGTCGAGCGCGTGACGGCGTGCGGCGTGACCGTGGTGACGATTGACGCGTACCTGCACGGTGAGCGCGCCGCTCCTAACGATGATGGACGGGCGACGCCCAGTCCGATCACCCGGCTGCAATTGCTGGACATTATTGGGCGCACGGCAGACGATGTGCGGGAGGTCGTTGCTCTGTTGCGGGAGGACGAGGCCATCGACGGCGAGCGCATCGGGTTGCGAGGCGGCTCCATGGGCGGCTATATCGCTCTGGCGGCAGTGGGGTTGGGCGTCCCGGTCCGCGCCGTGCTGTCTATTTGCGGCGGGGCCGACTACGTCGAGGCATGGCAATGGGCCTACAGGGACCAGCCGGAGAAGCGACAGGAGATCATGGCCGCGATGGACTGGATTGCCGACATGGCGAGGCGCTTCGACCCGATCCACCACGTCGCGCGGTTTCCTCCGCGCCCCATCCTGTTCATCCACGGTGAGCGCGACCCCGTGGTACCCGTCCACTGCACGCGGCGTCTGTACGATGCGCTCGTCCCGCGGTACGCGGATCAGCCGGGGGATTGCCTCTTCCTGAGCCACGCCGGCGACCATGCGACGCCACAGAGCATGGAGGAGTTCGGCTGGGACTGGCTCATAGGGCAGCTTATTGGCGGCCCACGGCGCCCGCATATGGCTCGACCGCAATCCAGGGGCGGACTTTGATCCAGGCCAGGTGGGCGCTGAAGGGCGCGGCGGTAAAGTTCGTGATGTGGAACACGGCGTTGAGCTCGCTTGTCGACGCGGTGTTGGGGATGGGAACCGCCGCCTCGGCGTCGCGCCAGTAGTACGGGTTGCCCCGGCCGTCGCGCGCCACGGTGTAGACGCGGTAGGCGTCGTCGAGCGGACCGATCTTGGTGAAGGAATTGGTGCTGCCGTTGTAGTAATCGGCTACCCAGGTGGTCGGACTGTGGTCTCCGGCGCTAGCGGCCACGAAGTATGCCCCGGTCGCGGAGTATCGCTGACCGTTCGGCGCCAAACCGTCCTGCCAGCCGACGGTGATGTACTGGCCCGATGCGACGGGTGGAAGCTGCGTGCGAGCGGATACGGCGTAGCCGACGCCGAAGGCGCGGTCGCTCTGGATACCCATGTCGTTGCGCTGTCCATTGCCCGTGTCGGCGACGGTCAAGATGCCCCCACCGACCGACACGTTGCCCAACGCGTTCCAGGTCGCGGGGTCAATACCGCCGGTTGCGACGTGGGCTTGCAGCGGGTAGATGCGCACCCAGTCGCGCGCGACGCGCGGGGTGTGGTTGCCCCAGGCCAGGACGTAGTGGCTGTCCGCGGCCGGTTTGGCCCGTAAAGGCGCCTGTAGCTTGAACCACAGGGTGACGTTGCGCGCGGACCACGGTCCGTACGTCGCCGTGTCGGCGTCGACATCGATCTGTCGCGGGGTGTGCCCACCGGTATACCACATAGTGACATCGCCGAACGGGGTAGCGTTGTCAGGCGGCCCCGAGCCATACGTGGCGCCGTGAAAGACCGCGGTGGCCTGGGCGCCCGTCAGGTGCAACAGTACCACGTAGTCTGTCCCCGTGTTCGTCGGAGTGGTGTCGCCGCTGACCGCCTGACTCCCGCCATGCACAACGACGCGCAGCCTGTGTCTGTAGCCATCGAGCGCATCGCGAGGCATCGTGGCGCGCTGTTGGGCCGTCGCGGCGTGTTGGGCGGGTGGTACCCGCGCGTCCGCGCGGACGAGGACCGCCGCCACAAAGAGTGCAGCGGCCAACGGCAAGAATTGTGTCCCTCTCCGTCCACGCCACGCGTACCCTATCGTCTGCCTCTCGACTGATCGCGACACGTTTGCTCTCCTGCACTCCTGCTCTCGCTTGCAAGGACATGGTACAGCGAGATGGGATAGGGCGCGATAGGAAAATCAGCGCGACGGGTGGGCCTGGAGGCGACGGGCCTGGATAAATTAGAACGGATGTACTATAATAATGGTAGAGAAGGAACGGGTCCCGCACTAAGGGGCGCAAGTAGTGACAGAGGAGGTGGCCCGGTGGCCGGAAGCTTCAACCGTATTACGATCGTCGGTAACCTGGGACGCGATCCCGAGATGCGCAACCTACCCAGCGGCGACACCATCGCCGATTTCAGCGTCGCCACCACTGAACGGCGCCGCGGCCCCGACGGGCAGCTGCACGACCAGACCACCTGGTTCCGCGTCAGCGCCTTCGGCAAGCTGGCCGAGACGGCCTGCCAGTATCTGCGCAAGGGCAGCTACCTCTACGTCGATGGGACGCTTGTCCAGCGCGACTACATCGACCGCGAGGGACAGCAGCGCCAGGCCCTGGAGGTCCGCGCGCGCGAGCTGCGCATGCTGGACCGCAAGGACGACAACGCACCCGCGCCGGCCCTGGTTGGGGCCGGAGCCGGCGGCGCGGCGGTTGCCGACGTGCCGTTCTAGCAACGATGGGCCGCGACTCGGGTCGGCGGACCACTGTCGCACCACAAAAAGGGAGGGGGAGAGCGATGGCGTTTAATCCGAACGAACACCTGCGCAAGCTCAAGGGTCAGGACTACCTGGACGTCAAGTGGCGGCTGATGTGGCTGCGCGAGGATTATCCCGACGCGCGGATCACGACTGAACTGGTGCGCCTCGATCTGGAGGAGCGCCTTGCCGTCTTCCGCGCCGAGGTCAGCATCCCCGATAAGGGCTCGGCCACCGGCTTCGGCTCGGAGACCGAAAAAGACTTTCCGCTGGGATGGGTGGAAAAAGCTGAAACTAAGGCAATAGGGCGTGCCCTGGCTGCACTGGGCTTCGGCACGCAGTTCGCCGTGGAACTGGACGAGGGCGACCGCGTCGTCGACAGTCCGGTCTCGCGGCCGCAACAGGCGCAACCGCGTCCCACTGCCGCGCAACCCACTTCGGTCACGGCCCCAGCCGCCGCAAGCACGGTGCCGGCCAGGCCAATGGAGCGCGATCGCGGCGGCCTCAAGGTCGTGGCGTCGGACCAGGACCCGGCCAATGACCGCACCGTGACGTTGCGCCAGGAGGTCAGCGCCAGCCTGGCGGCGGATAAGGAGGCCGCGTCCAAGCTGCCCAAGTCGACCGACGACATGAACGCCGCTGAGCTGGAGAAGACGCTGGCCTGGCTGCGCAACCGCGCCCAGCGCCAGGCGTAGGGCAGAGGATAGGAGCATGGAGATGGCGGAGGTCGTGCTATTCCACCACGCGCTGGGACTGACCCCCGGCGTCGTCGCGTTCGCCGACGAGCTGCGCCGCGCCGGCCACACTGTGCACACGCCCGACCTGTTCGAGGGCCGCACCTTCGACACTCTGGAGGAGGGGGTGCGCCATGCCGAGCAGGTCGGCTTCGGCGCGGTGATCGAGCGCGGTGTCCGGGCAGTCGAGGGGCTGCCCGCCGCGCTGGTGTACGCCGGCTTCTCCCTGGGCGTCCTCCCGGCGCAGAAGCTGGCCCAGACCCGGCCGGGCGCGCGGGGCGCGCTCCTGTTCTATTCCTGTGTTCCGGTCTCGCAGTTCGGCTCGGCCTGGCCGGACGGCGTGCCGGTGCAGGTGCACGGGATGGACGCCGACCCGATCTTCGTCGGCGAGGGCGACATCGACGCCGCCCGGGCGCTGGTCGAGTCGACCGGGCAGGCCGAGCTGTTCCTCTACCCCGGCGACCAGCACTACTTCGCCGACAGCTCGCTGCCGTCGTACGACGCGGACGCCGCCGCCCTGCTGAGTCGGCGTGTGCTCGACTTCCTCGGCGCCCGCTAGAGCGTGTTATGCACGTCCGGAAAGTCCACCCACGTGCCGCAACGGGCAGGGTCTGTGAATTGTCCGCCGCGAACGCCAGTCATTCACTGGGACCGCCGCAGTCCCTGCGGCTCTGTTTGCGGGCGCGCGGTTTGTCGGAGCTGGACAGGTGTCCCACGACGGCGTGCCGCAGGGACTGCGGCGGTCCCAGTGGAAACACCCGTCGTCGACTTTTCACGAGCCCTGCTGCAACGGGCTACAGAGCCGATGTATGCAGGATAGGCGCGGCACAGTGCACAGGCGTGGTATCTTGTAATCCGAGGAGAACGTCATGAAGATCAAGCGACAGATCATCGTGTTCGACGCCGCCGATCTGGCCGCCGAGAGCGCCTTTTGGGCAGGTCTGCTGGGCGGCACGGTCGTCGCGGAGGACGATTGGCACAGCGTGGTGGTCGACGGTGAGTGGCGGCTCGGCGTCCAGCTCGCGCCGAATCACGTTCCCCCCGAGTGGCCCGACGGACCGCGGCAGCAGCAGATACACCTCGACCTGCATGTCGACGACCTCCAGGCCGCGCACGAGGAAGCAATCTCGCTGGGCGCGCGGCTCCTGAAAGCGGCCGACGACCCCGCAGCGTCCGAGGCCTTCCAGGTCTATGCGGATCCCGCTGGCCACCCGTTCTGTCTGGGCCGGCACTGACTCCCACCTGGCTTTGCCTCGACCCCGCGCAAGGCGCCGCCTTGCGCGGTCAAGTCCAGTTCGGCCAACAGCCGCCAACGATCTTCTCCCAACTGTCTTCGCTCCCCATGTCACAGACGGCCGGGCTGTCTCGTCTCTACGTTGAGAGTCAATTCAGGGATTGGGAAGGAGATGGTTATGCGGGTGTTCGTGGCAGGCGGGACCGGGGTCATGGGGCGGCGGCTGGCGCTGCGGCTCGTGGCCCGTGGCCACCAGGTGACGGCCACGACGACGAGCGCGGCCAAGCTGGGCTTACTGCGGCAGCTGGGCGCGGATGCTGTCGTGATGGACAGCCTGGGTGCGGTGTCTGTCGGTGAGGCGGTGGCCGCGGCCCGGCCGGACGCGATCGTGCACCAGATGACCGCAATCAACCCGACGCACGCCGGCAAGCCCGATTTTAAGCACATGGACCGCTGGTTCGCCACCACCAACCGGCTGCGCACCGAGGGGACGGACCACCTGCTGGCCGCCGCCGAGGCGACCGGCGTATCCCACGTCGTCGCACAGAGCTACGCCAACTGGAACGGACTCCGCAAGGGCGGATGGGTGAAGACCGAGGAGGACCCGCTGGACCTGTATAGGGGGACAACCGCGCACGCGGTGATGGATGCGATCCGTCACGTCGAGGACGTGGTCGTCAAGGCTGGTGGTGGGCAGTGTGAGCGAGGCCAAGGACGCGGTCCAGGAGACCTGGCTGCGCTTGAATGTCTCCCCGACACAACCCACGTCGACCAAGGCCTTCCTCTCGGCCGTGGTCACCCGTATCTCGATCGATGTCCTGCGGTCGGCCCGCCGCCAGCGGGAGGAATACATCGGGCTGTGGTTCCCCGAGCCGCTGCTGACCGACCCCTATTAGGCTAGTTGTCAGAAGGTATGAGGCCCGTGTGAGCATAATTTCTCGCGGGCCTTTTTACTTGGCAGGTAGCCTAACATGCCGAACTCGCTGCTCATGTTACGCTTAGCTCAATAGCGATGGCAGTACGCATGGACAAAGTATATGGCAAGATATAGCTTCCTCGGTCATCCGCCAAGCAAGCGCGACGCTCCACCCAAGGAGCGTCGCTGCTGTGTTTGGTGGGACTGGGGGGCAAGGACATATCGTGGTATGGTTCAAGAGACGCCAGCTGGAGCACGGCCATCGCGCCCAACGGATCGACATTGGAATAAGGTCGCGAGCAGTATCTCCGAATCTTCGACGCCCAGATCGAGGGGCTCGATCCGACGGGCGGCTTCGCGGCCGAGAGGAGGGTCGTCGTCGAGCGGACGTTCGACCGCTTGCTGGCTCAGACGCGCCCCGACAACGTAGAGGGATGAGCGCGTGAGCTGCCGAAGCGGTTACTTCCCGATACAGAAGTCGCCGAAGATACGATCGAGCAGGTCTTCGCCCACATCCTGGCCGGTAATCTGATCCAGCGTGGTCGCAGCGGCGCGCAGGTCGCTGCTCTGCTACGCCTGCGTCCCGGTCTCGGAGTTTGGCCCTGCGTGGCCCAACGGGGCCCAGTGCAGGCGCATGCGATTGAGGCCGACCCGATCTTCGTCGGCGACGGCGACATCGACGCTGTCCGCGCGCTCGTCGCGGAGGCCGAGGGCGCGGAGCTGTTGCTCTACCCCGGCGACCAGCACTACTTCGCCGACAGCTCGCTGCCGTCGTACGACGCGGACGCCGCCGCCCTGCTGAGCCGGCGTGTGCTCGACTTCCTTGGCGCCCGCTAGTCGAGGCCCCCGACATGAAAATCACCGCGTGCGGACTCAACCGCACCACGCTCGGCTAGCAGCAGCATCTCGGTTGCGCAGGGCGGTGCACAGCCTAGCACTGTGGCGAGCGTGCGGGGCCACGAGCTCGGGGAACCGCTCCCGGAAGGTGCGCCGGGAACAGCGAGGTGTGCGGCAGAGGAAGCGCCGCCCGCGCAGCGCGAGGGTGATGGGGTGGCCCACCCAGGGCTGATCGGCGACGCGGCTGTGCGGATGGCGCGAGCAGCGCCGTCAGGAGGGGGCTGATCGCCATGGCGCAGGTGCTCGTCAGTGCGATGGTGGCGCCCCGTCGCTGGCACGGACATCATCGACGCGGCAACCGTGCTGGTGCGGGAAGATGGAGGGGATGCGCATAGGGACATCGCTGTGCCGTGCCAGCCGCGGCACGGCGATGTATAGGACGACGCGCTGGACGCGGCCCATCATGGCACACCATCGGTGCGGGACGCGTGCATCCACGGGCGCAGGAATGACTGCCACGGCCCCGATGTTTCCATGCGCGGCCAGAGCGAGAGCCGCCGATCTGATATAACTATGGCAGTAGAGAGGGCAGGGATGATGCAAGAAAAGGCGGTAGAGCCTCGGGACGACATAGCGCGACCTATTGCTCGGCTACGCGAGCGAGCCTTTGATCCCGAACGCGCCACCGACTTTACCTCCAGGCACGGGATGAGACGCGTCGCTAATCCACCTGTGACTCTGCGGCACATCGCCTCAGGGCAGGACGCCCTGGGTGTTACCTTCTCGCCTCTGCTCGTCGCTCTCTACACACAAGTCGGTAACGGCGGCTTCGGCCCCGCTCACGGTCTCCTCTCGCTAGACGAGATGGTCGAGTCCGGTGTGCGATCTTACATGCCGGACGGCTCCGACCGCCTCGTAAGGGTGTGCGATTGGGGGTGCGCCATCGTGTCGTGCCTCGACTTCTCGCGCCCAAATCTCCCCGTTGTGCGCACGTACATGGACATCGAGGACGAGGCGCCATCCTTGCACAGTTGGCTCGAAGACTGGCTCAATGACCGATCCTTCGACGAGCGTTTCTACTCATTCTCTCATTGAATTCGCACCAGTGACGTCGCAACAGCAACCGTGTGGCGTGCCCGCGCGATTACATCGCGTGAGCCCGGATTCAACCATCTGTTCCAGCATCAGCGCACCCTGTCTTTGGCCCTGTCACCCTTCGTGCGAGAGAACCCGTTGATCGTGGCGAAGTGTCGTACTCCCCTCTCCTGCGGCCGGGAGAGGGGTTGGGGGTGAGGGTTGCCCTACTTCCCGATACAGAAGTCGCCGAAGATACGATCGAGCAGGTCTTCGCCCACGTCCTGGCCAGTGATCTGACCCAGCGCGGTCGCGGCGGCGCGCAGGTCGCTGCTGACCAGGTCGAGCGGCATGTCCTCGTCCAGGCCGCGGCGCGTCAGCCCCAGCGCCTCCACGGCTTCCTCCAGCGCGCGGCGGTGGCGCGCATTGTCTACCACCGCCATATCAGGAGTGGAGAGCCTGCTGGCTCCCGCTGTCGCCCCGCCAGCGTCATGTCCTAGCGCCGCCCTGGCGATGGCGTCCCGCAGGTCGTCGAGCCCGTCGCCCGTCGCTGCCGAACAGGCCACCGTGGCCGCGGGCAGTTTGTCGCCGAACAAGGGCCGGACGTCGGCGTGGTCCAGGCCGGACGGCAGGTCGGCCTTGTTGAGCACCAGCACCACCGGCGTGGCGGGCGCCAGTTGCCGCACCATGCCCAACGCGACGCGGTCGCGCTCGTCGAGCGACCGCCCCGCGTCGACGACGCACAGCAGCACGCCAGCAGTGCCGATGGCCGCGCGGCTGCGCTCCACGCCCAGCCGCTCCACCGGGTCGTCGCTCGCGGTCAGCCCTGCTGTATCCACCAGGTAGACCGGCAGGCCGCGGATGTTAGCGGGCTCCTCCACCGTATCACGCGTGGTGCCGGCGATCGGCGTGACGATGGCGCGGTCAGCGCCCAGCAGGCGGTTGAGCAGGCTCGACTTGCCGACGTTGGGCGCTCCGGCCAGCACCGCGCGCACGCCCTCGCGTAGGATGATGCCCTCGTGGGCCGTGGCCAGCAGCGCCCGCAATGCCTCGTCGACGCGGTCCAGCCGCTCCAGCAGCGTCGCGGTTGCCGTCTCGGGGATACCCTCCTCAACGAAGTCGATCGAGGCTTCCAGAAAGGCCAGCACGCCCAGCACCTCATCCATCAGCGGCCGCAGCCGGCGCGAGAGCGCGCCGCCGAGCTGGTCCACCGCTACGTGCAGTGCGGTGGGAGTGCGGGCGCGCACCACATCGAGCACGGCCTCGGCCTGGCTGAGGTCCAGGCGGCCGTTGAGGAAGGCCCGCAGCGTGAACTCGCCCCGATTGGCCAGGCGCGCGCCGTGGCGCAGCGCCAGCTCGACCACGGCGCGCAGCACCACCGGGCCGCCGTGGCAATGCGCCTCGAACACGTCTTCGGCCGTATAGGTGCGCGGCGCGGCCATGTAGGCGGCCAGCACCTCATCCACGCGCCGGCCGCTGCCCTCGTCGACCACGTGTCCATAGACCAGGACGTGCGACGGCCACGACGCGGTGCGATCAGCGGGCCGCACCAGGCGGCGCCCGATCTCCAAAGCCCGTGATCCGCTCAGGCGCACAATGCCCACGCCGCCCTCTCCAGGCGGCGTCGCAATGGCGACGATGGTGTCGTGTAAGCTATTAGTCATTAGTCGTTAGTCATTAGTCATTAGAAACACGATCCGAGCGGCCGGCTGCACTGTATTGCCCTTTAGACAAGGTTCAAACGGACTTGACAGTGTTGTGCCTATCAAGGACTCAAACTGTCAAGCAGAACTGGCTCCAATTGAACCATGTCTTACGAGTCAATCGTTAACCTCTCACTAACGACTAACGACTAACGACTAACGACTAACGACTAACGACTAACGACTAACGACTAACCGCTCCTCCACCCGCGCCAGCGTCGGGATCGTGCGGGCGCCAGGGCCTTCGACGACGCAGGCGGCGGCGGCGGCGGCGAAGCGCATCGCGCCGAGCAGGTCTCGGTTGCGGCTGTAGAGGATCAGGAACGCGGCGGCGAAGACGTCCCCGGCACCGGTCGGGTCTTGCTCGACGGCGGGGCTGGCGGGGACGTGCAGGACGCCCTTGCCGGCGTAGACCGTGGCCCCATGGACGCCGCGCGTCAGCACCACCAGGCGCACGCGCTCGCGGTAGGCGTCGACGGCGTCGAGGTCGCCCGCCAGGTCCTCCTCGCTCAACACGACGACGTCGAGCGCGGGCAGGCGCGGCATTAGCGCGTCGTGGCCGAGCGGCCACACTCTGCCCGTCCCGTCCCAGCGCCGCAGCCAGCCCTGTGGCGTAGCCGCGCGCAGGGCGTGCGGGAACAGGTCGGCGATGGCCGGATCGACCTCGTCGGCAATCGGCCCCAGGTGCAGGATGGGAACCGCCAGCCAGGCCGCCGGCACGTCGGCCGGCCGCAGCTCCGCGGCGCGGCTGTGCAGGTACTGCACCCGGCCGTCGGGTCCGTAGCGGTTCTCGAACACGGTGGCCTGAGCGGCGGGGACGAGGTGTACCTGGGCCCCCTCGAGCACCGACCGGTCGAAGTTGGCCGTACTGCTGGTCAGCACACCGGTCTCCACCCCCAGCCGCCGGGCCGTCAGCGCGGCGTAGAGCGCGGTCCCGCCAGGCGCATATCCATCTGGAGCGTCTGGAGCCACGTCGCGCGCGACATGCCCCACCACCACGTAGGTCGGCGTGGGCAAAGGTACAGGCAACGGTAAAGGTACTGGCACTATCGCTTGAGCGTAATAACCAGGCGCCGGCCGGGCTCCTCGCCTTCACTATGAGTCGCGATATCGGTCATGTCTTGCAGCGCCATGTGCACGATACGTCGTTCATTGGCCGGCATGGGGTCCAGGGCGATGGAGCGCCGCTCTCGACGCACCCGGTCGGCCTGGCGCAACGCCAGGGAGCGCAGCGTCTCCTCGCGGCGGGAGCGCCAGCCCTCCACGTCGATGACCACCTTGGTCCAGCCGCGCGTGTGCCGGCCGATCAGCACGTTAACGAGGTATTGGAGAGCGCTAAGCGTCTCGCCGCGCCGCCCGATCAGCAGTCCTCCGTTATCGGTCTCCACATCGAGGATAATCGGATCGGACGTGCTGCGCACGCGGACGCGGGCGTCCATCTCCATCTGACGCAGCAGCGTTTCGAGGATCTCCTGGGCCATCCGCGCCGTCTCCTGACGCTGCTGGGCGCGCGCTCCCGGCTGGCCGCCCGGCTCGGCGGTCGCGTCGCCGGCCGTGGCAAAATCGCCCGCCGCCTCCGCCCCGTCGAAGTATCCTGCCTCCTCGAAGCCCGGAATGTCCTCGCCTTCTCGTTGCCGGTTTTGCTCGTCCTGTTCGTCGCTGGAAGGGGGGGCGACGGCCGCGCGTTCGCGCGTTCGCGGAGCGTGCCCCGGTGTGGAGGCCGGCGCGGGGGCCGACGATGCTGTCGTGGTCGGCGCCGCTTCGGGCTCAACGTCGTGGGGCGACGGCACGGATGTGACGTTCATCGTGGGGGGACTCACCACCATGGCCAGGATGCGCGCATTCTCCGCTCGCATGCCCAGGAAGCCTTTGCTGCCCTCGGTGATGACGGTGATGTCGAGCGCATCGCGGGGAACGCCCAGTTCGCGCTCGGCCTCGGCGATCGCCTCGTCGACCGTTTTCGCGCTAACCGTCATGCTCTGGCGGCGCCGTTCGTCCATTTATCTCTTCACTCCTTTGACCGGTCGGGATCGCGGTCTGGTCGTTGTGGAGGAGCGCAAAGCAGCGCGTTGCATCTTACCCAGGCGCGCGCCATCCTGCGTCAGGTCAGTCTCATTCTCCCCGTCGAGGGACGCCCCGTCCCCGTCTATGACTCCGCGCACCGGCTGGATACCGCTGCCATGACCGTTGCGCCCGGTTCGTTTGCGCGGGGCCCACTCGGGCTCATCCGCCGCGACGACTCCGTTACGGCCCGTACCGTTTTGTGGCTGGCGGATGACCGTGTTACGGCCCGCGCCGTTGCCGTTGCCGGGCCGCGGGCGTACGCCAGGGCCACCGGAGCCTCCGGCCCTGCCGCCACCAGCCCCGCCGATCCCGCCCGCGCCGCCACCGCTTGCCAGCGCCGGCACGGCTTCGGGGATGTGCAAGGGATTAGTGAAGAGCTGGCCCCAGCCGGTGATGAAGTATTGCATCACGATGCTGAAGATCGTTGAGGTGACCCAGTACAGGGCCAGACCCGCCGGGTAGTTGACGGCGAAGAACATGATCAGCAACGGCATGAACTGCAGGATCATCTGCGTGCTGCGCTGCTGCGGGTCGCTGGTCGGTTGCAGCATCATGCGCTGCTGAATCCACTGCGTCGCCGCCGCCAGGATGGGCAGCGGCCCCCAGAAAGCGTTATGTCCCAGGAAGAAGGGACCGAACAGGCCGTCCGGCTTGTCCAGCGTAAACCACAGAAATGCCTGGTGGTAGATGTGGGGGTAGATATGCCCGTCCTTGGCGACGTTGTTGGCCAACTCGCGGAAGACGAAGAACATCGAGTAGAGAATGGGCATCTGCAAGAGCAATGGCAGACAGCCAGCGGCGGGGTTGACCCCCTCCTCCTTGTACAGCGCCATTTGCGCCTGGCTCATACCCTGGCGGTCGCCCTTGTATTTCTGCTGCAGTTGTTTGATCTTCGGCCCTAACGAGGCCATCTTGCGCGCCGAGCGGAGCTGGCGCAGGTTGAGCGGGGACAGCAGACCGCGCACGCAGATGGTGAAGATGATGATGGCGAACCCGTAGTTGTGCAGGATGTCGGTCATCCCCATCAGCACCGATCGCAGGACATCGACGATCGGGCCGAGGACGGGAACCGATTGAGCGAGGACGGGTATCAACAGAAGACTCCTCCAGGGCGTGTGGTGGTCGTGGTCGCGGAAACGGTCGCGGTCAGTACTACAAGGTCGTTCGCGTCGTTTAGTAACACAATCAGGTCGTTCAGACTATTGTCAGACTGTTGATGGCACTCATGGAACCGGGTCGAGGCCGCCGGGATGGAAAGGATGGCAGCGAACCAGACGCCGCACCATCAGACCGCCCCCGCGCCACGCGCCATGGCGCTGGATTGCTTCGTAACTGTACGCCGAGCAACTGGGATAGAAACGGCACGTATTCGGCGGCAGTAGCCGCGCCACGCTGAGTTGGTAGAGCCAAATGATGGCCAGTAGGACGGGTCGCATATGGGCTCTATCCGTCCTTCCGGGTTGTGTCCGCCGGCTCGGTCCTCACCACGCCTCTGCTGAGCAAACCGGACCGCTGCAGCAACTGGCCGAGCGCGGCCGCCACGGCGTCGCGTCCCGCCCCCGGCGTCTCCGGCCGCCCTATCAGCACGATATCATGTCCGGGCGTGATGCGCGGCAGATACAGCCGGACGGCCTCGCGCAGCACGCGCTTGGCCCGGTTGCGCGCCACGGCCGCGCCGACCTTTTTGCCCACCGTCAAGCCAATCCTGACCGTAGCCCCGTCGTTGGGGGCGCTGGCCAGGATAAGTAGGGGATGGGCGCGGGAACGGCCCTCGCGCCGGACGCGCGCGTACCCGTCGCTCCGGGTCAGACGGTAGGACCGTGGCAGCATGGCCGCGCCCTACACCGTCAGCTTGTGGCGGCCCTTGAGCCGGCGCGCCTTGATCACGCGCCGGCCGCCTTTGGTGGCCATACGGGCGATAAAGCCGTGCGTGCGCTTGCGGGGGATACGCTTGGGTTGCCAGGTTCTTTTCATGATGCGTGTTTACCTCGTTCCTCTCTCATCTCAGCTAGCTAGTATAACAGAGATGCTAGCACCAGGATGAGTTGGGAATGGGCCGTAGGTGAGGACGGGCCACTTGACCGTCAGTTGCTGTCCCGGCGGGATGCGCGCGGCGATCGCCAGCTCGAGCACCTGTTTCTTGTTGAAAAGCGCCATGTATGCAGTACCGTTTCGTGTTTCTAGGCTGTCAGGTAGGGCGAGCCCTTGTCCTCAGTATATCCGTATGCGCGGGACGGGCCATATAGTCATATAGTAGGAAGCCCGCGCGTGTCGGGCGGTGGCCAAGCGAGAGCCACCGTGCGCTTACTCTCCGTTTAGATTCGGACGCCTACGCCCTCTCGGGCAAGCGTTGGAGCGCCGCTAGACTCCTAATACGGGCAAACGTGATACGGGCAAACGTGTTGCGATTGAGTCATGTTTTCGCGGCACGTCTTGTCGGTCTGAGGCGGAGCCTCGCTAGATGTCGAAGATGTCCGCCACGGGATGGGAGAAGCCCGGCAAGACATCCATGCCGTCGAGCGCGTTCGCGCCACCGAGGGTCGTGGAGGGGCGCATGTCCTGCCAGCGCGACCGCACGTCGGTCGGCCGCCACACATCGACCGCGTGCGCATCCGGCCACACGACCCACATCAGCCGCGTGCCGTCGGCGAGATACTGCCGCGCTTTGGCGGCCATTGCGCCCGCGTCCTGCGAGGGCGAGACGACCTCGACGGCCAACTCCGGTGCGAAGGGGACGGGCTTCTTCTTATTCAGGACGTGTGGGAAGAACGAGGAGCCGTAGTAGCCCACGTCGGGCAGCAAGCCCGTCTCCGCGCCACGGAAGCGGTACACCCCGTCGGCGCCCGTCACCCGGCCAAGGCGTTGCGGGCGCACGAACACATTAAGTGCGGTCAGGACAAGACCCACGATGATGGTCGCTTCTTCCCCACTGCCTGCCACGCGGACCAGTACCCCCTCGACCACTTCATACTGCCAGCCGTCGTCGGGCAGCGCGAGCAGGTCGTCGACCGTCATCGGCCCGACGCCAGGGACGATCTCCGCCCATGGCGCAAGTGTACGCGATTGGTCGAAGGTATATGCGGTGCTCATGGCTCTATTGTCCTCCGTTTGCCGCAGTTTTTCAAGTTGACCCTGTCGATCAAACGGCGTATGCTACCTGTAGCGATTTATGAATAGCAGTTCATGAGATGAAGCCCGATTCGGACAGGCCATCCACGGCCGTCGCGTCGTTCAAGGAGCGTCAGCGCCAGGCACGGGAGACGGCTATCCTCGACGCGGCCGAGAACATTCTGGCTACACAGGGCTGGCGTGCGCTCTCGATCGAGGAGATCGCCTCGCGCGTCGGCATCGCCACGGGCACGATCTACCTGCACTTCGCGGGCAAAGATGCCCTGGTGGCCGCACTGATCGCGCGGGAACTGGCGATCGCCGTCGGGTTCGTCGAGGGCCTGGACCCATCGCTACCCGCCTTGACCCGCCTGCACGCGGTGTTACGTATGCTGCTGCAACGGCAGGTGTCAGGGATGCGCCTGATCACGGAGGACATGCAGGAGTGGCGCCGTCTCGCCGCGGCGGACGCGGGGTGCGCGGAGCGGCTGCGCACCCTGCGGCTGCGCCTGGAGGATCTCATCGACGATGGCAAGGGTAGGGGCGAGCTTGACCCGGCGCTGCCCGCATCGGTGGCAGTGACTGCCCTGTTTGCGCTCATCTCGCCGCGCACCGCCCGGCACATGGAGTCCGCGCTGGGAGAGCAAATCGATGGCGCGCACGAGGCCCTCATCCGCCTCTACCTGCGCGGCGTCACCCGCGACGCGGCGGTTGTCGACGAGCAGTAGGCAGTGGGCAGTGGGCAGTGGGCAGTGGGCAGTGGGCAGTGGGAGCGCGGGCGGCCCGCCCGCTGGACTCGATCGGCAACACGTTGGCTATGGCCGAAACGCTCGATGACGACGAAGCGGGCGGGCCGCCCGCGCGCTCAGTGATGGGCGATGAAGCGGGCGGGCCAGTGGGCGATGGGCAATAAGGTAGTAGGAGGGAATCAGCGACCATGGCACAGGCAGTCGCCGCACCCGGCCAGAACGTGGGGGCCACGGTCTCCCGCGCGGGACCGCGGACCGCGGCGCGCGGGGGCAACAAGTGGTGGGTGGTGATCACGGTCATCTTCGGCGTGTTCGTCAGCATCCTGGACAGCACCATCGTCAACACCGCCATCCCCAAGATCGAGGCGGTCTTCGGCGCCGGCCTGCACCAGGCCTCCTACATCGCCACCGCCTATACGTTGGCGGCCGGCGTGGTGGTCGGCGCGTCGAGCTACCTGGCGGCCCGCTTCGGCATCAAGCGCGTCTTCCTGACCTCGCTGACGCTCTTCACGATCGGCTCGGCCCTCTGCGGGCTGGCCTGGAACATCGACACGCTGATCTTTTTCCGCATCCTGCAGGGCGCGGGCGGCGCGGCCCTCTTCCCATTGGGCATCTCGATGATCTTCGCCACCTTCCCGCCCGAGGAGCGCGGTCTGGTCAACGGCGTCTTCGGCATCCCCGTGCTCTTCGCCCCGGCCATCGGACCCACGCTGGGCGGCTACATCGTGCAGTACATCGACTGGCGCTGGATCTTCTACGTCAACGTGCCGATCGGCATCCTCGGCGTGTTCATTGGCCTGCGCTCCCTGCCCGAGTCGCCGCTGCGCACGGACGTGCGCTTCGACCTGCGCGGTTTCCTGCTCATTGCCATCGGCCTGGCCCTGTTGCTCTACGGGCTGTCCAACCTGGCCTACGACGGCTGGAGTTCGCTACTGACCGTGTCCGGTCCCACGGTCGTGTCCCTGTTCCTGCTGACGGCCTTTATCGTCGCCTCTCTGCGCACGGCCAATCCGCTGCTGGACCTGCGCGTTTTCAGATACCGCAGCTTCTGGGCGGGCAACGTGATCATCTGGCTGGCCACGGTCGGCCTGTTCGGCGGCGCGTTCTACCTGCCGCAGTACCTGCAGGTGCTGCGCGGCCTCGACCCGTTCCACTCGGGCCTGCAGTTGCTGCCCCAGGGCCTCGCCGCCATCGTGGCCACGGTCTTTGCCGGCGCCCTCTACAACCGCGTCGGGCCGCGCGTCCTGATGATCGTCGGGGCGTTGGCGATGACCCTCGACACCTACGCTATTAGCACCTGGATCGGCGGGACCACCGCGGCCTACGCCCTGCTCGCCCCGCTGCTGATCGTCCGCGGGCTGGCCTTGCCGCCCATCGCCCAGACGTCCAACACCGTGGCCCTGCAGGACATTCGCGGCGCGGCGCTACCCAGCGCCTCGACCATCGTCGTCGTGTCGCGGCAGGTCGTGGCCTCGTTGGCGCTGGCGGTGCTCGGCAGCTTCCTGACCACCAAGGCCATCGTCCACAACGCCGATCTGGCCAGCCAGGTGACGCGCACGAGCCCCGCCGTGACGCAGACGCTTTCCGTGCTGGTGGGGCGGTTCGAGCAACAGGGCATGTCGCCGGGCCAGGCGCAGATCGAGGCGGTGAGCCAGTTGGCGCGGGGCGTGGGGCAGCAGGCGCAGGCCCTGGCCTTCCAGGATGTGTTCCTGATCTCCGCGGCCGTGACCGTCCCGGCCATCCTCCTGCCCCTCCTGATACGATCGTCGTCTCGCCGCGGCAAGACGTCGCCCGGCGCGCCAGTTGAGTAGCCGGACAGCGCTCATGTCGCGCGCGTCACTCCTCGCGCGGCTCGATCATCGCGACCAGCGCGCCGGACTCGCCGAAGGGCTTGCGCGTCATGCGGCCCACGGCGGCGAGGTCGCGCGCCAGCCCTTCCAGCAGGGCGCGCGCGGCGACGGGGTTGGCGCGCTCCGCCTTGGCCAGGCGCGCCGTCAGCTTCACCGTGTACCCCTTCTCTAATAGCCCCTCGGCCTGACGCCGGCGCGCCTGCACGTCGTGCGCGCCCATGGTAGTGCCGACGCGCAACTCTTTTGGCGGCCCGCCCTCGGCGATGCGCGCGGCCCGTGCCCCGGCGCGCTCGGCCGCGCCGCGTGGCGTCAAGCGGCAGCGTGGCGGGCTGGAGAAAGCCGATTCCTGCACCAGGTCGCAGTCCCGCGCGCGGGCCAGGGCCAGCGCCCTGTCCCGCGACACGACGCCCACGCCCGCGCCATCGTGGTCGTACAACTCCACCTCGCTGGCCACGATGGCCTCGTTAATTAACGTCCGCGCCATCGCTCTCACCTTTCTCTCTTCTGGAGACGTGGGTGGCCTATCCTCACGATGTAACTGGACTGCTCTACCGTGCCTTGGTACTCCGCCCGCCCCCCCTATATCCAAGTGCTTACCATACCAGTATAACGGCGCTTTGGCTCCCGAACCCACCGCGCGTCGTGCTGTAGGAAGCACGGCCGTTCACGGGTCCATGCCGAGGAACAGTTGCGCTAACAGCTCACGTCACAACCACGTAGCAAAGGAGGGCGCCATCATGAAAGCCGCACGGTTATATCAGGCGGGAACACCCCTGCGCATCGAAGACGTGCCTGACGCCGCTCGATGACCTGCGCGCGCTTGACCCGGCGCGCCTGGCGCCCCTCGGCTTCCTGTCCATCAGCTACGGCGGCCTGCTGGGAGGCGATCTCCGCCCCAGCCAGATCCTTGGTGTGTACGGCGCCACCGGCAGTTTGGGCACGCGCGGGACGCCGGTTTCGTGGACGGCAGGGCGTCGGGCTGGATCGGGTCAGTTGGCGCGTGAAAATTTCGTTTGCACAAGGTCTTGTAAATACGATATACTACGGGTAGATAAAAGGGTACGGTTCCTCTGTAACTGATGTGTGGACGCGGCACACCCAGGGCAGAGGTTACAGACTCTTTTCCCCGCTAAGGACAGCGCCCCCGATTGAGGGGCTCGTTCTCTCTCCTAGATGAGAGAGTTACTTAGTGGGTTTTTGCATATCAGGCACGATCATGGAGCGGGTATTGGCATACCTGGCGTGACTACCTGTATCGTTACCTTTGAGCGCACCGGGCGCAGTAAGTGGCGTGTACACGACGCCATGTTGCCACGCTTCGACGGCTGCGCCTCCTATCATGTCCGCAAGTTGCAGAGGGCCGTAGTCTTTAGAGTCACCGTTTACTATTTTGCCTAAGCGAGCGCTGAGGCTACGGTTAAACCACACCCTCGACAGCTTTGGCTTCACTAATCGGCCGACCTTTTTCGCTTCGGCGTCGCCGTCAATCATCATTTTACTACCACTGATTGCCGACTGAGGCAGCTGCAAAACACAGTGTGCAAGAAGCTGGACGAGTAAATCGTCGTTTTTACCCCAAGCCCATCTGGGGGTCATGGCCTCTTTGTTATAAATTACGACCACCGCACAGGCGAACTGGCGCCCTGTCCGTCGCTCTCAAAAGTAACGCCGATTCGCGACAGTCGGCCAGTTATTGGCCATTCAGCCGCGGGCAGGAGGCTCATTAGATCGACGTAGTCGCTCGGAGGCAAGCTCAGGCGCTGCGTACAGCACTGAAGGACACGGCAAGCGCGCAGAGACTGATGCCCGCGGCGATCAGCCAAAGCTCGGCGCGGGGACCGAGCGGGCCGAGCAGCACGCCGCCCAGAGCCGCTCCCAGGGGCTGGCCGCTGAGGGCAAGCAGGCGGAAGACGCTGTTGACGCGGCCCTGCAGCGCGTCGGGGGTCAGCGCAAGCCGGTACGAGATCGACGAGACGTTGAAGATGGGCGCGGCCATGAAGGCGATGAGGCCGCCGGCGACCACCAGGGCTGGCGAGGGCGCCACGGCGACGAGGGCCACGGCCAGCGCCTGCAAAACGGTCGAGCCGATGATGATGCGCCCGAACGACAGTCGCGCTTTGAGCCACGGCGCCAGCACGGCGCCCACGATTCCGCCCACACCCGAGAGGCTGAAGATCAGGCCGATGCCGCGTGAGTCGGCGTGAAAGTCCCTTTGCGCCAGCACGATGATCGCCAGGTAGATGGGACTGAAGCACACGTTGGTCCCCATACATAGCAGGGCCATGGCGCGCAGAGGGCGGCGCCGCCACAGGAAACGCAGACCCTCCGCGATCTCCCGCCGCAGCGACCGTTCGGACTCCGCTACCCGCGTGCCCTGGAAAGGGGTGCGGATGGCGTCTAGCGACGCGACGGAGACCAGATACGAGACGGCGTCAATCAGGTAGGCCAGCATCGCGCCGGACACGGTCGTGCGCGCCAGGCCCACGATGAAGCCGCCCACACCCGGCCCGATGAGGAAGGAGACGGCCTCGCCGGAGGCGTTAAAGGCGTTGGCCCGCGGCAGTTGCTCGGCGGGCGCCACGCGGGGCAGGCATGAGACCTCGGCGATGTTGAAAAAGACGAACGCCGTGCCTTCGACGAGGGCCACCAGATAGAGCTGAGGCACGGTGAGGCGGCCCAACGCATAGGCCAGCGGGATCGAGCCGTAGGCCAGGAAGCGCG
>JAABUX010002216.1_pt1 | contig 27876 bp, 28 predicted proteins | sample 5561851 | NCBI WGS metagenome assembly JAABUX01 (sample SAMN10711883, study PRJNA513361) | rock metagenome | isolation source: Antarctica rocks | place: Antarctica: Victoria Land, Richard Nunatak red sandstone | collected 2016-01-03 | reverse complement strand
TCGGCAAGCTAAAGGAGTTCAAGCGCATAGCCATGCGGAGCGACAAAACTGACACGAGTTTCGCCGCGATGATCACGCTCGCCGCAGCGATCATCAACTCACGATGACCGAATCTCAACAGGCCCTAAAGCAGCTACGCCTCCTGCGAGAGCAAACGCACGTCCGTCCACACCATGCCAAACCGCCGCCCAGTCCAAAATCCCAGCTCGAACCAACTCCACATTGCGCCGCCAACGCCCAATGCCGTAATAACCGCTTGATGGACAAACCGGCCCGAGCCGCCCGCCGCTTCCAACTCCATCTCATCAAGCCGTCGCACTACGACGACGACGGCTACGTCATCCAGTGGATGCGCTCCGCCATCCTCTCCAACACCCTCGCCGCCCTCTACGGCCTGGCTGCCGACTGCCGCGACCGAAAAATCCTCGGCCCCGACACCGCCATCGAAATCATCGAAACGGACGAAGCCAACGACCGCATCCGCTCTGACCGCATCGCCCGCTCCATCGAAACCGCCGGCCTCGGCATGGTCGGCATCGTCGGCGTCCAATCCAACCAATTCCCCCGCGCCATGGACATCGCCCGCCGCCTCCGCGCCCACGACATCCAGGTCGTCATCGGCGGCTTCCACGTCTCAGGCTGCCTCGCCAAGCTCCCCGACATCCAGCCCGACCTCCAAGAGGCCCTCGACCTCGGCATCTCCCTCTACGCCGGCGAAGCCGAGTCCCGCCTCGACGAAGTCCTCCATGACGCCGCCAATAACACCCTGAAACCCATTTACAACTACATGGACGACCTCCCCGGCCTCGAAGCCCAACCCGCCCCCATCCTCAGCACCGAACGCATCGCCCGCACCGCCGGCACGATCAGCTCGTTCGATGCCGGCCGCGGCTGCCCGTTCCAGTGCTCCCTCTGCACCATCATCAACGTCCAAGGCCGCCAATCCCGCTACCGCACCGCCGACGACATCGAAGACCTCGTCCGCCGCAATCTCGCCCAGGGCGTCTGCCGCTTCTTCATCACCGACGACAATTTTGCCCGCAACCGCAACTGGGAACCTATCTACGACCGCCTCATTGAGATGCGCGAGCGCGAAACCTCTATTTCAGCTTCGTCATCCAGGTCGACACCCTCTGCCACAAGATCCCGAATTTCATCGAGAAGTTCGCCGCGCCGGCGTTCGCCGCGTCTTCATTGGCCTCGAAAGCATCAATCCGGATAACCTCCTCGCCGCCAAGAAGAAGCAAAATCGCATCGGGGAATACCGCCAGATGCTGCTGGCCTGGAAAGCCGTCAGTTGCTTCACCTACGCCGGCTACATCATCGGCTTTCCGGGCGACACCAAGGAAACCGTCCTTCGCGACATCGACATCATCAAGCGAGAACTCCCCCCCTCCCAGGATCCGAGGACCACAAAAAACTCTTCACCGCCGGTATCCAAATGGATCCCGACATGAACAACTACGACCTAGAACACGCCTGCACAGCCCATCCAAAGATGAGCAAGCAAGAATGGGAAGAAACCTACCAGCTCGCGTGGCGGCGCTACTACACGCCCGACCACATGGAAACAATACTTCGTCGCGCCATGACCAGCCGGATCAGCCCCGGTAAGATGATGCTTCTCCTCGTTTGGTTCTGGGGCGCCATCTTCATCGAAAAAGTCCACCCGCTCCAAGCCGGCTATCTACGCCGCCGCGTTCGCACCGATCGCCGCCCCGGCCTGCCACTTGAAAACCCCATCCTGTTCTATCCTCGCGAAGCGGCCTCGATCCTTCTCAAACATGCCCGTCTCGCCGCAACTCAAGCGCGACCCGGCCGCCCGCGACTACATGGACGAAGCCGTTACTCCCGTCCAAGAAAACGACACCGAAACCCTTGAACTTTTCAACGTCACCGAAGCTGCCCGCAACATGACCAATAATGCCAAACGCGACGCCGCCCGCGTTGCCGCCAGGGTCTGACCGCCCCCGGCAACCCATCGACAATATGCCCTTGAACCCTAATTTTCAGTAAACGCCCAGGTCTTTCACGCGGGAATAAGCTCCCAACAAAATCCGGCCCCGTTTACCTGCTAGTAACTTTTGATGCGTAAGCTGCCGTCATGCTCCAAAGTCTGAACGCGGTAGTCCACAAATGCCCTGTCTGCGACGGCTGTTCGCGTCCGCACGACGTGGTCGACTTCAACCGATCCTGCGAGGAAAGCCGAGGCAAGTATCTGCCACTCAGCGGTGAGCCAATCTACTATGCTAGATGTCAAGACTGCGGCTTCTGCTTCGCGCCCGAGATGCTTCGCTGGCCGCTCGAAACCTTCGCCCGGAAAGTGTACAACGAAGGGTACGCAGAGATCGACCCCGACTACCTCACGGCCCGTCCCAAAGCCAACGCCGATGTCATGCTTCAACTCTTCCCGGACTTTGCCCCCAAAGGACGTCACCTAGACTACGGCGGCGGCAACGGCGCCGTATCCAACCAGCTCGCCCAGGCCGGATGGAACACTGTCAGCTACGATCCCTTCGCCAACCCCGACATCGACCCGATGAACCTCGGCAGCTTCGATCTCATCACCGCTTTCGAAGTCTTCGAACACGTCCCCGACATCGCCGCCATTCTCGCGACCCTCTCCGACGTCCTACGCACCCGTGGCATGCTCATGTTCACCACCTTGCTTTCCGACGGCGCCATCCTGACAAACCAACGGCTCACCTGGTGGTATGCCGCCCCGCGTAACGGTCACATCAGCCTCTTCACCCGCCAAAGCCTCACCCTGCTCGCCGAAATCTACGGTTTCCGCTTCACCAGCCTCTCCGCCAACACCCACCTCTTCGTACGCGACCAGCCTCCCGCTTGGGCCGACCACCCGATCACCCGGCAGATGCTCGCAAGCTAAACCGTTACACCCAACCCTTGACATCATGCGTGCGGGAATAGTTGCTGACACGCGATGACAGCCCAGACCACGGCGGCCAGCCTCTATTCACCCTTCGACCATCCGGAACGGACGCCGATTACTTTCGCATCATTAACCTGCGCATCATGAACGTCAGCGTGCACATCGTCGAAGAACTCGACGAACCAGCCACCAAAGCGGATGGGGTGGATGGCTCCCGCCACGGCATCTGAGTGCCAAGGTGGGTTGCTATCGAGCAACCCGAGCAGAGGATCCACCCGCAATGGACGAGCAGTGATGGCGTAATCGGTCAGGCCGAGAACAAGGACAACCCATGGAGTCGTGGAGGCGTCATAGCCTGATAAGCAGATTGGGACTTTGTTCGCGCAACCCGTCCAGCAGTCCAATGCCGACTTCATCAACACGACGAGGAGAAGACTGCACCCGACTAAAACGCCAGATTAGCGAATTGCACTTGCAACAGGAAGCCATCCACATAAGCCACCCCCATCAAAGATTGCGCTGACGTCTACGAGCGCATCCCCTGCTTCGTCCGCCGCGCCATCCTGCTCGCCCACAAACTCGCCAAAGCCCAGCCCGTCCGCCGCGTCTTCCAAGCCCGCCAACAAATCCAACGTCTGGTCGAAGATGCCATCTACCGCCACGAGCACAGCCCGGCGCACGCCGAGACCTTCCGCCTCGAGCGCCTCGAAGACTCAGAGTTCGAAGCCGAGATCCTGAGCCGCTTGGTCGAAGACATCGCCACCGAGTTCCGCCGCGACTTCGGCCTCTCCGATGAAACCAGCATGCGTTTTTACAAGCGCCGCACTCCCGCCGACATCGCCACGCCCGAGGCCACTGCAGCCGAAGCGCCCCATCCAGCTCCCTCCCGTCCACGCCATCCCGGCGAGCCCCACTGCAATCCGCCCCGATCCGATCCGGGCGGCCCCCGCGCACCACCGCCCGGAAGGAAAACTGACCCGGTCGCGCTATCCTGAAAGCCAATCCCTGACCGGAGCGGCACATGGTAGTCATCGGAATGATCTCAGGAACGTCGATCGACGCCATCGACGTCGCAGCAGCGCGTCTTGAACAAATCGACGACCAACTAACGCTCACGCCCCTCGCACACGGCGAATACCCTTGGCCCCCCGAAACCCGCCGCCGCCTTCTCGCCGCCCTCCCGCCCGCCGAAATCAGCCTCGCCGAGATCTGCGCCCTGGACGTCCTCGTCGCTGAAGCCTTCGCAGCCGCCGCCGGCGATTTTCTCGAAACCCTCCTGCCCAACACCGCCGACCTGATCTGCTCCCACGGTCAGACCGTCTTTCACTGGGCCGAGCACGGATCCGCCCGCGGCACGCTCCAACTCGGCCAACCCGCCATCATCGCCGAAGCGACCGGACTGCCCGTTGTCTCCGACCTGCGCGCCCGAGATATCGCCGCCGGCGGCCACGGCGCCCCCCTCGCCAGCACCCTCGATGCCCTCTGGCTCGCAGGACCCGGTGGCCCACGCGGCGCCCTCAACCTCGGCGGCATCGCCAACATCACTATTGTCGCCACCCCGGCCGATCCGGTCATCGCCTACGACACCGGCCCCGCAAGCTGCCTCCTCGACCTCGAAGCCGCTCGTCTCACCCAAAATCGCCTACCCTTCGACACCGACGGCCGCCTCGCCACCGCCGGAACCGTTCGTCCCGACCTCCTCGAGCGCCTGCTATCTGAGCCCTACTACGCTCTCCCACCCCCCAAGAGCACCGGGCGCGAGCTCTTCGACCGAAACTACGTGCAAAATCACCTTGCCGATCTCCCCCCCGTCGCCGGCACCGACCTCATGGCCACCCTCACCGAACTCACCGCCCGCACCGTCGCTCAAGCCTGCGCCCAGCACCACGTGACCGAAATCGTCGTTTCGGGCGGCGGCGTTCGCAATCCCGCACTCATGCGCGCGCTCCGCCGGGCTATCAGCCCCGCCACCCTGGTCCAAGCCGACGCCCGAGGTCTCCCGACCGACGGCAAGGAAGCCTACCTCTTCGCCCTGCTCGGATACCTGTCCTGGAATGGTCACCCCGGCACCGTTCCGGGCGCCACTGGAGCCCGTGGAACCCGCATCCTCGGCCGCCTCACCCCCGGCCGCCTTCCACTCCGCCTTCCCCCGGCCCAAACTCCCCCTCGCTACCTCGCATTAATCCGGCCTTAATCCATCTGCGTCATACTGCCGAGGGTGTCCGGATCGGCGCCGCTCTAGGAGGCCTAGTTGAGGATTGATCGCAAAAGCCCCGGCTTGCTCGCCGCCGCCTTCCTGGCGTTGGCCGCAGCGCTAGCCACCCGCGTTGCCGCCGCCGATCAACCGCATCAGCGCGTGTCGCAGAAAGATCAGGCGTTCAACCCGAACGAACTCAACATCGCACGCGGCACTACACTGGACATCGTCAACGACGACGGCGACACCCTGCACCACGCCTATGTCGAATCGCCAACCTTCGCCTTCGACTCAGGCGATCAGGAGCCCGGCACCACCGCCGCCATCACCTTCAGTCGCGACGGAACCTTCACCGTCCTCTGCGGCATTCATCCCCGTATGAAACTGAAAGTTCGCGTCCAGTAGCCAGGCCGGCTACGGCGGCCGACGGCGGTCGGCGCCGGCCACCCGTCCGCCAAATGCCGGCCACCCGTCCGCCAAATTACGTCATGCCCCACAAATTACGTGATGGTGGTCCCGAACAGGATCGCGTGCATCCCGTAATACAGCGACAACGACGTCACCAGAGCCGCGGTATACGCCATCGCCGGCACCGCCACCCTCCGCCACATTTTGACCTGCGGCGCCGCCCGTTTTGCGTCGGCGCTGATCACAAGCAGAACGGCCACGATCACAGAGTGCCCGATCACATCCAGCTTGCCGAACTCGGCCGTCGCACTGAGAAACATCCCGAGCAGGACCAGCGCCGACGCCCTCCGAACTAGAGACGGCCCAATCAGCGCGAACGCCAAGGTGAACTCGATCACGCCAGCCGCTCGCATGAACAGCTCGAAATCGTAACCCATGCTCAGTTCCGGATGTTGGATGAACATTGGCAGTGTCCATTCCGGATAAGCCCACTTCTCCACCGAGGCCCACATCAACGTAATCGAAGCCGACCAACGCAGCAGGTCCAACGGACGGATCGCAAATGGCAGCGCGCGAGGAACCGAACGCGCAATGAGATAGAGCGCAACGCCCAGGAATATCGGGTAGTCGAGCAGATGGAAAATACCATACTGCCGGACGCTTACTGCATATAGAACGATAATTCCAACGCCAGCCATCCACGCAGTCCGTCGCGTCAGCAACGTTGCCGCCATTGCGAGCTGCAACTGCGGCACCCACAGGGCCGACGTTTTAAGCTCCGGCGTCAATAACGTTCCGCCCATGGTCCATACTGCGACCAAGAAAAAGGCGCACGTCGCGCGCACGGCAACATCTTCATTGGCGCGAACCGCCGCCGTCACCCGATCGAGGGACCGTGAGATCATTTCTCCAAGTGCCGTCCTGTCCAGTATGCAACCCAAAACCATCAGCGCCAAAGCCAGCAGGCTCAATGCAACGAAATCGGTGCTTAATACCTTCTCGATAACTCGAGGCTGACCAGCTACTTCGAACGGAGCGAACCACTTAACGTGGGCCTCGGCATGACCTGCCCGAAAACCCGCAAACCCGGCTACTAAGCAGATGAATAATAGCGAAACTCGAAGACTACGCCTCAAGCTTGTTGAAAGGAATGTCTCAAAATAGAGCATATCTCGATCCCAGTTCGCTTCATAGGTGTAACTGTTACTGAACCCAACGTCAACCCTTCGTGAATTAGTTGCCGTTCCAAGAATGAGATATATCGATTAAAGCGGGCTAGGGTACGGTATCAGGCGAGCCCAACTACGCCGACCGAGGGTTTTTCGGCATCGCCAGCCGCTCAACCAGCTCGCTCCAACTCACCACAGTTCCATCAATCATTTTGTAACGTTGATGTTTTATTAAGCTTTGCCGCATATAATTCAGGAACGTAGCATGAAATGAGATGCCAAGATGACCGCCTTGACCATTCTATTACTCGCCGCTGGTGCCATAGCGGCGAGTTGGAACGGTGACCGTGGACGCCCCTCGGAATGCCTCGAACTCGCAGGCGGAAGTCTTCTCGCGACCGGATTGCTCCTTCTCGGCATCAGCCTCCGGATCATGATGAGTGGCAAGATTTAACCGACCCATCGGCCCGGCGCTCATCGAAGCGCGTCGCGCCCCATCGTCCCATTCTCGGACAGAACAGAGCGCGTCTGATCCCCTGGCATAAGACGATCCTTAAACGATCCGAACCACTCCACCATGGGCCGAGAGCATCTCAGGCTTCAGGTCGGGCAAACTCGCGTCAGCGGAACCGGCTTCCGTTCACTCCGCCACGCACCCTCTAGATCAAGAGTCGCGCAGCAACATTCAGCCCGGCCCTAGAACGCGGTCCACACATCGTCCCGAGCGTGCACGGCCTTGGCGACGAGCTTCGGGGAAGCGGCCTTTCGTATACTCCGTCGGTTTTGCCGGCGGCCGGGGCGTTCCAGGCGAAACTGGGGCCTCGTCGCGGGGCAGGGCGCCGATGCCGAAGCGCGACGTCAGCGAAACCAAACGCTCGGTCTCGTGCGCTAGCGAGTGCGTGGCAGCCGTGCCATCGCCTCGACCGCATTGTCAACCACTGCATCGGAAATCGTGCTCTACTACATTGTTTTAGCGCGCATTACTTCCGCTCGGGTGATTTCACCCGATCGGAAAAATGCTCTAGCGGCATCTCCCCCCGCCTGATCGACGACCGCCCCAGCGTAATTGGCGCCGACCGCCGTCGTCTGGGCCGTCTTCGTGATCTCGTCAGCGACGTCTCGTCCAGCGCCCGCGAGACCGCATTGACCTTCGATAGCCGCACGATCGAGAACACCCCCAAGCGGCCGCCGTCAGTCCGAGCACGAGAGCGAATGCGGCAAAGATCTTCGAGCGAATGCTCACGTGCTTAAGCAACAGCGTCATCCTGAAAGCCGCGTCGCAGGACCAAATACTATCCACTCGCGGTTAACAGACCTTTAAGAGGACACCGCTCCATGCCGCACTTTCAGCTTGACCGTTTCGTTGCCGCCCAATCCGACATCTACCCCGAGATCCAGCGCGAACTCGCCTCCGGCCACAAGCGCACGCACTGGATGTGGTTCGTCTTCCCCCAACTCCGCGGCCTCGGACGTAGCCAAACGGCCCTCCACTACGGCCTCGACGGCCCCGCGGAAGCAGTCGCCTACCTCGCCCACCCCATCCTCGGCCCCCGCCTGGTTGAATGCACCACCCTCGTCAACCACGTCCAGGGCAAGACCGCGCTGCAGATCTTCTCCAGCCCGGACGATCTCAAATTCCGGTCCTGCATGACCCTCTTCGCCACCCTGCGCCCGCTTCCGTTCGAAACCGCGCTGGACCGATACTACGGTGGCCAAAAAGACCCGATGACGCTGGAGATGTTGCATGCCGCTTGATCAGCCCACCGCCCGACCCATCGCGTTCGACAACTCCTACGCCCGTCTGCCAGCCAAATTCTTCGCCCGCCTGCCGCCCAGCCCGGTCGCTGCCCCGCACATCGTTCGCGTCAACCGCGATCTCGCCGGCCTCCTCGGCCTCGACCCCGGTGCCCTGGACGCCGCCTTGCTCGCCGGCAACCGCGTCCCCGACGGCGCCGAACCGATCGCCCAAGCCTACGCCGGCCACCAATTCGGCCACTTCTCGCCTCAACTCGGCGACGGCCGCGCCATCCTCCTCGGCGAAATCGTCACTCCCGACGGCCAGCGCCGCGACATCCAGCTCAAGGGCTCCGGCCCCACCCCCTTCTCCCGCCGCGGCGACGGCCGCGCCGCCCTCGGCCCGGTGTTGCGCGAATACATCATCGGCGAAGCCATGCACGCCCTCGGCATCCCCACCACCCGCGCCCTCGCCGCCGTCACCACCGGCGAACCCGTCTACCGCGGCAATGCACTCCGCGGCGCCGTCCTCACCCGCGTCGCCGCCAGCCACCTCCGCGTTGGCACCTTCCAGTTCTTCGCCGCCCAAAACGACCACCACGCCGTCCAAGCCCTCGCTGACTACGCGATCGCCCGCCACGACCCCGACCTCGCCGGCGACTACCCCGGCTTCCTGCGCGCCGTCGTCACCCGCCAAGCCACGCTCATCGCCCAATGGCTCCTCGTCGGCTTCGTCCACGGCGTCATGAACACCGACAACATGGCCATCTCCGGCGAGACCATCGACTACGGCCCCTGCGCCTTCATGGAGGCCTACGACCCGTCCACCGTCTTCAGCTCCATCGACGCAGGCGGCCGCTACGCCTATGGCCGCCAACCCCAGATCGCGCTCTGGAACCTTACACGCCTTGCCGAAACCCTGCTTCCCCTTTTCAACCCCGACCGCGACGCCGCTATCCAGCAAGCGGAATCCGCCCTCAACGCCTTCGCCCCCGCTTTCGACGCCGCCTACCTCGGCGGCCTGCGCCGCAAGATCGGCCTGGAAACCCCGGCCGAGGGCGATGACGCGCTCACCCAGGACCTCCTCCTCGCCATGCGCGACGCCGCCGCCGACTGGACCCTGACCTTCCGCGCCCTCGCCGACCTCGCCGACGGCAACGACGCCCCCGCCCAAGCCCTCTTCGCCACCACCCCCGCTTTCGCCCCCTGGACCGCCCGTTGGCGCCAGCGCCTCGCCGGCGCCCGGGTTGCAACCGCTATGCGCGCCATCAACCCCCTCTACATTCCCCGCAACCACCTCGTCGAAACCGCCCTGACCGCCGCCGAGTCCAGTGACTTAGCCCCGTTCGAGACCCTCCTCGACGTGATCGCCCACCCCTACGACCGCCGCCCCGGCCTCGAGCGCTTCGAGCTCCCAGCCCGGCCGGAAGAGCGCGTCTTGGCCACGTTCTGCGGCACCTGAGCCGGCCCACCCGCGCGAGGTTTCCCACCCGCCTGCGGCTTGCCACCAGGCCGCGGCCCGAACCGCTGCGCCCGCCCGATCGCCTGCTGCCGCAACACGACCTCAATGAACCCATCGAGCCGCTTGCGCTCCGCCAATGCCCCTTCCGCGTCGGCATAGACGACCGGAAAATGCTGCGCCAACCACCGCCACGCCACCAGCCGCTTGGCCACCTTCTCGGCCCGCTCCAGCGCCGTTTGGTCGGCCCGTTCCGGCGGGGGCAGAGGGCCTGCGCTCGGCGGCTGTACCGTCCCGCCCGCCGCATGCTCCACCGCCCACCGCAATAGCCGGTCGATCCCCGCATCCCGGACATCCACCGGGCATAGCGCGTAGGTCCACCGGTCCAGCAGCGCGAGCCCGGTCCCGTCGATCGCGCCCGCGATCTCGATCTGCGTCTCCAGATCCGCCAGCCGATAGTTCGGGTCCCCCGGCCGCAGCACCGCCCGCTTGATCCGCCGCAGCGTCTCCAGCAGCGACGTCGTTCCCAGCTCCTCCGCCACCCCCTCCACGATCCGCCGATCGGGCGAGACGAGCGGGCGCAAATCGGCCGGCGGCACCGGGTCGGCCGCCATCAGTGAACGCAACTGCCGCGGATCGCCACCCCCGGCCAACACCGCCACCACCCCCTCCTCATGCAGGCCAAACCGTCCCGCCCGCCCCCCGATCTGCCGCACCTCGGCCGGCGTCAAGAACCGGTCCTCCCGCCCATCCCACTTCTGCAACGACGAGAACACGACCCGGCGGATCGGCAAGTTCAGCCCCATCCCGATCGCATCCGTCGCCACCAGCACCGGCGCCTCGCCCTCGCGGAACCGCCGGCTCTCCGCCCGCCGCACCTCCGGCCCCAGCGCCCCGTAGATCACCGCCACCCGCTGCCCCTGCGCCACCAGCTGCTCGCGCACCGCAAAGATGTCCCGCCGCGAGAACGCCACCACCGCGTCCGCCGGCCCGATCCCGCCCAGCGCCACCGCGTCCGGCGCCACCACCAGCGGGCTCTTGCGCTCCAGCCGCACCACCTGCACCGGCTCGTCGCACAGCTGCGCCAGCCGCTGCACCAGCGGCAGGCAGTCCGGCGCCCCCAGCACGATCACGTCGCGCGCCGGGATGCCCATGATCGCCGCCGTCCACGCCGCCCCCCGGTCCGGATCGGCCAGCATCTGCGCCTCGTCGATGATCGCCACGTCCACGATCCGGCTCGTGTGCGCCATCTCGACCGTGCACGCCACGTGCTGCGCCCCCGCGATGATCTGCCGCTCCTCGCCGGTCACCAGGCTCGCCAACACCCCCCGATTGGCCAGCGCGTCCTGGAACTCGAGCGCCAGCAGCCGCAACGGCGCCAACGCCGCCCCGCTCGCCGCCGCCGCCAGCCGATCCAGCGCGTAATGCGACTTGCCCGAATTGGTTGGCCCGATCACGACCGTGATCCGCCGATCCAGCGCCCGCGCTTCCGCGAAATGCGCCGCGAACCGATCGAGCCCCGCCCGTCGCGCGATCGCCCCGTTCGGGATCCGCGGCCTGCGCTCCTGCTCCTCGTCCAACCCCTTCCAGCGCGCGACCTGCGGCAACAACGCCGCAATCTGCTCCGGATGGAACTCCAGCTCTTCTCCGCGTTGTCCGCCGTGGCGCCCGCCATGCCGAACCGTGGTCGATCGCGCCACCGGGATCAACCCCTGCGCGATCCACTGCTCCACCAGCCGCTTCGGAGCCCCCAGCATCGTCGGCAGCGCCTCCACCCCGACCAGCTCGCTCTCCCACTCCCGCCGTCGTCGCTCCTCTTCGTCGGCCAACGCCCGCGCCCGCTCCCGCGCCTCGCGCGCCGCGGTCCGACGGCTTTGCTCGGTCGCCACCAGCCGCTGCCGCAACGCCCGCGCCTCCGCATGCTCCAGCCCGGCCGCCCGCGCGATCAGCCCGGCCAGCTCCTGGATCGCCGGAATGTTCGCCGCCCGCCCGCTCAACTCCTCGACCCGCTCGGACGCCTCCGCGAACGCGGCATCCGCGCTCCGCCGGGCCACCGGCGCCATCCGCTCGACGATCGCCCGCCGCAGCGAATCGAGCATCTGCTCCTCGCTCGGCGCCTCGAGGTCCAGCAGATCCGAAGCCGCCGCCGCCGCATCCTCGGCCGACGCCGGCAGATCCTGCCGCCCCCGCGCCAGCGTCATCAGCCGCGCCGACAAACCTGCCCGCCGCTCACTCATGGACTGCCTCGGACTCGAGCAAACCTGCCATGCTTCTCACCCGTTGATCCGCCCACCGTGCCGCATCCTCTGCCTCACCGGCCGGAGTCGGCGCGAGCAGCCCGAAGGAAGCCGATACGTGCCGCCAATCCACTGGTTCGGACTGACCGAGCAGAACCTCACCAAGGCCGCCATCTCGCTGCTCGTGATCGCGGCCACCTGGCTGCTCCGCCGCCTCGCCCGCGCCGCCCTCAAGATCTTCGCCCGGGGCGAAACCGGCCCTGCCATCATCCGCCGCTTCTGGGGCCACCAGGCGATCAACGTCGTCACTTCTCTCTGCACCCTCTTCGCCCTCGCCTCCATCTGGTTCGACGATCCGGCGCGCCTGGCCACCGCCCTCGGCCTCATCGGCGCCGGCCTCGCCTTCGCCCTCCAGCGCGTCATCGCCTCCTTCGCCGGCTACGTCGTCATCCTCAACAGCGGCCTCTTCACCGTCGGCGACCGCATCAACATGGGCGGCGTCCGCGGCGACGTCCTGCGCCTCGGCTTCATGCAGACCACGCTCATGGAAATGGGCGTCTCCCCCGGCAGCGACGCCGGACCTTCCGTCTGGGTCAAGTCCCGCCAGTTTACCGGCCGCATCGTCACCGTCAGCAACGCCAAGATCTTCGACGACCCGGTCTACAACTACACCCGCGACTTCCCCTACATTTGGGAGGAAGTCACCCTCCCGATCCGCTACGGCGACGACCGCGCCCAAGCCGAAACCATCCTGCTCGACGCCGCCGATCGCCACGCCACCGACGCCACCACCCTCTCCGAAGAAGCCGCCCGCACCCTCGAACGCCGCTTCGACCTGCACCGCCTCGACTTCGCCCCCCGCGTCTACTACGCGCTGCACCCCAACTGCCTCGAACTCACCGTCCGCTTTGCCGTCCACGATCACGGCACCCGCGCCGTCAAGGACCGGATGGCCCGCGACATCCTCGACGCCCTGGAGAAAGCCGGCATCCGCATCGCACCCCCCGCGCTGCGGATCGTGCGCGAGGATTAAGCGGTTGCTTCCGGCGGTTTCGTCGTGGTCGCGAGCTCCCGCTTGCGGTTCGCGTTGTGCATGAACTCCCACAGGAACGGCCGCCGCTCGATCTGCCGCCGATAGATCGCATGCGCCGCCTGCGGCAGGCTCCCGTCCCGCCCCAACGTCGCGTCGCCCATCTCCAGCATTCGCAAATTCGGCCACGCCTTGTCGCGGATCCGCAATACCTCGGCCAGGATCGCCTCGGCCGGCACGTCCGGCAGGCCCTGCGCCAGGATCAGCGACATCGCCGCCGTCGACCGCGAAATCCCGGCATGGCAGTGCACCAGCAGATGCGCATCCGCCGGCGGCTCGGCCATCAGGTCCCGCCCGAACGCCAGCAGCGCGTCGATATGCTCCTGCATCGGCGCTTTATCGCCCGTGTCCGTCTCGATCACGTCGTGGAACCGCAGCTCCAGCTTCTCGTGCTCGCCATACTGCCCGAACGCCTCCGGCACCGGCCACTCCGGATCCAGGATCGACAGCACATGGCTCGGCCGCCCCTCGCCAACGGCCACCAACTCTTCCAGCCCACAAACGGTTATCCGAAACGGCGCAATGGTATCCATCTCACCCCGCTACAATCCCCTTACCTCAAACACAACCCACCCCTTCCTCCTTCTTCTCCTCTCGCTTGCCCCGGGAGAGGGCCGGGGCGAGGGCCCGTTGAAGCCGTCCCCCACCACTTGTATCCAACCGATTCCCGGGCACAATCGCCTCCACAATCGAGGAAACCGACACAATGAGCGGCGGCAACTATGACGGCGTGAGCCGGATCGCGGTGATCGGCGCTGGCACCATCGGCGCCAGCTGGGCCGCCTACTTCCTCTCCCGCGGCCTCGACGTCAGCGCCAGCGACCCCGCGCCCGGCGCCCACGACCGCATCCGCCGCTTCATCGACGCTGCCTGGCCCGCCCTCCAATCCCTCGGCCTCGCCGACGGTGCCGACCCCACCCGCCTCACTTTCGACCCCGACCCGGCCGCCGCCGCCGAAGGCACCCACTTCGTCCAGGAAAGCGGCCCCGACCGTGCCGAGATAAAGCAGGCCCTCCTCCAGCGCTTCGCTCCCGCGATCGACGCCCACGTCATCATCGCCAGCTCCTCCTCCAACCTGATGCCGAGCCAGATCCAAGCCAACTGCCCTTACCCGGAACGCGTCGTCGTCGGCCATCCCTTCAACCCGCCCCACCTCATCCCCCTCGTTGAGGTCTGCGGCGGCGCCCAGACCGACCCGGCCGTCGTCGAGCGTGCCGTCGCCTTCTACCGCGCCATTGGCAAGCACCCGATCCGCCTGAACAAGGAAATGCCCGGCCACGTCAGCAACCGCCTCCAAGCCGCCATCTGGCGCGAAGCCGCCTACCTCGTCGCCGAAGGCGTGGTCGACGTGGCCGACGTCGACGCCGCCGTCGCCCAAGGTCCCGGGATCCGCTGGGCGCTCATGGGCCCCGCGCTCACGCACCATCTCGGGGGAGGTGAGGGCGGCCTGCGCTATCTGTGGCATAACTTCGGACCGGCCATCCTCTGGCCCCACCTCGGCGCCCCAGACAACGACCCGGCGCTGCTCGACCGGCTCGTCGAGGGCGTCGAACAGGAAGCCAAAGGACGATCGATGGCCGAATGGGCCAGCTGGCGAGACCGCAAACTCGTCGACATCCTGAAAACGCTGCGAACGGACGAACCATGACCCTGCTACGAACCGCCGCGTCCCTGGCTGGCCTGCTTGCCGTTACCGTTCTCCCGGCCGGCCCCGCCGACGCGGCCGACATTCGCGTCCTCACCGCCGGCGCCTATCGCCCCGTGCTCGACGCCATCGTCCCCGGCTTCGAGACCCGCAGCGGCAACAAGGTCATCCTCGTCACCGACACCGCCGGCGGCGTGGCCGCCCGGGTCGCCCGCGGGGACGCGTTCGATATCGCCGTCCTCACACCCGCAACCTCCGCCGAGGCCGAGAAAACCGGCAAGCTGATCCTGGTCACGCCCATCGCCTCCGTCGGCATGGGCGTCGCCATCAAGGCCGGCGCCGCCAAGCCCGACATCGCCACCCCCGCCGCCCTGAAAACCGCCCTCCTCGCCGCCCCCTCGGTCGCCATGGCCGACCCGGCCTCGGGCGGCACCAGCGGCGCCTATCTCGCCAAGATGTTCGACCAGCTCGGCATCGCCGACCAGATGAAGCCCAAGCTCATCCTCACCCAAGGCGGCCTGCCCGCCGAGCAACTCGTCTCCGGCAAGGCCGCCATGGCCCTCGGCCAAGCCAGCGAACTTCTCGCCGTTCAAGGCATCACGATGGCCGGCCCGCTCCCCGGCGCGCTCCAGAGCCGCACCGTCTACGTCGCCGGCATGAACCCCAAGGCCGCCGAAGCCCCCCTCATCCTCCTCGCCGTCCTCGCCTCCGCCGACACCCGCAAGGTCCTCGAAGAAAAGGGCATGGGCCCGCCCTAACCCCGGTTACGACCCGCCTTAACCTCGGTTAGGAGTAGACCAGCGTCCCGTCGTCCAGATCGGCCTGCGGGATCGAGTTCTTGTCCTCCCAATAATCATGGGTATGGCGCCACTCGATCTTGTCGCCGCACTTCGGAAACAGGTGCCCGCCCCGGTTCACGTAGCCCGGATTGAAGTTCTCCGGATCCAGCCACGGCCCCAGCGTCATCCCCGCATCCTCCGCCCGCAGCCGCGGCATCACCGTCTCGACCCCTCGCTCCTGCATATGCCGCAGCAACCGGCACACGAATTCCGCCACCAAATCCGCCCGCAACGTCCACGAAGACCGGATATAACCGAACACCCACGCGAAATTCGGCACCCCGGTGAACATCATCCCGCGATACGTCACCGTCTCGCCGAACGCGAGCGCCTCCCCATCCACGCTGATCGCGATGTCCCCCAGCACGCTCAAATGGAACCCGGTCGCCGCCACCACGACGTCCGCCTCCAACACCTCCCCGCTGGTCAACCGGATCCCCTCGGGCACGAACCGCTCGATATGCCCGGTCTTGACCGACGCGTGCCCGGCCTTGATCTGCGCGAACAAATCCGCGTCCGGCACGAACGCGATCCGCTGCTGCCAAGGCCGGTGCGTCGGCGTGAAATGCGCGTCCACGTGCTGCTCGGCATGCTCCCCCAGCGCATCGCGCACCAGCGTCAGCAACTCGCCCCGCATCCGCTCCGGATGGCTGACCGTCAGATCGGTGAACGTCTTCGACTCCAGCAGGATCTTCCGCCGCACGATCTCATGGATCCAGCTCTCGTCGATCTCCAGCTTGCGCAGCTCGTCCGCGATCTCGATCGCATTGCGCCCGGTCCGATAGAAGATCGGCGTCCGCTGCAGCATCGTCACATGCGCGCACCGCTCCGCGATGTTCGGCACGATCGTCGCCGCCGTCGCCCCCGACCCGATCACCACCACTCGCTTGCCCGCGATGTCGAGCCCGTCCGGCCAGTGCATGGAATGGAACAGCGTGCCTGCGAAACTCTCCACGCCTGGCCAGTCCGGCATGTAGCCGTCCTCGCGCCGGTAATAGCCCTGGCACATCCACAGGAACTGCGCCGTGAACCGCAATTGCTCCCCGGTATCGGTCCGGGTCGCCATCACCGTCCACCGCCGCTCCACGCTCGACCATGCCGCGCTCACGATCCGATGCTGATACCGAATGTGCCGATCGAGCCCGTTCTCCTCGATCACCTCGCCCATGTAGCTTCGGATCTCTTCGGCCGTCGCGATCGGCGCCCCGGTCCACGGCTTGAAGCCGAACCCGAACGTATACAAATCGCTATCCGACCGGATCCCTGGATACTTGTGCGTATACCAGGTCCCGCCGTAGCTCGCCTGCGCCTCCAGCATGACGAACTTCGTCCCTGGCCTCTGCGTCTGCAGATGATACCCCGCCGATAACCCGGATATTCCGGCGCCGACGACCAACACATCGACATGCTCCCCGGCTAGGGTGGCGGGGCGGTCGAGGAGGGCGGCTTCGCTCATGGGTCGAGTGTGCCGTGTCCCGCCCCCGTCCCCAAGGCCCCGCCGCGTCGCAATGTGGTGAACGCCGGCAACTTTGCCCCGTTTAAGCCGTAATGGGGGCCTGTCCCCATCGCCCTGCGGATATTCCCGCACAAGGACGCTCCATGACCCCCGAAACTGTCCCACTCCCCATGCCGCCCGCCGTTGCCCATGGCGACGGCCAACCCATCGTTGCCTTCGGCGACGGCCAACCCATCGTTGCCTATGGCGACGGCAACCCCATCGTTGCCCACAGCAACGGCAGCTCCATCGTTGCTCACAGCAACGGCCACCCCATCCTCCGCGCCCTCGCTGCCTTTCCCATCGCGCTCTTCACCGGCGCGCTCCTCACCGACCTGGCCTACCTCGATACCGCGAACGTGCTCTGGGTTAACTTCTCCGCCTGGCTGCTTGCCTTCGGCATGGCCATGGGCATCGTCGCCGCGCTCGCCGCGATCCTCGCCTGGATGACCGGCCGCCTCCGCCGCAGCGTCGCCCTCGAAGCCCGGCGCCCAGTTTGGCCGCTCGCCATCGGCAGCCTGGTCGTCCTCGTCGTCGCCTTCGTCAACAACCTCGTCCACAGCCGCGACGCGTGGACGGCCGTGGTCCCGGAAGGGATCGTCCTCTCGGCCATCACCGTCCTGCTCATCATCGCCACGATCTGGGCCGGCTCGACCCTCGGCCGCACCAGCCCCGTCGTCACCACTGGCGCCGTCGCCACCGCCCGCCCCGCCGTCGGAGTTCGTTCATGACCAAGACTTTCCGCCTCGCCTTCGCCGGCCTCGCCGTCCTCGCGCTGACCGGCGCCGGCGAAGACAGCTTCGACAAGCAGTCCCAGATCGGCCCCAACCCGGTCCTTCCCGAGCCCCAGAATTACCTCTTCCCGCCCATGCACCTCGCCAAGGTTGTCGGCTGGAAGTCCGGCGAGACCCCCACCGTTGCCGACGGTCTCAAGATCGACGCCATCGCCACCGGGCTCGAACACCCCCGCTCGGTCTACACCCTGCCCAACGGCGACATCCTCGTCGTCGAATCCGTCGGCCCCAACCTAGAACCGGTCACCCGGCCCAAGACCATCGCCATGAAGGCCATCCAGTCCATGGCTACCGGGAGCGGTGCGGCCGGCGCGAGCAACCGCATTACCCTGCTCCGGTCGTCCAAGAACGACGGCAAGTTCGACGTGCACACCGTCTTCCTCGACCACCTGTTCTCGCCCTTCGGCGTCGCCCTCGTCGGCAACGACCTCTACGTCGCCAACACCGACGCCATCCTGCGCTACCGCTATCAGACCGGCGACACCCACGTCGACGGCCCAGGGGCGGTCCTCACCCAGCTGCCCGGCGGCCCGATCGATCACCACTGGACCAAGAGCCTGCTCGCCAGCGAAGACGGCACCAAGCTCTTTGTCGGCATCGGCTCCAACAGCAACATCACCGAGAACGGCATCGGCGCCGAACTCGACCGCGCCCAGATCTGGGAAGTCGACCGCGCCACCGGCGCCCACCGCACCTTCGCCGATGGCCTGCGCAACCCCAATGGTCTTAGCTGGGAGCCGCAGACCCACGCCCTCTGGGCCGTCATCAACGAGCGCGACGAGCTCGGCCCGAACCTCGTCCCCGACTACATGACTTCCGTCAAGGAAGGCGCTTTCTATGGCTGGCCCTACAGCTACTACGGCCAGCATGTCGACCCCCGCGTCCAGCCCGCGCGCCCCGACCTAGTCGCCAAGGCCATCGCGCCCGACTACGCCCTCAGCTCTCACGTCGCCGCCCTCGGCATGGTGTTCGACACCGGCACCAACTTGCCCGCCAAATACCAAGGCGGCGCCTTGGTCGGCGAACACGGCAGCTGGAACCGCCCCGAGCTCAACGGCTACAAGGTCGTCTTCATTCCCTTCACCGACGGCAAGCCCAGCGGCAAGGCCGAAGACCTCGTTACCGGCTTCCTTGATGACAAGGAACAAGCCCGCGGCCGCCCCGTCGGCGTCACCCTCGACAAGGCCGGCGAACTCCTGATCGCCGACGATGTCGGCAACACCGTCTGGCGCGTCACCTCCACCAACCCCCCCCAAAGCGCCGCCCGCTAACAACGACGGCGGTCAGGCCCTGCTTCAATCGAGCTCCAGAACCTGCCTGACCGCCGTCTTCAGCGCCGGCAACACCTCCGCCCCGAACCACGGATTGCGCCGCTCCCAAACCCCCGTCCGCCAACTCGGATGGGGCAGCGGGAAATACCGGGGCAGATATCCTCGAAATCCTCGCACCCGCTCGGTCACGCTCCCCGCTCCCAGCGCGTTCGCCTGCGAGTATCCCCCAACTAGTAATATTAGTCGCACCTCCGGCATTGACCCCAGCAGCAGCGCCCGCCACCGCGGCGCGCACGCGGGATGCGGCGCCCGATCGCCTCCCTGCGCCAACCGCCCAGGATAGCAGAACCCCATCGGCACGATGGCGACGAGCGCCGGGTCGTAGAACACCCCCTCGTCGAGCCCGAGCCAGTCTCGCAGCCGATATCCGCTCGGGTCCATGAACGGCACCCCGCTCGCATGCGCGATGCTCCCCGGCGCCTGGCTCGCGATCACCAGCCGCGATGTCGCCGACCCCTGGATAATCGGCCGCGGCCCGAGCGGCAGATCCCCACACTCCCGGCAAGCCCGCGCCGCCGCAAACATCGCCTCAGAGATCGCCCGCACCTGCGAACGAGTGCAGCGGATACTCCACCTCCGCGTCGTACACCGCCTGTTCCTTCCCCAACCGCGACCGGAACAGCGTGAAATGCTCTACCGTCACCTTGTCCGACCGAAACAGGTTGTTGCTCTGCACCCAACTCGCGATCTTCTCCGCCGCCACCCCTTCCACCCGCCCCAGCGTCACATGCGGATTGAACCGCCGCCGCTCTGACTCCAACCCCGCCCGATGCAGCGCCGTCTCGATCTTGGCCTGCAGATGCTCCAGCGCCGCATTCCGCTCCACCCCCGCCCACAACGACCCCACCTTGCCGCCCTTCTCGAACACCCCCACCCCCGCCAGCGTCACCTCGAAGCCCGGCGCCCGCAGCCCGGCCAGCGTATGGTCCAGCTCCTCCGCCCGCCACCCCGGCACCTCCCCGATGAACCGCAGCGTCACATGGTAATTCTCCGGCGGCACCCACCGCGCTCCCTGCAACCCGCTCGCCATCCACCCCAACCGCACCCGCAGCGACCGCGGCAGGTCGAGCGCCACGAACAGCCTCACCGCGCCTGCTCCACAAGCTTGCGCATCGCCGGTAACAACCGCGCCACGATCAGCCGCACACCCTCCGGATTGGGATGGATCCCGTCCGCCTGGTTCAAGTTCGGCTGCCCCGCCACCCCCTCGAGAAAGAACGGGTCGTAGATCACCCCCGCCCGCTGCCCCAGCCGCGTGAACACCGCCTTGAACGCATTCCCATACGCCTGCCCGAGATTGGGCGGCGCCAGCATCCCCGTGACCAGCACCGGTATGTGCCGCGCCGCCAGCGCGTCCAGGATCGTCTCCAGATTGGCCTGCATCGGCGCCGGGTCGAGCCCACGCAGCCCGTCATTGGCGCCCAGCTCCACGAATGCCGCGTCCGCCCCGTCCCCCAGCGCCCAATCCAGCCGCGCCCGCCCGCCCGCGCTCGTGTCGCCCGACACCGCCGCGTCGATGAACGACACCTCGAGCCCCGCCCCCTTCAACGCCGCCAGCATCTGCGCCTGGAACCCATCCGCCTGCGCCAGCCCGTAGCCCGCCGCGAGACTGTCTCCGAGAATCAGCACCCGTATCGGTGACGCCGGCCCCGCCGCACTGCACAAAAGCGCGCAAATCAACATCGCCGCGTTGGCCAGCCCGCGCAGCGCGCCATATGGGACGATCATGGACATCCGTGTCGACTCCCAGCCCGCCGACATCGTGCCGTCCGGGCCGCCCCTGGTTAGAGTGCGCGATCTACGCCTGACCGTGCCTTCCGCCGCCGGACCGGTCAACATTCTCTCCGGAGTCGACCTCGACGTCGCAGCCGGAGAAGCCGTCGGCATCGTTGGCCCCTCCGGCTCCGGCAAGACCAGCCTCCTGATGCTCCTCGCCGGCCTCGAACAAGCCACCAGCGGCACCATCGAAGTCGCTGGCCAGTCTCTCTCCGGCCTCGACGAGGACGCGCTCGCCCGCTTCCGCCGCGACACCGTAGGCATCGTGTTCCAGGCCTTCCACCTCATCCCGACCATGACCGCGCTCGAAAACGTCTCCGTCCCGCTCGAACTCGCCGGCGCCCGCGACGCCGAACCCCGCGCCCGCGCCGCGCTCGAAGCCGTCGGCCTCGGTCACCGACTCACCCATCTCCCCGGCCAGCTCTCCGGCGGCGAACAACAGCGCGTCGCCCTCGCCCGCGCCTTCGCCCCCCGCCCGAAGCTCCTCCTCGCCGACGAACCCACCGGCAACCTCGACACCGCCACCGGCACCGCCGTCATGGACCTCCTCTTCCAGATGCGCGACCGCCACGGCACCACGCTCCTCCTCATCACCCACGACCCGGCCCTCGCCGCTCGCTGCGGCCGCCGCGTCCGCATTGCCGATGGCCGCGCCGTCGCATGATCCTCCCTCTCACCCTCGCCCGTCGCGAACTCCGCTCCGGTCTCGCCGGCCTGCGCATCGTCCTGGCCTGCCTGGCACTCGGCGTCGGCGCCATCGCCGCCGTCGGCAGCCTGCGCGAAGGCATCGACCGCGGCCTGGCCAATGACGGCCGCCAGATCCTCGGCGGCGACCTCGAGATCGAAGGCGGCGCCCAACCGCTCCCCGACACCCTCCGCCAATACCTCCACGACCAAGGCGCCCGCACGTCCGACATCGTCACCATGCGATCCATGGCCATCGCCGCCAACGGCCAGCGCCAACTCGTCGAACTCAAGGCCGTCGACGCCGCCTACCCCCTCGTCGGCGCCGTCACCCTCGACCACGGCTCCCTCACTACCGCGCTAGCCGACCACGGCAACTTCGGTCTCGTCGTCGACTCCGTCATCCTCGACCGCCTCGGCGTCTCCGAAGGCGCCCCGATCCACCTCGGCAACGCCACCCTCGACCTCCGCGCCACCCTGGCGCGCGAGCCCGACCGCGTCGCCGGCCCCGCCATCTTCGGCCCCCGCGCCATGATCGCGGTCGCCGCCCTCCCATCCACAGGCCTCATCCAGCCCGGCAGCCTCGTCAACTACGACCTCCGCGCCGCCCTCCCGCCCGGCGCCGACCCGGCCGCCACCGCCGACGCTATCCGCCAGCGCTTACCCGCCACCGGCTGGCGCATCCGTCTGGCCAACGACGCCGCCCCCGGCGTCGCCCGCTTCATCGACCAGACCGCGCTCTTCCTCACCCTCGTCGGCCTTACCGCGCTGCTCGTCGGCGGCATCGGCGTCGCGACCGGCATCCGCGCCTGGCTCGAAGCCCGCGCCCGCAGCATCGCCACTCTCCGCTGCCTCGGCGCCAGCGCCCGCACCATTTTCGCCACCTACCTGATCCAGATCGCCGCCCTCGTCGCCGTCGGCATCGCCGCCGGCGTCGTCGGCGGCGCCCTGCTGACCGCCGCCGGCATCGCCGCGTTCGGCGACGCGCTCCCTGTCCCGCCCCAAGCCGGCCTCTATCCCCGCCCGCTTCTTCTTGCCGCTCTCTACGGCCTGCTCACCGCCGGCGCCTTCGCGCTCTGGCCGCTCGGCCGCGCCGCCCAGATCCCCGGCGCCGCCCTGTTCCGCGACGCCCTGCTCCCCGCCCGCGTCCGCGGTTGGCCCAGGCTCCTCGCCGCCAACGCCGCTATCGCGCTCGCCCTAGTCGCGCTGGTCATCGCCACCTCCCCCGAACGAGGCTTCGCCGCCGGCTTCTGCGCCGCCGCCGCCGCGACCCTGGTCCTCTTCGCCCTCGGTGGCCGCGCGCTCACCGCCGCCGCCCGCCGCATCACGACCCGCCGCTCCGCCTCGCTCCGCCTCGGCGTCGCCAACCTCCATCGCCCCGGTTCGGCGACCACCCTCATGCTGGTCTCCCTCGGCCTCGGCCTCTCCACCCTCAGCGCCGTCGCCCTGATCCAGGCCAACATCCGCGCCGAACTGCTCGACCAGCTCCCCGAAGCCGCCCCCAGCTTCTTCTTCATCGATATCCAGAACGACGAGATGGCCCGTTTCCGCCAGATCCTCGCCGCCCAGCCCGGCGTCGAGAAAGTCGACGAGGTCCCCAGCCTGCGCGCCCGCATCGTCAGCGTCGACGGCGTCCCGGCCGATGAGGTCAAGGCCACCCCGCAAACCCAATGGGCGCTCCGCGGCGACCGCGGCCTGACCTACAGCAAGGCCCTGCCGCAAAGCTCCCGCCTGGTCACCGGGTCATGGTGGCCGGCCGACTACGACGGCAAACCCCTCGTTTCCTTCGATGCCGGCCTCGCCCAGGGCTGGGGCGTCCACCTCGGCAGCGTCATCCGCGTCAACGTCCTCGGCCGCGACATCGATCTCACCGTCGCCAGCCTGCGCGACATCGCCTGGCGCTCGCTCGGCATCAACTTCACCCTTGTCGCTTCGCCCGGGTTGCTCGAGCGCGCGCCCCACACCCACATCGCCACCGTTCGCGCCGAGCCCGCGGCCGAACCCGACATCTTGCGTGCCGTCACCGACGCCATGCCCAACGTCTCCGGCATCCGCGTCGCCGATGTCCTGGGCGCCATCGGCACCCTGGTGCAGAAACTCGCCACCGCGCTGGCCGCCTCCGGCTCCGTCACCCTGATCGCCGGGGCCCTCGTGCTGGCCGGCGCCGTCGCCGCCGGCCAGCGCCGCCGCATGGCCGAAGCGATCGTGCTGAAGACGCTCGGCGCGACAAGGCGCCAGATCCGCGCCGCCTGGCTCATCGAATTCGGCGCCATCGGCGCCGTCGCCGGCCTCATCGCCGCCATCGTCGGCACCGCCGCGAGCTGGGGCGTCGTCCACTATGTCATGCACGCCGACTGGGTCTTCCTCCCCGGCGTCCTGGCGATCACGCTCGCTCTCTGCACCCTCCTCATGATGTTCGTCGGCTACGCCGGCACCGCGTCCGCCCTGCGAGCCAGGCCCGCTTCATTCCTGCGTAACGACTGACTGACGATTTCTCTTGATCGTGAGAAGCTTCCCGCCAACATACCTGCGCACGGGCATCCCCGCCCTCTCTGAAGGATAAGGACATGGCTTTCGTCCCCGACTATCGGGCCTACGCGCCCCGAACGGCCGCGGACGGCGCGGTCATCGACGCCGGTCTGCGCGGCTACATGCTGCGCGTCTACAATTGGATGGCGTCCGGCCTGCTGCTGACCGGGATCGTCGCCTACGGCGTCGGCAACACCTCGCTCATCAACCTGTTCTACCAGGTCGACCCGGCGCGCGGCGTCCAGCCGACCCTGCTCGGCTACGCCGCCATCTTTGCCCCGCTCGCCTTCGTCATGGTGCTCAGCTTCGGCGTCAACAAGCTCTCCCGCAGGACGACCCAGGGGCTGTTCTGGCTCTTCGCCGCCGCCATGGGCGCCTCGCTCGCGAACATCTTCCTGCGCTACGTCGGCGCTGACATCGCCCGCACCTTCTTCGTGACCGCCGGCACCTTCGGCGCCATGAGCCTCTGGGGTTACACGACCAAGACCGACCTCTCGCGCTTCGGCAGCTTCCTCATGATGGGCCTGATCGGCATCGTCATCGCGAGCTTGGTCAACATGTTCGTCGGCAGCACCGGCCTGCAGTTCGCCATCAGCATCATCGGCGTCCTCGTCTTCGTCGGCCTGACCGCCTATGACACCCAGCGGATCAAGAACGACTACGTCCAGCACGCCTACGCCGAGGGCACCGACGGCGCCGCCGTGCGCAGCGTCTACGACGCCCTCAGCCTCTACCTGAACTTCATCAACCTGTTCATGCTCCTGCTGCAGCTCTTTGGCGGTGGACGCAGCAGCAACAACTGACGCCGCGACCCCGGGGAGCGATCCCCGGGGGTCTCCCTTTAAACCCGCTCGCTAACCGCGATCGCCACCTTGCACCCCGCCTTGATCGCCGCCGACATCAGCCGATAGGCCGGCGCCAACTCCGCCTCGTGCTCGAGCCCGATGTCGCGATGCTCGAGCTCCTCGGCCCGGAACTTCTCGATCGTCTCGCGCAATGGCGCCTCGTCCTTACCCAGCGACGCCGCTTGCGCCGCGTAATGCTCGTCGATCGCCTCTTCGACCGCGACCGTGCACGCCATCGCCGCCCGCGTCCCCATCGCCGCCGTGACTGCGCCCAGTGCGAAGCCGGCCAGGTGCCACAACGGCAGCAACGCCGTCGGCCGCACCCGCCGCGTCGCGATCAGCCCCGAGAACGTCTGTAGATGCACGTCCTCCTGCGCCTTCATGTGCCGGATCAGATCGCCCTTCTCGCCCCGGCCCAACACGGCCAACTGCCCCTCGTAGATCCGCGCCGCCCCATACTCGCCGGCATGGTCGACGCGGATCATCCGCTCGACCGCCTCCGCGGGCGTGAGATCGCCGGGCAGGGCAGGATCGCCGGGCAGGGCAGGATCGCCGGGCAGGGCAGGATCGCCGGGCAGGGCAGGGGTGATATCGCTCATCGTGATCGCCTCAAGGTAAATGACGGGGCCGTGCCATCGAGATGGCGAGGAACCCGGCCAACGCCAGGGTCAGCACCATGTTCATTGCCGCCATGCTGACCGGCAGCCCCGGCACCAGATAGGTCGGCTCGTCACACGGCTTGGCCGGCCGCAACGGCATCCGCGCCAATCGCTCCGCCATGCTCCCGCCCCCCAGCGACGGCGCCGCGCACTCCGGCAACGGGCTCGGCCACCACCCCTGCTCGACCCCCACATGCACCGCCCCGAGCCCGGCCCCCACCAGCATCGCGATCGCCAGCGCCGCTCCCAGCGGCCGCCGCCACCGCGGCAACACCACCGCCAACAACCCGATCGCGATCGCCACCCGATACGGCCACCGCTCCCACAAGCACAGCGCACACGGCACCAGCCCCATGAACCGCTCCGAACCCAACGCCACCCCCAACGCCCCCGCGCTGGCGATGGTGGTCACGAGTGCTGCTTTACGGTGGGCGAGGACGCTCATCCCGCCCGTATGCGGCGCTTTCGCCCTGGCTTCAATCACCCTACCCTGCCGCCACACCGTGGAGGAGCGCCGCATGCGCCAATTGTTGGGCCGGGCCAATTCGAGCAACGTCATGAAAGTGATCTGGCTGCTCGAGGAGATGCACCTCGACTACGACCGCCAGGACATCGGCGGCAAATTCGGCGGCAACGACAAGCCCGACTACCTCGCCCTCAACCCCAACGGCGTCATCCCCACCCTCGTCGAGGACGACTTCGTGCTCTGGGAGAGCAACGTCATCCTCCGCTACCTCGCCGGCACCCACGCCGCCGGCCATCGCCTCTGGCCCCAACACCCCCGCGCCCGCGCCGACATCGACCGCTGGATGGACTGGCAGCAGACAACCCTCCAAGCCCCCATGTCGACCGTCTTCTGGGGCGTGATCCGCACCCCACCCGCCGACCGCGACCCGGCCGCCATCGCCAAGGCCGCCGCCCGCCTCGGCACCCTCTTCGGCTTCCTCGACGCCCGCCTCGCCACCCATCGCTACATCGTCGGCGACGATCTCACCCTCGCCGACATCCCGATCGGCGTCCACACCCACCGCTGGTTCAGCTTCGACGGCATCGACCGCCCCGCCCACCCCCACCTACGCGCCTGGTACGACCGCCTGCTCACCCGCCCCGCCTACAAGGACCACGTTTCGGCTCCGCCCACCTGACCCCTACAGCTCAGGAAACGCCCGCCCTTCGGCGGTCGCCCGCAACCACCGCCGCACCCCCTCCGGACCGCCGAACACCGGCCCGACCAGCAGGCCCACGCCCCCCATCGCGTGGGCGGCCCGGATCCCGTCCTCGTCCGTCACGTCGTCGCCGATGAACACCGGCACCCGTCCCGCAAACGGCGCCGCCGCCATCAACACCTCCACCGCCACCCCCTTGTCCATCCCCGCCGGCCGCACTTCCCAAGCCATCGCCGCCTCGAGCAACTGGAACCGCTCTCCCTCTGCCGCCACCAACGCCGCCGCCGCCGCCTTGAGCGCCGCCCCCGCCGTCGGCGCCTGCCGATAATGCAGCACGAACCCCCGCTGCTTGCGCTCGAGCCGCACCCCCGGATGCCCCGCCGCCAACCGCTCTGCCGCTTGCAGCCATCCCGCCGGCATCGCCGCCAGCTCCGGCCGTTCGATCACCCCACCCGGCGCCCGCCGCAGCGCCCCGCCATGCTCGCCCGCCACCGCATGCGCCACCCCCTCTAGCAACGCATCCACTTGCTCGACCGGCCGCCCGGTCACCAGCGCCAACGCCCCGCCTAGCGCCGCCCGCAACCGCCCCAGCGTCTCGATCAGCTCGTCCGGCACCACCACCGACTCCGGCGTCGGCGCAAAATCCAGCAGCGTCCCGTCGACATCCAGCAGCAATGCTGCCTCGCCCAGTCCAGGGAAATTCACCGGCACCCCGCCAACCGCACGTCGTACACCGGGTCCTCGACCTGCGAGACCGCCGGCGTATTGGCGAAGATCCAGCCACGGAACATGTCCTTCCGCCCCGACCGCGGATCCGACACTTCCAGAAACGCCGTCGCATCCGCCGGCTGATCCGGCGGCCGCGCCACGCAAGCCCGCACATGGATGCTCATCGACCCGAACGCCGCATCCTCGCCCACCTTGAC
>JAABUX010002215.1_pt1 | contig 27878 bp, 30 predicted proteins | sample 5561851 | NCBI WGS metagenome assembly JAABUX01 (sample SAMN10711883, study PRJNA513361) | rock metagenome | isolation source: Antarctica rocks | place: Antarctica: Victoria Land, Richard Nunatak red sandstone | collected 2016-01-03 | reverse complement strand
TACTCATCGGCGCGGCTCGCTCCCCGCACGCGTTTCGAGCGCTCCATCGACGGACCCGTTCGCGGGCCCCGGCGGCGCGGAACGACTGTCGGACCCGGCTTTCGCGAGCAGGCTGCGCGCGACACCGAGCCCGGCCGCGCCTTGCGCCATCACCTTACCGAGGATCTCGCTGACGCCGTCGGCGCCGTTGAGCACGACCATCTGATCGATGTTGTTGAACGCTTTCGAAGCAGCCTCCACGATCTGCGGCCACTTCTCGGCGAGCGTCTGACCGATGACCGCCTCTTGATTGGTCGCGAGCGCTTCGGCGCGCGCGCGAATCGCATCGGCTTCCGCCATGAGCTTCGCTTTGATCGCGTTGCCTTCGGCGAGGCCCTTCGCTTGCGTCGCCGCGGCTTCGGCTTCGCCGATCTGACGCGTCGACGATGCTTGCGCGGTCGCGTTGAGCTGCACGCGTTTCGCATCGGCCTCGGCCTGCAACTCGACCTGACGCGCGCGCGCCTCCGATGCTGCGATATCCGCGTCGCGCTGACCGGCCGCGACCGTGCGCTTCTCGTAAGCCGCGGCGTCGGCGGGTTTGCGAACGGTGACCTGCAGCTCTTGCTCTTTGCGCTCCGCTTCGAGCTGCGCGATCTTCGTCTCTTCGACGACGACTTGCTGACGCGCCATCGCTTCGGCGAGCGGTCCGGCCATCTTCGCCTGCGACGACGCCCGATCGACGTCGGCTTGATACGACGACTGTTTGATACGGCTATCGCGCACCGCCTCGGCCTTGAGCGCCGCGGATTGCTGTTCGCTTTCCGTCGCTTCGCGATCGGCGTGCGCTTCGGCGATACGCGCTTCTTTGAGCACGGCGACCGCATGCGGCTTCGCGAGATTCTGAATGTAGCCCGTCGGATCGTCGATCTCTTGAATCTGCAGCGAATCGATGACGAGCCCGAGCTTTTCCATCTCGGTTCCCGCGGCGGACCGCGTCGCTTCGGTCAATTTATCGCGTTCGCGAATGAGTTCTTCGACGGTGAGACTGCCGCAAATCGCGCGCAGATGCCCCGCGAAGACGTTTTGAATCCGCGCGTTCATCTTCTCTTGCTGATCGAGAAAACGCCGAGCGGCGTTGGCGATCGAGGCGAAATCGTCGCCGACCTTATAGATCACGACCGCTTTGAGATGGACCGGAATGCCTTGCTGCGTCACACAATCGACGATCAGTTCCGCTTCGTTGAGATCGAGCGACAGTCGGCGCACCACTTGAAAACCCGGAATCACGAGGGTGCCGTGGCCCGTGACCATCTTGAAGCCCATGCTCTCACCGATGTTGGGCGCCGACGTGTCGCGGCGCGTGCGAAATCCCGAAATGATCAGTGCTTCGTTGGGCTCGGCAACCCGCCACATGGCGCGAAAGAGCACGAAGGCGAGGACGACGACGAAGACGAGGACGCCGATCACGACGCCGCTCAGAAGACCGATTCCCGAGGCGACCACGACGATTGCTCCTTGCGGCCGATTGCCGACCGCGAACTACCGAGTTAGGCCTGGCAGACGATGACCGTGCGCGGCGGATGGTACTCCACGATCACGACGCGTTCGCCGCGCTCGATCGTGCCCTCGCGCTCCTGCGCGTAGGCGTGAAAGGCCTCGCTGCCGCCGCGAACGGGCAGCATGACTTCGCCCACTTTTTTGGGGGCGATGGTTCCGGTCACCCGACCGATCTTACCGACCACGTCTTGATCCACCGACTCGTTGTTTCGTCTCCGCGCTCTCGTACCATGCGGGTCGCCGCAGGTTACGCCGGTGACAACATTCGGTCAGGCATCGGCGCGTCGTACGGCCACGGCTTAACCGCGTTGACGGCGACATGGAGCTCGGTCGCATTCGTGACACTCGCTCGAACGAAGCGTCGAGGGCGTCTTCGCATCGTAACGGAACCACGCCTCATGCAAATCGGCGTCGATAGTTTCGCGGCTCTTCCGCACGACGGAAGTGGGCCTCGTGTCGGCCCGGCCGAGCATCTCAACAACCTCATCGAAGAGATCGTTGCGGCCGATCGAGTCGGGCTCGACGCGTTCGGCATCGGCGAACATCATCGCGACGATTTTCTCGACTCGGCACCCGCCGTCATCTTGGCCGCGGCTGCATCGCGCACGTCGCGTATCCGTCTCGCGAGCGCGGTCACGGTGCTCAGCGCGGCCGATCCCGTGCGCGTTTTTCAGCAGTTCGCGACGCTCGATTTGCTTTCGAACGGACGCGCGGAGATCGTTGCAGGCCGCGGTTCGTTCGTCGAAGCTTTTCCGCTCTTTGGTTTACGGCTCGAAGATTACGATTCGCTCTTCGCCGAGAAACTCGGTTTGTTGCTCGATCTGCGCGAGCACGAACACGTGACGTGGACGGGTGCGCATCGGCCCGCGCTTTCGGGTCAAGGCGTCTACCCACGACCATTGCAAGCGCGGATGCCGATCTGGCTCGGCGTCGGCGGCACACCCGAATCGTTCGTGCGCGCCGGTATGCTCGGATTGCCGCTCATGATCGCGATCATCGGCGGCGAAACGCATCGGTTTCGGCCGCTCGTCGATCTCTATCGGGAAGCGGGCCGACGTGCCGGTCACGCGCCGGGCGTACTCTACGTCGGGGTGCACGCGCTCGGCTATGTGGCCGAGACGACGGATGCGGCGATTGCGGATTTCTATCCCGGCTATGCGGCAGCGTTTACGAAGATCGGCGAAGAACGCGGCTGGCCGCCCGTCACGCGGCGTCAGTTCGATGCGCTGCGTAGTGCGCGCGGCGCGTTGCTCGTCGGCAATCCGGAAGAAGTCGCCGCGAAGCTGCGCGCGCACAGCGAATCGCTCGGCGGAATCTCGCGCATCCAATTTCAGATGAGCGTCGCTTCGTTACCGCACGAGAAGCTGATGTCGGCGATCGACTTGCTCGGCACGCGCCTGGCACCGCTCGTCCGCGATGTCGAAGCGCGATAATCAGGCATCCGGTGCGTCGTATGGCCACGGCAGACCGATCGCCGCCGCAAGCTTCTTCTCCGCGCGCAGCATCTTCGCGCGTTCGGCGGGGACTTCGTGATCGTGGCCGAGCAGATGCGCCACGGCGTGCACGATGAGCCGGTCGATCTCGGCGTCGAGCCCGGCGTCGTACGCTTTGGCTTGGCGCACCGCCGTATCCACGGAGATCACGACGTCACCGACGAGTAGTTCCGGCTCGCCCGCCCGCGCGCGCTTCGGAACCGCGAACGGTTCGTAAAGTGGAAAGCTCAACACGTCCGTCGTGCGGTCTTTTCCGCGATGCTCGCGATTGATGCGCCGCATCGCCACGTCGCCGACGAACGTAAGCGAGAGGCCGGCATTTGGACGTCCGGTCGCCGCGAGCAGTGCGCGTGCGGTCGCCGTCACGCGGCGTTCGTCGATGCGGTGCGCGCGCGTCGTGTTGCGATAGTAGATCACGCGCCGGGGTTGAAGCGCGCGTACGCGCCGACGATCTTTCCAACGAGTGGATGACGCACGACGTCGACCTCGGTGAGGTTGACGATGCCGATGTCTTCGATGCCGGCGAAGAGCGTCGCGACGTCGTGCAACCCGGAGCGCACGCCACGCGGTAGATCGACTTGCGTCACGTCCCCGGTCACGAGCATGCGCGACCCCGCACCAATGCGGGTGAGGAACATCTTGAGTTGATCGCGCGTGGCGTTCTGCGCTTCATCCAAGATTATGAACGCGTCGGCGAGCGTTCGGCCGCGCATGTACGCGAGCGGTGCGACCTCGATCGTGCCGCGCTCGAGAAATTTCGCCGTCGTGCCGTCTTCGAGCAGCTCGCCCAGCGCATCGTACAGCGGTCGCAGATACGGATCGACCTTCTCTTTGAGGTCGCCGGGGAGAAAGCCGAGTTTCTCGCCGGCTTCGACCGCGGGTCGGCACAGCACGATGCGCGAGATCTCCCGCGCGCGCAGTGCTCGGACGGCCATCACGATCGCGAGGAACGTTTTGCCCGTGCCCGCCGGTCCGATGCCGAAGGTCAACGTGCAGCGTTCGATCGTTTCGACGAACGCACGTTGCCCGGCGGTCTTGGGTCGAATCTCTTTTCCGCGCGCCGTCGTGTAGAGCGTTTTGGGATGTGCGGCCGGTGCGAAGGGCGCGAGTGACTCGCGTGCGGCGAGCGCGACGTCGTCGGGCGTAAGGCTCGCGCCCCCGTTGACGGCGTCCCGCATGCGCCCGAGGATGTCGGTTGCCGAGACGACGGCGGTCGGCGGTCCCGTCAGGCGAAGACGATCGCCGTCGAGGCTCACGACGACCGGCACGAGCGCTTCGAGTGCGCTCAGATTGTTATCGAGGTGGCCGCAAAAGACGAGCGCGTCGCGCACGCCCGCAAGTTCGAAGGTGCCTTCCGTTCGCGTGTCAGCCAGCGCAATATCCCCGCATGACCGACACAACGCAATTCGAGGCCCAACGGTTGTGCCGGGTCGTCCGATCGGCGCGCTACCAGCGCGGCTCGCGAAGGCCGACCGGCGGCGCGAGGGCTTCTGCGAGCACGAAGGCGGCCACGAGCGGTTCGCCGCCGCCGAACGCGGCCAGCAGCCCGGAGCGATCTCGCCGCGTCGCGACGGGCACCGCCGCCGGAGCGAAGAGCGAATCGAGGGCGGCGCTGTCGGCAGCAGCTTGCCGCGCAAGGCTGCCCGCCGACTGCGCGTTCGAGGGAACCGCGGCGGTCAACGCCACGCGCTGCTGTACCTTGGCGACCGGCATGTTCGCTTCGCGCAGCTTCTTTGCGATCGCGTCCGCGATGAAGCCGAAAAGTTCGTCCACGCGCTATTGCCCCGGCGGCTTCGGCGCTTGGGGCAGGCCGGGACCCTGCGGATCGTTCGGTGCGACGCTCGTGCCGATCGAACCGCGCATCTCGGTATCGGCTTTGATGTTGTTGAGCTTGTAGTAATCCATCACGCCGAGGTTACCGGAACGAAACGCTTCGGCGATCGCCTGCGGGATCTGCGCTTCGGCTTCGACGACCTTGGCGCGCATCTGCTGCGTGAACGCCTTCTGCTCTTGTTCCGCCGCGAGCGCGCTGTACTGCCGTTCGGCCGCTTTCGCTTGCGCGATCCGGCGGTCGGCTTCGGCTTGCGACGTCTGCAGTTCGGCGCCGATGTTCTTGCCGACGTCGACGTCGGCGATATCGATCGATACGATCTCGAAGGCCGTGCCCGCATCGAGGCCCTTCGCGAGCACGGCGCGCGAGATGCGATCGGGATATTCCAACACTTCCTTATGATCTTGCGCCGCGCCGACGGCGCTGACGACGCCCTCGCCGACGCGCGCGACGATCGTCGGCTCGCCCGCGCCGCCGACGTAGCGGTCGAGGTTCGTGCGCACCGTGATACGCGCTTTGACGTTGAGCTGGATGCCGTTCTGCGCGACGCCTTGGAAGATCGGCGTTTCGATGACGCGCGGATTGACCGACTGCTGCAACGCCTCGAGCACGTTGCGTCCCGCGAGATCGATCGCGGCGGCACGCTGCCATTCGAGCGGAATCTCCGCGCGTTGCGCCGCGATCATCGCGAGCGTCACGTTCTCGACGTTGCCGCCGGCGAGGTAGTGCGACTGCATCTGATCGACCGTCAGCGGCAACCCCGCCTTCCGCGCGCGCACGAGATTGGTCACGATCACGCCCGGCTGGATGCCGATGAGCCGCATGCGAATCAGCGAGGTTATCGAGAGCGGCACGCCTGCGGCGATCGTCCGAATCCAGAGCCCGAGTGGAAAGTAATAGAAAAAGAGCAACAGTCCTAAAACGATCGCGAAGACCACGATCGCCGCGACGAAACTAGACACCGGTAGCCTCACTTTGGTCGGGGAGCGGAGCGACGAAGACGCGCGAACCTTGAACTCGACTCACGCGTACGCGCGCACCTGCCGGAAGGAAGTCGCCCTCCGTGAGGACGTCGATGCGTTCGCCGCCGAGATCGGCGACGCCGGCCGGGCGAAGATAGGACGTCGCAACGCCGACGTGCCCCACGAGCCCGCGCAGATCGCGGCTCGCGACGTATTCGGGGCCTTGCGTATTCGTGAACGTGATGCGCCGCATGAACGCACTCTCCGGAAACACGCGCGTCGAGAGCGCGAAGAAGATCGCCGAGAGGACGATCGCGATCGAGAGCGCCTGAATTGCGATGAAGAAAAACGCGACGCCGAACGCGAGCACGATCGCGGCGAGCAGCGCCAGCGCCCCGAGCACGCCCGCGACGCCGTGCCCCGGAACGACGTGCAACTCGAAGAGAATACCGAGCACGCCCGCGATCGCGAGCGCGACCACGATGCCGTCGGAGAACCCCGCATACACGTGCGTTCCGAAGAAGAGCGCGAGCGACGTAACGCCGAGAATTCCCGCGATACCGTGCAGCGTCTGCATTTCGATCAAGAGCCCGAGCACGCCGAGCGAGAGCAGGATGCCGCTCACCTCGGGTGAGGTCGCGAAACGCGCGAGCGACTCGCCCCACGTGTACGCAGCGACACTGCGTTCGCCGCGCACGTGCGCGAAGGCGAGGGCCCGATCGAGCGTCGGTTCGATGTCGTCGGCGACGTGCACGCGCCGAGCTTCGTCCGCGGTGAGCGATGCGATCGCGCCCGCGCGTTTGACGCCCGGCGCGTCGACCGATTTATCGACCATCGCCGCGGCGATCGTCACGTCGCGGTGATTGCGTGCCGCCGTCGACGCGAATTCCGCGCGCAGGGCGCTGACGTGTTTGGGATCGTTCGGAATGGGTTCCGCCGCGCCGATGCTCGAGCCCGGCGCCATGACGATCGTCTTTGCCGAGAGCGTGATGAGCGCGCCCGCGCTATATGCGCGCTGCGAGACGTACGCGATCGTCGGCACGTGCGCGCCGAGCATGGCATCGCGAATCTCGAACGCCGCCGAGACGAGACCGCCCGGCGTATTCACATCGAGCACCAGCGCAGAAGCGTGCGCGGCGTCGGCCTCACGCACGGCACGTTGCACGAGATGCGCCATCCCTTCGTCCACCGTGCCCTCGATCGGAACGACGAACACGGGTCGACCGTCGGGAGCCTGCGCGAACGCGAAGCCGACGACTCCGCACAGGGCCGCAATCGCGAAGAACGCGACGCGCAGCGAGCGTATCATGCGCGAACGTACCGCCATTCGCGTGCGAAGTTGCGGCTTAGGCGCCGAGCGTTTTGAGTTCGTCGGTCACGGCGAGCCGGATCGCATTGCCGTCGGCTTCGCCTTTGAGGCGCGGCATCACGACTTTCATCGCGGCGCCCTGCGTTCGCTCGGCGGGCGGCAGCGCTGCGACCAATTCGCGCACGATCGCACGGATCTCATCCGAAGATTTCTGCGCCGGTAGGAACGCCGCGAGAATCTCGCGCTCGACGCGCTCTTTCTCGGCGAGTTCCGCCCGCCCGGCCTTCTCGTATTCGGTAATGGAATCGGTGCGTTGTTTGACGAGCTTGCGGATCACGTCGAGCTGATCGCCATCTTCGAGTTCGCGGCCGGCTTCGATCTTCTTGTACGAAAAGGCGGAGATCGCCGAGCGCAACGTATCGAGCCGGACCTGATCCTTGGCTTTCATCGCTTCTTTGAGCTCGGTTGCGATGCGATCTTTGAGGCTCACGTGGTGCGAACGGCGCCCTTCGTGCGGGGTCGGAGGCTAGGCGCGCCGCTTGCGAGCGGCGGCCGACTTCTTCTTCCGGCGGACGCTCGGCTTCTCGTAATGCTCGTGCTTGCGAGCTTCGGCGAGAACGCCGGCTTTCTGGGTGGCCTTCTTGAAACGCCGCAGAGCACTCTCGATCGTTTCACCGGGTGCGATGCGTACTTCCATGAACAACCCTCCCTTCAAAACCCGCGGAACGCGGTAAATCGACGCCCCGCAAACGTGCGAGAACGACTCACGGACGATATCACACTCGGGGGAACTGCGTCAATTATCGGGTACGCCGCGCCGATGCAGCTGGTATGGATCGCAAACACCATCGATCGCGAGCGATCGGCGCCGTCGTCGCGCTCGGCCTGGTGCTCGGGCACGCGAAGACCGCCGGCGCATCGGACTTGCCCGATATCCCTGTCGTTTCCTCTCCCCTGCGGAAGCCGCTCGCGTGACCGGCGCACCGCTCGTTACGTCGCAGCGTACGGCGGATAGCGATAACGCAATGTGCCTTTTCTCGCAGGCGAAAGGCGGGCCTCCGCTTCCGCTCGTCACGATCAACGTCGGTCGACTGAGCGCGACCGGCCCTGCATCGTTCCGCGCGATCATCGGACTATTCGAGAACATGACCCACACGAAGGCACGGGCGATCGACGTCCCCGGTTCCGTCGCCGTCGAGCACGACAACACGGTCTTTATCGATCGCGGCGCGTTCTTCGTGAAATTCAACTACACGGGCGTCGGCACGCTCGCGCAGCAACGGGCGATGAGCGCGGCGCTCGCGCGCGCCGCGCGTTTCTCGTGAGCAATTAACCAGGCGGCCATTCCATGAAGCGCCCACCGAGCACGTGCAAATGAACGTGGTGCACCGTCTGACCGCCGTCGGCGCCCTCATTGGTCACGACGCGGTATCCAGCGTTCGCCTCGGCCCGGCCGCATTCGCTCGCGACGCGCAACAGGTCGGCGACCTCATCCGCCGGCGCCTCGGCAACGAAGTCCCCGAGATTTGCGGCGTGGCGTTTTGGAATCGCGAGCAGATGCGTCGGCGCCTGCGGGTTGGTATCGCGAAAGACGAGCACGTTCTCCGTGCGCCGCACTTCCTGCGCGGAGATCTCACCGCGGAAGATGCGGCAGAAGACACAGGTATCGCTCACGGGCCCGCCTTCGGTTTCATCGTGACGAAGTTGAACGACGTGTCGGGGCTTGCGGTCACGCCCGCGACCGACGATTTTGCCGCGAACGAGACGACGGAATGCACGAGCGGCACCGCGGGTGCGCGATCGTGGATCATGGCGTTGGCGTCACGGTAGATCTTCTCACGTTTGGCCGGATCGACGGTTTGCTGGCCCGCGAGCATCAATTTGTGGAAATCGGGATCGCGCCAAAACGAATAGTTCTGCGCTTGACCTTTCACGGCGCTGTCTTGATCGAGCAGCGCGTACATGAAGTTGTCGGGATCGCCGTTGTCGCCCGTCCAGCCGATCAGGCACATCGGATGTTCGCCGTTGCGCACCTTGGTCAGGAACACCGCGAACTCGTAGGGCTCGAGCGTCACGTCGACGCCGATCGCCTTGAGGTCGGCTTGGATCGCTTCCGCGATGCGCTGCGGTTCGGGCATGTACGGCCGCGGCGACGTCGGATAGTACAGTTGCGTTGCGAAATGCGTCATGCCCGCCTTCGCGAGTAAGGCTTTCGCCTTGGCGACGTCGAGCGGATAGGCTTTCGTCGCGTGGTTTTCTCCGAGCATCCCCACGGGCGTCCAATTGTCGGCGACGCTCGCGCCCTCGCTGTAGAAGCTTTTCGCGAGCGCCGCCTTGTCGATCGCGTACGCGATCGCCTGACGGACGGCCGCGTTGTCGAACGGCTTCTTCTCGACGTTCATCGCGAGATACGACACGTTGTTCGACGGCGGATGGTAGAGCGCGATGCCAGCCGTCGTGCCGAGATCTTTCGCGTCGTCGGGGCGCGGATCGATCAGCATGTCGATGTCGCCCTTCTTCATGGAGAGCACGCTCGTCGATTGGTCGGGAATATCGCGGACGACGACCGTTCCGTACGCGGGCTTGGTGCCGGCGAAGGACGGATTCGCGGTCAGCGTGATGTGATCGTCGTGCGCCCATTCTGCGACGACGTAGGGGCCGCTACCGACGGGAAGTTGGTTGAACGCCTCGGCACCCTTGGCGATCGCGGTAGGCGAGCCGATCGCGAACGACGGCATTGCGAGATCGTGCAGCAGCGGCGCGGAGGGCGCCTTGAGCCGAATCATCACGGTCGTCGGATTCGGCGCGTCGACGCCCGCGATCGCGCTCTTGCCGTCGAAACCGCCGAACATGCTCGCGTAATAGCCGAAGGGAAAATTACCGCGATACGCGTTTTTCGACTGCTGCCAGCGGTCGAAGTTGAACTTTACCGCCTTCGCATCCAGCGGCGTCCCGTCGGAAAATTTGAGTCGCGGCGCGAGGACGAACGTCCACGTCTTGCCGTCGGGCGACGTCTTCCACGAGGTCGCGGCATCGGGCCGGATATCGAAGCCGCCGGGTTTGAAGCGCACGAGATTCTGCATGACCTCTTGCGCGATCGTGAGCGAGAGCCCGTCGGTTTGCGTTGCGGGGTCGAGGCCGACCGCATCTTTCACGCGCGCGACGACGAGTTGCGCCGGAGCACCCCCGGAGGAAGCGCCGCTCGTCGTCGTCGTGGTCGACGACGAACCGCCGCCGCACGCGGAGAGGACCAGCGTTCCGAGCAGCGCCGCTGCTAGCGATGACTTCAACCGACTACCTCGCAATGGTGAACGTCCACGTTTTCGTGGCCGCGTTGCCCGCGGCGTCCGCGACGCGCACGATCACGACGATCGGGCCCGTCGGCAGATCGACGCCGGGACTATAGGTGATGAAGCCCGGCGTCCGGGTCGCCGACGACGTGACGTCGTGACCGTTCACCTCGAGCGTGACGCTCGAAGCGTTGATCGCTATTTCGGTCGGTGCCGAAAAGGTAGCGAAGACGCTGGGGCGATGGTTGTTGACCGTCTGTCCGGGCGGCGGCGCGACTTCGCCCACGACCGGCGGCGTCGAAGTCGCCGAGAGCGTCTGTGTCGCTTGCGTGCGCGGCGCGTCGTTACCGGCGACGCTCAACCGACCGTAGACCGGAACCTGCGTGACGTTGAAATGCTCGGGAACCGTGAACCGCCCGACGTAGGCGCCGGGTTGCGTTTCGCGCATCGGTAAGCTCGTTAACAAATCGCCGATATCGAAGCTCGCGCGGCCGCCCGGCGTCCCCTTGAGCACGACGTCGAAGCTCTCGCCGACGCGGATCGGATGCACGACCGAGAGCGCGACGCTCGCAATCTCGGTGGGGCTCGGCGTGCCGGGCTTCGGCGTCGCGGTGAGGGCCGCCGCCGCGGCCGTTCGGGAAACGACGATGGCGCGCAGTTCGCCGCTTTCGGGATTGCTACGCACGGTGACGTAATCGCCGACCTTCACCTCGTCGAGATGGGCCGCGACGCTATTGATCGTGATGTCGGTGACCTTGGTCGGCGTGATGACGCGCCCGCTCTGCAACACGATGGCCGACGACGTCGCCGCCGCCACCGTGCCGCTAGTCGACTTATAAAAATCGAAGATCGAAACGACGCGACCGTCTTTCGCCAGAATCGCGTGCACGGCATCGCCGACGTGGATGTCGGCGAGCGATCCACGAACCTGCGAGTGGATCGTCACGTCTTCGGTCCAAATCTTGGCATCCGAAGTCACCGAGATCGTGCGCGACGTACCGCCGCGCACGACGGTCAGCGACGGCAATTGGCTATTGGCGTCGATCGCGGAGACGACGCCCTGCACGTCGCTACCGCCGCCCGAACGCTGCTGTTCCGCCGCGACGTTGCGACCCACGAGCGACGACACGATCTCGACTTTGGCACCGCGCTGATCGTAATTCGCCTGCGCGCCGAACGCCGCGACCAGCAGCCGCAGCGGCGCGTACGTGGTCCCGTCGATGTCGGCGACCGCGGCATCGAGCGTGACCGTCTTTCCGTTGACTTGGACGTTCGCGGATCCGACGTGTATCGTCACGCTGCCCGTCGGCAACCGTGCCGTGATCGCGTCGCCGTTGCGCGCGATCGCGATGCCGAGCGCGCCGAAAACGTCACGTAGCGGCACGAGGAGCCGCCCGCCGACGGTGATGGGCGAGGCGTCGGTCGGGATCGCTTCGCCGTTGATGGCGATCGCGACGGGGCGAGCCGGTTTTTCGACGTCGCGCGCGAGCACACGATCGGGCACGGCCGAGAACGTGCAGAGCACTACCGCCACTAACGCTAACGATCTCATCGAACGGGCCTGTCCTCCAAGACACGTCGATACACCTCGGCCGTGCGCGCCGCGCATCGGTCCCAGGTCAATTCTCGTGCCGCCGCGCGCGCCGCCTCGCGCGAGCGCGGCGCGGCGATTTCGGCGATGATCGCCGCGCGCACGCTCGCCACGTCCCGCGGGGCAAACGCCGTTACGTGCGCGCGTAACACGCCGGGGATCGCATCCGTGCAGGCGATCACGGGCGTGCCGACCGCCGCGGCCTCGAGCAGCGGCAACCCGAAGCCCTCGCAAAGGGCCGGATGGACGAGCGCCACGGCCCCATCGTACAGTCGCGCGAGCGTGTCGGCATCGACGTCGCCCACGAAGTCGACGACGCCGTTCGCGCGCGCCCGGGGCCGCAACGGCGGTTCGAGATCGTCGACACCGGTCAGACGCACGTCGAGCGCGAGCCCGTCGGGCAACGACGCCCACGCGGCAAAGAGCGTCGGCAGATCTTTGTGTTCGCGGTGATTGCCCACGTAGAGCACGTACGGCCGCACGTCGTTCGCAGGGGGCGCGCCGCCGCGTTGGCGTTCGCGTTCGCTCGCGACGCGGCCGGCGTCGAGGAACGCGTCGTCGACGCCGAGCGGCACGACGTCCACTTTCCGCGGCGGGACGCCGAGAAAGCGCTCCAGATCGGCGATCGTGCGTTCGTCGTCCGTAATCACGCGCGCGGCACGCGCGCAGACGGCACGCACGACGGTCGCATAGTACGGGCCGACGCGGCTTTTGAAGAGCGCGGGAAATCGAAGGTGGATGAGATCGTGGATGGTGACGATCGACGGCGCCGGCCCGAATATCGGTGCATAGACGGCGAGATGGTGCACGAGTCGCGGCCGCGTCGCGCGCAAGCGCCGCGGCACGCCGACCTGTTCGTCGAAATCCAGGACGCTCGTGCGTGGGACCGTCGCGAACGAGAGATCGGGGGCGACGCGCGGCAAACGCACCGCGAGCTCTTCTGCGTACGCGCGCATGCCGACCGACATGAACCGCATGCGCGGCAAATCGAGCGCGACGTCCACCCCCGGGCGCTCGCTCACGCGCGCAATGCCTTCCACGCGACGACGACGGGATACGCAGCCGATGCGAACGACACGAACGCACCGCGCCACCCGTCGCGCCACCCACCACGCGCGACGAGATACCACGGCAAGCGTAACGTGGCGGTGGCGGCCGCGCGCACGAGCGTGGTGACGCTCGGCGCGACGCCACGTGCTTCGAGGGCGGTGTACCGTTCGAATTTGACGCGGTACGCGCCGACCGATGGATACGAATCGTGGAGCAACGAGCCGCCGATGGTTCCCACGTCGCCCGGGACGAGCCAACGCTCGTGCAGTTCGGCGTCGCCCCCGGCGGCGGGTTCGGCGACGAGCGTCGCGCGCGATGTCCGAAAGAGCCGTACTGGGGCGTCGCCGCCCCACGCGCCGTGATGCATCGGGCGACCGCAGAACGAGGTGCACCGCGCGATGCGGTATGCGTCGGTGCCCGCGGGCGGCGCGACGTCGCGCAGCGCCGTCGCGAGCGCGGCGTCGAGCGATTCGTCGGCGTCGAGCATGAACGTCCATGGCGTGCGAACGCGTTGCAACGCGAACGCGCGCGTCGAGACGAAGCCCGCCCACGGCCGCACGACGACGTCCGCACCGAGACCGCGCGCGATCGCGACGGTGCCGTCGTCGGAGTCGCTATCGATCACGAGCACGAGCGCGCCAAGCGGCACGCTCGCGAGCGCGCGCGTGACGTTGCGCGCCTCATTTTTCGTCAGAACGACGAAGGTGACGTCGGCCGGGTTCAGGAGGGCGCGGCGATGGACGTCGCGCCGTCGCGTGCCCGGCCGTGCGCGGCGTTCGCGAGCGAGGCGGTGACGAAGTCGCGATAGAGCGGCGATGGTCGTGTCGGGCGCGATTTGAACTCGGGGTGAGCCTGCGTGCCGACGAACCACGGGTGCAGCGACGGGCCGAGCTCGACGCACTCGACGAGCGTCGTGCGATTGACCACGTGATGGCCCGCGAAGATCATCCCGTGCTCTTCGAAGAGCGCTTTGTAGCGATTGTTGAACTCGTATCGATGACGGTGCCGCTCGGTGATCTCGAGCTCGCCGTACGCGCGAGCCGCGAGCGAATTCGGCTCGAGCGTGCACGCGTACGAACCGAGTCGCATCGTCCCGCCGAGCGTTTCGATGTTGCGCTGATCGGCCATGAAATCGATGACGGGATCGAGCGTTTCGGAATCGACTTCCGACGTCATCGCCTCCGGCAGACCGCACACGTTTCGTGCGAATTCCACACATGCGAGTTGCATGCCGAAGCAAATGCCCAGGAACGGGATTCGATGTTCGCGTGCGTAGCGGATGGCGCGTAACTTGCCCTTGACGCCGCGCGAGCCGAAGCCCGGCGCGACGAGGATGCCGTCGACGCCTTCGAGGACGCCCGTGCCGGAATCTTCGACCGTGACGCTATCGATGCGCTTGATCTCGACGTGTGCGTCGCTCGCGATCCCGGCGTGATAGAGCGCTTCGACGATCGAGATGTACGCGTCTTTGAGTTCGACGTATTTGCCGACGAGCGCGATCTTCACGTGTCGGCGCGGGCTCGTGATGCGCTCGACGATCGCTTCCCATTCCTCGAGATCGAGCGGCTGCACGTCGAGCTTCAACCGCGCGATCACGGCTAGCGCGAGGCCTTCTTTTTCGAGGTTGATCGGCACTTTGTAGATGGTCGGCGCGTCGCCGTTCTGCACGACGTTGCGCGGAGAAACGTCGCAGAAGAGCCCGATCTTCTCTTTGAGCTCGATCGGGATCGCGACTTCGGAATTCGTGCGCACCACGATCGCATCGGGCGAGATGCCGATCGCGCGGAGCTCGCGCACCGAATGCTGCGTGGGCTTGGTTTTCAGTTCGCCCGCGGCGCCCAGATGCGGCATGAGCGTGAGGTGCACGAACATCACGTTCTCTTCGCCGACGTCGTAGCGCACCTGACGAATCGCTTCCAGAAAAGGCAGCGACTCGATGTCGCCGACCGTACCGCCGACCTCGACGATGCACACGTCCGCGCCGCTCTTATCGGCGACGCGCGTGATCTGCGCTTTGATCTCGTTCGTGATGTGCGGAATCACTTGCACCGTCGCACCGAGATAGTCGCCGCGACGCTCTTTTTCGATCACCGATTGGTAGATCTGGCCCGTCGTCACGTTGTTCATCTTCGCGAGCGGCTCGTCGATGAAGCGCTCGTAATGCCCGAGATCGAGATCGGTTTCCGCACCGTCCTCGGTCACGAAAACCTCGCCGTGCTGGTACGGATTCATCGTGCCGGCATCGACGTTGATGTAGGGGTCGAGCTTTTGGATCGAGACGGAAACGCCTCGGCTCTTCAGCAGTCGACCCAGCGACGCGGCCGTGATGCCCTTGCCGAGCGAACTCACGACGCCACCGGTGAAGAAGATAAACTTCGCCACGATGAGAGCCTCGTTTTCGTCCCCGGCCAAGCCTTACCCCTGCCGACGGTCGGCCGCTCCTAGCCGTGAACGACGACGATCCGTTCGTGCAGCGCGAGGTCGCGATGGATCTCGATCGTCGCCGGTTCGGCGAACGCGGCTTCCGCAAGCGTCGCGAGCTTGGGCACGGTGTCGGGCCCCGCTTCCATCACGAGTGTGCCGCCCGCTCGCAACCGCGCTGGCGCTTGCGTTAAGAGTGCCCGATACGCGTCGAGCCCGTCGTCGCCGCCGTCGAGTGCGAGCGCTGGCTCGAACGCGGTCGCATCGGGCGCCGCCTTGAGATCGGCACGGCGAACGTAGGGTAGATTCGCGACGATACAATCGTACGTCGCGCCGGCGTCGAGCGCGGTCCACATGTCGCTCTGCAAGAAACGCACCCGCGCATCGATGTCGTGAGCGCGCGCGTTCGCGCGCGCGACCGCGAGAGCTGCAGGCGAGATATCGAGCGCCGTAACGCGCGCGAGCGGAAGTTCGCATGCGAGCGTGATTGCGAGAATGCCGCTCCCCGTTCCGAGATCGCAGATTTCGGGCGGCCGATCGCCGTTGTCCGCAAGTGCCGCGCGTGCAATTTCGACGACGCCTTCCGTCTCCGGCCGCGGCACGAGCACATCGCGCGTCACCGCAAACGTGCGCCCGAAAAATCCGGCCGATCCGACGATGTATGCAACGGGAACGCCCGTCGCGCGCATCGCGAGCGCACGCGTATAACGTCCGACGTTTTCGTCTCCGAGCCGATCGTCGCCGTGCGCCAAAATCCACGCAGCATTACGATCGAGTGTCTCCTCGAGCAGTCGCAGAGCATCAAAGCGCCCCTCATCGCCCATCCGGACGAGCACGGCAAGCCCGTGCCGCAATGCGTCACCGACGGTGCCAGAACGCAAACTCACGACCGCGCCATTCGCGCGATCGCTCCCGTCGACCCGGAGCCCATCCCGGGCGGGCCGGTCAGCCGTCGTCTTCCTACCGTGCCGCAAACGCCAACTGGTAGTGCCCGAGCGCGACGGCATGAGCGATGCGTTCAGCCTGCAACCGTAACGTTCTCGCGATCGTCCACGACCCTACTCGTCGTCCGCCAGCGACGCGACGACGGCGGCATGTTCTTCAAACGCCACGCCCTCGAACGAAAACCGCATCGACCACCCCACGCGGCCGCTGACCGCAACCGTTCCTTCTTCGTCATCCTCCGCGTATGCGATCGCGATCGCGACGATGCGTGCGCTCTGCGGAAACGACGGTGCAGCCCCGTCGATCGCGAGGGCGCTCGTGCCGAAAAAGGTCATCGTCGCAAGAAACGACCCGGAATCGTCCGCGCGGATCGCTCCGTACACGCGCAACGTGAGCCGCCGCGTCTGCATGTCGAGATCGAGCGCGGCGAGCGCGCAGTCGGTGAACGTGCGCGACGCAAGGAGATCGAGCGCATCGCGGTCCCGCGCGTCGGCAGCCACGCGCCTTACGCCGCCGTTGTCTCGCCCGCGAGCAAACGCGACTTCTCGTCCTGCTGCAATCGCGCCACGAGCCGCCCGAGATCGCCGTTCATGATCCCGGGAATGTTGCCGAAATTCTCGTTGATCCGGTGATCGGTGATGCGATCTTGCGGAAAATTGTACGTGCGAATCTTCTCGCTTCGATCGCCCGTGCCGACTTGACTACGCCGTAAACTTCCGACGGCTTCTTCGGCTTCGCGCCGCTTGCGATCGGCGAGCACGCTGCGCAGCATCGTCATCGCGCGCTCGCGATTCTGCAACTGCGAACGTTCCTCGCTGCACGAAACGATCACGCCACTGGGCACGTGGGTGATGCGAATCGCAGATTCGGTCTTGTTGACGTGCTGGCCGCCCGCGCCGGAAGCTTTGAACGTATCGACTTGGAGATCCGTCGACTTGATCTCGACGTCTTCGGTCTCTTCGACTTCGGGTAATACGGCGACGGTCGCGGTCGACGTGTGCACGCGCCCTTGCGATTCGGTCGCGGGCACGCGCTGCACGCGGTGCACCCCGCTCTCGTATTTGAAATGCCGGTACGGTTCGTTCGATCGGATGCCGAGCGTCAGCTCCTTGACGCCGCCCGCGTCGTTCTCGGTCTGCGAGAGGATATCGGTCTTCATCTTGATCGACTCGGCGTAGCGGACGTAAAGACGCGCGAGTTCGGCTGCGAAGAGCCCCGCTTCATCCCCACCGGCGCCCGCGCGAATCTCGATGAAGATATCTTTGCCGTCGTTGGGATCGCGCGGCAGCATGAGCTCGGTCAACTCCGCTTCCAGCGTCTTGCGCCGGTCGCGCAAGGCCTTGGCCTCGTCTTCGGCCATCTCGTGCAACTCGGCATCGCTCTTGTCGGCGAGCAGCTCGTCGTTGGCAACCAGATCACCGAGCAACTTGCGATATGCGCGATACGCAGCGACGGTCGCCTCGTTCGCCGCACGCTCTTTGACGAGCAGCGTGAAGCGTGCTTGATCGAAGGCGCCGCCGGAATTGGCCAGCTCCATTTCGATTTCGTCGTAGCGTTTCGAGAGCGTCTCGAGGCGGTCGAGGTTGAACACGGTTGGGATCCTCGGGATCGTCGGTGCGTGCGGCGGGAATGAAAAGAGCGAGCCGCATCGCTGCGTCTCGCCCCCGAAATCGGTCGGCCTCGCTATGCTTGCGCGGCGGCGGCTTCCTGTTCGGCCTTCTTGCGCTTACGATCGTCGGCTTCGGTCTTCTTCTTTTCCGCGGCCGCCATACGCTGATTGAACTTGTCGACGCGTCCGGCGGTATCGAGGAATTTCTGTTGGCCGGTGAACAGCGGATGACAGGCGGAACAAACTTCGACACTGATCGACTTCGCGGTCGAGCCGGTCGTAAACGTGTTCCCGCAGGCGCAATGGACCGCGGCTTCGTTAAACCAGGTGGGGTGGATTTTCTCTTTCACAGCCCAGCGAGTTTACCACACCCCGCCTCTGCTGTCGATGCTACTGTAAGAGCAAAGTAGAGATGTCCGGACCTTAGCAAAGTAGAGATGTCCGGAGCAGCCAAGCGGGTCCTTAATGGAGCTGCTGACGATGACCCTCTCCGAATTCAACCGGCTTGCGATCCTGGCAAAGGTTGTTGCAGGCGCCCTGAGCCAGGTTGACGCGGCCAACGCTTTGGGCCGCTCCCAACGCCAAGTCCGCCGCCTCGTCGCGGCGCTGGAACGAGATGGCGCCAAGAGCGTGGTTTCTAAGCGCCGCGGCCATGCGTCCAACCGTCGACTCCCCGACTCGGTTCGTACGACGATCCTGCAACGAGCGCGAAGCGATTATCTCGGTTTCGGCCCGACCTTTTTGGCGCAGACGCTCGCTGAACGCGACCGCATCGTCGTAAGCCGCGAGTCCCTTCGCGCGCTGCTGATCGAGCATGATCTGTGGAAGGCAAAGCGGCGACGACGCAACGTTCATCCTCTTCGGGAACGACGGCCGCGCTTTGGAGAACTCGTCCAAATGGACGGCTCGCCCCACGACTGGTTCGAGGAACGCGGTCCACGCTGTACGTTGCTGCTCGCCATCGACGATGCTACCAGTCGTGTCACCGGTGGCCGTTTCGAGAACGCCGAAACCACCGATGGGTACTTTCGCCTGCTCGAAATCCATCTCGAGAAATTCGGTCGTTTCTGCGCCGCATATACTGATAAACACAGCATTTTTCGATACTCGGGCTCCAGTACCGATGAAGCAATCGTCACACAAATGCAACGCTCGCTCGACGAACTCGATATCGAACTCATCTGTGCAAACTCACCGCAAGCTAAAGGCCGTGTCGAACGCGCAAACCGAACATTTCAAGATCGACTCATCAAAGCGATGCGGCTCGCCGCAATCGCAACCCTCGACGACGCCAACGCCTTTCTCCCGGACTTCATCAACGACCACAATCGCCGCTTCGCCGTTGACGCCGCTGTCGACCAAGACGCTCATCGCTCAATCGAGGGATTCCAACTCGACGACATCTTATGCCGTAAAGACGAACGCCTCGTCACCAAAAACCTGATGTTCCAACTCGAAAACCGCACCTTCAAACTCGTTGATCCCTACAGCCGAAGACAACTTACAACCGGTTCCCGCTTGACTATTCTGCAACACCACGACGGGCAAATGACGGTCCGACACGCCGGCCAAATTCTCGTCGCCGAATGCGTCGGAAAGCTCATGCGCAACGCGCCAATCGTCGGCGCCAAGAACCTCAACGAGCATGTCAACCGACGCATCCCCGATCCACGAAAGGTCCGCAAGCCGGCCGCAAACCACCCGTGGAAAACCTACCGACCCCCCGCTCCGGCGGCGTGACCGGACATTTCTACTTTGCAGAAACCGGACAGTATCGCTTTGCGCTTACACGGCGCACCTCGCACCACGCCGCTCGGCCCTGCGAATGGTCCCAGGAAGACCGTGCCCGGGGGAAATCGGCCTCGTCCTAGGCAACCTCGAAGCGTTCGGTCTCCACCCATCTGCGTTTCGCTTTGAGATTGTGAGTTAGCACGTGATCGGTTCGAAGCCCCGCATCGCCATCGATGCGATGGGCGGCGACCACGCTCCCGACGAGATCGTCGCGGGCGCTGTCCTCGCAGCCCGCGAGGGCCTCGGGCACATGATCTTGGTTGGCGACGAAGCTCGCATCCGGCCGCTTTTGGCCGGGCACGAGCGCGACGATCTCGAGGTCCTGCACGCCCCGGGTGCAATCGCCATGGACGCCAAACCCAACGTCGCGCTACGTGGCTCGGGGGAGACGTCCCTCGGCATGGCCGTCGACCTCGTGCGCGACGGCAGGGCCGACGCAGTCGTCTCCGCCGGCAATAGCGGCGCGTTCCTCGCCATCGCGCTCGTTCGTTTGCGCACGATCGCGGGCGTCGCGCGGCCGGCGATCGCCGTCGTCTACCCGGCTCGCAAGGGCAATGTCGTCGTGCTCGACAGCGGCGCGAACGTCGATTGCCGTCCCGAATGGCTCGTGCAGTTCGGCGTGATGGGCAGCGCCTACGCGCGCGCCGTGCTCGGCGTCGATAGGCCCAAAGTCGGCATCATTTCCAACGGCGAGGAAGAGGCCAAGGGCAACGAGCTCACGATCGCGGCCGCCGCACTCTTGCGCCGTGCACCGATCGATTTCGTCGGCAACGTCGAACCGAAAGATCTCTTCTCGAACGTCGCCGACGTGCTCGTGACCGACGGCTTCGTGGGCAACGTCATGCTCAAGCTTTCCGAGGGCGCCTCCGCGCTGATCGGCGATATCGTGCTCGACGCGATCAAATCCGGCAGCGTCATGGCCAAAGTCGGCGCGCTGCTCGTGAAGCCGACGCTCATGCGCGTGCGCGATCGCCTCAGCTACGATAACGTGGGTGGTGCGCCGCTTTTGGGCTTGCGCGGCAACTGCATCGTCGCGCACGGCCGCGCGAATCGGCAGGCGATGCACAGCGCGATTCGCGCCGCGGTCGCGGAAGTGAACGAAGACGTCGTGGGACGTATCGGCGAACTCGTCATGCCGGTCGATCTGCGCGAATCGGCCCGGGAAGCATAGCGCGCATCGTGTCTCGCGGCGGACTCTACGTCCATCTGCCGTTCTGCCCGTACGTTTGCCCCTATTGCGATTTCGCGAAGTGGCCGCTGCGGCATTCGCAGGCGAAACGCTATCTCGACGCGCTCGATGCGGAGATCGCGCATGCACCCGCGTTCGAGGCGGACACGCTGTTCTTCGGTGGCGGCACACCGAACACGTATGCTCCCGCTGATGTCGCTACGCTGGTCGAACGGCTACGCCATCGTTTCGCACCGGCCGGTTTTTTGGAAGCATCGATCGAGATGAATCCCGATCCGAACCTCTGCACCGAGACGGTCTTTGCCGCGTACCGCGACGCAGGCATCGACCGCGTCTCCTTCGGCGTGCAATCGTTCGTGCCGAGTGAACTCGCGACGCTCGGCCGTCGCCATTCGCCGGGCGACGTCGCAACGGCCGTCGCACGCGCGCGCGCGGCCGGAATCGCGAACGTCTCGCTCGATCTCATCTTCGGCACGCCGTTGCAAACGACGGCTTCGTGGCGCGCGTCGCTCGAAGCGGCGGTCGCGCTCGCACCCGATCATCTCTCGACCTATGGGCTTACGATCGAAGAGCATACGCCCTTCGCCGATTGGTACGCGCGCAGCCCCGAAGATTTCGCATCGAACGATCTCGAAGGCGATCTCTACGCGCTCGCCATCGAGACGCTCGTAGCGGCCGGCTTCGAACACTACGAGATCAGCAATTTCGCGCGCTCCGGCAAACGCTGCGCGCACAACGCCAATTACTGGGCGAACGGCGACTATCTCGGGCTCGGCGTCGGCGCGGCGTCCTATCGTGACGGCGTGCGCACCGTGCACACCAAAGACCTCGCCATGTATTGCGACGCCGCCCTCGCGGGCCACGTGATTCCCGGCGACGACGAACGGCTCGAAGGTGCCGAGCGTCTCGGCGAAGCGGTGATGCTCGCACTGCGCACGCTCGAGGGCGTCGACGTCGTCTCGTTCGCGCGGCGCTATCGCGTCGATTTCCATTCGTTCTACCGCCCGGTACTCGCTGATTTACACGCGAGCGGAACGCTCGAGATCACGCCCGAGCGCGTGCGCTTGACGCCGCGCGGCCGCTTCGTCGCAAACGACGTGTGCGGCGCGTTCGTGACGTACGCCGGATGACGATGCCCACTTCGATCCTGCGCGTGCTCTTCATGGTCGTCTTCGCGGTGACGGGCTTTCTACTCGGGCGCGAAGCCTACGTTCACCTCATCTCGATCCACGTCGCGAATCAAGCGTGGCTGATCGCGCTGACGCTCGTGGTCCCCGTGGTCGGCGCGGTCGCGGGGATCTTCGTTGCGCCCGTCGTGCAGTCGATCTTCGAAGTCGAATTGCGTTCCGTCGAGGCGACGATCGAACGTCTGCAGCCCGGTGAGACGCTCGGCGGCGCGATCGGGCTCATCGCCGGGCTCGTGGTCGCGTTTCTCATCAAGAGCGTGTTGCTCGATTCGGTCGCGACGGCAGGCCGTGCCGGCGGATACGTGGCCAACGTCGCCTATATCGTCCTCAGCGTCTTCGCCGCGTTCTTGGGCGCGCGCGTCGGCGCGAAGCAACGCCTGGGCGCGCAGCGCGGTGCCGCGTATATCGCTCGGCCCACCGCGCCGACGCCCCCGGCGAAGCTCATCGACACGTCGGTCATCGTCGACGGCCGCGTGCTCGACATCGTCGAGAGCGGTTTTCTCGAAGGCCCGCTCGTGTTACCACGCTTCGTGCTGCGCGAATTGCACCTGATCGCCGACTCCGTCGATTCGATGAAGCGTACGCGCGGCCGCCGCGGGCTCGAGGTGCTGACGAAGCTTCAGGAGTTAACCGCCCTCGAGATCGACGAATCGGATTATCCCGAGATCGCGGGCGTCGATGCGAAGCTCGTGCGCATGGCGCGCGATCGCGGCGCGAAGCTGGTCACGAACGACTACAACCTCAACCGCGTGGCGCACGTCGAAGGCGTCACCGTGCTCAACATCAACGAACTCGCGGGCGCGGTGAAACCCGCGGTGTTGCCGGGTGAGGAAATGCACGTCACGATCGTGCGCGACGGCAAAGAAGCGCACCAGGGCGTGGGGTATCTCGACGACGGTACGATGATCGTCGTGGAAAACGGACGTCGGCTGATGGGTGAAGAGACGGACGTCCAAGTCACGAGCGTCTTGCAGACCGTTGCGGGCCGCATGATCTTCGCGAAAATCAAAGCGAAGAGCGCGACCAACGCGTGAGATTCGCGGCGATCGTGGTCGCGGCGGGCCGTGGCGTGCGCTTCGGGCGCCAGAAACAACTCGTCGAGGTCGGCGGACGGCCGCTGGTCGCGTGGTCGATCGCGACCTTCGCGACAATACACGAACTCGTCGAACTCGTGATCGCGACCGAGGAAGATCATCTCGCGACGATGGCCGACCTCGCGACGCGCTTCGCACCGGCGCTGCGCACGACGGTCGTGCGTGGCGGGGCGACGCGGCAGGAGAGCGTGCGCCGCGCCCTCGCCGCCGTCTCAGCCGATGCCGACGCCGCCTTCGTGCACGACGGCGCCCGGCCGCTCGTGTGCGCGGACGACGTGCGCGCCGGTATGGCCGCGGTCGCGCCGGGTGTCGGCGCGCTGATCGCCGCGCCCGTCGTCGACACCATCAAGGTCGTCGCGCCGGGCGGACTCGTCGCGCGCACCCTCAATCGCGCGGAACTCTGGGCGGCACAGACGCCCCAATTCGGCACGCTCGCCGACCTGCGCGCAGCGCACGACGCGGCCGCGCGCGACGGCATCGTCGCGACCGACGACGCGATGTTGCTCGAACGTGCCGGTCACCGCGTCGCCGTGATTCCCGCGAGCGCCGAGAATTTCAAGGTGACGATGCCGGGCGATCGGGACCTCGCCGAAGCGATCCTGCGCGAACGCACCACCGAGGCCCGAGCGTGAAGCTGCGCGTCGGTCATGGGTTCGACGCGCACCGGCTCGCCGCGGGGCGCCCGTTTATCTTGGGCGGCGTGACGATCGCGCACCCGACCGGTCCCCTGGGCCATAGCGATGCCGACGTGCTCGCGCACGCGCTCTCCGATGCGATCTTGGGTGCGTGCGCGCTCGGCGACCTGGGCCAACATTTTCCCGACACGGCTCCGGAGTGGAAGGGCGCCGACTCCATGCGCCTGCTCGAAGCGTGCGTCGGGATGGCGCGCGAGTTCGGCTACGAGATCTCGAACGTCGACGTCACGGTGGTCGTGCAGGTGCCGAAGCTAGCCCCGCATCTGCCGGCGATCCGCAACCGCCTCGCGAGCGTCCTGCGCATCGATCTGGGCGACGTCAGTGTTAAAGCGAAAACGAGCGAAGGGATGGGTTACACGGGCGATGGAACCGGCATCGCCGCCTATGCCGTCGCCGCCCTCGTCCGGCCGTAAAGTAGAGTTATGCCCTTCGATTTCTCGGCGCCACCGTTCTCCACGTGCGTCTCGCCCGCCATGCCGCGCGCGGCGCTTGCGGATGCCGTCCGCGAAGCGATGCAGACGGTCGGCCTGCTCGAAACGCCGGCACCGCTCGCGGCGCTGCGTTGGATCGAGACCTTCGTCGAGGCGTACGGTACGCGGCTTGCGACCGTCGGCGAGGCGATGCCGCTCGTTGCGACGTTGCGCGACGAGGCCGTGATCGTGCCCGCACTGCTGCTCGAGAAACTGCGAAATCGTCAAGTGCTGTTCTTTCTCGATACGGTCAGCCAATACGTCGACGATCAAGCCGAGTTGCGCGGGCTGCCGGTCGAACGCGACATCCGTGAGATGGCGCGCGAATTCGGGATCGCGTTCGAAGACGCGCTGTGGGCCGTGCGCGTCGCGCTGACCGGCGAAACCGTCGGGCCGCCGCTCGACCTGCTCTTCCCGCTGCTCGGCCACGACCGCATCATGATGCGCGTCGGCGCACTCAACTCGCACGTGTTGCACGGCCGCGGGCTCGAGACGATCCCTTACGGCCCCGATGGAAAACCGTTCGCGACGATCGCGGGCCGGCGCCCGGATGGCGACCCAACATGAGCTTGATCGGCGACATCCTCTCCGACCTGCGCGTGCCGGTCGAGAAAGATCCGGCGGCGAGCGGGTATCTCGACGTCATCCTCTCGTATCCCGGTTTCCACGCCACGACCGCGCACCGCATCATTCACGAACTGAACAAACTCGGCATCCCGCTCTTGCCGCGATTGCTTTCGAACGTCGTGCGCTTCGCAACCGGTATCGAAATCCACCCCGCGGCGAAGATCGGCAAGCGCTTCTTCATCGACCACGGCATGGGCGTGCTCATCGGCGCGACGGCCGAGATCGGCGACGACGTCACGCTCTACAAGGGCGTGACGCTCGGCGGTACGAGCCTCGGGAAGGGCAAGCGCCATCCGACGATCGGTAACGACGTCGTGATCAGCACGAACGCAACGGTGCTCGGCGCGATCACGATCGGCGACGGTTCGCGCATTGGCGCGGGTTCGGTCGTCGTGCGCGACGTACCGCCGAAATCGACCGTGGTCGGCATCCCCGGGCGCGTCGTGGTCTTGGACGGCAAGCCCGTTTCGCAGGCACAATCGCAGACGCTCGTCGATATGCCGGACCCGCAGGCGCTCGTGATCCAGCAGCTCGCCGAGCGCATCACCGCGCTCGAAGCGAAGCTCGCCGAACTCGGCGCGCCGACGCAAGGCGTGCGACCCGCACAAATCAACTCAGCGATTTTCGACGATGCCTTCCCCGCGATCTAACGCGCTGCGTCTCTACAACACCCGCACGCGCGCGGTGGAGCATTTCGCTCCGCTGGAAGCCGGTCACGTGCGTATCTACGTGTGCGGCCTCACGCCGTCGGCGGAAGCGCACCTCGGACACGCACGCTCGTTCATGTTTTTCGACGTGCTGCGGCGCTATCTCGTCCATCTCGGCTACCGCGTCACCTACGTACGCAACGTGACCGATATTGACGATCGCAGCATCGCCGAAGCGCTCGCCACGGGCAAAGCGTGGCACGAGGTCGTCGCTGCGTACTTCGCGAGCTTCACGCGATCGATGGAACGGCTGCATCTCATCGCGCCCGATCACGAACCGCGCGCGACGCAGTACGTTCCGCAGATCAACGAGATGATCGCGCAACTCATCGACGCGGACAACGCCTACGTGGCGGCCGACGGGGTGTATTTTTCGGTTACATCGTTCCCGCGCTACGGCGCCCTCTCGGGCCGCAATACGGATGAGTTGCTCGTCGGCGCGCGCATCGCCGCAGATGAAGGCAAGCGCGATCCACTCGATTTCGCGCTCTGGAAATTCGCGAAGCCGGGCGAGCCATCGTGGGAATCGCCGTGGGGTGCGGGCCGACCGGGCTGGCACATCGAGTGCTCGGCGATGTCGCACGCGCTGCTCGGCGAGCCGTTCGATCTGCACGGCGGCGGTTACGATCTGATCTTCCCGCATCACGAGAATGAGGTCGCGCAAACCGAATCGCTCGTGCCGCCGCCGATGGCGAACGCCTGGGTGCACGGCGGGCTCTTGCAATTCGACGGGAAGAAGATGTCGAAATCACTCGGCAATTTCGAACCGCTGTACGCGCTCTTGGATCGTCACGATCCGCAGGCGATCCGGTTGTTATTTCTGCAATCGGGCTATCGTAAACCGATGAACTTTACCGAAGCCGCGATCGAAGGTGCGACGACGGGCTTGCGGCGTTTGCAGGCCGCCTACGATGCACTGCGCACGGCGCCCGTGCCAGCACTCGCGCACGCCGCCACGCGATCGACGGGATCGGAGACGATCGACGCCCACGACGCCCACGACGCGCGCGGATACGGTTCGCATGCTGCGCCGCACGCGCCCGAAGGTCTCGCGGTCGCGCAGGCCTATGCACGGCGGTTCGAAGCCGCACTCGACGACGACATGAACACCTCGGGCGCGCTGTCGGTGCTCTTCGATATCGCGAGCGCGACGCCGGAGCTCACCCGTCGCGGGCACGCGAGCGCGGTCGCGGCCTTCGTGCACGAGGCGATGACGATAGTCGGCATCTCGCCGAGCGAGCGCGTCAAGGCCGTGCCGGCGGCGAAGATCGTGGAACGTATGCTCACCAGCGCTTCGACGACGATGTCGCTCGACGCAACGGCTGCATCGTTCGAGCACGTCGTCGCGCGGGCCGACTCCGAGCATCCGACGTCTGCCGCGCTCGACGCGATTCGTGCGGCGATCCCGGACGGACCGTCGGTGAGCGCGATTTTCGCGCTCGAACATTCGATCGACATCGTCGACGGACTCGTTGTCGCACGGGCTGCGGCCAAGGCGAACAAAGATTTTGCAACCGCGGATGCGATCCGTAAAGCACTCGAAGCCGCCGGCATCTCGCTCGCGGACGCGAAAGGACGTACCACGTGGCGGACCGGCGCGTAGGCTCCAGTCGCCCGCCCAAGCGCAAGGACGCGATCGATCTCGACGACGTGATCTACGGCTTGCATGCGGTGGAAGAAGCGATCGTTGCGGGCGAGTCGTTACGGCGGCTCTATATCGGCGACGAACGAAAGCGCGATCCGGCACTACGGCGGCTGCTCGAACTCGCGACCGAAGCGCAAGTAAACGTGCGCTTCGAGAACCGGATGTTCTTCTCGCAATTTCCGTACCGTGCGCACCAGAGCGTCGTCGCGTTCGGTACGCCGTTCGAATACGTCACGCTCGAGGAGGCGATCGCGTCGCGCGTTGCGGAACAGGGACTGTTCGTGGTGCTCGACCACATCACCGATCCGCATAACGCGGGCGCGATCATTCGCAGTGCCGAGTGCGCGGGCGCGACGGCCGTCGTCATTCCCGAGCGGCGCGCGGCCGGCGTCAACGCGACGGTGCGCAAAGCCGCGGCCGGTGCGACGGCGCACCT
>JAABUX010002214.1_pt1 | contig 27884 bp, 24 predicted proteins | sample 5561851 | NCBI WGS metagenome assembly JAABUX01 (sample SAMN10711883, study PRJNA513361) | rock metagenome | isolation source: Antarctica rocks | place: Antarctica: Victoria Land, Richard Nunatak red sandstone | collected 2016-01-03 | reverse complement strand
AAAAGGGCGAAGTAGATGTCTTCGCGGGAGAAGCGCGAGTAGTAGAGAAAGGCGGGGGAGAAGGCCAGCATGGCCGAGAGCAAGAGGGCGGAGAGGCGGCCGAACTGCTTGCGCAGCAAGAAGGGCAGCACGACGAGGAGCGTGCCGCAGACAGCGGCGTTGAGGCGAGCGGACAGGACGGAGGGGCCGAAGAACAGGTACATCAGCGCGTTGCCGTGGAACTGATACGGCCCGTGCATCATAGGATCGTAGTGGTACTCGGGTGAGCCGCCCAGATTCGTCCCCGTGATCCTCTCCCAAAGATAGTACGAGTACGTCGTGTGCAGGCTCTCGTCGTGGTGCAGGGCGCGGTACCCCAGGTCCCAGAAGCGCATCACGGCGCCGACGACGAGAAGCGCGCTCCAGGCCGCCCACTCGAGCGGGGCGACGCGGGCGACCACGCGTTCGCCCGACAAAGACAGCGGCACGGAGGACGCCTGCTGTGCCTCCTGAGGCGCCACATCCTGACGCGCGGATGTCCCGGTCTGTCGGCGCGGGCGCACGGCTCCGCGCGGTTGTACGACGTTCTCCATACACCCTCCTCTCGTTTTGTCTCTTTATAGACTAGCGTCTCGCGCCTTACGACGCCATTACACAAAGGTTACAATGCGGGCCGGCCCGGAGGTTATCGTGGTGGAGAGCGGTACAATCAGTGTATGAAACCCTCTAAGACGGCCCGCGCCGAGGTGGTCGTCCTGCGGGCGACGAACTACGGCGAGCACGACAAAATACTGGTTTTGTACGCGCGCGACCTGGGCAAAGTGCATGCGATCGCCAAAGGCGTGCGCCGGACCACGAGCAAGATGGGCGGCCACCTCGACCTCTGCGCTCATGCCTCGGTTCTTCTCGTCCTCGGCCGGACGCTCGACCTCGTGACGCAGGGCAAGGCGCTGCATACCTTTTCCTATCTGCGCGACGATCTGGCCGCCTTCGCGCGCGCCTGCTACGTCGTCGAGTTGGTCGACCGTTTTACGGAAGACGCGGACCCCAACCCGGAGTTGTTCCGCCGGCTCGTGCGCGTGCTCGAACATATCAACGGCAGGGAGACTCCACGCCAGGCGCTGACCCTTTTTCTGCTCCAACTTCTCACGCTTTCCGGCTATCAGCCGCAGCTCCACCACTGCGTCTCCTGCCAAACCACGATCGCCCCTGGAGCCAATGCTTTCGACGCCGCGCTCGGAGGAGTGCTGTGTCCCCTCTGCGCTCAAGCGCAGCGCACGGCCCGCCCGATCGGCACGCCGGCCCTCAAGATCCTGCGCAACCTACAGCGCGGCGGCGAGGATATGCTGGCCATGCCCATGACGCCCGACGCGCTCGACGAAGCGGAGAACACGCTCGATCTCTATATTCAGCAGTTGTTGGAGCGCAGCCCGCGCTCGGCGGCTTTCCACGATATGGTGCGCCGGGATCAGGCCTCGTCGCCTGGAGGGAGGGCCTCGGCTTTTGCTGAGTGACGTGAAAGAAAGCGGAGGTTGTATGCTTCCTTCACACGGACCCGGCAAGCCCTTAATGTACCCAAGAGGCGCCTGTCATTCTATGAAGGCGCTTCCAGACGATGGGTCGCTCGTCGTACGTTCCTTGAACAGCGTCATGGTACAATAGCCCTTGTGCGTTATTTAGGACTTGACGTAGGCGACCGCTGGATCGGCTTGGCGACGGGCGATGCCGCTGGGCGTATCGCTACTCCCTTACGAACGATGCGGCGATCGACCCGCTCAACCACCGTCGATATTAACGAGATCGTGGCCTTCTGCGTCCGCGAGGCCATTAGCGACATCGTCTTGGGGCTGCCGCGCAATATGGACGGCACGCTCGGCGAACAAGCGCGTCGCACGTTGACCTTTGGCCAACGACTGCGCGAAGCCGGGCTGAACGTCCTTCTGCGCGACGAGCGTTTGTCTTCAGCAGCAGCGTTGGAGTATGTTTCAGCGGCGCGCGGACGGCCTCCACGGCGTGGTGAGCGCATCGATCATGTGGCCGCCGCCATCATTCTGCAAGATTACTTTGACGGCATTGGGCGCGAGGAATCGCTCGACGCGCTCGTCGCCGCTCTGGGAGGAGCATAGCCTCTATGCCGCGCGACCCACGTGTCGATAAATTGCGCCGTCTGCGCACCGAGCGCAACGCCCGCGGCTCGGCGGCCTACGCCAACACGCGCCTGACCGCCTACGGGACTGTGCAAGGGGGACCGCGCCGGCGCGACGCCGGGCGCAGCCTGCTCTCTCTTCTCGTGTTTCTCATTGTGATCGGGTCCGCCCTCTTCGTCGGCGGCCGCTTTCTCTTGTCGAGCTACCGGATCGGCGGTTCCCCCGGATCGTCTTCGGCGACCGTTCAGGTCAACGTACCCCTGGGTGAGAGTTCGACGGCGCTCGCCGATAAGCTTCAAGCCAAAGGGCTCGTCTGGAACTCGTTTTTCTTCTACGTGTACCTACGCTTCGGCGGCTACACGATCTACTCCGGCCCCCATGTGCTGCGTCAGGGTATGACCATGCAGGAAGTGGCCCAAAACATTTCCACGCCGCTGAAGGCCGTACCAGCGGTCGCCGTGCGCATTCAAGACGGCTGGCGCGCCGAGCAAGTCGCGGCGGCGCTGGCGGCGGCGCACGTCGCGAGCTACGCCGACGTGATGAAAGAGGTGCGACAGGGAGACTTCTCGTTCGACTTCCTACGGGATCGACCGCCGGGAGCTTCTCTCGAAGGCTATCTGTATCCCGATACCTATCAGTTCGTCGTCCACGGTGGTGCGCGGCGCGCTGTCGAGACGATATTGCGCAACTTCGACGCGAAAGTGCCGGCTCACCTCCGGACTGAGGGCAAGACGTTGTACGGCTCGTTCTACAAGGCGGTCACGATGGCCTCGATCATCCAGCGCGAGAGTGGGACGTCCGCGGACAGCGCCTTGATCGCTGGAGTCCTCGTGAACCGCCTTCAAAAGGTCAACCCACAGTACATTAGACTGCAGGTCGATGCGTCTATCCAGCATATCGTCGGGACGAAAGCCGACTGGTGGCCTCAGATCAGCCAAGCGGACATCGATAGCACGGCCACGAATCCTTACAACACGTATTATCACACGGGCCTGCCGCCCGCGCCGATCGCGGAGCCCAACGTTCTAGCCGTTACGGGTGCGGTCGAACCGGCGCATCGAGAGTACTTCTCGTACTATCATAAGAACGGCAGCCACGGGAAAAGCGTCTTCTGTACGGTGCAGGACGGATTACTCTGCACCAATCACGCGCCACAGTAACGTCTTACGAGTAGCAAAAGCTTCTGCAAGGATTGAACGTTTATGATTAGCACCGGCGAACTCAAGCGCGGCATTTCTATCGAACTGGACAACGTTCTCTGGACGATCCTGGAGTTCCAGCACATCAAGATCGGCCGCGGCAGCGCCCAGGTGCGTCTAAAGCTGCGCAATCTGCGCACGGGATCGACCGTGGAGAAGACGGTGCAGGCCGGCGAACGCTTCCAGCGCGCCATCCTCGATCACTCCACGGTGCAGTTCCTCTACGAGGACGAGGGACTCTACCACTTTATGAACACGGAAACCTACGATCAGGTCGCCCTGACGAAGGACCAACTCGGCAACGCCGTCAACTATCTGAAGGACGGCGTGACGACCGGGGAGATGCTTTCCTACAACGATTCGCCGCTCGGCATCGACCTGCCTCCCAACGTCGAGATGCGCATCACCTACGCTGAGCCGGGTTTCAAGGGCGACACGGCCACGGGCGGCACCAAGCCCGCCACGCTCGAGACCGGCCTGGTCGTCCAGGTGCCTTTGTTCGTCAAGACGGACGATGTGATCCGGGTGGACACGCGCACCGACACCTATATCGAGCGTGTCTAGTGACGTCCACCGATACCGCGGCATCTAACAACTCCCTGGAGCCGGGCTGGCGCACGCAGGTGCGCGCGCTCATCTCCCTCACGCGGAGCAGCGGCCTCACGGAGTTGCACGTCACCGACGGCGGTTTCGCGCTGCACCTCCGGCACGACCTCGATCTCGGCGTCGCGCGGATGGCGACGTTGACGCCCCTCGATGCGCCGCTCATGGTGACGACGGTCGAGGCGCTGGTGATTCGGGCACCGCAGGTCGGCACCGTCTATCTCTCGTCCGATCCCCAAGGTGAGCCGTTCGTGCGCGAGGGCAGTGTGGTCGAACCGGGTCAGGTCGTGGGCTTGATCGAGGCCATGAAGCTGGTGGGCGAGATCGAGTCCGACATCGGCGGGATCGTCGTGCGCGTGCTCGTGTCCGACGGGCAGGCCGTCGAGTACGGCCAACCGCTCTACGAACTAGCCTAGCGCCGCAATGGTCAAGAGCGAGCGCGAGGACGTCTATCGTCTGGCCACGTTGAGCGTCGGCGATGTCGTCGCGTATCTTAAAGGGCTGCTCGGCAGCGACGACCTGCTGGGCGACCTATGGGTGCGCGGCGAGGTCTCTAATGTCTCTCGTTCACCCGTGGGTCATACCTACTTCACGCTGAAAGACGGCGAAGGCCAGCTGCGCTGCGTCATCTTTCGCGGGCAGGGCGCCTACGGCGCGCGTGACCTCGTGAACGGCGTGAGCGCTCTAGTGCATGGCCGCGTCTCGCTCTACGAGGCCCAGGGCACGCTCCAATTCTACGGCGACGTCGTGCAGGTCGAGGGCGTTGGCTCGCTCTACGAGCAGTTCGAGCAGTTGAAGGCACGCTTGTCCGCCGAGGGGCTCTTCGACGACGAGCGTAAGAAGCCCTTGCCTCTCTATCCGCGCCGCATCGGCGTGGCGACCTCGGCCACGGCGGCGGCCTTTCAAGACGTTCAACGCGTTCTAGCCCAACGTTTCCCCTCCGCGGAGGTCGTGCTCTCGCCCACGCTCGTCCAGGGCGACGGAGCGCCCCCTCAAATCGCCGCCGCGCTGGCCCGCCTGGATGCCTTGGAGGGAGAGCATCGGGTCGACGTGGTGTTGGTCGTGCGCGGGGGAGGGTCGCTTGAAGAACTCTGGGCCTTCAACAGCGAGATCGTGGCGCGCGCCATGGCCGCGTGTACTCTCCCCATCATTACCGGCGTGGGCCACGAACCGGACGTCACCATCGCCGACTACGTGGCCGACCTGCGCATGCCGACGCCGTCGATGGCCGCGTCCGCCGCCGTTCCCGATGTCCGCGAGTGCCGCGACAGCGTCGCTGCCCGGCGTGCGGACCTCGAAGACGAGATGCGCGCGGCGCTGGCCAGCGCCCGCTTCGACCTTGGCGCGGCGACGCGCACGCTCTCGTTGCTGACGCCCGCGGCGACGATCCGCACCCAGCGCCGTCGGGTCGACGACCTCTCGACCGAACTCCAGAGAAGCGTCAGTCGCCGCCTGGTCCAACAAAGAGCGGCGCTCGACGGCGCCGCCGCCACGCTGTCGTTGCTCAACCCCCTCACGACTTTGCAACGTGGCTACGCCATCGTCACGAATCCGTGGGGCGAGGCTGTCTCCGACGCGGCGCACGTGACGCCGGGCGAGGTGCTGCGCGTGCGCGTGGCCACGGGCAACTTCACGGTAGCGGTGCTCGACGCCCCGGCGCCCCATACGCCTGACGGGCCGCCCTGAGCGAGAGAGGTCAAACGACGTGCGCAAGGACCGGACTCCCACCAAGAAAAATGAACGGCACTTACGGAGGGTGCGGTGATGACGATAGAGATACGGCTCGGCGTGGACGGCGACGAGCGCCCCCTGGAGGCGCTGCGCTACGAGGAAGCGTTCGCCTTGCTTGAAAAGACGCTCGACGAGATGAGGAGCGATAGGCTCGCCCTCGACCGCGCGCTCGTCCTCTACGAGCGGGGTACGGCGCTGGCCGCGCATTGCGACCGGTTGCTGGCCCAGGCCGACCTCCGCGTCAGCACGCTGACCACGTCGTCGTTCCAGCAAGCCGTCGCTCCTCCGCGTGAGCCCGACGCGGGCGACGATGATACGTGGTGATGGCCGCGGCCGCGCCTATTGCACGCGTATGACGGGGCGTCGTGCTTGGGTCGATGCAGCGCAGGCCGCGTCGCGGGCGGCGGGCGCGGGCGTCGACGCCGCCCAGGTGGTGTTGGCACGAGGCCCGACCGTCATCGTGAGAGTTGTCGACCCCGCGGCCGGTCGGATGAGCGCCCTATCGAGGGGCTTACCGTCGAGCAAGACGCTCTGTATGTACGGGGATTTTGAGGAAGCGTGTCGCACGTTCACGGCGATCGTCCCGGAGGGTCGGGCTAGGGTGCTGTGGGCGAACAGAGGCGAGGTCAGCGCGAAGCGCGCGTCGCCCGGCGTCAGCGGATAGTAGCCGAGGGCCGCGAAGATGTACCACGAGGAGAGCGACCCCAGATCGTCGTTGCCCGGTATGCCGTCCGGGACCGGCAGATACAACTCGCTCCGCGCGCGACGGATCGTCTGCTGCGTCCTCCAGGGCTGGCCAAGCACGTCGAACTCCCAGGGCATCACGCCCGAGGGTTCGTTGCCGAGATAAGCCCCCGCTCCGTTCGAGCCCGCGTTCAAGGTCGTTAGATCGGCCTCCAGGGCAGCGGCCGCACGCCGTTTACTACCAAAAAGAGTCGCCAGAGCGGCGAGGTCGTGTGGGGCCATCCACGTGTACTGCGTGCGGTTGCCCTCGACATAGCCGAGCGTGGAGCGGTCGGTCGTGGCCAGAAAAGCCCCACCGAGGCCGCGCGGCGCGACAGCGTCGACGGCGGGGTTGAACAAGACGCGCCAGGACGACGATCGCCGCGCCGCCGCTGCGGCGATGCGGCACGCGCCCTGGCGTTGGGCGAAGCGCGCGAGGGCGGCATCCGCGGTCGCGTACTCGAGCGTGGTCGAGGCCCCACCCCAGATGCCGCGCAGCCCTTCGGGCACGTAGCCCCGCGCCAAGTATGAGGTTAGACCAGGACGCTCGGGGCGAAGCCCACCGGCGTCGGACGCGCCATGCACCATCAGCGCCAGTGCGCTGGCGTGGTCGAAGTCATCGGCGCCGAGAGCGTCCGCATCGGCTAGAATGGCCACGGCTGGGTCGCCGACCATCGTGCGTGTGTCGCTCTGCCCCAACACCCAACGCGGCAGATGGCCGAGCACGCGTCCATCGTCGACGATCGATTGGGCGATGTCGGAGGCGACGACCGGCTGCACCAACGCCAGGAGTTGCATCTCACTGCGGTAGATGTCCCATTCCGAGAGCATCGTGTAAGTGTGCCGCCGTGTGCCGTCGCGTCTTTTCCCCGTGCGGCGCACCACGCCGTCGATGCCGCGATAGAAGCCGGACGCATCGTCGGCGGCCTGGGGAAACAAGAAGGCGTGGTAGAGCGCGGTGTAGAACGTCGTGATATCGTCGGGCGTCCCGTCCCATACCTCGATCGTGTTCAAGAGCGTGTTCCAGGCCGCGCGCACCTTCGCCACCGCCGCCACGACGCTGGATCCAAGGTTGTCCGCCGTGATATTGGAGCGGGCGCCCGCGATCGAGACGTACGAGACGCCGACCGCGATGGTGAGGCCAGCCCGCGCGGCGGCTGAGAACGAGAGGATGAGCCCACCCCGCGCGTCAGCCTGGACCGCTCCCAGTGTGATCGCGGTCCTTTCCCAGGACGAGCTAGCCGTGGGGACACGATCCAGCTTAAGTGCGATGTACAGACGGTTATGTGCATCACTATTGGAGCAGAAGCCTCTGTCTTGAATCCAGCCGGTCACCTCGCCCGTGCGCCCGTCGAGATGCAACGATGCCGCCGCCGCCGCGCGGCCGTCGCCCGCGGCGGCCAGCGTCAACGTCGGAGTCATCGCCGTCGAGGGAAAGACGATATGACCCAGCCCGGAGTGCGGTCCCGCGACCAACTGCACGACGACGCCGTTGTCCAGGGCGACACGGTAGTATCCTGGAACCGCCCCCTCGTCGAGGTGGGAGAACGCCGATGCGAACGCCAAAGGGTCAGCCGCGAGCGTCCGCGTCGGCGGCGCCGTCAGGGGCATGATCGGCAGGTCGCGCAGCGCGACGCAGCCCGTGCCCGAGAGATGAGTGAGGCTAAAGCCGCGGATGCGCGTAGAGTCGTAAGCGTAGCCGCCCAGCGAGGCATGGTCCGTATCGGGACTCCACTGCACCATGCCGAACGGATAAGCCGCACCGGGAAACGTGGCTCCTTCGCCAGAACCCGAGACGTGGCGCGACGGCAGGGTTCCCACAAAGGGGTAGACCATAGAAACCCAGTCACGCGGCGTCGGCGAAGCGATAGCCGTGGCTTGGGCCGTACTGCGTTGGGGTATGCCAGCCGTTGTGAGGAGCAGCACGACTATGGCCGCGGCGACGCTCGTTCGCCTACGATTTCTCATGCCGGCGCTTGGCCTAACCACAGCATCAACGTCGCTCCTTTGTCTCCTCTTCTGCCTAGTAGAGGCAATCCAGCCACGTATAGAGTACACGATCGCCCCTGAGCGGTCAGGACGGATCGTCGCCGCGCGGTTAGCTTTTGACACGACGGCGCCTCAAGGGCTAAACCGAGACGGCCTCGCTCCACGTACAGACGTAGAGCGGCAATCGTCGCCGGTTCATTGGTGCGTAAGCTCTAGCGGCTCCCTCCACAGCGCGGCGATGAAGCTCACGACTTTTACCGCTCACCCGCCTTTCCTATTGTCGCGGGCGCTCCGTGCGGGCGACTATAGCACTAAAGGCGTCGAACGATATCATACGTGTCGCCGACAGTCGTGAGTTTCACATCATGTAGAGCAGGTTCTACATCATCTATGCTGGGGGTAGGTGAGGGCGGTCGGATCGTTTAGGGGACGCCGGTGCGGCCGCCGCTCTCCATCCCACCTACTCCCGTCATCTCCTCACGACATACTGACCATCTACCGACGCATCGCCGGCGTCAACTTTGGAGGATAACTTGTATGGTCCGTCGAGTCGCACTTGTACTAAGCGAAGAGCCCGCGCGCATTCAAGCGCAAGAGCACGTGCTGGCACGGCAAGGCTATCTTATCCTCGTAACGGACAAGGTGGAGGTTCTGGCGACATGGACGGCGCGCGTGCATGTCGACATCGTCATCGCCGACGCGGCAATCCATGAGGGCTGCCTCGCCTCGTTCTTGATGTTGCGGCAAGACGCCGCGCGCCTGCGCGACATACCGACGCTCGTCCTCGGCGCCCTGAGCGCGGCCGAGTCCCGTACCATTGCCGATGATCCATCGGTCACCGTCCATCCTGAAGCCCTCGACGTAGACGCCTTCGGAGCGATCTTGGCCGAGGTTCTGCCCCTCTGCGCTTAGGCGCAACGTCCCTCACCGTCTACTCTCCTACCTCATCTACCTCGTGCCGGAGTAGAGTCGCCTCCGCACCCGCCCTTTGGTGTACACTGGGGCTACTATGGCGATCGTCGCCGGTACCTTCACACGTCGCTACTACTACATCATCTACTACGCTGCGATGGGTCACGTGACGTGTTTTTTAAGCGTGCCGCGACGCTATAACGGTTGACCAGAGGGACCCTGCATGGGGCCAAATGCACCGGCGCATCCTGCCTTGATCGATGAAGAGTGAGGGAGACACGAAACGATGGCGTGGTACACGGCCCGCTGGCGTCGCACGACGCCGCTCATAGTAGTAGCGCTCGGCGCCGCTCTCGCGGCTGTTAGCCTTGGCCCTACGGCCGGTGGAGCGGCGGCGCAGGGGACGACGTTGCGGAGCGGTTTTGCTTCCGGCGCCGTCCAGAGGACTACGTCGTCGCATCAGGCCGCTCCAGTGCTGCCCGTCGTCTTCGAGGCCAACAAAGGCCAGGTCGCTCCTCAAGTGCGCTTTTTGGCGCGTGGTCAAGGCTACACGCTCTACCTCACGGCGCGTGCCAGTGTCCTTGCGCTGCCCGTTCCTAAGACATCCCACGCACCGGCTGCCGTAGTGCAGCTCAGTTTTGCCGGCGCGTCGTCCAGAGCACGACTCGTGGGCCTCGACGCTCTGCCCGGGCACGCCAACTATTTCGTCGGACGAAACCCCTCGGCCTGGCGCACGAATATCCCTCTCTACGGTCGCGTCGCCTACCGCGACCTCTACCACGGCGTGGATCTGGTCTACCACGCATCAGGCACGCGTCTTGAATACAATTTCATCGTGGCGCCAGGGGCGTCTCCATCGTCAATTCATCTTGCTATGAAAGGCTCCTCGAAGCTGTCCGTCGACGTGGCGGGCTCCCTCGTTATGTTTCTTCATGGCGGCGTCCTGCGGCAAGCCTCCCCCCTGATATATCAAACGATCGCCGGACGCAGGCGGCTGACGCCAGGGCGCTACACGCTGGCGCACGATGGTTCGGTCGGCTTCTCCATCGGGCGCTACGATGCCCATTTGCCCTTGACCATCGATCCCACCTTGAGCTACGCCACCTACCTGGGCGGCGGCGGCTACGATGTCGCGAGAGCCGCCGCCAGCACGAACGGCGCCGTCTACGTCACAGGTCAGACCCAGGGAGTTGGCTTCCCCACCACGACGGGCGCCTACTCGACGACATACGCACTTGGCGGCGACATCTTCGTCTCCAAGCTCAACCCGGCGGCGAGTGGCGCGGCCTCACTCGTCTACTCCACCTACATCGGCGGACAGAGTGAAGACCTTGCCAATGCCGTCGCCGTGGACAGCGCCGGAAGCGCCTACGTCGCCGGTTATACGTCTTCCCGCGACTATCCGACGACGACAGGAGCCTATTCGACGACCAATCCCAACGGCGACGTGCAGTTCAAGCGTTTGGGCGTGCTCACGCGCCTCGATGCTGCCGGCAGCATGTTGATCTACAGCACCTACATCGGAGGATCGCAGGACAACGCGATCGACGGTGTGGCCGCGGACAACGCGGGCGATGCTTACGTCACCGGGCAGACGACCTCGCCGAGTACGACCAACGATTTCCCGACGACGGCCGGCGCGTTCCAAACGGCTTTCCAGGGCGGAACGGGGTCTAATGACGCCGTGGGCACGGTCGATGGCGACGCTTTCGTCTCCAAGTTCGACACGGGCGCGGTGGGTGCGGCCTCGCTGGTGTACTCTACCTATCTGGGAGGAAGATCGGGAGAAGTGGGACGCGCTGTCGCGGTCGATGCGACGGGAGCGGCGTACGTTGTCGGGCAGACTTTCTCGAGCAATTTCCCGACCACGACGAACGCCTACTCGACCACTGGAACGTCGTCATCAGGTCTGGCTTTCGTTTCTAAGGTCAACCCCGCCGGGTCCACCCTGCTCTACAGCACGTTTCTCGGCGGCTTCGGCGGGGTAAACGCGGCCTATGGTCTCGCTCTTAGCGGGCCGGACAACGTCTACGTGGTGGGCCAGACCGGAGCCGCTGACTTTCCCGTTACGACGAACGCCTACTCTACCATGCTGGCCGGCGGCGTCAACGCCTTCGCGGCACGCCTCAACACGGCGGCAAGCGGACCGGCGTCGCTTCTCTATGCCACCTACCTGGGTGGATCGACGGGAGTAAACCAACGCGCCAACGCCGTCGCCGTCGATGCGTCCGGCAATGCCTATGTCGTCGGCACGACCAACGCCACGAACTTCCCGACGACGAGCGGAGCCGTCGCCCCGACGCTCGCCGGTGGGACGGACGCCTTCGTGGCCGAACTCAGCCCCTATCTCGACGCGCTGCGCTACTCCACCTACCTTGGAGGCTCGTCCGACGACGATGGGGCGGGCGTCGCGGCGGGCGCGGCGGGGACGCTCTACGTCGTGGGTTCGACGCAGTCCAGCAACTTCCCGACGACGACGGGCGCTTACTCGTCCACGAATAGCGGCCAGAGCGACGCCTATGTCGCGGCCATTACGGGCCTGCCCGCCGATGTGCCGGCGATGGCCCCCACGCGCACGTCCACACCTTCGCCGACGATCCCGGTCGCCACGGCCACGCCCGTTCCTTCCGCAACGTTCACGGCGCTGCCAGCTCTGCCCACGACGACGATCCCCCCGAGCGATCCAACACGGTCGCCTCCTCCCACGCAGCCGGTAGGCGTACCCGTCGTCCCGCCCACCCAGCCAGCCGGAGCGCCCATCGTCCCGCCTACACAAGTAAGCGGACCACCCGTCGTCCCACCTACACAGGTAGGAGGGCCACTCGTCGTCCCACCCACGCAGACGACCTCGACGCCAGCCCCATCCGCGACAGCGGGCCCGGGAGCACCTACGATCGTGCTCTCGACGCCGCGCCCGACGCCGACGAGTTCAGCCGCGCGGCCAGCGGTCGCGCCGACCGCCGTGGTCAAGACGAAACAGCCGGTTGTACGGTACACGACGCGCTACTATTTGGCGGGCGCTATCGATCGCTCCATCGAGAACTCGACGATTACGTTCCTCAATGCCTCCACGAAACTGGTCCACGTGAAGCTGACCTTGTACGGAGAGAAAGGCCAAACCTTCCAGGTCGCGCAGATCGTGAAACCTCAATCGCAGCAGGCCGTCCTCGTCAGCGCCGCGGTTATCCCACGCAAAACGTTCGGCGGCATCTATGGGATCGCCGTGGCCAGCGATGGAGCGATGGCCGTGCAGAGCAACGTCCTGCGCATCGTACGCGACGACGACTCGCTGCTGGCCGACGACGGACTGTCTAAAACGTGGTATTTGGCCGAGGGCTTCACCGGACTGACTTTCACCGAGTCCGTGGCCATCTTGAATCCAGACGCCAAGGCGACCGCGCACGTACGCTTGCGGCTCGCGCCGTCCGCTGGAGTGAAGGGGCGCGACGTCTCGATCGCCGTCGCGCCGCACTCCGATCGCGTCGTCGCCATCAACCCGCTGCTGCCGCGCCAGTCGCTCTCGATCATCGCGACCTCGGATCGTCTTATCGCCGTCGAGCGCAACCTGTTGTTCAGCTCCGACAACCGTGGGACTGGCTACGGCTTCACCGCGCGTGAAGGCACGACGACGGCGGCGACGCGCTGGATGTTCGCGGAGGGCACGACGGCCAACCATTTCCAGACCTTCCTCACCATCCTGAATCCCTCTGCCTCTGACGCGCACGTCACGGCGCGCTTCTACAGCCGGACCGGTCGCGTTCTTTCTACGCGCGCCTTGACCGTCGGCTCACTACGTCGCTCCACGCTGCGCTACAACGATTTCTTGAGCGCCTCGGGCATCGCCTCGGTCGTGACGAGCGACAAGAAGATCGTGGTCGAGCGGCCGGAGTATTTTGGCTCACCTAACGTGCCGGACATCGCCGGCTCCGACGTAGTGGGACGCACCGCGACACGCGTACAGTGGAGCTTCCCCGGACAGGATACGCGCGGTAAGAGCGAGTTTCTCTTGTTCTTCAACCCCTCGTCGGTCAGCATACCGGTGATGATCACCGTTTATGGGGCGACCGGGACCCCCGTGGTGCGCAAGGTCGTGATCCTACCCAGCGCCCGCTACACCTTCGACGTGGGACGTTCGGTCAGGGGCGTCGCTACGCCGCACGGCGAGATGGTGAAGTCGCTCAACGGTCAGGGCTTTATCGCCGAACAGACGGTGTTCGCGCCGAACCGCCGCACGCTCTCCTCGACGGAGGGGTTGGCGCAGTAGCCGGTGCGTACGACGATGAGCGCCGCTCAATCCGACCCCATCGACGCGCAGCTCCTTCCGTTGGAGGGGCTGCGCGTCGTGACTCTGGCCACGAATATACCCGGTCCCGTGGCCGCGGCACAGCTGCGTGAGTGGGGGTGCGCCGTGGTGAAGATTGAGCCGCCCGATGGCGACCTTCTCGCGACGGCCGCGCCCGCCTGGTACGCGCACCTGCACGATGGTGTAGACGTCGTGACCCTGGACCTCAAAGCCCCGTTGGGCCGCACCATGCTCGACGGCCACCTCGCCCATGCCGATCTGCTGCTCACCTCTAGTAGGCCGGCGGCCCTCGAAAGATTAGGCCTGGGTTGGGCTATACTGCACCAACGCTTTCCAAACCTGTGTCAGGTCGCCATCGTCGGATCGCCTTCTCCCTTTACCGATAAGCCAGGCCACGACCTGACCTACGTCGCCGCGGCGGGGCTCGTCTCGCCCCCGGCCTTGCCGATGACCGTCGTCGGCGACCTAGCCGGGGCGGCGAACGCGGCGAACACGGCGCTAGCGCTTCTACTAGCGCGCGCGCGTGGCCGCGAGGCTAGTTACGGCCAAGTCGCCCTCGACCGCGCGGCCCTGGAGTTCGCCCGCCCTCTGCTCCATGGACTAACCCGTCCGGGAGGCCTGCTTGGCGGTGGCCTGCCACGCTACGCGCTGTACCGCTCGTCGGACGGGTGGATTGCCTTGGCCGCGCTGGAGGAGCACTTCTGGCGCCGCACGGTGCAGGGACTTAGCCTCGAAATCGACGCCGACTACGCCGCACTCGCCTCCGCCTTTGTCGCGCGTAAGGGCGCGGAGTGGGAGATCTGGGCACACGACCACGACCTTCCACTCGTGGTCGTCGCGACGCCGACCTTTGAGGCGTCGCAACGCTCCTAGGGTGCGTTAGGCCCGTCCAAGCATGGGTCGCGAGCAGCAGTGGAACAGCAAACCGGATTAAGCTTCGGGGGCAGGCGTTGCCGGGCGCAAGGGGCGGAACTCGCCGCACCGCCTTGGGGACCACGAATTGGTAGCGCCCCAGGATCGTGATGTGGTCGAAGCCCAGCGGGGACAGCCGCGCGGCGTCCTCGGACCGCACCGCGACGCCCTCGCCGCGCAGCGTGTCGAGGATGCGCTGCGCGTACCGTGTGTTCCATGAGATAGCCGCATTCAGCATCAGGCCGAGGGCGGCGAGCTGATCCTCCTGCCCTTCCTTGTAATGCTGGCGGAGCTCGCCCTTCTGCTCGTAGCAGAGCGCCCGGGAGAAGCGGTCGCGATGGATCTTTTGGCTACGCTGCATACGTTGCGGAAGGATAGACCTGAGGTCCGACTGATGGTCGCGTCGACCGGCATCGATCTACGTGACCGCTTCGACTATTACCAAGAGCAAGCTGATCCAGCACCCTCAAATCGGCTCCTTCCCGCTGCACCGTCTCGTCGATCCGCTACAACATCAATGCGAACCGATGGCAACGCTCACTAGTTGGACGACGCCGTCGACCGACAGCACGAGATGGCCGCTGTGCGCGTCGATTGACAATGCGGTGAGGGCGCCTCCCAACGGCATCGTGTGCAACACGAGACCGCTGCACGCGGATACGACGCTGAGATGAGCTGGTCCGGTGTTTGGCTGAGGCTCGCTGCCAACAAAAACGAGTCCCGTGGCTCCATCCGTCGTGAGGCCGACGACCGTGCCCTTCAGAGGCACGATCTTCAGGAGACGCCCCGTTCGCCCGTCAAGGATGGCGAAACCGTTGTCTCCCCCCGCGAACACACGATCGGTACGGCTATCCAGAGCCAGGGCGCTCGCGTAAAAGGGCAGCGTCACGGCGCGTAGCCGTGTCCCATGATGCAGATCGAACATCGTGACGACGTTCGTGACGACGTTGTGCCTATCGGAGAGAAACGCGGGGACGAAGAGATGACCCGTGAGGGCATCGAGAACGGGGGTTCCCGTCGACGCTGCCTCACCAGGGGGCGCCGATGACGCGAATTGCATCTTGACGTCGCCCGTGACGCCGTCTAGCACCGTTATCCTCGCATCTCCACTCATGTAGACCCAGCGACCCGTAGGGTCGACGGTCAAACTTCGAATGATGTCGTAGTTCTGCGGGTCCAGGGGGCTCATAGCGACCACGTGCCCTGTCCGCGCATCAACGACGCTCACCGTCGGACCTCGACCGCCGACGACGAAGACGCGGTGGGTCACCGTGTCGACGGTGATGACGTACGGCAGTTCGCCGACATTGTCCCCTCCCAGGACTTTACCTGTGCGCTCGTCCAACATGGTGAGGCCGCCCGGCGTTCCTATCTTTCCGTTCGTCGTCCCCGCATCGGAGACGAAGACGCGCCCGTCCACGTCGTCCACCCCCACGCCCAGTTGTTGGGTGAAATCTGAGGTCGCGCTCCGCCAGAGCCGCCGCCCCGTCGTACTGTCGAGGAGATCGACGGAGAACGGCTCGAGAACGGCGATACGGCCTGCCTGCCCGTCTATCGCGAACACGGCCGCGCTCTCTTGCGTCGTGATACGGTGAAGGGCGATCGTAGGAGCCGTGCAGGCGGAGGGGACGACCGTGCCGCTCACCGACGTTCCCTCAACCCGCTCCGTCCCCAGCGCCACGATCGAGAGCGAAAGGAGGGCATACACGGTCGTCGTCATACGACGCGATGCGGAACGCGTTTGACTCCACTTTGTCACGATTACTCTCCTTAGCGGCAGCGCGGCGCCACGCACGGCGTCCATCTCCATCCGCATGGTCAGCGTTAAACGGTATGTCGTCCCTTTATGTCGTCCCCTATTATAGGAGACTAGCTCGACATGAAGTCGATTCTCAAGGTCTTGCAGATGGCTCCAGTCTCAGCCAGGGTAGCGCGAGGGGCATGAGCCGAACGCGCGGGCTCCTTGCGACTAGGGGGCGCGTCTCCTGCAGGGCCTTGTGCTCCTTTCGCACGTGCAGCATCAGCGCCCGTGCCTTCATACGCGCTCAAAGCATCCGCACGGGACTGGGCTTGGGCATGATAGTCGTCCTACGTTTTAGTAGTAACAGGGCAGAGTGGAGTAGTCGCGTAGGTAAAACAAGTCATCGCCTATGAAGTGCGTCCCATGCACAGCACTATTCTGGCAGGAAAGAATAGAGGGCGTTTCCTAACTCATAGGAAGCCCTCCCAGGTGTGAGCAAGCACACGGGCAGGGGAACGAATGAGGTCGGGCCGTCCCGCCTCCTGGGCCAGCAGGGCCACGACGATGACGGCGGTGTAGGTCAGAGCGACCTGGACGGTGACGGCGGACCACCCTGTGAGCGGCGGGCGTTGCAGGCGAAAGAAGAGGAAGACACGCCCGAAGAAGCGCTCGATAGCACTGCGCTTGCCCAACTCCGCGCGCGTCCAGGTGGGCGGGAAACAGGAGCGGTTCTTCCGGTTCTTAGGATTGAAGAGAATCACGGCCGTCGCGCCCAACGTCGTCTGGATCCAGGCGATCAGGGCGTGACCCCCATAGGCTGCATCGAGACGGATCACACGGGGGCGCAGGCCATAGAGGACGACGGCGGAGGCCAGGAGCGGTTGCGCGAAGGGGGCATCGTGACCGTTGGCCGGGGCGACACGGAAGAAGACGGGCAAGCCGGAGCCTTGAGGGAGCAGGGGGTGGACGCGGTAGCCGCGTAAGAAGGCGGTGGGATGGTGTGCGGGGGCATGCCCCTGCCGCGCATCGGGGTCGGTGCGCCGCCACGCTTTGAGGGGTGCGCTATCGATGATGAGATCACGAGCGCCGATGAGACGGCGGCGCAGCGCTTCCTTGACGGCGAGGACGAAGAGGGCCTTACAGGGAGGCGCACTGGAGCGGGCGGCCCGCTTCCACTGCTGCGAGGGGCTGGGCACGAAGGGTGTCCCGTCGGGACGCGCGGGCAGCCCACAGGCAAAGGCGAGGGCCGGCCACGCGCTAAGCCAGTCCGTCATCGCACGTGGCGAAAGACGCCAGAGCGTGCGGAGCAGGGCGATGAGCAGCAGGGACTCTGCACTGTAGCGACGGGGTGCGCCGCCCGGATGACGTGGTAGGGGTGGAGGACAGCGGCGCTGAGCCTGACGCACGGCGAGGCGACAGAGCGGGAGCAAGGAGAGGCGTGTGACCAAGCTAAGGGCGTCGATATGCAGGGCTGGCCCACGCCGGGTGACCAGGCGCTGGTATGCTGGGGGCGGGACTGGGACCGTAGACATAGACGGTCGTGGAACCAGGGCTGACCTCTTGGGCGCGAGGACCAGTCGCGCTCTCTGAGGTCAGCCTGCCCTACCCTTTCCTAGTTACGAAACGCTCTCTTCGTCCTATACAGAGTTGGGCTCCCCATCCTTAAGCACACGCGAGTTGAGGGATGAGCCCCGACCTCGTTGCCCTACCACCGACTTTTTGGTGCTCTCCAGCAGCGTCGTTGCAGGGAGGGGACGGGATCTGGCTTTCGCTGGAGAAAGTACGATCGCTTTGCCGGCGCCCCGCGTCATACTTGGCGGAGAACGCTGTCACAACCTATAGCCCCTGTCCTAGCCACGGCGCCATAATCGTGTAAAAAGGTTAGAGTACTAGCCGTTAAGCAGTGCGACGGCGCCGATCGTCCCATTGGCCACGGCGGCGACGCCGGTCTTGGGATCGACCGCCACGGAGGACGGCCCCACGCCCGCGTTGACCCTACGCAGCACTTTGCGGTGCGTCAGATCGAGCACCGTAACGTCGTTGCTGCCCGTATCCGCGACGAACGCATAGCCAATCGCCGCATCGAGACCGATAGACACCGGGAACGTGCCGACAGGAACGGTGTACAGCACGGCGCCGGTCGTCGCGCTGAGCACGCTGACCGTGTTGGAAAAGTAGTTGGCCACGAGCACCTGACCCCCGGCTGTATTGACGGAGACCGTCGTGGGCGAGACGCCGACGGACACACGTTTGAGCACCGCGCCGGTCGTGCTGTTGAGCATGGTCGTCGTGGCGGCGTCGAAGTCGGCGACGAAAACGCGGCCCGTTTTCTCGTCGACGCCGACCGCGTTTGGTCCGGCATCCACGACGACGGTGGTCCGTGTGACGAGGTTCGTCGTGTCGATGACCGTGACCGTATTGTCGGCGTAGTTGGCGACAAAGGCGCGTTTGGCCTGTGTATCGACGCCCATGGAGACCGGAGACTGACCCACTTTAATCGTTTTCAGGCCCGCTCCACTACGCGTGTCGACGACGCTGACCGTGTTGTCTAAGAAGTTCGTGACGTAGAGGCGATGGCGCGTCGCGTCCACGGTCAGCGACGAGGGGCCGTGACCAGCGACGATGCGCCGGAGGAACGACCCTGTTCCGGTGTCGATCATGGAGACGCTGTTGTCGTCGTAACGCGCGACGAAGGCATGGCCGACCCCGCTGTCCACGACGACGACAAGACCAACTCCCGTGGGGTTCGCGCCCACTCCACCCTGGATGCGGCTCAGGACCGTGTCGTTGACGAGATCGAAAAGGGTCACGACGTCGGAGCCCGCGGCGACGAGCACGCCTTTGGCGCTGTCCGTCGCCACTCCAAGCATCTGCTTGTCGAGGCTGAGCGTGGTGATGATGGAGCCCAGCGCACGCGATGCCGGCTTGACGGCGGCCTGCACTTGACTGGCGGTAGGTGACGCCGTTGGGAACGACGTGTCCGGCGTCTGGCTGGCGGTCGGGGTCGCCGTGACGAGCGATTTGTTGGGGGTTGGGGTTGCGCTTGGAGTCGCGGCGGCCACGGTAGGGGCGATGGCGGGCGCGATCTCACTAGCGTAGACCGCGACCGCGGCAGCCACGACGTATGACGCGAACCGGAGCGTTCTTGTTTTCTTCACGCGAAGCTTCCTCCTCTTTAGCAGGCACTGTCTTCTGGAGGGACGCGGAACGACCGCACGGCTTCAGACGTGCGCGTTGTTACCCTTAACGTATAGCATGGTCGTGCCTTCGCCGCTGGTCCGACCCTGCTATGATGTGGACGCGGACACACCAGGGCGCCGTGAAAAGCCCGACAGAGGCGCGGCGGCAAACGAACGAAAAGTGAGGGGGACTAATGTTTAAGAGTGAGGACGAGCGCGAGGGCGCGCTTCTACGACGATTAAAAGAGTCGGGACAGCCGCGTAAGACCACCTCGATCGGCTTCAGCACGGGGTTGGATGGCGGGACCAAGAAGCGCGCGGTGGTCGTGGTCGCGCGCGTGGGCTACGGTCCCACCCTCGCGACCGATGTCGAGGCCGCCTTCACGGCTGGCGCCGAGGCCGTGGAGATCGTCATCGGGACAGGCAGCACGCCCAACCTTGCCGTGCTGGGCGACGCGCTGTCTAAGGGTGAGAGGCCCCTCGGCGTCTACTTCACTGGCTTTACCGATGTCGATCTCGACGCACTGACCGGGGCCGGCCCCGTCGACTGGCTGCACGTCGCGCTCGACGCGCCGGCCCGCCTTCTCTACGGCAAGGGGCCGACGCGCATGGTCTCGATCTCGCCGGACCTCGCGCCCAACCGCTTGCCCGGCCTGCCCAGCCTCAAAACCGACGTTGTGGTGATCGAGGGCGGCGCTCAGAGCAGCATCTCCTCGCTCACGCTCGACGCCTTCCTGGCGCTGCGCACGATCCAGGGCGCGGCTAAGGGTCCAGTGCTGATCGGTCCGGGCCTCGGACTAGTCCCGGCCGACGCCGCTCTCTTGCTCGACCACGGTGTCGAGGGCGTTCTGATCGACGCGGGAGCCGACACCGCGTCGCTCAGCGCCTGGATCGCCGCTATCGACGCTCTGGACAAGTAGATCGCGCGACACGGGAGAGACCAAGAGGAGGTAGGGCGAGGCGAGCCCTGCCTCCTCTCTTCTTATGTCGTAACAGTGCGACTCGCGGCCAGCCGCTGCCGCGACCGTCGCCACGCGGGCTAGAACCTCAACGTCGCGTGCCTGTCCGTCGCGTACGTAGCGAGAATGAGCCGGGGCCACGACGGCAAGTGTTTGAGCACGAACGCGCATCTCTCAGGGGGCGCTACAGTGGTGCTCCAGCAGAGCTTCGTGGCGGGCTACCACGGGGCCTTCCTCGTCTGCGCCGCGCTGGCCGTATGTGGGGTCGGAGCCTCGCTGGTGCGCGGCCGCAGCGGCTAGTAGACCGACGCGACGACCTCCGCCCCCTCGCGAAGCGGACGCCTGGAATAGGATGATTACCTCTCCAAGCAGGCGTATGGTGGATGACTAGTACGAACCGTGAGCGATCTCGTCCATGAGCGTGGGGGCATGCGGCGCCCAGCCAAGCATCTTCTTGGCGCGGGCGGACGAGACCCGCTGGTCGAGCACGAGGCCATCTGCAGCCGAGCCGAGGACGCCGCGGGCGTCGTCGAGCGGCCACGTCTCCACGGCGACGCCTTCTCCCAAGGCCGCGGCGGCCGCGGCGATCTCGTGCAGCTTGACCGAGTCCCCATGCGCGGCCACGAAACAGGCGCCGGCGGGCGCTTGCACCAGGGCGCGCAGGTAGAGATCGGCCAGATCGTCGACGTGGACGAGCGGCCAGTGGTTCTGGCCCGTCCCGACGACGCGCACCGTCTGACCCGCGCGGGCGGCGGCGGTCAGCGTGGCCGCTGGGCCGCCGCCGCGCCCATAGACCATCGCCGGGCGGATGACCACGGTCTTCGCGCCACGCATACCCATGGCGAGGACGCGCTCGACCACGGCGGGGCGCCAGGCCAGATGCGCGGGAGGAGCGGTCGGCGTCTCCTCGTCGATCGTGGCGCCGTCGATGGAGCTGCCGTTGTCCCAGAGACCAGAGGTGTAGATAAAGCGCTTGCCGCTGCCGTCGTACAGGCCGAGCACCATCTCGACGACGGCACTATCAGCGGCGGCACGGTCGGGGCCATCGGTCGCGGCGGTGTGGATCACCGCGTCGGCGTCGCGCACGGCGCCAGAAAAATCTTGCGGCGTGGAGATGTCGCTGCGCACGGCCTCGTCGCCGCGCGCGCGCAGCTTCTCCAACGCTTCGTCGGAGCGCGCTACGCCCACGACGGTGTGCCCCGCCTGGCGCAGTACGTCCGCCACGACCGTCCCAATATAGCCTGTCGCTCCCGTCAGCACAACGCGCATCTTCTTGCTCCTCGCGGCCATCAAAGCCGCCGTATTATCGACGGGCGCTCAGCACGGTCAGGACTGTAGCCCGACCCAGACCTCGCCGTCCTCGAACACTTCTTTCTTCCAGATAGGCACGTTCGCCTTGAGCGTATCGATGGCATACTCGCAGGCGTCGAAGGCCTCGCCCCGGTGCGGCGAAGCCACGGCGACCACCACGCTGGTCTCGCCGATGGTCACGCGCCCGATGCGGTGGATCATAGCCACGCCGGACAAGCCCCAGCGGCGCTCGATCTCCGCGCCGATCTCCTCCATCCCCGCCGTCGCCATCGTGGCGTACGCCTCGTACTCCAGATAGCGCGTGGGCCGCCCGCCGTCGGAGTGGTTGCGCACGACGCCGTGGAAAACCACCACGGCCCCGTCGACGTCGTCGCGTACGGCCCGGTACGCCTCGTCGGCGTCGATCGGCCCCTCCACCAGCTTGTAGAGACCCGCCATCATCGTCCGCCCGTGCGCGACGCTGCTCCGCCGCTCATGGGCGGGAAAAAGGCCACCTCCGCGCCGTCGCGCACGGCCTCGCCCTGCTCGGCGTAGACGCCGTCGACGGCGAAGCGTGTGACCGGGCGCAGCGGCTCGACGGCCGGCCAGCGCGCGGCGACGTCGCGCCAGACATCCTCGACCGTGGCTGGCGCGGCGAGTTCGACAACCACGTTGGATGCGCCTACTCGTTCGCGAAACGCGGCGAACAGCCGCACGGTGGCCGTCATCGTTCTGGTCTCGACGACCTCGTTATGTCTCGACGTCTCCGTCATTATCTTTCCTCAACGTTAGGTCCCGCGGGCACAAGTTCGAGGCGCGCGCCATGCAGACGAGCGGGATCGGGATACGCCCCTTCGAGCCATCCGCGCGGCTCGTGGACGCGCACGCCGACCCCGGCGCCGCGCAGCAGATCCACCGCACGCGGTAGGTCGTCTATGGTCAGGGCGATGCTGTACAGACCGTCGCCCCGCGCCGCCAATCCGCGTGCGATCGGACCGACGCCCTCGCCGCGCGGCGACGCCAGCACGATCGCGCCGGTCGCGAGAGGCAGGCGGGCGGTATGTGCTTCGAGCATCGCGTCGTCCCGCTCGTCGTGGCGCAGGCCGAAGACGCGCTCGTAGGCGCCGAGACCCTCCTGGAGGTCGCGCACGGCCACTATCACGTGCGGCACGGCCACGGCGCCAAGGGGATGTGGCGTGAGCGGATCGGGCGCGGCGATCTTGCGTAGACGCTCTATACCCTCGGCGTCGTGCTGGATGATGAAGGGCAGACGCCACGCCTCCGGTTCTACCAACCGGGCCGTGCGCCAGCCGCGCCCCTGTCCCGGCGACCACTCCAGGCGGCCATCCACAGGACCGTCGACGGTCAGGCCACGCCCGCGCATCGCCGCCACGTCGGCGTCGATATCGTCGCTGGCCAGCGCGAAACCGATGGGGCCGGGACCGCGTCGCAGCATCGCGCCGATGGGCGAGAGCGGTGAGACCTCGGCGCCGGGTGTGCGCGCGATCAACTCTACGTAGGTCGGATCGAGCACGATCAAGCGGTTCTGGGTACCCATACCGGGGTGGACGCCTCCCGCGCACACGGCGAAACCTAGCGTCGTCGCGTAGTCCCGCGCCGCTCCACCGAGATCGTCCACGCTCAGGATAACGTGATCGACGTAGTGCAACACCTTCGTCTGACCTTTCTCTTAGATGTCTCCCCGTTCAAGGGTACCATCCCCTCAGTTCGCATCCTTGCCCTCGCCCCTCGTGCCCGCGAGCAGGCGTACCGCATCTCCATCACCTCGACATCAGGGTATGGACGACGGGTGAGCGTGTGGAGTGCGGCAAGGAGCTCCCCGTCATCGTCGTCCCTAAGGTCGGAGAGCAGGGCGGCACGATACGAGCGGGCAGAGTAATTCTCAAAGTCGAGGACGTGGGCACAGAGCGCTCGTAGGCGCTGGCGGTCCTGAATACCCGCCGGGATGTAGTTCCTCCTGTCGTCGCCTGAGTTCCATTGCCGAACCGCGTTGCATCTAGTCTAGCACGACAACCACCCGCTTTTTTCGCGTGCAGGCCTCGCCAAGCGGTGCGCTGCCGCCGTGCGCGAACCCTCAAGAGTGTGTGTTGCGGGAGAGGCGGGTTAGGGAATGAGAGCCGGCGCGGAGCCGTTGGCTTGGAGGGGCGCGGCGAGGTACTGCGTGGAGACGAAGGCCGCCGCTCCTGCTATCTCGGCGGAGGCGTCCTCGACCGCTAGTGCATCGTCGAGCAGGCGCTCGACGATGCCGCTCACGGCGGCGGGGCTGAGGCCGGTCTGGCGCGCGATTTCAGCGCGAGACCGACGGGTCGCCACGCACCAGACGCAGCACCAGGACGCGGTTGGCTGCCGCATCGAGCGGCCATCGACTTTGCGGACGCCCGTGGACGGCGTGAGAGGAAGCGTCATCGAGCTGCCGTACGATAGAAGCTAGCTACTTATGCTGGAAGAAAGAGAGCACGGTAGGACCACCGATCAAGATGCCTCCCCCCACGATGAAGACGAGCATGATGGTCAAAATGGTGCGGTTAGAGAGGTAGCGCGATCCGCTCGTCTGAGTCGGCCACTCGCCCTCGTCGTCGTCCTCAGGTACGACTTCCAACCTCCGATGATCGTCTTGCATCGACCTCGTTACCTCCGTCGCAACACAAACAGCGCGACAGGACCGCTAATAGTCTCCACGGTCATCACAGTGGAGGACGTGCGGGCGAAGCCGCGCTCCGCGCGCAGCACGGCGGTCATCAACCGTGCCTCGACCACGCCGAGCACGACCCGCCCTCCCGGCTTCACCACCTGCGCCAGAGACTCGACGATCTCCGTGTAGAAGCGTTCGCTGTCGTCGGGCAGGCCGGGGCCACGCAGCAACGCGGCCGCGGCGTCGACCGTGCCCGCGCTTAGGTCGAGCGCCGTGGGCGGCCTGCGATGCAGCGTGAGATCGGGCGTCGCGGCGAGGGTCTCACGCACTTTAGCTAGAACGCGCGGCGCGTTCTCTACCCCAATGAGCCCGTCATACGGGGCGACAAGCTCACGCTCACGCAGTAGGGCTCCGCCCGTCGTGCCGCAGAGAGGGTCGAGAAAGACATCGTCCGGGTCTGGCTCGGTCAGCAGCACCATGGCGGCAGCTAGAGCTTGCACCGTTCCGCCGATGGGCTGCGCCGGGCCACGCTCTTTCAAGCGGATGCCCAGGAGCGGCCGCCCGTCGAGCATCACGATCTCCGCCGTGAGCGCGACTGGCGTGCCTGGCGCGGCAAGTTGACCGCCGACGAGAGCGAGGTCGCCCGCGACGGACGTGCGCAGCCGCTTCGCCTCGCCCGCCGCCATGTCGCGCGGAACGCCGACGTAGAGAGTGCGCGGCAGATCGGGATGAGCGGCGGCAAGGGCGGTGAAGGCCCCGCGCAACAGTTTTGTATCGCGGAAGCGCGGCGTCTGCGCCTCATCTTGAGGCAGGATGCCGGCGAACAGAAGCGCGTCGTAGACCGTGCGCACCACGTCGAGCGAAGCCGACGGCGCGTCAAGAATCACTTGTAGCACACCCTCGTAGCGACGAAGCACGCGCGACTTCCCGAATGCTTCGATCGAACCGGCGACCACGTCTTCGAGGCCGGGGGCCGTCATCAGCAGATAGGTCAGCCCGGCAGGCAAGGCTAAAGTGGGCGTACTAGAGACGGGGGTGGGTTCCGCGTCGTCCGCGGGCGTCGCGGCGGACGGGCCGTCGAGTGCATTCGCCGCGACGGTGGCGATGTCGCGCCGCTCGTCGCCTCGCAGGGTTTGCAGCCGGTCACGCGCACGCTGCTCCGCGACGAGACGCCCGAGGCCGCGCGCGGCGTAGAGCCGTGTGCGCGTATCGTCGTCGTGAGAGAGCGCCAGCAACGCGTCGAGCGATGCGGGCGCCGCGCTCTCCGCCAACACATGCGCGGCGGCGCGACGGAAACCCGCGTCCTCGGTCGAAGATGGTGCGGCAAGCGCCGCGACGACGGCCTCCGAGGACGCGACCGGCCGTTGGAGCAGGGCGCGGGAGGCCCGTGCGCGGGCCTGTCCGCGTTCGTCGTGCAGCAACGCGATGAGGGCAGGAAGGACCAGAGGATCGGGCAGGACTTCAAGTCCCTCCAGGATCGCGGCGACAAGGGGTTCGTCGCCCACGGGCGCCGCCGCGACCAAGGCCGCGGCGGCCTCTGGCGTGGCCAGGGCGACGAGCGCGTGGACGGCGCCGGTACGCAGAGCGGCGGCGGGCGCGACGAGCAGCGCCGCGATCGGCTCGACCGTCGAGGGGTCGGCAATGCGGCTGAGCGCCCAGAGCGCCGCCGCGGCCACGCTGGTAGAGCGGTCATGCAGGAGGTGGAGCAGAGCGGGAAGAGCAGAAGCGTCTCGCCTCTCACCGGCCGCGCGCGCCGCCTCTTTGCGCGCCGCTCCGTCGCGCGCGCCGAAACGTTTATCGCGTGGCGTCGCGCCCTCTACCAACGCCTCAGTCCTGCCTCCGTCGTACACTATCGCTCCTTCACTCCGATTACGACCGTACCTGGCCGTCCCCTAGTGTACCGCCCCACTAGTCCTCATCGCCCCACAACCCTCGGCGTCGACTCGCCTAGCCTCACTACTAGCGTCTCCAGCACCCTAGAGTACGCGATTAGCAGAATAGGTTAGGCCGTGAAGGGGCCTGACCGCGGCTGGAGTGTGCAATAATCTCATCCAGATGTTTAGCACCCGCTCCCATCGACGAACGACTTATTGCAATAGTCTTCTACCCTGCCCCTCATCAAACATGACCGCGACGTAGTGCCGCGCCTGAGCAGCATTACCTGGAGGGTCGCGCGAAACGCCTAGATCTAGTGAGTCGAGCCATCCACCACAAAGCTCTCCCGCTTTCGTCGTCCCTGTCGGCGATGTGCTCGGCTTCACTGCCTGACGTAGCCGAACTTCAGGCTAGCGGGTGTTCGCGCCCGCCACGGCGCTGCTCCGGTTCGGGCGCGCGACCGTTTTGGCGCCGCGCCGCGCCGCGACGACGGCGCTCAACCTGGCGCGTGGACGATACAGGCGGATAAGCACCACGACGACGCCGGCCCAACAGGCTAGACCGAGCACTGCTTCGGTCGGCTTGAGCACCGTCCATGAGAAGACGTGGTAGTCGTAGGCCGCGTAGAGCGAATCGAGGTAGGTCAAGGCGACGAGCGGCAGCACCACGATGGTGTAGCGCACCGTCAGGCGGGGTGAGTAGAGCGCGAGCAGGGGCAAGACCCAGATCGTGTAGTTCGGCCCCCAGCCCGGACTAAAGAGCAGGAAGACCAAGGGCGCCGCGACCAGCGCTTCGAGCGGCCTTCGCCGACGCACCAAGAGCGCGACGACGACGACGAAGCCAAGCACCAGCAGTCCTTTGTTGAAGGTCAGGACCCAGTGGGCGCCGTGCAAAGCTCTGTTCTGCACCCAGCACGAACGCAGCGCCGAGACGTAGCCCCAACAAAAGCCGTCCGATCCCTCGTAGCTCTGGAGGCGTGCCAGCACTTCACGCGCGCCAGCCTCGCCAAAAGCCAGGGCGAACAAAACGATGGAGACGGCCAAGGGCGCCAGCACGGCCAGGGGGTAGAGCAGGCGCCGCCACGTCCCCTCCACCAGGGCCAGCAGACCGGGCACGAAGAGCAGCGGCCACGTCTTGTAGGCCACGGCCATGCCCACGGCCAGCCCCGAGAGCACCACCATCCCCCCCCGCACGCGTGCCCCCGGCCGCGCGCTCAGCAGCAGCACCCCCACGCCGATGCCCGCGAGGGGCAACTCCTCGAACTGCCCGTGATACGCGGTGACGAGCACGGGCAAGGGGTTGAGGGCGTAGAGCAGGCCGACGCGCAGGGCGCGCGGGGTGGACTGGCCGAGGCGACGGGCGGCGTGGTAGAGCACCACGGAGAGCAGGACGCCGCCGAGGGCGGGGGCCAGCTTGTCGAGCACGAGAAAGAGGGCGCGGTCGCCCCCGGAGAGCATGACGAGGGCGGCGGAGAGGACGGCGTGGAGGGGAGGGTAGGGGTAGCGGCCCTGGGCGAGGGGATCGGTGTAGGGGTTGCGCCCGGAGAGGGTGAGGACGCCGATCCAGAAGTGGGCGGCGATGTCGAAGGGCAGGCCGCGGTCGAGGAGGAGAGCGGGGAGGGCGCGGGCGGCGGCGGCGAGGGCGGCGAGGGCGACGACGGGATGCCGGCGGAGAAAAGAGCGCCGCGAC
>JAABUX010002213.1_pt1 | contig 27890 bp, 32 predicted proteins | sample 5561851 | NCBI WGS metagenome assembly JAABUX01 (sample SAMN10711883, study PRJNA513361) | rock metagenome | isolation source: Antarctica rocks | place: Antarctica: Victoria Land, Richard Nunatak red sandstone | collected 2016-01-03 | reverse complement strand
CCGACGCAGAGATGGCCACGCTCAACATCACGACCGACGGGTGGCACCCCGAGTGGAACTACACCATCCGGCCCAAATCAGAAGACGTAGCGGTTGTTCTTGCTTGATGCCTTAGTCAAAGTCGAGGGAATGATCTGGAACCTCGACACGATGCTGTGCGGTACCTCGGAGCGCCTCGTCCCGATCCTGATGACGGCTCTTGTCACCGCGTTCGGTTTGCTACCCGTCGCAGTCGCAAGCGGCACCGCGGGTCGCGAGATTGAAGGTCCCATGGCGCTCGTGATCCTTGGTGGTCTTGCGACATCGACGGCCCTGAACCTCCTTGTGCTGCCCGTCCTGGCGTTGGGACTGGGGCGCTTTGCGGTGGCAGAAGGGAGCGAGATGGACACCGTTCGCGAACGTCCGGTAGCCGTGCCATGAGGCTTCCCGCTTCTGATCCAGAACCTGTGGGTCTGATCACGCTTGTAGGTTGGGCGCCCTCAGCCATCGACCCTGAACTGCGAAACCTATGACCCCTGTCAGCAAGCGTGAACACGTGCGCTCAATGTAGAACACCGATGTGGCACCGCTCGCCCACTTGTGTCAGCCTAGCTGACGGTGCTGGCGCCCGTCTGAAGCATGAAAGCCAAGGGTCATACGATCTTATGTCGTGACGTAAATATCTTTGCTTCCGGTGCGTTCAGGAGTTCGTCGCCGCGGCTCGATCACCTCGGTGTTTTACATGGCATCCGACAGCGTGAAGGCAATTTTCCGTTCGCTGTAGCGATCTACCAGGTAATCCGCCCGGTCGCGCAACAACCAGGTGAAGCGTAGCAGCTCCTCCATCACGTCCACCACCCGGTCATAGTTCGCGGACGGCTTCATGCGGCCGGTGTCGTCAAACTGCTCATACGCCCGCGGCACACTGGACTGGTTCGGGATGGTGAACATCCGCATCCAGCGGCCGAGCAGGCGCAGCGTATTGACGGCGTTGAAGCTCTGCGATCCGCCAGACACCTGCATCACAGCAAGCGTGCGGCCCTGCGTCGGCCGGACCGAACCGGACTCCAGGGGAAGCCAGTCGATCTGGTTTTTGAATACTCCAGTGACGGCGCCGTGCATCTCCGGGCTGCACCAGACCTGCCCCTCCGACCACAGTGACAGGGCGAGCAGCTCCTGCACCTTCGGAGAATCCCTCGGCACGCTATTGGTGATCGGCAGCTCGCGTGGATCGAAGATGCGGGTCTCCGCTCCCATCACGCGCAGCAGCCGGTCGGCTTCCTCGACCAGCAGACGGCTGTAGGAACGCTCGCGCAGCGAGCCGTAGAGGAGGAGGATGCGGGCTGGATGCTGCATCCTTCCCGTCGGCTCCAGGCGAGCCAAGTCCGGCGCGGCCAGCAGGTCGGTGTGCAACGCCGGCATCCCTTCGTCCTGGCGCAAGACGTCATTCATCGCGATCGCCTCCTGATGGCCGGAAACATCTTGGCCGGGTTCATGCCGGGCCAAGCAGGGGCAGCCACAGGGCGAGCGCCACCAGCACCAGCAGTAGCACCGGCGGGGTGATGGCGAGGCCGAAGCGCATATACTGCCCCCAGGTGATGGTGATGTCCTTGCGGGAGAGAACGTGCAGCCACAGCAGAGTCGCGAGGCTGCCGATCGGCGTGAACTTCGGTCCGAGATCGTAGCCGATCACGTTGGCATAGACCATCAGCTCGCGCGTGAGCGCCGGAATGCCGTGCGCCTGCTGGATGGACAGGGAGCCGACAAGCACGCCGGGCATGTTGTTCATGATCGACGACAGGATCGCCGCGCCAAGCCCGGTGCCGATCGTCGCAGCCCAGTTGCCGTGATCGGCGAGCCAGACCAAGGCGGTCGAGAGATGGTTGGTCAGTCCGGCGGTCCGTAGCCCATAGACCACGAGGTACATGCCCAGGCTGAACACGACGATCTGCCAAGGTGCTCCTTTGAGGACCTTGCCCACCGACGCCACCGCGCCTCGGCCGCTCTGGTACCAGCGTCCGGCCAGCACCAGAAGCACCAGCGCAGCAGCACCGGTGACGGCCGAGACTGGCACGCCCATTGGTGCCAGGATGAAATAGGCCACCAGCAGCGAGCCGAGCAGCGGGAAGGCCGCGCGGAACACTATGTGGTCATGGATCGCGCTGGCCGGCTCCTCAAGCTGCGCGAGCGGATAATGCCGAGGCACCCCCCGTCCGTAATAGAGCCAGAGGATGCCGAGAGTCGCCGCCAATGCAACGAGATCCACTGGCACCATCACCGCCGCATAGCGATTGAAGGTGATGCCGAAATAATTGGCGCTGACGATGTTGACCAAGTTGGAGATGATCAACGGCAGACTGGTGGTATCGGCGACGAAGCCGGTCGCCACCACGAAGGCCAGTGTCGCGGCGGGGGAGAAATCTAGCCGCAACAGGATCGCGACAACGATCGGCGTCAGCAGCAGCGCCGCCCCGTCATTGGCGAAGAAGGCGGCGATCACCGCGCCCAGCATGACCACCAGCGGAAACAGGCGCCGGCCCTTGCCGCCTCCCCAGCGTGCGACATGAAGCGCCCCCCACTGGAAGAAGCCGGCCTCGTCGAGTAGCAGGGAGATGATGATCAGGGTCACGAAGGTGAAGGTCGCATCCCAGACGATGTGCCAGACCACCGGCACGTCGCTCCAGCCGATCACGCCCGTCAGGAGGGCGACGACTGCGCCACCCATGGCGCTCCATCCGATGCCGAGGCCGCGCGGCTGCCAGATCACGAGGATCAGGGTGGTGAGGAAGATAGCCAGGGCAAGCATCAGCAGATGTCCTAAACCTAAACAAGGAGCGCGTGCGGGTTCGCCGCGACCCGTCAGGCCGACAGCGAGCGGAGAACGGAGTGGGTGGAACCCGACAATGCCCGCGGGAGGTTAGCCGATACGGCGCCCCTTGGCGTCCACCACGGCCTCGCCGTCCTCCTTGGTGAAGGCTCCGCGCTGCGGCTGCGGCAGGATATCCAGCACGGCTTCCGAGGGGCGGCAGAGTTTCACGCCGAGCGGCGTCACCACCAGGGGACGGTTGATCAGGATGGGGTGCGCCATCATGGCGTCGACGATCTGCTCATCCGTCAGGGCCGGATTACCCAGGCACAGGTCGGCATACGGTGTTCCCTTCTCGCGCAGCAGCTCTCTCGGTATCAGGCCGGCGCGTTCGATGAGCTGGACCAGCAGCGCACGATCAGGCGGCGTTTTCAGATACTCGACCACATGCGGTTCAATCCCGGCATTGCGGATCATCGCGAGCGTGTTGCGCGACGTGCCGCATTCAGGATTGTGGTAGATGATGATGTCCATGGCTCGCTTTACGCGACGCTGGAGCGGGGCGACGAAGCGCCCTCGACATGGCCAATCTCTCGCACTTTGGCGGTCAGGCTGGCTTTCTCCAGACGTGCGAACGGCAGGGAGAGGAAAAGGGAAATGCGCCGCCTCGTGTATCCAAGGGCGATAACGAAGGCGCGCTCGCGATCCACGTCGCTCCCTTCAACCGCAGATGGGTCCGCAATGCCCCAGTGCGCAGTGATTGGTTGTCCGGGCTAGACCGGGCAGATTTCACCGGCCGCATCGTCGCAAACGGTGAACACGAAATCCATGACCGGAGCGCCCGGATCGGCAAACTCATCCCAGCTTTTTGAGCGAAAGTCATCGGCTGGATAGTGGAAGGTTTCCAGCACTTTCAGGGCGAGCGGGTTGATCGCGCCCTTGGGGTAGCTACCAGCGGAGAACGCCTGAAACCGGCTCTCCCCGTCCTTGCGCAGGATGCTTTCGGCCAGGATCGAGCGGGCCGAGTTGCCCGTGCAGAGAAACAGCACGTTGAACACGTGATCAGTCATTGCAACACCTATTCGGGCGGGCAGCATGGGACGAGGTCGGCGATCAGCGGCTCGCACAGCTCGGGGCGACCGCCACAACAGTCCGCGGCGAGGAACAGCATCATCTCCCGGAGACGGCCAAGAGCGGCTCGATAGATGATGGAGCGGCTCTGCCGCTCGGACACCACCAGCCCTGCGCGGGCCAGGACCGCGAGATGCGTCGACATGGTGTTCTGCGGCACGTTGAGGTGCCGCGCGATCTCACCGGCTGGAAGCCCATCGGGTTCATGCCGCACCAACAGTCGGAAGGTGTCCAAGCGGGTGCCCTGTGCAAGGGCACCGAAAGAGAAGACGGCGGCGGAACTGTCCATGAATCGAGAATAACAGATATGATATGCCGGGTCCAGAGCTTTACGGTCGAACTCCGCACCGATTGGGATTGATGGTTGATCCTGCTACCGCCTTCTTGCGTGAGGCGCTTAGTGCATATATTGTGCATGAGTTGTGCAGAAGAGAGCGATGTCGGCGGCGACGCAGCACAGGGTGAGCGTGGTATCGGGATTCATGGATAGCATCCAGGAGCCGAGGAAGCCGTACATCTCGCCAGCGCGCTTTGCCAAGGCGGCCGGTGTGTCGCTCCAGGGGCTCGCAGGGCTGGCTGGGGTGCACCGCAACACCGTCAGCCAGAACCCTGATTCCGGCCGACTGCAGGATCGGTTGCGCGACATGGTCAAGGCCATCGTCGCGGCCGTCGCCGTGACGGATGACCTCGAGAAGGCGGTCTACTGGTTCCGCAATGAGCCTATCGCCGACTACCGCCACAAGACTGCCGCCGAGCTGGTCGCGGACGGTCGGCTCGATGCCGTGCTCAGCTACCTCGAGGATTTGAGGAATGGGGCCAGCGGTTGACACCTGTCCGGGTTGGTCCCGGCGCTGTCTTTCACCGCTATCACTCTCCGGACTGGGCTCACCTGCCGACCAGCGGGGCGGGAGCTGCGGTGAATGGTGGCCGCTTCAATCGGCCAGGGGTGGAAGCCCTGTATCTCTCGGTCCGGCCGGATACCGCATTGGCCGAGTACCGCCAGGGGGCCAGCATCACACCGCCGGCGACGCTGGTGGCCTACCAACTCGATGTCATCGAAGTCGTCGACTTTTCGAACGGCTACGATGCGGAGAGTTGGCCTCCGGAGTGGGCGGACGTGGCATGCGACTGGAAGTATATCGCACGCATTGAGCGCCGCGATCCGCCGACCTGGCTGCTTGGCGATGGGCTGATCCGGGACGGAATCAGGGGGCTGCTCTTCCCGTCCTTCCGGCATCCAGGTGGGACCAATATCGTGCTGTTCAGCGCCAATCTCGGTCCCGAAAGCCGTGTCGAACCCTATGATCCGGCCGGGAAGCTTCCCCACGACCAGAGCTCATGGCGACGGCAACCTTGATCCAGCGCGTTCCCATGTTAGCTTGCAGCTGATGGTCTCGCTCCTGCGCCGCGTTCTGATCGTGCTTGTTGCGTTCGCTATCGCGAGCGGGACGACGCCTCAGCTCGCCCGCTCGGCCGAGCGCGGAATGGTCACGGTCGGAATGCCATGTGACATGGTCGTGCCGATGCAAGCCATGGACGGCCAGACAAAGCCCATGGCGCCCTGCAAGAAGATGACTGCTGATTGCATCAAGCAGATGGGGTGCGTGGTCGACCTCGCGTTGCCCGCAAGATTGGTGGTCTACGGAAACGTCGCGAAGTACATCCCGGTCAACTACTGGCTGGCCTGGTCAAGCCTGGCCGGCGTCGAGCGCGAACCCGAACCCCTTCCGCCCCGAACGATCTGACCCAGACGACGCCCGCCCGCCGTGCGTCCCGTGGCAGTCTTGTTCACCGTCCGCCCACGCGCTTGATCGCGCCGCGCGGCACCGAAGGGTTTTTCGATGATCTTCAACTGCTCATTCGCGAGCGCGCTTGCGTCCGCTGGCTTCCTCGCGTTCGCCGTCCTTCCTGCCTATGCCGCAGCTACCGATTACCGCTTCGAGCAGGTCGGCAAAGTACAACTTTCTGGTGAGAAGGACATCGTCCAGGTCCGTCTCGTTCACGTCGCGGACAGCACGCCCGTCACCGACGCCGTGATCTTCGAGAGCACGGCCGACATGGGTCCGATGGGCATGGCGACCATGACCGCGCCTGTGAAAGCAATGCCAGCAGAGGGCGGGGTCTACAGCTTCGCGGTGGATCCAGGAATGGCCGGTACCTGGGCCTTGCATCTTAGCGCCAAGGTGCAGGGCGAGACCGAGACTGTCCGCGGGACCATCAACGCCGTCCTGGTGAAGTGACGTGCGCGCGCCGAGGATGATGTTCGGCGTCAGTTTGGTGCTGACAGCCGGCTTGGTCGCGTGCGGCGCCGCGCGCGCGCAACCGGCCTCCTCGTCTGGCGAACCTCCGCTGGGCGCCACCGTCGACGGGCTTCGTGCCGCCGGCCGGGAGTTGAATCCGGCGCTTCGCGCGGCGGCACTCGACACGACGGCTGCATCGGCGCAGGCGCTGGGAGCCGATGCGCTCGACGATCCGACCATTACCGACAGCTACCAGTACTACAAGGACCCGGGGGTCTACAGCGCCCACATGGTCGTGTTGTCCCAATCCTTCCCGCTCTGGGGCAAGCGCAGCCTGCGCAGCGAGGCGGCGCTTGCCGAGGTCGATGCGGCGCGCGGACGAGAACAGGCCGCGCGCGACGAAACCGACGAGAAGATCAAGGTCGCCTACGCGCAATACTACCTGATTGTTCAGAATCTCGCAGTGAATCGGAAGCTCGCGGATCTGGCACGCCGCATGCGCGCGGCCGCGGCAGCGCGCTACGGCCAGGGCGGCGGCGACCAGACCGCAGTGATCCTTGCACTCGGCGAAGGGACGAGTGCAAAAACCGAGGCAGTACGGTTGCAGGGCGAGGTACGTGCCGCGGCGGCGCGGGTGAATATCCTGGTCGGTCGCCCCGTCGAGGCCGCATTGGCCGAGCCGCTGCGGGCGCGGCCGATGCCGGCGGTAGAACCGGTCCTCGCAGGACTGGTGGATCGCGCCCGTGCCGCCAACCCCACCTTGTCGGCGGGACATGCTGAGATCGCAGCCGCCCGCATGCGCAGCACTCTGGCGGACAAGGCCTGGTATCCCGACGTGACCGTCGGCGCGGGGCCGCTGATCCAGACCAACAACCGGCCGGTCGGCTTCGCGGCCACGGTCGGCCTCAACATTCCGCTGCCCTGGGGGCGGGAAGCGTCGGGACAGCAGCAAGCGCAGGCGCAACTCGGCGCCAGCCAGCAGAGATACGATGCGGCATTGCTGGATATTGAAGGCACATTGGGAGAGGCGACGGCCCGGCTCCACGCTGCCCGCGAGACGGAGGCACTGCTGCGTCGGGAGTCGATGTCGCAGGCCAACGCCGCGTTCCGGGCAACCCTGGCGGGCTACAGTCAAGGCAAAGGCGAATTGACCACGGCGATTGCCGCCGAACGCCAGGTCCAGGACGTGGAACTCCGACTGCTCCAGGCCCAGCTCGACGAGCAGGTTGAGCTTGCCGCGATCGAACACCTGATCGGTGGTGACTTGTGAGGCGCGCATCGATTCTGGCGGGAGCGGCATTCGCGCTGGGCCTCGCCGCCGTGGCCCGGGCCGCGACGCCGCTGTACTACCAGGACCCGGACGGCACGCCGTTCTATGCCGCCGGCCCGAAGCAGACGCCGGACGGCCGGGACTACAAGCCGGTGTTCGTGGACGGTGCGGCGAAGGCGCCAGTGCGCCCGGTTCCGAAGATGGCGAGCGGGGGAGGAGACCATCGCGTCCTCTACTATCGCAATCCCATGGGCCTGCCGGACACCTCGCCCAAGCCCAAGAAGGACTCCATGGGCATGGCCTACCTGCCGGTCTATGCCGACGAGGAGACTGCCGGTGATCCGGCCGGCACGATCACCATCAGCCCGGGCAAGATCCAGACCCTCGGGGTGCGAACGCAGGTGGTCGAAATGCGGCCCTCGGTCGGGCGCACGGTGCGTGCGACCGGTATCGTGCAATTCGACGAGCGCCATCTCGCGACGGTGACGACGAAAGTGCCGGGCTGGATCGAGCATCTGGCCGTGTCCGCGACCGGCGATCCGGTCCGGCAGGGCGAGGTCCTGGCCGAAATCTACTCGCCGGATCTGGTCGCGTCCGAGGAGGAATACCTCGTTGCAACCCGCATGGGCGGTATCCTGCGCCGCGCCTCGCTCAAGCGTCTGCACGCCGAGGACGTGCCGGAGGACGAGATCGCGCGGCTGCGCCGTACGGGCCAGGCCAGCCGTCGGATCGCGGTCAGCGCGCCTGCCGACGGCGTGGTGATCGATAAGCCGGTGCAGGAAGGCATGCGGGTCGATGCCGGGGAGGCACTCTACAAGACGGCGGACCTGTCAAGCATCTGGCTGATCGCCCAAGTGCAGGAACAGGATCTCGGCGCGATCAAGCCGGGACAGCAGGCACAGGCGAGCTTCATCGCCTTCCCGGGCCGGACGTTCGCCGGCACGGTCGATTTCATCTATCCGACCCTCTCGGCCGACACCCGGACAGCGCGCGTGCGCATCATCATCCCCAACCCGGATGGCGCATTGCGGGCGGCGATGTACGCCAACGTCGAGATCGAGGCTCCCGCTGATGCCGGCCCGGTACTGGCAGTGCCGAGTTCGGCGGTGATCGACAACGGGGTCACGCAGGTGGTGCTGGTCGATCGCGGCCAGGGCCGCTTCGAGCCGCGACGCGTGCGGCTCGGCACTCATGGCGACGACTGGGTGCAGGTGCTGGGTGGGGTGCGCGCCGGCGACCGCGTCGTTGTCGGCGCGAACTTCCTGATCGACGCGGAGAGCAACCTTCGCGCGGCGCTGCAGGGCTTCTCGGCCGGCGGCAGCGGCGCGTCCCCGACGGCACAGCCAGGAGCCACGCCATGATCGGCCGCCTCATCGAGCTTTCGGCGCGCAACAAGCTGCTGGTGCTGCTGTCGACCTTGATTGTCGTCGCGATCGGCGTGTGGGCGGTGATCAACACGCCGCTCGACGCGCTGCCCGACCTCTCCGACACTCAGGTCATCGTCTACACCGAGTATCCCGGCCAGGCGCCGCAGGTAGTGGAGGATCAGGTCACCTATCCGCTCACTACGGCGCTGCTCGCAGTTCCCCATGCCAAGGTGGTGCGCGGCTTCTCCGACTTCGGCGTTTCCTTCGTCTATGTCGTGTTCGATGACGGTACCGACCTGTACTGGGCGCGCTCGCGGGTGCTGGAATACCTCAACTTCGCGGCCAAGCGCCTGCCCGAAGGCGTGACGCCGGCGCTCGGGCCGGATGCCAGCGGTGTCGGTTGGGTCTACGAGTATGTCGTGCTCGGCGCGCAGCGCACGCTGGCCGAACTGCGCAGCATCCAGGACTGGATCGTCCGCTACGACCTGGTCACCGCCAGGGGCGTGTCCGAGGTCGCCAGCGTCGGCGGCTTCGAGCGGCAGTACCAGGTCGTCGTCGACCCGCGAAAGCTGCAGGCCTACGGCATCCCGCTCGATCGCGTCACCGACGCGGTGCGCGACAGCAACCGCGATGTCGGTGGACGCACCATCGAGATGAGCGAGACCGAATACATGGTCCGCGGCCGTGGCTATCTTCGCGATGTCCAGGATCTCGGCAACGTGGTGCTGAAATCTGACCCGAACGGCACCCCGGTGCTGCTGAAGGATGTCGCTCGCATCCAGCTCGGACCGGACGAGCGACGCGGCATCGCCGAGATGAACGGCAATGGCGAGGTCGTCGGCGGCATCGCCCTCAAGCGAGACGGCGCCGACGCGCTGACGACGATCCACAACATCAAAGCGAAGCTCGACGAACTCAAGCCGGGACTGCCTACGGGCGTGTCGATCGAGCCGGTCTATGACCGTTCGCAACTGATCGACAGCGCCATCCACACGCTCAAGCATACGCTGGTGGAGGAAAGCCTGATCGTCGCCGCAGTCTGCGTGATCTTCCTGCTGCATTTCCGCAGCGCCCTGGTGGCAATCCTCACTTTGCCGATCGGCATCCTGATCGCGTTCATCGGCATGCACGCGCTCGGCATCGGCTCGAACATCATGAGCCTCGGCGGCATCGCCATCGCCCTGGGTGCCATGGTGGACGCGGCGATCGTGATGATCGAGAACGCGCACAAGCATGTCGAACGGCTCAAGCCCGGCGAACTACGCGGCCCGGCGCTGATCGCCGCCGCCCGCGAGGTCGGGCCATCGCTTTTCTTCAGCCTGCTGGTGATCGTCGCCGCCTTCCTGCCTGTGTTCGCGCTGGAGGACCAGGAAGGCCGGTTGTTCAAGCCGCTCGCCTACACCAAGACCTTTGCGATGGCCGGTGGCGCGCTGCTGTCGGTGACGCTGGTGCCGGTGCTGATGCTGGTTTTCGTGCGCGGCAGGATCATCCCGGAGCGCCGCAACCCGATCAACCGCGCGCTGATTTGGCTATATGGCCCGCTGATCCGCCTGGTGCTGCGCATGCCGGTGCCGATGGTGCTGGCGGCCCTGGTGATATTGGCGGTCTCGGTGTGGCCGCTCACGAAGGTCGGCAGCGAGTTCATGCCAAGCCTGAACGAGGGCACGCTGCTGTTCATGCCGGTCACCCTGCCGGGATTGTCCGTGACCAAGGCGGGCGAACTGCTGCAGACGCAGGACCGGATCATCAAGACGTTCCCCGAGGTCGCCTCGGTGTTCGGCAAGGCCGGGCGGGCGATGACCGCGACCGATCCGGCGCCGCTGGAGATGAGCGAGACGGTGGTCAATCTCAAGCCTCCGGGCACCTGGCCGGCGGGCATGACGCTGGACACGCTGATCGCGAACATGAATGAGGCGTTGCAGCTTCCCGGCGTCAGCAACGCCTGGACCATGCCGATCAAGGCGCGCATCGACATGCTCTCGACCGGCATCCGCACGCCGGTCGGCGTCAAGGTGTTCGGCCCGGACCTGCACGAGCTCGACAGGTTGGCGACCCGGATCGAGCGCGTCGTCCACGAGGTGCCGGGCACCACCAGCGCCTTCGCCGAACGCCTGGAGGGCGGCCACTACGTGGAACTGCTGCCCGACCGTGATGCGGCCGCGCGCTACGGCCTGTCGGTGGGCGACATCCAGAAGGTGGTCGCGGTGGCCCTGGGCGGGGAGACCGTCACCACCACCGTCGAGGGCCGCGAGCGCTACAGCGTCAATGTGCGCTACCCGGGCGGACTGCGCGACGATCCGGCAAGCATTGCCAGCCAGGTCCTGGTGCCGACCCCGAGTGGGGCGATGGTGCCGCTCGGGCAGCTCGCGAGTGTGCGGGTGACGCAGGGGCCGCCGAGCATCCGCACCGAGGACGCCCAGCCGGTCGCCTACATCTATGTCGATCTGCAGGGCCGTGACCTCGGCGGCTACGTCGCCGATGCGGCACGCGCGGTCCGCGAACAGGTGAAGATGCCGCCGGGCTACCATGTCGAGTGGAGCGGCCAGTTCGAATATCTGCAGCGCGCCAGGGCGAGGCTTGAACTCGTCATCCCGGCGACGCTGGTGGTGATCTTCGTGCTGCTGTTCCTCAATTTCGGCCGCATCGCCGAGACGCTGATCGTCATGCTCTCGGTGCCCTTCGCCCTGGTCGGGGGTGCCTGGCTGATGTGGTGGCTCGGCTACAATTTCAGTGTCGCGGTGGCGGTCGGCTTCATCGCGCTGGCCGGGGTCGCCGCCGAGACCGGCGTGGTGATGCTGATCTATCTCGACCACGCACTCGCCGAGATCAGACAGCGACGACTGGTCGAAGGCATGGCGTTGAGCCGCGCCGACCTGCGCCAGGCGATCCTGTCGGGCGCGGTCGAGCGCGTGCGGCCAAAGATGATGACAGTGGTCGCGATCATGGCCGGGCTGCTGCCCATCCTATGGAGCACCGGCACCGGCTCCGAAGTCATGCGGCGGATCGCCGTGCCGATGGTTGGTGGCATGGTCTCTTCCACCGTTCTCACCCTGCTCGTCATCCCGGCGATCTACGCGATCGTCAAGGGATGGCGGTTGCCTCGCCGCGTCGCGGCTCCGGTTCCCGAGCGCAGAAGGGAACCTTTCCCGGCCGAGTGAGGTGCGCGCCGTCCTCCCGCGTCGCGGAGATCGGGGGACATCACAAGCAACGAAGGATTTGACCATGACCAACAAAGCAGCCCTCGCGGTGCTCATCGGCGGCCTGGCAGTAGCCGGCGCTTCGGGAGCCTTCGCACAGTCCACGACGCCCGCCGCCCCTCCCGCTCAGGACGGCAAGCCCATGCAGCCGGCATGATGATGGGTGGCAAGGATGGGATGCAGTCCATGAAGATGGACGATCACATGATGCAGCAAATGGCCAGGATGATGGAGAACTGCAACAAGATGATGGAGAGCAAGTTGCAGAATCCGGCAACAACTCCGGCTACACCGGCTCCGTCTGAAAAGCAGGGCTGATTTTGTTGCGGGGGACGGACAACAAGCCGTCCCCCGCAAGCCTTTCCACAAGTGCCTCAATGCATCGGTAAGGGTCCCTGGTCCTTGTTATGCTGGCCCTCGGCGTTGCTGCTCTCTTGAAATACCTCTTTCGTGGCGGCCGATGAACAACAACCGCCGCCAGGACCGCGCAGCACGCCGCCAAGTATGTGCTTGCTCCTTGAGCCGAGCGATGAACCTAACCTGAATGGAGGCCGAGCTTGAGTGACGTGATTGGTAAGGTGGGCGATGCGCTGCTGATGTCGGCCGGGATGGCGTGGAGCGTCGGCTGGAGCCTCGAGCTCGGCTTCGTCCTCTCGGGCCTCATCCAGGCCGTCGTCTCGCAGGACAAGATGCGCCAGGCGCTTGGGCACGACGGCTTCAAGGAGATCGCCCTGGCCACGGCATTCGGCGCGGCCAGTTCGAGTTGTTCCTACGCCTCCGCCTCCGTCACGCGCACGCTGTTCAAGAAGGGCGCGGCCCTTGTGCCGTCGCTCGCCTTCCTGTTCTCGTCCACCAACCTGGTGCTGGAACTTGGCATCGTTCTCTACGTGCTCATGGGCTGGCAATTCATGGCCGCGGAATGGGTCGGCGGCCTGGTGCTGGTCGCGGTAATGGCGCTGCTCGTCCGGGTCACGTACCCCGCGCGGTTGGTCGAGGAAGCACGGCACCACCCCGAGCCGGCGAGTGGCCATGAGCATTCCTCCATGCCCGTTGAGGGCGCGACCCTCTGGGACAAGCTCCGTAACCCGGAAACCCCGGTGCGGGTCGCGCAGAACGTCGCCATGGACGCCTCGATGCTGTGGAAAGATTTGGTAGGTGGGTTCCTGATTGCCGGCTTCCTCTCCGCCCTCGTGCCGCAGGGCTGGTGGGCGGCGTTGTTCCTGAAAGGGGCGTCACCTTGGCTGCAAGCCCCTGCCAACGCCGTGGTCGGGCCGGTTGTGGCCGTGCTGTCCTTCGTCTGCTCGATCGGCAACGTGCCGATGGCCGCCATCCTGTGGGCGAGCGGGATCAGCTTCGGCGGCGTGCTGGCCTTCCTGTACGCCGACCTGATCGTGCTGCCGCTGCTGGACGTGTACCGCCGCTACTTTGGCTGGAAGATGGCCGCCTATATGGGCGGCGTCTTCTTCGCGACCATGGTGATCGCCGCGCTCATCATGGATTTGGCTTTCAACGGCCTCGGCCTAGTCCCTCCGCCAAACCCCGACGTGCGGGCGCAGGTCGAGACGTTCAGCTTCAACTATACGTTCTTTCTGAATCTAGCTTTTGGTGCGCTCGCGGCGTGGCTCGCCTATATCAACCACAAGCACCCGATGCAGCATGGGCACCACGAGCATGCTGCTGGCGACCACGCCCATCACAAGCAAGGGGGATGACTGGATCGGCTTGCCAATCAGAACCCTTCGTAGTTGACCGTTGTCATCATTCCGGCCTGCATGTGATAGAGATTGTGGCAGTGGAAGGCCCATTGCCCCGGGTTGTCAGCGTCGAAGGCGATCGTCACCGACCGCATCGGCGGCACCAGGACGGTATCGCGCACCGCCCCCGGGAAGCGTTGGCCGTCAACGGCGACGACCTGGAAGGAGTGCCCGTGCAGGCGCATCGGGTGCGACATGGGGGTCTTGTTGGTCATCACGAATTCAACCCGCTGGCCCTTCGCGACCCGCAAAGATTCCGCTTGGTCGTAGGTCATGCCGTTCAGGCCCCACACGTAGCCGGCCATCGACCCCGTGAGATCCACCTGATGCACCCGGTCGGCCGGCTTGGGCGCGAGCGGGGTGGCGGCCCGTAGGTGTTGTTCCATGTCGAAGTTGACGGGGGCCGTGGCCGTCTCCGCCAGAGGGGATAACTTGCCGACTTGGCCGGTCGCGGTCGCCAGCACGATGCCGGTCCGCTTCCGCTCGGCTTCGAGCACTGCGAACACCGGCAACACCTGCTGGTCCGCCGCGAGCTGCAGCTCCAGGTCGATCCGTTGGGCCATGGCGACCGGGAACACGAAACCGGTGAGGGGCCTGAACGGGTTGCCCGTCCACGGCGCTCAAGGTCGCCTGCGCGGCGCCGAGATCGATATGAAAGTTGCTGGCGGCGGACGCATTGATGATACGGAGCAAGATACGTCCGCGCGGCTCGACCCGGACCACAAACGGATCGTCGAGTGTGCGGTCGTTCGCGAGGAAGGCGTCATAAACCACGTCGTTGAGGTCCATCACCATGCCGGCCGGCCCGGCATCGACAGGCGGATTGGTCCCGGCCGCCGGGGCTGGGGGCATCGCCATCCCGGCCATGTCGTCCATGCCCTTGCCGGCCGATGCCGTCACCCGGCGGAGGCCGTCGTAGATTTCCTTCGGGCTCTTGAACGAGAAGTCATGCAGCAGGAGGACGACTTCCTGCCGGTCGGCGGAGTCGTTCGCGTCGCGCACGATCAACGGCGCGCTCATCATGGACTGTTCCTGCAAGCCCTGGTGCGAGTGCATCCAGAAGGTACCGGGAGAGGTGAGGGGGAAGTCGTAGGCGGCTGTGCTGCCCGAGGCGATTGCTGGCGCGGAGATGCCGGGAACGCCGTCCTGCTGGTAGGGCGGCGTGAGGCCGTGCCAGTGGATCAGCGTGTCAACGCCGGCATCGTTCTGAAGCACGACCCGGAACGGGGTGCCGAACTCTCGTGACCAGTTCCGCAGTGCCGTTGGGTTGCGTGATGCCGAACACTGACGCAGCCCGTCCGTTTACATCAAGCGTGCGGCGTCCAGCCGTCAGCGTGACCAGCGAGGCCGACCTTGCCTGTGAGGACGGCAGCAAGCCGCCGAGCAGCCCGGCAGCGGCGGTTCCCAGCATGATGCGCCGACTGATCCCTACAGGCATGTCGCCATGCCAGCCCGTGCGGGTCACAACGCTACGTCAGGCCGCCGCTGAGGTGTGGGCCTCGTAGCCGGCTTCCCGGATGGCCTCTTCCAACTTGCTGACGGGTGCGGTGCTCTCGACCCGCGCCTGGCCGGCTTTCAGGTCCACCTGCACCGTCGCCGCCGGGTCCACCTGCTGGATCGCCTCAGTGACGGCCCGCACGCAATGGCCGCAGGTCATCCCTGCCACGTCTAAAAGCTGCATGATCGGCTCCGATTCTGTTGATCGTCGAGGGAGGCTTTGCACCCTTCCACCGTGGGAAGGTCAAGTGCCGATTGACCCCTTGACCTTCCCATACTGGGAAGCCCTATCTGCGGTGCCTGCCAGATGGAGCTGCGACATGGACCAGGGCGTTATCGATCTGAGGACTCCGTCAAAGCCGGACGTGTCGCGCCAGCTCGACGTGCCGTTGACGGGGATGAGCTGCGCCGCCTGCGTGGCGCGGGTCGAGCGGGTGGCCGGCAAGGTCCCGGGTGTCGAGGCCGCGGCGGTGAACCTTGCCAGCGAACGTGCTTCCCTTCGCACAGGACCGGCGTTCCGGCTGCCCGAGCTGACTGAGGCCCTCGAAAAGGCGGGATATCCCGCAGCCGAGCGCACGGCCGACTTGTCCATTACGGGCATGAGCTGCGCGTCCTGCGTCGGCCGGGTCGAGCGCGCGCTGCTGGCCGTGCCCGGCGTGCTGGCGGCGGAGGTCAACCTAGCGACGGAGCGGGCGCGGGTCAGGGTGCTTGCCAATGTCGCGGATGCGGCCCTGGTGCAGGCCATCAAGCGGGCTGGCTACGAGGTTGGCCAGTTGCAGTCAGTGGAAGTGACGCCGGGTGAGAGTGATCGCTCCGCTTCTGTGGCCCGGCGCGACGGCATTGGGGCCGGCCTGGCGCTCGTTCTGGCGGCCCCGCTGCTGCTCCCGATGTTGCTTGCACCATTCGGCATGAATGTGATGCTGCCGGGCTGGGCGCAGTTCGGCTTGGCCGGGCTGGTGCAGGTCGCGTTCGGCGCCCGCTTCTACCGGGGCGCCTGGAACGCGCTGCGCGGCGGCGCCGGCAACATGGACACGCTGGTCGCCCTCGGCACGTCGGCCGCCTTCGGCCTATCGGTTTGGGCTTTGGCGACGGGTGACGGCAGGCACCTGTATTTCGAGGCCTCGGCCGCAGTGATCGCCCTTGTTCGGACCGGCAAGTGGCTGGAGGCTCGCGCCCGCCGACAGGCCGGGGCTGCTATCCGCGCCCTGGAGAAGCTGCGCCCGGAACGCGCGCGGGTGCGGCGCGACGGGACGGAACGGGACATCCCCGTCGCCGAGCTGCGCGCGGGCGATCTGGTCGTGGTCCGGCCCGGCGAGCGCATCGCCGCGGACGGCATCGTGCGCGAGGGCGCCTCCAGCGCCGACGAGAGCCTGTTGACTGGCGAGAGCCTGCCAGTGCCCAAAGAGCCTGGGAGTCCGGTAACGGGTGGCGCCGTCAACGGCGAGGGTGCTCTGGTAGTCGAGGCAATGGCGCTCGGCACCGAAAGCCGGCTGGCGCAGATGGTGCGGCTGGTCGAGGACGCGCAGGCGCAGAAGCCGCCCGTGCAACGCCTGGTGGACCGGGTAAGTGCGGTGTTCGTGCCGGTCGTGATCGGCATCGCGGCCGTGACATTCATGGGATGGTGGCTCGCCGGCGCCGGTCTGGAACCTGCGGCGGTCAACGCCATTGCCGTGCTGGTGATCGCCTGCCCTTGCGCGCTAGGGCTGGCGACCCCGGCGGCGATCATGGCTGGGACGGGAACCGCCGCCCGCCACGGCATCCTGATCCGCGACCCGGCGGCGCTGGAACGGGCGGGCGGTCTGGCCACGATCGTGTTCGACAAGACCGGCACGTTGACAGAGGGCAAGCCGGAGCTTGTTGCCTTGCACCCCGTTGGCGGGCGAACGGAGGACGAGGTGTTGCGGCTCGCGGCGGCGCTCCAGGCCGGCAGCGAGCACCCGCTGGCCCGCGCGGTTCTCACACGGGCAGACGGCCTTGCTGCCCCACGCGCGAGCGATATGGCGGCGCTGCCGGGGCGGGGCATCCGGGGCGTGGTGGATGGACGGCCCTTGATGCTCGGCAGCATCCGGCTGATGCGCGAGAGCGGCATCGACACTGCTGTCCTTGCCTCGTCCGCCGCGGCTTTGGAGGCGGATGGGCGCACCGTATCATACCTGGCCGAAGCGGGTGCCGATGCGGACGGTGTGCTGGGCCTGCTGGCGTTCGGCGATGCCCCGAAGGCGAACGCGGCGAAAGCCGTGGCGGCCTTGCGCTCGCGCGGGCTGCGTGTCGTGCTGCTGACGGGGGACAGCCAGGGTGCGGCGGATACCGCGGCGGCGGCGCTCGGCATCACCGAGGTCCATGCGGGCGCGCTGCCGGAGGACAAAGCTGCGGTCGTGGCGGCACTGCGCGATGCCGGCGGCGTGGCCATGGTGGGCGACGGCGTGAACGACGCGGCGGCACTCGCCGCGGCCGATCTCGGCATCGCCATGGGCACTGGCACTGACGTGGCCGCCGCGGCTTCCGGCATCACGCTGATGCGGGGCGACCCCGGCCTGGTGCCGGCGGCGCTCGATATTGCCCGGCGCACCTACCGGCGCATTTGGCAGGGCCTGTTCTGGGCCTTCGCCTACAACGTCGTCGGCATCCCGCTCGCCGCCTTTGGGCTGCTCAGCCCGGTTGTGGCGGGCGCCGCGATGGCGTTCTCCAGCGTCAGCGTGGTGAGCAGCGCCTTGCTGCTGCGGCGCTGGCGGCCGGAATTGCGGTACGGAGCGGCACCATGAACATCGGCGAGGTTTCGCGAACGACCGGCGTTTCGGCTAAAATGATCCGCTATTACGAGAGCGTGGGCCTGTTGGCTGCGGCCGCCCGCAACCCTGCTGGATACCGGCGCTATGCCGAGGTTGATATCCAGACGCTGCGCTTTCTACGCCGCGCCCGCAGCCTAGGATTCTCCGTTGGCCAGATGCGCGAGCTGCTGGCGCTTTGGCGAGATAACAAGCGGGCAAGCTCCGACGTGAAGCGCCTTGCCCTAACGCACGTCGCACTGTTGGAGGTTAAGGCGCGGGAAATCGCTGAGATCACCAGCGCGTTGCGGCGCTTGGCGGAAGCCTGCAACGGTGATCATCGGCCGGACTGCCCGATCATAGATGATCTCGCCGCACAGCTCATCACCCCGCTCGGGACGTCGTCCAAGGGTCAATTTGGCGGAGCCGTCGAGGACGCTGATACGATCATCCTGTCACGCCCTCGTTAGGCAACCTTCCCACATGGGAAAGAACTTTGCCCGGAACGTGCTGCCGAGCGGCGGCTAAAACGGAGATTATCTGATGCAGCACCTATCCCCAGAAATGCAGGCTTGTGTCGAGACGTGCCTGCGCTGTCACAGCACCTGTCTTGGCATGGCGTCCCATCACTGCCTGGAGGCGGGCGGGAAGCATGTCGAGCCGCAGTATTTCCGGCTCATGCTGGCGTGCGCCGAGATGTGCCGGGCATCGGCCACAATGATGCTGATCGGCACCGAGCATCACAAGCAGACGTGCCGCTCCTGCGCCGAGGTCTGCGAAGCGTGCGCGAAGAGCTGCGAGCAGATCGGCGACATGGAAGAGTGCGTGCAGGCGTGCCGCGCCTGTGCCGAGAGTTGCCACAAGATGGGGGCCTGAGCGCGGAAGGATGATCCCGGCCTGGCTGCATCACCTGTCGATCGCCTACCTGCTGCTGGGTGCTCTCTGCGCGGCTGTTATTGCGGTCGATGTGGGGCGGCACCCTCAGCATATGTGGATCATGAACGTGGTCTGGCCGGTGACGGCGCTGTTCGGGACCGTCTGGATCGTGTGGCAGTATTTTGCCTATGGCCGGCTTGCCACGTACGAGAAGATGCACGCCGCCATGGAGCGCAAGCAGGACCCGCCCAACAAGCGCGAGACGCCTTTCCCCGTCATGGTGGCCAATGGCGCTCTCCATTGTGGTAGCGGCTGCACCTTGGGCGACATCGTAGCCGAGTGGCTGGTGTTTGCCGTGCCCGCCATCGCGGTCGCGTTCGGCTACCACAGCCTGTTTGGCGATCGCATCTTCGCCGTATGGGTGGTGGACTACCTGTTTGCCTATGCGTTCGGGGTGTTCTTCCAGTATTTCACGATCGCACCCATGCGCGGGCTGTCTTTCGGCCCAGGCTTGTGGGCCGCCATCAAGGTCGACACGCTGTCGCTGACCGCTTGGCAGCTCGGCATGTACAGCTTCATGGCATTCGCGTATTTCTACCTATTCCGCGACCTGCTCGGGACCGAAATGCGGACCGACACCGTCGAGTTCTGGTTCATGATGCAGATCGCGATGGTCTGCGGCTTCTTCACCGCTTACCCGGTAAACTCGTGGCTGATCCGAACCGGCATCAAGGAGAAGATGTGAAGCCCCTAACGCGGCAGTTCAGCCGCGCATGTGCTGCCGTGGCGGTCGCGGGCTTGGCGGCCTGTGCAGGGCAGGCATCAAGTTCGGATTCGGGCCTCCGCGGCGTGGGCACGCCGGATGTGTCCAGCTATCCTGGCGATGACCAAATAACCAGCGTGCAGGAATTGTTGGACCGTTGCCGACAGGCGCCTGAGCAGGCCGGTCCGAGTTCCGCTCCGCGAGGGCTAGAAGCAGCGTGCGGCCAGCTTTATCGCACGATGCACAACCAGCCCGGCAACACGGAACAGCCGGCCGGCCCCTAGCCGATCAGTAGAACAGGCGGATGCCGAACAGGAACCGCACGTCGTTGACGCGGCCGCCCTGCTCCCGGACCAGCCCCTCCGTGCCGCCGAAGAAGCGTTGGTAGGCGACGCCGACGTAGGGCGCGAACTTGCGGGTGATCTCGTAGCGCATCCGCAGCCCCATATCGATGTCCGATAGGCCGGCGTCGACCCCGCGGCCGCGATTCTCCTTCGTGTACCAGTTGGTTTCGAACTGCGGTTGCAGGACCAGGCGCTGCGTCACGTAGAGGTCGTACGAGGCGTTGGTTTTGAGAGCATAGTGTCCCTGGTTGCTGGCATAGGCAGTTACCTCCAGGTTCCAGAAATCGATGGCGAGGCCCTGAATGCCGAGCGCTGCCCAGGTCCGGCCCGTGCCGCTGTCCAAATCGTAGCGGACGCCTGCCTGGACGTCGAAGTAGCGGCTGAACGGCCGGTCATAGAGCAGCTCATGGTCGCCGTCGGAGGTTCGGCTGCGCTCGTTGACGTTGTAGCGGCCCTCGGATTTCAGCCAGATGCGGTTGTAGTCGGTTCCAGCCCAGGCCTGGCCGTCCCAGCGCAGGTAGTTGCCGTTGCCGACGCGCCCCTCGAACTGGTTGAGGATTCCGTGAATGTAGACCCGCTCATCCGGGATCGGATTACCGTAGGGCGCCGCCCCATTGAGCGTATCGGCACCGAGCCCGGTGCCGACCACCTGCGCCCGGGCCGGCATGGCCGAAAGCGCGAACAGCGCCGCCCCGCCCGCGGCTGACAGCCGGCCGGTCGCCGTCATCAAGCGGGCAGTACGCGTAGGGTCCGGAACATGCCGGCCTCGAAGTGGTAGAGGATGTGGCAGTGCAGCGGCCATTGGCCCGTGGCCAACGTCGTCACCAGCAGGCTCACATCCTCGGCCGGCTTGACGTTGATGGTGTGCAGGTAGGGCCGATGCTCGCCGCCGCCGTTCTCCAGCTCCATCCACATGCCGTGCAGGTGGATGGGGTGGCTCATCATGGTGTCGTTGATGAAGCGCAGCCGGAACCGCTCGCCGAGCTTGGTGTCGATCGGGCCGACCTCGCTCATCTTCTTGCCGTCGAAACCCCAGATGAACCGCTGCATGTTGCCGGTCAGGTGCAGCACGATCTCGCGTCCGGGCGGCCGGGGATCGACGCCCGGACGCACCGACCGCAGCTCCGCCAGCGTGAGCACCCGGCGGTTCAGCAGGTTCAGCCCGTCGCCGGGCAGGCCGAGGCGGTTGCTGACCATCCTGGCGTTCGACTGCACCTCGACACCTAAAGGTGGGTTGTCCGGCGTGTTCGGGTGCATGGGCTGCTCACCCGCGCGCCGCGACTGCGGCACGTTCTTGGCCATCATTCCCATGATGCCGCCGACCCGGGTGTCGTCCGGGTGGGAGGCGCCGACTTCCTTGGGCATCATCTTCATGCCCATGTCGGCCATGGTACGGAGAGGCCGCGGGTCCATGCCGGGGATTGGCGCTTGCATGCCCGGCCGCGGCGCCAGGGTGCCCCGCGCATAGCCGCTGCGCTCCACATCCTGGGCGAAGATCGTGTAGGCGCGGTTCTCCCGCGGCTCGACGATCACGTCGTAGGTCTCGGCCGTGCCAATGCGCAGCTCGTCGACCTTCACCGGCTGCACGTCGTTGCCGTGGACGTGGACGACTTCCATCGTCAGGCCCGGGATGCGGATGTCGTAGTAGGTGATCGCCGAGGCGTTGATGAAGCGCAGCCGCACGCGCTCGCCGGGGGTGAACAGCCCTGTCCAGTTGGCAGCCGGCGGCATCCCATTGACGAGGTAGGTATAGATGATGCCGGTTGGCGCGGCGAGGCCGGAGGGGTCCATGCTCATGGCGCCCCATTGCAGCCGCTCGTTGATCGTCGCCCCCAGCCCGCTCTGCTCGGCATCGGAAACGAAGGTGCCGAGCGTGCGGCGGTGGAAGTTGTAGTAGTCGCTCTGCTGCTTGACGTTGTTCGCGACGGTCAGCGGGTCGCCGTCCATCCAGTCGCTGAGCACGATTGGATAATCGCGCTCCGCCTGGATCATTGGCTTGCTGTCCGGCTCGATGATCAGCGCGCCATATGTCCCCTTCTGCTCCTGGTAGCCCATGTGGCTATGATACCAGTAGGTGCCGCTCTGAAGGACCGGAAAGCGGTATGTGAACGTCTCGCCTGCCTTGATGCCGGCAAACTCAAGACCGGGCACGCCGTCCATCGGGTTGGGGATAATGACGCCGTGCCAATGCACGCCAGTCATCTCCGGCAGATTGTTGGTCAGGTTGATGGTGACGACGTCGCCTTCCCGCCAATACAGGGTCGGCCCCGGCGTCCCGCCGTTGATCGCATTGGCCCAGGACGGCGTGCCGGTCTTGTTGACGGCGATGCGATCAAGGCGGAGATCGAAGTGGCTGCCGCGCAGCACTAGCGGCTGTCCGGTGCCGGTGAACGCCTCGGCGGCGCGGGCGTGCAAGCCGAGGGCCACTCCTGCGCCGATCGCCGATGCACCCTGCACGAAGCGGCGGCGGCTCAAGCCCGGGGAGGTATCGTAGCCGATCGTCATTTAATTCCGCTCCGAATGCTGCCGCTTTGGGAATCGCTAGGAGCTTCCCACGTTGGCAGGTCAAGCCGGCGACATGCTTGTTCACCCAAGATTGCGCTCGGATGCTGGAGGCACCGGTTCAGTGGGATTAAAGCCCCGTCCCGCCATGCCCGTGATGCAGACAGTGCGCATGCGAATGGTCTGCGAGCACCTCGATGACGCGGCAGTCTCCAACCCGGCCACAGCCGCATTCATAGACCATGCGCGACAGCTCGGCCTCCAACGCCTGCAGGCGAGCGATGCGGCTGCGAACGGCCGTCAGGTGCTGGCGCGCGATTGCATCGATCTCGCCGCACGGCCGGTCGGGATCGTCCGCGACCGTGAGCAAGGCTCGCACACTCTCAAGCGGGAAGCCCAGCTCGCGCGAGTGCCGTACGAAGGCGAGCCGGTCCAGGTGCGCCCGGGTATAGGCACGGTGCCCGCCCGCGGTGCGGGCCGGCACCGGCAGCAGCCCCTCCCGCTCGTACCAGCGCACGGTTTCCACTTTCGTGCCGGCACGGCGTGCCAGGTCTCCGATGGAGAAAACCGCCGCCTCGCCCGCATCCGCGCCCATCTGACAACCCTCTTGCACCTGTAGCCACTACAGGTCCTATGTCGGCGGCCGGACCTCTCGTGCAAGGAGCACCGGCCATGGGCACGACATACGCGGACGCCGAACACGCTGAATCCGGTCAGGTCGTGCGCCTACGGGTCCTGGGCATGGACTGCGGCTCCTGCGTCGCCAAGGTGGAAGCGGCGGCGTCCCGCCTGCCCGGCGTGCGGGACGTGTCCGCGAACCTAATGGCAGAAACGCTGACGGCGCGGCTCGTTCCGGGCAGCTCCGACCCGGAGGCGCTGGCCGCGGCGGTGTCGGCGCTGGGTTACAAGGTGAGCCCACTTCCCTCGTCAGAAGCAGCCGGGCCACGCGCTGAGGAGCACCACGCCGGCCACGTGCACGGAGACGATGACGACGCACCGGCCGCGCCTTGGTGGCGCACAGGCAAGGCACGCCTGGCCGGCCTGCTTGCGGTCTTGGTCGGGGCGGCTTGGGCGCTCGCGCTCGCCTTCCCGGCAGCCGCCTACTGGCTCTTCTTGACCGCGACGCTTCTAGCGGTGCTGCCCTTCGGGCGCCGTGCTGTGGCATTGGCGCACGCCGGTAGCCCGTTCTCCATCGAGACCCTGATGGTCACGGCCGCCCTCGGCGCCGTGGTCATCGGCGCGGCCGAGGAGGCGGCGGTCGTGGTGCTGCTGTTCGCGGTGGGTGAGCTGCTGGAGGGGGTGGCGGCCGGACGGGCGCGGGCCGGTATCCGCGCATTGGCCGGGCTGATGCCGCGCACGGCGCGGGTGGAACGCGACGGCGGGACGGTGCTGGAGGTGCCGGCCGCCGGTCTGGGCGTGGGCGAGATGGTGCAGGTCCGGCCGGGTGATCGCGTGCCCTGCGACGGTTTGGTGATTGAAGGGCAATCCACGGTCGACGAAAGCCCGGTCACGGGCGAGAGCGTGCCCGTGGCACGCGGCCCGGGTGAGGCGGTCGTGGCCGGATCGGTCAACGCAGCTGCGTTGCTGCGCGTGCGCGTGACAGCCGCAGCGGCGGACAACACGGTCAGCCGCATCGTGCGCTTGGTGGAGCAGGCCTCGGCGAGCCGCGCGCCGACGCAGCGCTTCATCGAACGGTTCAGCCGCGGGTGGACGCCGGGGGCGATGCTTGTCTCGGCTTTGGTCATGCTGACGCCCCCGTTGCTGCTTGGAGGCGAGTGGGCAATTTGGGTGTACCGGGGCTTGGCGGTGCTGCTGATCGCCTGCCCTTGCGCGCTGGTGATCTCGGTGCCGGCTGCGGTGGCGTCGGCCCTCTCGGCGGGCGCGCGCCGGGGCCTGCTGGTCAAGAGCGGCGCCGCGCTGGAGGCGGTGGGCAAGGCGCGCACGGTGGCCTTCGACAAGACGGGCACTCTCACCGAGGGCAAGCCGCGCGTCACTGACGTGCTGCCGGTGGGCGGCACGACTGCGGAGGAGCTGCTGCGCGCCGCCGCGGCGGTGGAGGCGGGCAGCGCCCACCCGCTCGCGCTTGCCGTGGTGCGGGAAGCGGAGGCGCGCGGCGTTGCCGTCCCGCCGGCGCGCGCCGCCAGCGCCGTACCGGGCAAAGCGGCTGTGGCAAATGTAGACAACGTTCGAATTACGGTCGGCAGTCCATCCTATGCCGTCGAGCGTGGCGCGGCGCTGGGACCGCTCGCGTTCCGCATCGAGGCACTGGAAGGCGATGGCAAGACGGTTGTCGTCGTATTCACGCGCGACCGCGTGCTGGGCGTGCTGGCCCTGCGCGACGAGCCACGCGGTGATGCCGCGACCGCCGTCGCCGCGCTCAAGCGCATGGGGGTGACCTCGGTCATGCTGACCGGCGACAACGAGCGCACCGGCCGCGCCATCGCCGGGGCGCTCGGCATGGAGGTGTGCGCGCACCTGCTCCCGGCCGACAAGTTGCTCGAGATCGAGACGTGGAAAGCGAGCGGTCCGGTCGTGATGGTGGGCGATGGCATCAACGACGCCCCGGCGCTCGCGGCGGCCTCGGTCGGCGTTGCCATGGGCGGCGGCGCCGACGTGGCGCTGGAGACGGCGGACGCCGCGCTGCTGCACGGGCGCGTCACGGGCGTTGCCGAACTCATCGCCCTGTCGCGGGCGACGCTCGCCAACGTCCGGCAGAACGTGGGCATCGCCGTGGGATTGAAGGCGGTCTTCCTGGTCACGACCCTCGCGGGCATCACCGGGCTGTGGCCGGCGATCCTGGCGGATACGGGCGCCACCGTCCTGGTCACGCTGAACGCCCTTCGACTGCTGCGCTGGCGGTCCGCAGCGACCCGCGCGATTTCGTAGTGGCCTCGCTTCTCCCGGTTCTCGGCTACAGCGCCACCCCTGTCCTGGCCGCCACGATCGGCGGCGCAGTGACGGCGTGGCGCAAGCCGGGCCAGCGGATGCAGGGCGCGGTGCAGCACTTTGCTGCCGGCGTCGTGTTCGCTGCCGCCGCGGGTGAGCTGTTGCCCGATATGCTGCGCGACAAGGGCGCCTTACTGGCCATCGTGATCGGCGCTGCCGCCGGGGTCGCGGCCATGCTCGCGATCAGGGGCGCCGCCAAGCGCGTGGGCGAGTCCGCGGGCCTGATCGCGGTAAGTGGCATTGACGTGCTGATCGACGGCTTCGTGGTCAGCCTCGGCTTCATCGCCGGCGCCGGGCAGGGCTTGTTGCTCATCGTCGCGCTGTCGATCGAGCTGCTGTTCCTCGGCCTCACGGTCGCCGTCGCCGTGGGCGAGGACAGCGCATCCAAGGCGCGCGTCGTGCTCGCCGCGACCGGCGTCGCCCTCCTGCTGCCAGTGGGCGCCGTGGCGGGCACGTTCCTGTTCCGGGGCATGTCCCCGGCGTGGCTCACCGGCTTCTTCGCGTTCGGACTGGTCACCCTGCTCTATCTCGTCACCGAGGAGCTGCTGGTCGAGGCGCACGAGAAACCGGAAACCCCGTTCGCCACGGCGGTCTTCTTCGTCGGCTTCTTCCTGCTCATCATCTTGAGCGAGACGATCCGTTGAACGCCGGCCCCATACCATTCCGCAAACTGAGGTAGCCATATTGCCGCACGATCACGACGGCCACGACCATCACAGGGGCAGTGGCCACAACCATGGCCATTCCCACGGGGTCGGCGGGCACAGCCACGCGCCGGCCGATTTCGGTCGTGCTTTCGCCATCGGCGTTGGCCTGAACACGGCCTACGTCGCGGCCGAGGCGTTCTGGGGTTTTTCCGCCCATTCCGTGGCGCTGCTGGCCGACGCCGGGCACAATCTCGGCGACGTGGTCGGCCTGCTCGGCGCCTGGCTGGCTTCCCGGCTCAGCAAGCGCGGGCCGAGCGCGGGCTACACCTACGGCCTGCGCCGCACCTCGATCCTGGCCGCACTGGCCAATGCCATCATCCTGCTTGTCGCCACGGGCGCCATCTCCTGGGAAGCCATCCGGCGCCTGATCACGCCCGAGCCGACGGGCGGCTTGGTCATCGTAGCCGTGGCCCTCGCGGGCGTGGTCGTCAACGGCGTCACCGCCTGGCTGTTCATGTCGGGGCGCAAGGGAGACCTGAACATCAGGGTCGCCTTCGTGCACATGGCCGCCGACGCCTCGCTCACGCTCGGAGTGGCGATCGCGGGCGCGGTCATCATGGCGACCGGGTGGGAGCGGCTTGACCCGGCCGTCAGCCTGGTAATCGTCATCGTCATCGTCTTTGGCACCTGGGGCTTGCTGCGGGATTCCGTGAACCTCTCGCTCGACGCCGTGCCGCCCGGCATCGATCAGGGCGAGATAGAGGGCTACCTGCGCGGTCTGCCAGGCGTCACCGAGGTCCACGACCTACACATCTGGGGCCTAAGCACGACGGAAACGGCGCTCACCGTGCACCTGGTCTGCACCGAAGCCGGATCGGACGGTGAGCTACTGCACCGGATCACGCGCGAGGTGCGCGACCGTTTCGAGATCGGTCACGCCACCGTCCAACTGGAGACGCCCGAAACGGCCAAGCTATGCGAGTTGAGGCCGGACAGCGTCGTTTGATTGAGGGCCATGGGCAGCGAGAGTTGGGGAATGTCTTGCCATCACCTACCATGACGCCCTCTTTGGACGCCGCTGCCGGCTTACGCCGCGTCGTCCGCCGTGTGGTGCTGCTCAACCTGGGCTACTTCGGAATCGAGTTCGCCGTGGCTCTTGCCGTTGAGTCCGTGTCGCTGTTCGCCGACAGCGTGGATTTCCTGGAGGACACCTCGGTCAACCTGCTCATCCTGCTCATCCTGCTCGCGCTGAGGTGGGGCGTCCGTCAGCGTGCGCTGGTCGGCATGGGTCTTGCCGGGTTGCTGCTAGTGCCGACCCTGGCGACGCTGTGGACGGCCTGGAACAAGGTCGCCGTCCCGGTCCCGCCTGAGAGCCGCTTCCCCTGTTGCTTACGGCTGCGGGCGCGCTCGCAGTCAATCTGTTTTGCGCCCTCATACCGGCACAACACCGCCACGCCGGCGGCAGCCTGACGCGGGCTGCTTTCCTGTCCGCGAGAAACGACGCACTGGCCAACGTCGCCATCATGGGTGCTGCGATGGGGACAGCTTGGTGGCCCTCAGCATGGCCGGACTTGGCTGTGGGCCTGGGCATCGCCGTGATGAACGTCGATGCGGCGCGCGAGGTCTGGCAGACCGCCCGCCAGGAACACCGGGGCAGTCCCCTACCTAGCGGTCCAGGCCCGGCTACTCCACACCTCACGAATCCCCTCATTTGAGCTGACCCGCCTCTTGGCCCGATTCGCCTTGACTGCGTATGACCGCGAGATAGCGGGATTGGGGGTTGCCGAGGTGAAATCGGAGCTTTCG
>JAABUX010002212.1_pt1 | contig 27892 bp, 23 predicted proteins | sample 5561851 | NCBI WGS metagenome assembly JAABUX01 (sample SAMN10711883, study PRJNA513361) | rock metagenome | isolation source: Antarctica rocks | place: Antarctica: Victoria Land, Richard Nunatak red sandstone | collected 2016-01-03 | reverse complement strand
GGACCTGAAGGCGAAGGTGCTGGCCTTCATCGAGTACTACAACCGGACGATGGCCAGGCCGTTCCAGTGGACCTACAAACCGCTCAAGCAATAACCGCCAAGTCAATTACGCCAGGGTGCACTAGGTACCGATACGACCGCCATACCAACTGGATCGATGGCGACTACCGCCACACGATGTATGACCATTACCTGACCCCCAACAGCACGACTTACGACTGCCTCCGCAGGCCGAACCACGGCTGGCGGACGGCCCGGAGCCGACACCCCGGCGGGGTCAACTTGCTCTTGGCCGATGGGAGCGTCCGGTTCATCAAGAACACGGTCAATCTGACCGCATGGCGGGCACTCGGGACGTGCAACGGCGGCGAAGTCGTCAGCGCCGATTCCTACTAAAAGGAGCGACATCGTGATCTTCCGTGGCTTGACCGCTTCGTTCGCCATGCTCGCCCTGATGGCCAACACCTCGGCCCAGGCGCATGAACTCTGGTTCCTGCCCGCCCCCGGCTCCGATCCCACGCTGACCCGGCTCTACTTCGGCGACTCGCCGGCCCCGGGCGAGGCAGAGCGGGTCGCCGAAATCGCCCACACCAAGGTCTGGATCGACGGCAAGCCGGTGGACGTCAAGCGGCTGCCCGACGGGCTGGAAGTCCGGCTCCCGACCCTCCGGCCCGAGCTAATCAGCGCCTTCGCCGATCGGGGCATCGTGGACTATCAAGGCGACTCGTTCATCATCACCCTGGCCGCCTATGCCCAGTCCCGGCCGGTCAAGAGGATCGACGACCTCAAGCTCGGCCTCGATGACGACCAACTCCGGCTCTTGCTGGTCGCCAGCGGCGACGGGTCGCCGGTCGTCAAAGCCATCTGGCATGGCAAGCCGGTCGCCGACATGACCGTGAAGGTATTCCGAGGCACGGCGGAATCCACCGAGATCCGGACCGACGGCCAAGGCGAAGTTGCATGTCCCGACTTGAAGCGGGGTGGGGTGTCGCTCCTGGCCCAGGTGGTGGCCAAGACCCCAGGCAAGCTCGACGGCAAGGATTACTCCGAGGTCCGCCACAAGGCCACGCTGACGCTGGTCCCTGAAGCTGGGAGATCCGAGTAGGCGAATTTCGTCTCGTCGCACGGGTAATCATGCCGGGAGGTCGATCCGATGCACATCCCCGATGGCGTCCTCTCGCCCCAGGTCCTTGCAACAACCGGCGTGCTGGCGATTGGCGGCCTGGTGTACGGCTTGAGGAAAGTGCGGCGACTGCACCGAGAGCGGACGAGCGTCCTGATGGGTTCGATGGCGGCCTTCGTGTTCGCGGCCCAGATGGTCAACTTCCCGCTCTATCCTCTGCCGATCTCGGGGCACCTGCTCGGCGGCGTCCTCTCGGCCGTCCTCCTGGGGCCTTGGGCGGGGGCGGTGGTGATCGCCTCGGTGCTGGTCGTGCAATGCTTCCTGTTCGGTGACGGCGGCCTCACGGCCCTCGGGGCGAACTTCATCAACATGGGCTTGATCGGGTCGGTCGGCGGCTTCGCGATTTACGACCCGATTCGACGAGCCATCGGCGGGCCTGGCGGGGTCGTCTTCGGGGGAATGGTGGCGGCCTGGTTCTCCGTCATCCTGGCTTCGGGCGGGTTCGCCGTCGAGTTGGCGGGATCGGGCGATTGGGGCGGCTTCCCGAGGGTCCTGGGCTGGATGGCCCTGGTCCACGCCGCCATCGGCCTGGGCGAGGCCCTGATCACGGGGACGGTGCTTCGGTTCCTGCTCCTGACCCGCCCCGACTTGATCGACGACGTCGAATCCAACCCGGTCACGACCTCGAAACGATGGGGCCAGGTGCTCTTGGGCGGCCTGGGCGTCGCCCTGGGCGTCGCCATCTTCCTCGCCCCGTTCGCCTCGGAGCATGACGACGGGCTGGAGTGGGTCGGCGGCAAGCTTGGCTTCCTCAAGGGGAGCGGCGTCATCGTCCCCTCGCCGATGCCCGACTACCGACTGGCCCTCCCGGGGCTGGGAAACCCCAAGGTCGCCACCGCCCTGGCGGGGGCCGTCGGAACTCTGGTTGTCTTCGGGGTCGGCCTGGGGCTAGCTCGGCAATGGCCTCGCCATCGCAAAAACCCGAGCGAAACGACCCGTTCTGGATAAAATTTTGGCTCATGGCAGATTCCAGGGTGGTGAGCCAAATCACCGGAATGGGAACTAGATTTGGGTGCCACGGGTTGTACCCAACCCGTGCTCCGGGCATCGCTTGCGGCACGGGTTGGGTACAACCCGTGGCACCCGGGTCACGCCCTTCTTTGTCACCACCTCGATACCCGTCATGAGCCATAATTATTACTTTCCAAAAAAAGATGCACCCTTTCGGGCGGTTGGGTGCAGTTAACTGGTAATCGGACAACTCGAAACGTCCTGGTTCCCCGACGAAGGAGACCTCGACCCGCGAGAGGAGCCGGTAAGATCCGCGACCCGAATCGCCAGACGCGACTCCGATCGGGTTGACCAAATTTGTCTTTGATCTTCGCATCAAGGGTGTTCGGCCCGTGTCGCCGAACGCTCGGGATTTGATGCGCCCTGTGCTCCCCTGCGGTGTTCGCTTTTTCCCAGGACGATTCCCTTCTTCCGCCTGCCCTTTCGTTCGATCGAGCGGTGAATCGCGGCACGATCTTGGAGTTCACGCTTCGAGATCGGGTCGGGCTTCCCCGCGCTTTTTTCCGACTCTTCAAGGAGCGACCTCATGTCCGACGCATCCGCCAATTCAGGGACGACGATCGATCAGATGTTCCGGTTCCGCCGGGAATTTTTGATCCGGGCCATGGGTTTGACCGCCGGTTCCGCCGGCCTGGCGATCCTCAACGGGACCACCGCCGAGGCCCAAGCCCCGATGGTCAACGACGCGGCGATCCTCAACTTCGCCTTGAACCTCGAATACCTCGAAGCCGAGTTTTATACCCTCGGCGTCAGCGGCATGAGCATCGAGATGATGGGCGTCGGCGTCAACGGTGCGGGCACGCTGGGGGGTTTGATCGTCAAGAACAACCCGCAGGTGCCGTTCGCCACGCCCGCGCTCAAGTCGTACGCGGTGGAGATCGCCAACGACGAGCGGAACCACGTCACGTTCCTCCGGGCGGCTTTGGCCGGCGCCGGGGTCCAGCCGGTCGCTCGGCCCCCATCGACCTGTTGAACAGCTTCAACACCGCCGCGATGGCGTCGGGGTTGGGGGCGTCGTTCGACCCGTTCGCCGATGAGAAGAGCTTCCTGGTCGGATCGTTCGTGTTCGAGGACGTGGGCGTGACCGCCTACCACGGCGCGGCCCGGCTCATCAAGAACAAGGATTATCTCGACGCCGCCGCCGGGATCTTGGCCGTCGAAGCCTACCATGCGGGCGAAGTCCGCACCTTGATGTACTTCAACGGCCTGGCCCCGCAGGCCGCGGCCATCTCGGCGTTGCGGGCGAAGGCCAGCGGGAAAGCCGACGATCAGGGGATCACCGACGCCAACGGCAACGCCAACATCGTGCCGACGGATGGCAACAGCATCGTCTTCGACCGGAACACCTCGCAGGTGCTCAACATCGTCTACCTCGGCGGCAATGGTGGGGGAGGATTCTTCCCCAACGGCATGAACGGCGTCATTCGTTAATCCCCTCATCGCTCAACGACGATCGCTTCGGAGTCCGACGAGAAGGGCGGGGGTCAACTCGACCCCCGCCCCCCGTCGGACCGGGAACCGCCAAGGAGGACCTTCCATGAGACGCCCGCTCCGCTTCGGCCTTGCCGCCACCATTGCCCTGGTCTGCCTCGCTTCGACCCCGCTCCGGGCCGATTACCTCGCCGGCGTGACCTACTACGGCAACCAACTGATTCGCATCGACGCGACCACGGGTGTTGGCTCGCTGGTCGGCAACCTCGACACGAGCATGTCGGCCTTCGGCCTGGCTCAGCGAGGGGGCAGCCTTTATACCTTCGACTCGACCACAGACCTGATCCGCCAGATCAACCCGATGACCGGGACGACCGTCACCTCGATCAACGTCGGCCTCGGGCCGGTCCTCGGTCAAGGCGGCCTGGCGTTCGGGAGCGACGGGGCCGGCTACCTGTCCAGCGCCTTGAATCCAACGACGCTCGCTCCGGAGAACGACCTTTACCGGTTCGACATCGCCACCGGCAAGTCGAGCCTGGTCGGCTTCTCGGGGGCGGCATTGTCCGGGCTTGCGTTCCTCAACGGCACCTTGTACGGGGTCGGCAAGACCACCGACACCTTGTACACCGTCAACACCTCGACCGGCGCGACCACCGCCGTCGGCTTCCTCGGGGCGATGGCCGGAAGCCCGATCCAATCGTTGTCGGCCGGCCCCAATGGGCAGTTGTACGGGACCTTCGACGACCGTTTGTTCTCGATCAACGCCACCACGGGCGCCGCGACCGCCGTCGATCCGAACCCGGCCAACGACGCCGGCTTCAGCAGCATCTCGGGGTTGACCTACGTCACCACGGCCTCGGCCGTCCCGGAGCCCGCCTCGGTGATCCTCCTCGGCGTCGGCCTGTCGGCCGGACTCCTGCTCCAACGCAGATCGCGACGGTCGAAACGCTCCGTTTGACTCGGGTGTCCGACCAACCCCATCTTGATGCGACGACCCGAGAGGCGACCTCGGGTCGTCCCCTTTTCGAAGCCGGTCGTCTACCCGCTTGCGGCCCAAGTCCAGGTCCGCTAATTTGGGGGACAGAATTCCATGACTATTGTAAGACCAATAGAAGTCGCGAGAACAAGTCATTGATCTCAACCGAGGCCGCTGCGATCTCTTGATCAGGGGAAGGGAACCCATGCCGAGCCGAACCCGTCGCGGATTCACGCTGATCGAGTTGCTGGTGGTGATCGCGATCATCGCCGTCTTGATCGCGCTCCTGCTCCCGGCGGTCCAGGCGGCGCGCGAGGCGGCCCGGCGGACCCAGTGCGTCAACAACCTCAAGCAGATCGGCCTGGCGGTCAACAACTACGAGACATCGGTCGGGGCGTTGCCGATGACCTTGGCGATGTCGGGGATCGGCAACACCGTCTTCTACGACACCGGGTGGAGCGCCCAGGCCCGGATCTTGCCGTTCCTCGAAGGGAACACCTTATTCAACGCGGCCAACATCGGGATCTTCAAGGAAGACCCGGGCAACTCCACCGTCGTCATGCTGACGGTCGCCGCCTTCATTTGCCCCAGCGAGATCAACCCCAAGCCTTACACGCACGACTACGGCGTGTCCGGGGTGACCAACTACGGCTTCTGCGGCGGCGATTGGTTCGTCTGGGGCGGCTTTGGCGCGTTGCAGAACCGCCAGGGGTTCGGGCCGAATCGGAGCCGGAGGCTGGCGGAGTTCGCCGACGGCCTGAGCAACACCTTGTTCGCCTCCGAGGTCAAGGCCCACCAGACCGCGTCGAACTGCCGATTCACGACCTTACCGACGGTCAACGACCCGAACAACATCCCCAGCCCGCTCGCCGACCCGTTCACCGTCGCCCCCGAGTACGACAACGGCGGCTGCATCACCCAGAACCAGGCCGAGTTCCACACCGAGTGGTCCGACGGCCACGTCCACACCGGGGGTTTCACCACCGCCTGGCCCCCGAACAAGGCGATCGTCGGCCGCATGACCTACCTGGGCCTGGACCTCGACCTCAACGGGATGAACGAGGAGAACGGAGGCCCCACCTTCGCCGCGATCAACGCCCGGAGCGCGCACCCCGGAGGCGTCAACGCCCTGTTCGGCGACGGCAGCGTCCGATTCGTGAAGAACACGATCAACGGCCTGACCTGGCGAGCTTTGGGGACGGTGGCGGGCGGCTAGGTCGTGTCCTCCGACGCCTTCTAAGCTTCGAGCGGTTCACTTCAAGTCGCGGTAGGGCTGCCGCTTTTGGTACGAAGCCAGCATGTCTTGGTGGACCTTCCGCCCCTCCCCCGGGCCACTGATGGAGACGACACTGGAAATCGAGACTTTGAACCGGTCCACCTTGAATTGGATCGGCGAATCCTCTTGGGGTGGGAGCTTCGCCGCTTCTTGGACGTAGCGGATCGCCTGCTCGAAGTTTCCCATCTCAGCATACGCGGCCGAGAGGGTTGTGATCCGGCTTGGGAGCTTCCAACCCGTCAATTCGCACGTTTGCCTGGCCGCCTCCACCGCTTTCGGCCCGTTCCTGATTCGCTCAACAGGGCAGGTTGCCCAGACCCAGGCTTGACAATCGAGGGCATCCGCCTTCTGGGCGACGGTGAGTCGGCTCGGGTCGAGGGCGACCACACGCGCGAAGTCGGCCAACGCCCGGTCGTAGTGGTGGTTCGCCAGCTCAAACCACCCTCGGTTGAGCGTGTAACGGATCTCGTCCGGCTTGCACGCGATCGCCCGGTTGATGTCGGCGATGGCCTGGGCGTAACTCCCCTTCGTCGAATCGAGGCTCGCGCGAAAATTCAGGGACTCGGCATCGTCGGGGTTTCCCTCGATGATCGCGTCGAGGGCTTGTTTGGCCTCGGCGGTTCGCCTCGCCCTTTGCAAGATCACGGCCCGGAGCAGCGAAGTTTGCGGATCGCCGGGCCTGACTTCGAGGAATCGGTCGCAATCGCCGATCGCTTGCTCATCCTGCTTGTCGAGAAAACGGGCGAAGCCCCGGAGCAGCAACAGCCCAGGGTCGTCCGGGTTGACCCGGATCGCCTGGTCGACGTCCTGGACCGCCCCCGAGCCGTCGTTGCGCGACAACCGGATCATCGCTCGAAACAGGAAGAGTTCGGACATCTCGGAGCCATAGCCGAGGCGGATCGCCTCGTCGAAATCCGCCGAGGCGCGGTCGAGGTCGTCGCGACCAAAGTAGACATACCCTCGAAGGGCATGGGCTTTCGCGTTCTTCGGCTCGATCGCGATCGCCACGTCGAGGTCGGCAACCGCGCGATCCCCCTCACGTTCAACCCAAAACTCGGCCCGCTCGACCCGAGCCTTCGCGTTCCTCGGCTCAAGCGCGATCGCGCGCGACAGGTCTTCGATCGCCTGGTTTTCACTCCCCTTGGACGACCAGCATTCCGCCCGGTCGATCAGCGTCGCCACGTCGTTGGGGTTCGAGGCGATGACCTTGGTGAAGTGGGCGATCGCCTCGTCGTATTTCTTCCCGAGCAAGCTGGCCCGGCCAAGCCGCCGCTCCTCCACTGACTTGGCGTCGTCGGCCAAGATCGGTCCGGCCAGGATCAGGAGCAAACCAACAGCGAGCAGGCTCCGGCAAGCGCGAGGTGAGGACATCGGGTCGCTCCATCGGGTCGAGTCGTCGGGTGGTGCATTTCGCGCCGGAGCTTGGCAAAAACAGATCCAGCACGTCAAGAACACTTCGCTGCCGCCAAGGGCGAGGGATGGGCGATTGTGTGACTTTTGATTTTGGCGGGATCGGGCGTTGGTGGGTGCCACGGGTTCCCAAAATCAAAAGTCACATCCAAGGGCGAGGGCAGCGACTCGACCATCTTGGTCTAAAGAGGCTCAAGGCCGTCGATACGGCTGCTGGGTCCGGAAGAGGTTGAGCATCTTCTCGAAGTCGGTTCGGTCGTTCTGGTTGCCGCCCGACTCGCGGACCCGGCCTCGGCGGTTGTGATGGCCTGGTCGAAGTCGCCGGTCTCGGCGAAGGCGGCGGCCAGCGCGGCCAAGCATTTCCGGTCTTTCCCCTTGGTCATCTTCGTCGCTCGGGCGGCCAGTTCGAGGGCCTGGCGACCGTCGCGGAGGTCGGGGTTGCTGCTCGACGCGAGGATCATGACCAGGTTCATGATCGGCTCGGACGAGGTGGGATCGAGCCAGAGCGCGGCCTGGAAGTCGGGGATGGCTCGGGCCTCGTCGCGCTTGGCGAGGTAGGCTTGGCCTCGGGCCAGCCAGGCGTAGCCGAGACTCGGCTTGAGGCGGACCGCCTCGGAGAGGTCGGCAATCGCCGGGTCGAACTGGTTGCGCTGGAACTCGACGACCCCCCGGAGCGCCAGGAGTTCGGGGTGGGCGGGCTGGAGCCGGAAGCAGACCTCGATGTCGGGGTCGGCTTGGTCATACTCGCCTTGGAGCGTCCGGATCGAGCCTCGAGCGAGGTGGGAGGCGAAGTCGTCGGGTCGGCGTCGGATCGCCTCGTCGAGGTCGAGGAGCGCCCGCCAGTGGTCTCGCATCCGGAACCGGACGATGCCGCGAGCCCCGTGGAACGCTCCATTTTCGGGGTCGAGCCGGAGCGCCTCGGTGTAGTCGTTCAAGGCTTGATCGTACTCTCCCTTCTGGAAATAAGCCTCGGCCCGCTTCGAGTGCGGGGCCGGCTCGTTGGGGCTGAGCTTGATCGCCTCGGAGATGTCGAGGATCGCCCCGTCACGGTCGAGCTTCCCCAGCCGGGCGAGACCTCGGTTGTAGATGAACCGATAATCGCGCGGGTCGATCCGGACCGCCTCGTCGAAGTCGGCGATGGCCCGGTCGGGATCTTTCTTGAAAAGCCGGCTGATCCCTCGGTCGTTGAGGGCCAGAGTGAAGTCGGGTTTCAAGCGGATCGCCTCGTCGAAGTCGGCGATGGCCCGATCTTGCTCCGCCTTGACCTGCCAGGCGTAACCTCGACGATAGAACGATTCCGCCTCGGTCGGGTCGAGCCGGATCGCTTCGTCGAACTCCACCAGGGCCTCGTCGGGCCGCTTCAAACCGGTCAGGGCGAGACCTCGGTTGTGGTGGACGACAGCCTGATCTGGGTCGAGGCGGAGGCTCGTCGCGAAGTCGCCCTCGGCCGCCTGGAAATCTCCCGTCGCGAGGGAGGCGCGGCCTCGGTCGTTCCAAACATCGGGGGCGTCGGGGTCGATCTCGGCGGCCTTCGAGAAGCGGGCGATCGCGGCCTTCATGTCGCCTTGATCGAGCTTCACCAGGCCGAGGTTGCGGTGCCCGTTGTACGAGTCGGGCTCAAGCTCGATGGTCCGGCTGTAGTCGGCGATGGCCCGGTCGTAGTCTTTCTTGTCGAAGTGGGCGTTCCCGCGATCGAGGAGGAGATCCGCCTCGGTGGGGTCGCGCTCGAGCGCGGTGTTGTAGTCGGCGATGGCCTTGTCGAACTCGGTCTTGTCGGACCAGACAAGCCCCCGGAGATGCCAGCCGGCGGAGGCGTCGGGGGCTCGCTCGATCTCCTTGGTGTATTCGACGATCGCCTTGTCGTACTCTTTCCTGGCTCGCCAGATCCCCCCTTTGTGGTAGTGGCCATCCTCGGCGGGGGCAAGCTCGATGAAACGGTCGAAGTCGGCCAAGGCGCGGTCGTCATCCCCCTTCGAGTTGAAGGCGATCCCCCGGAGATGATAGGCCGAGGCGAGCTTGGGGTCTCGGCGGACGGCCTCGGTGTAGTCGGCGATGGCGCGGTCGAGGTCGTTCTTGCGGCTCCAGGACTCCCCCCGGTCCTGATAGGCCAGGGCGTCGGACGGGTCGAGGGCGATGGCCCGGTCGAAGAGGGCGATGGCGGCGTCATCATCCCCGTCGGCCTGGGCGGCCCGGGCCGCCTCGCGGAGCTTGCCCGGATCATCGTCAGCGACCGCGACCCCGACGACGAGGGCCACCAGAACCAGCATCAATCCGCCCAGTCGTCCGATCGAAACTGGCATGAGCTTTCTCTCCCCGGTCGATCCTGGTTTTCTCTCAAAGAATGGTCTCATTGAAGATCATAGTTCATGGTGGGAGCGACGCGGTCCGATCAAATTAAGCCACGGATGAACACGGATTTGACACGGACAGTCCTTCATAGAAATCCGATTCACCGGTCGACCGGTTTGTTGGCGATCTGGGTCATCAGCGACGCCCGACCGATCCGGGCCTTGATGTTCAGGGGGTAGAGGCGAATCAAGGTGTCATAGTCGGCCAGGGCGCCTTCGAGGTCCTCCTTCGCCTGTCGGGCCGAAGCCCGGTTGGCGAGGAAGTCGCCCTCCTTGGGTTCGAGCCGGATGGCTTCGGTGTAGTCGGCGATCGCGCCGTCGAGGTCTCGCTTGCGGTGGCGGCTCGTGCCTCGATTGAAGTGGAACCGGGCGTTGGTGGGCCGAAGGCGGATCGCCTCGGAGAAGTCGGCGTCGGCCCGATCGATGTCGTGTTTGGCGTACCAGGCGAGGCCCCGGCTGACGATGGCATCGGCGTCCTTGGGGTTGAGCTTGATCACCTCGGAGTCGTCGGCGATCGCGCCGTCCAGGTCGTTCTTGCCGAGCCTGACCGACGCCCGGGACTTGAAGGCGTAGACGTTTTTCGGGTCGAGCCGGATCGCCGCTTCGTAGTCGGCGACCGCTCGGTCGACGTCATGCTTCGAGAGGTAGGCGTTGCCCCTCCTGACGTAGAGGTCGGCTTCGGGTCGAAGTCGGAGCGCCTCGTCGTAGTGGGGGATGGCCGCCTCGGCGTCTCCCTTGTCATCGAGACAGGAGCCGAGATAACCGTGCCCGTCGGGGTCGTTCGGCTTGAGCCGGATGGCCTCTCGGAAGTCGGCGATCGCGCCGTCGAAGTCTTTCCGCTGCATCCGGATGTAGCCTCGACTCACCCGCGACCGGGCTTCGGTCGGGTCGAGCCGGATCGCCGCTTCCAGGTCGAGCAAAGCTCGGTCCGACTCGTCCACCCAGAGCAGGGCGGCGCCCCGGGAGGCTAGGGCCATGCTCGACTTTGGGTCGAGCCGAAGCGCCTCATCGTAGTCGGCGATGGCTTTGGCGTACTCGGACTTGTACCCCCAGGCATTCCCTCGGCAGATCCAGTTGGCAAGCTCCTTCGGGTCGAGCTTGATCGCTTCGGTGTAATCGGCGATCGCCTTGTCGTAGACCGCCTGGACGTACCAGCAGTTGCCTCGGCAGGTCCAGGCCGAGGCGTCGGTCGGGCTGAGGCGAATCGCCTCGTCGGCGTCGGCGATCGCCTTGACATAGTCGGCCTTCCCATACCACGAGTTCGCTCGCCAGACCCTCGAATAGGTATCGCCGGGGTTGAGGCGGATCGCCTCGGTATAGTCGAGGATGGCCTTGTCGAAGTCACGCTTGTAGAAGTAGGAATTGGCCCGATAGACCCTCGATTGAGCCTCTTCCGGGTTGTTCCGGATCACCACGTCGTAGTCGATGATCGCCTTGTCGTATTCCGCCTTGCGGTGCCAGGCGGCTCCTCGATAAGCCCGGGATTTCCAGCCGTCGGGGTCGAGCCGGAGCGCTTCGGTCGAGTCGGCGATCGTCTTGTCGAATTCCTCCCGGCCGAGGTAAGTCCGGGCCCGGTACTGGTAGGGTTTGGGATCGTCGGGGGCGAGGCGGATCGCCTCGGTATGGTCGGCCAAGGCCCGGTCGTAATCCCCCGTGATCGCCCAACACATCCCCCGATTCAAGAAACACCAGACGCTCTTCGGGTCGAGTGAGATGGCCCGGTCGAATTGCGTGATCGCGGCGTCGAACTCTTGCTTGTCGATGTGCGTACGCGCGATTCGAAGGGCCTCGTTGAGGTCGTCATCGCCGACGACCGGGGCCGCACCCATCATCAAGCTGACAACACAGGCGATCCCGAACCGCCGCGCCATTGATCCCGTCATGAGCGTCCTCGATCCGAGCGGGGCCTCGATGAATAAAACCGGATTCAGCATCATGGCAAAATCCAGCCATGTCAAAGGCTTAGGTCCGGATGTCGACAAAGTCGAATCGCCGTCGCTTACCGCCTTGACTTCATCGGCCCCCGCCGGCGCAATGGGTGGATGCGTCTGCTCGGGTCGAGCCGAAGCTTCCTGAAGGTTTCCGAGGGGTGGGTTTCGTGAATCCGTCGTCGATGATCTGCCCGGTCTGCCGCCAATCCACCGCGATCACGGACATCCGGGCGGGGCGGTTTCGGGTCGAATGCCCCCGATGTGGCGTCCCCTTGATCCTGGCGGTCGAGGTCGAGCCCGACGTCTCGATCGCGGCGGAGGTGGATTTCGAGGCGAAGGCTAAAGCGAAGGGCAAACCCGACGAGGACCAGGGCGAAACGGCCCCGAAGACGGTTTCGAGGCCGAAGCCTCCTCGTGTGGACCCTTCGGGACCCGACCGGCCACGGTGGTTGGGACCGTATCGGGTCCGGGGCGGTTGGGATGCCGTCAGGGCCGGGGTGGGGTCGTGGGGGCGGTGGTTCGGGGTGGGGCCGACGGTCGCCCTGGCTTCGACCCGGGACCGATGGGCGGCCGACCCCCGGCTCGTGGCCCGTTGGACCCTGCACGCGTTCGCCTCGACCCGGCTTCGCCACCCCAACCTGGCCAGCCCGTTCGGCGTCGAGGCGGCAGGCAACCAGGTCTTCGCCGTGGCGGCGGTCGACGAGTCGTCACCATTGTCCGACCTGGTCGAAGGGCAAGTTCCTTTGGACCGGCAAGCTCGCGTCGCGGCGATCCTCCACGCCGCCCGAGGCTTGCGGTTCGCCCACGAGCAAGGCGTGATCCACCGCGACCTCGGCCTCGGAGCGATCCGGGTCGACCCCGAAGGGCGAGTCGCCGTCACCGGCGTCGGCGTCGGCCTGGTCCCCACCCCCGGAGCAGCCGACCCCCGCGCGGTCGTCCCGATCTCGCTGGCCGACCCCACCGCTTCGACCCCGGCCCAAGCTCCCCCCTCGATCCCCGACGCCGTGGCCGACATCGTTGCGCTCGGCCAGGCGCTCTCGACCCTGGTCGCCGGAGCAAGCGGCGAGCGCGCCGTCCCCCCCGGCCTGGCGGGGGTCATCCGCCGGACGGTCGGTCGCGAGGGGGAGGCCAGCCCGTCCGGCCTCGTCGATCGGTTCGCCGACATGGGGGCGGTGGTCCGCGCCCTGGAGGCCGAGCTTGGCGTCGGCGGCCCATTGAGCCCGACCGAAGCCGAGGTCGAAGCGTTCGGCTCGGCGCTACTCGACTATCAGGCCGCGCCCCTCTTGCCGATCAGGCGGTGGGTCGGCCCGGCGATCCTAGCCAGCTTGGTCTTGATCGTCCTGGCGACCCTGGCCTCGGGGCGGGTGGGGCTTGCGGGCGGCTGGGTGGTGTTCGGCGGCCTGGTCGTGGCGGCCCTGGCCGGTTTCCGGGGGTTCGACGCCCGAAGGGAGATCAAGCCGGGGGTGGCTCGGGCGTTGGCGGTGGTGGCGCGGAGCGACCTGATCGCCTTGTCCGTGGCGGGTTCGCTCGCGGTGGGGGCGTTGGTGATCACCCATCGGCTCGGGACCTGGATCACGTTGACCGGCCTCGCCGTTGGACTGGCCGCCGCGTACCACTTCGGGCTGGATCGCCCGCTCCAGCGAGGCCGCGCCGAGGGCCTGGATCGACTCAAGGCGTTGGTCCGAGGTTGGCGGAGGCTCGGGGTCGACGAGGTGGCGATCCGGCGATTCGTGGCGGGGGCGGGGGGGACGGCCTGGGAGGAAGTATTCGGGGCCTTGTTCGGCTTCGAGGCGATCGCCCCGAGTCGAGCGATCTGGGGGTCGGACCTGTCGGGCCGGCGTCGGCCTCGGTTCGCCCCGGTCCGGGCCTGGATCATGGCTCGGGTCGACGCCTTGATCGTCGGGCGGACCTTCGACCGGACCCGAGTACTCCTGGAGCCGATCCTCGAACGCGACCTCGAAGCCCGAGGCATCCACCTGCTGACCGCCCGTCGGAGGTCGAAGCGGGCCGCCGGGGCGGTCGTCGCGGTCGCCTCGCAGTTCGACCGGAGCCTCGACGGGTCGGTGGGCTTGCCCTTGCTCGAAGCGTTCCGCAAGGCGGTCGACCACCCCGAAGAGTTCCTCCTCAGCCCCGAAATCGCCGACGCCGAATCGTCGCGCTTCGGGGAGTTGAGCCGATTCTACTATGAGACACTGCTGGGGCGGCGGTTGCGGTTCTTGCTCGGCTTGATCGCCCTGGCCGGGGCTTTGAGCTGGATGGATCAGAACGCTTTGATCTCATATGGGCAACTTCGACTCCTAGCCTGGAACGCGGCGGTCGATTTCGACTGGCACAAGGTCGCCTACCTCCTCCGCGAAGCCGCCGAGATGTTCCGCGATGGGGTCGCCCGGATGATCGCGTCTCGCCGCGAACCGTTCGGGATGCAGTTGAGCTTCCTCCCGTTCAGCCTGACCAGCCTCCTCAACGGGTTCGCCCTCGTCGCGTCGGGCCTGATCCTGCTAGCGTCCTCCTTGTTCCGAGGGTGCCGAATCATCCCCTATGCCCTCGTCGCAGCCGCGATCCCCCTGATCCCCTCGGCGATTTACCCGCAAAACCGCCCGCTCAGCCCCTCCACCCTGGCCGCGATGGCGCTGGGGGCGGTCGTGCTCGCCGTCGGCTTGTGGGTCCGCCGAGGCCGAACCGACTAAAACTCAGAACTGAGCCACGGATGGAACACGGATAAGGCGGTAAAAATTGATTTTTCTGATCCGTGTTCCATCCGTGGCTCAGTACCCTCTTCAATTGAACAGGAAGTGGCAGATGTCGCCGTCTTGCATGACGTAGGCTTTTCCTTCGATCCGGAGCTTCCCGGCGCTTCGAATGTCTTTCTCGGCTTTGTAGGTTTCGAGGTCGGGCAAGGTGTAGACTTCGACGCGGATGAACCCCTTCTCGAAGTCGGAGTGGATCACCCCGGCGGCTTGGGGGGCGGTGGCCCCTACCGGGATCGTCCAGGCCCGGACCTCGGTTTCGCCCGCCGTGAAGTAGCTTTGCAGTCCGAGGACCTGATAAGCCGCCCGGGCCAGGACGGTCAAAGCCGGTTCGGCCAGGCCGGAGGATTCGAGCATCTCGGCGCGGTCGGCCTCGTCGAGTTCGGCGATCTCGGCTTCGAGCTTGGCACACACCGGGACGACCGTCGCGCCCACCTTGGCGGCGAAGTCGCGGACCTTCCCGACCAGCGGGCCTCTCCCTTCGAGGTCGGTCTCATCGACGTTGGCGACGTAAAGCACCGGCTTGGCAGTCATCAAGCCAAAACTTTCGATCGCTTTCGCTTCCCCTTCGTCCAGGGTCAACTTCCGGAGCGGCTGGTCGGTCGCCAGGTGATCCAGGCACTTCCGGATCGCCTCGGCCCGAAACTTGGCGTCCTTGTCGCCCGACTTCGCCGTCCGCTCGGCCTTGGGCAGGGCGTTGTCGAGGGTCTGGATATCGGCGAGCATCAATTCGATCTCGATCGTCTCGATGTCCGCCACCGGGTCGACCGCGCCGGCGACGTGGACGACGTCGGGGTCCTCGAAGCATCGGACGACTTGAAGGATCGCGTCGACCTCGCGGATGTGGCTGAGGAACTTGTTGCCCAACCCTTGCCCTTCGCTCGCCCCCTTGACGATCCCCGCGATGTCCACCAGCCGCAAAGCGGCGGGTACCAGCTTCTTGGGCACAATATACTTGCTGATCCGCCCGAGCCGACCATCGGGGACGCTGACGACCCCTTCATTCGGCTCGATGGTGCAAAACGGATAGTTCGCGCTCTGCGCCGCCTTCGACATGGTCAGGGCGTTGAACAAGGTGCTCTTGCCCACGTTGGGCAAACCGACGATGCCCGCTCTCATGATTGATCCCGCCGCCTTCGCTCGACCCAAAGAAAGAAAGATGCTCAACCGCCCGTCCGACCCTTCGCCGACCATCCTACCATTTCGGGCCGCGAACTGTCTTGCCCGACCGTGCTCTCGGCTGGATCAAGCCTTCGACCGCCATCGCTCCGGATATCGTCGCGGACTTCCGACCGAAAAACCAAAGGGAGCTTCATCGCGGTCGTCTCACATAATCGACGATCGATTCCCAGGTCGTCACGTCGTCCGGGTTGGCGTCAAGCGCATCGAGGCGACGTTCGAGAATCGCCTTCAAATCCTCGGACATTTCCGGCTCGAGTCCCTGGTCGAGTAGTCCGTTCCAAATCTCCTCGACGAGCTGCAAACGCTCATCGACGGACCACGACTCAACTTCAGCCATGACCGTTTTCAGGTCCACTACAATTCCCCTCGGAAAAAGCTGGCGGCCGATCACCGATACTTCCGCCGGTTGCCACGGGTTATACCCGACCCGTGACCTCGGCGTGGCCCAAATCAAGGGTTGGGTTCAGCCCGTGGCACCCGTTTCGGGGTTCCGGGCTGGGAGCTTGGCTCACCACCCCGGAATCCACTTACGAGCCTTCAATTATTGCTCCCGGTGAAGATGTTGTATGCCGAGTGCGGGCCGATCCAATACCAGGTATTGCCCGCGCGCTCGACGACATAAATCGCACGGTACTGTTGCGTGATCCACACCGACCGGCTTCCAGTCCGATGGCGTCCCCTACCTGTGGCCTTTAGTTCATGGTTATGAAGGGCGGGATCGTTGGAATTTTTCAGGAAAAGACGAAACTTGTTCCGAGCGATCTTCCGGATCGATCCGGGTAAAGCCGCGAACATGGCATGAAATTCACGAGTCCGGCGGTTCAATCGCCGAGTTCCTGGAATTCGACGGTCTCACCGGCAAGGGATGCGGCGATCGCGCGAGCCTCCAGTGCCTCGAACGCGGGACCGGAGAAGAAGACCTCATCGGGAGTGCAAACCCCCCGGGCATTTTGAAGGCAGATGAGGAATTCCTCGGCCTGGGGGAAGGTCAGATCGGAAGTTTGACGTGCCTTCAACTCGACCGCGACCTGTTCGGCGGCGGCGAGCCAATCTCGGTAATAACCGCTGATCTCTTCTTCGTCGCCGTCGTTGTAGGCCAACTTGCCGGAAGCGACGTCGGCATTCCACAACTCGTCCAGCTTGCTGACCAGTTGAAACCGTTCCAGGATTGAGGCGAGGTCTTGGTCGAATCGGTCGGAACCTTCCTTGGCTCCATCGCCCCCCGACTTCGAATGGTCGGGACGCACAAGGACTTTCCGAAGCACAGACACCCCCGCAGCCAAGTCGTTCAAGGCGAACTCTCCTTCCAGCCGAGGTGAGACCGTCTCCGCTTCCCGGTCCAACCGTAAAGCGTCTCCAGCATATCAAGTCGCACGGGGAAATCCCAAGTCTCGGCTAGGGATCGTTCCCGAGTCCCGAGGTCCCGAGGATTCTGAGACTTGCCCGAAGCACCGGGAGATTTTTCCCCACTTCCGGCAAAAAGGAGACTAACGCACCCCTCGATTTCACGATAGTAAGCACGACGAGCTTTTTGGAAACGATCCTCGACGGAGGATCAAGCACCTCGATATCTCATCACAAGCCAAGCAGGAGCGGCCCGACGATGTCATGCTCACCGGCGAAGTTGGCGGCGAATCGGCGAAATGCCTCGAAGTCGACGGGGCCGAAGTCGACCGAGGGGAAGGCGGCGTCCCGGCGCAACGCCTTCCGGCATGGGATGGCGGGGCAGGGGGACTTGCCGGGGCCGGAGGAAGACCTGGCGCTGGTCGAGCGTCGGGCCTGGGCGTTTGTCCGAGAACTCAAGGCCGACGGCGAGACGGGCCGGCTCATGGCCCGGCGCGCGGCCTTGCTCTCGGTCCGGATGGAGCGGATGGCCTCTCGGGAGATGGTCGCCGTCGCCGCCAGGACCGTCGAAGGCCGCGACCAGTTCGACGCCGGGCTTGCCGAGCAGACCGACCGGATGATCGCCGACCTCGAAGGGGCCGACCCGCAAGCCGCGAGGCTCGCCCTCGAAGGGTTTCCCGAGGGGCTGGCCCATCTGATCCCGGCCTGGATCGACCTCGGCGTCGAGCTGGAATCCGACGGACCGCCCTCCAGCCTCGCCCGCGACCGAGTTTCGAGCTGGCTCGGGCTGGCCGACACCTTGTCCAACCCCGAGATTTTGACTCGGATCAACATCGAAGTCGACCGGCTCCAAAGCTTGCTCGACTCCGACGCGATGGGCGAACAGATCCGGGAGGTCGCCCAGGCCCGGATCGACGCCGGAATCCTCGCCAGCTTCGACCCCTCGCCCGAGGCGACGCTCGCCCGCCGCTACGAGGCCGCCGCCGAGCGCGGGTTCTACCGGGCGATCCGGACCATTCGCGAACTCAACCGAGCCGCCGCCCGCGACCAAGCCCCCGCCGAAACGACCGCTTCGGCCCCCAACCCTCGCCCCCCGATCGCGGTCGCCCCCCCCTCGACACCCCGACCCCAGACCACCCCTTTGGCTTCGTTCCGCGCCGCGGTCCCACCCTCGTCGCCCCCCATCATCAAACCCTTCGAAACCCTCGCCAACCCCACCCCTTCGACGCCCGAGGCCCGCAAAAAACGCCCCGACCTCAAGAAAGCCGCCCGGAAACTCGCCGCCTCCCGCCGCTGAAATCGGCTGCGAATCAAGTCGGGTTGGAATCACTCGGCCAGTCCTTGACAATTGTCATGACTTTCCTCAATCTCGAAGGGCCGATCCACCATCGAAGATTCGCGTCATTTCGAGCCGGGAGCATCGCCATGCTGAGGTTTTCTTGCCTTCTGGTCGTTTTGATGACGGCTTCGGCCCGAGGCGACGACCCTAAACCCGCGCAAGCTTCGCCGGTTCGGAGCCTGCTCGACGCCGCGACCGCCGTCAATGCGAAGGCCAGGGCCGACCGCGTTCAAAACTATAATTGGATCGACGCGGAGCACCTGGCGGACGCCGAGAAGGCGGCCAAGCAACAAGCGAACGACGATCGGTACCACTCGACGCTGATTCCTCCGTTCGATGCCTTGCTCGAAGCGGTGTCCAACCGCCCCGCCGACCCGGCGAGCGTCGAGGCCCTGCGGTTCATCCTCATCAATGCTCGGGGGCTGACGACCGGCCAGATCGACCGGGCGTTATTCCTCCTCAAACGTGACCATATCCAGGACTCGAACATCTCGACCGCGCTTGCCCCCTTGTGGCTGCACCACGACAAGCCCGAGGCGATCGCCTTGCTCCGCGCCGTGGCCGCCGACAATCCGAGCCGGATCGAGCGTGGCCGAAGCTGGTACGTCCTGGGGTACACGCTCCGGCTCCGACTCGAACGGGTCAAGCGTGCGCTCCGCGACTCGCCGGATCAACCGTTGCCCGCCCACCTGGCGGGAAGCGACCCCGTCGCCCTCCGGGCCGAGGCCGAAGCGGCTTACAACCGATGTGTCTCCGAGTTCGCCGACGTCCCCGCGTTCGAAGACCCCAGCGACCCCAGTTCGATCGGCAAAACAGTCGGCGACTTCGCCCGGGGGGAACTCTTCGAGTTGCGTCGGCTCCAGATCGGCATGGAAGCCCCCGAGATCACCGGCCTGGACATCGACGGCATAGCGATCCGCCTCGGCGACTACCGGGGCAAGGTGGTCGTCCTGGTGTTCTCCGGTGAGTGGTGCGGCCCGTGCAAACAGGCCGCCAAGCACTTCCGCGACCTCCTCAAGCCCGAGGCCCAGAAGACCAACCCTTGCGTCGTCCTCGAAGTCAACACCGACACCACCCGCGACGCCGTCCGCAAGGCCATCAACGCTGGCGACATCACCTGGCCCTGCTGGTTCGACGGCTCCACCGCCGGGCCGATCACGCTCACCTGGGGAGTTTCGTCATTCCCCACGATCTACGTCCTCGATCCTCAAGGCATCATCCGGGCCAAGGACATCCGGGGCGAGGCGACCGCCGCCGCCGTCGCCAAAGTCTTGGCGGCTAACCCCTCGGCAAATCAACCTTGAGTCGATGTCGCGTTCTTGACATTCATTATCAATGAAACCCACTCGAAAAAACTCTCTTCTCAAGATTCGCACCCTTCTGATCCCGGAGCGTCGCCATGCTGAGGTTTTCTTGCCTTCTGATCGTTTTGATGATGGCTTCGGCCCGGAGCGACGAACCGAAGCTTGGGCCGCCGGTTCGGACTCTGCTTGATGCCGCGACCAAGGCCAAGGCAAGCGCCATGGCCGAAGTCGTCCGAGACTTTGCGAAGGTGGAAGAGGAACACCTTTCGGACATCGAAAAACCCGTGAAACAGCAGGCGATTCAGGATCGGTATCAGTCCGCGGTCACCCAACCATTCGACCGCTTGCTCGAAGCGGCGTCGGGCCACCCCGAGGACGCGGCGGCGGTCGAGGCGTTGGATTTCGTCGCCCAGAATACCCGAGGGCTCACGACCGACCAATCGCGTCGGGCACTGACCGCCTTGATCCGCGACCATGTCCGAGCCTCGAACATCTCGATCGCGACGCGGACGCTTTTCGCCCACGAGGGCAAGCCCGAAGCAACCGCCTTGCTCCGCGCCGTGATCGCCGAGAACCCGAGCCGGACCGAGCGTGGGCGGGCCTGCGAAGACCTGGCCTGGCTGCTCCAGTTCTGCGCCGGGCGGGTCGAGCGGTTTCGCGCCGGTTCCAGCCCGAACCCATTGCCGCCCGACTTGCGAGAAGCCAACCCCGCCTCGATGAAGTCCGAGGCGGCAGCCCTTTACGATCGCTGCGTCAATGAGTTCGCCGACGTGCCGATCATCGGCTACGGAGCGGGCAAGACGGTCGGCGACTTCGCCCGGGGCGCCCTGTCGGACCTCCACTATTTGCAGGTCGGCCAGGTCGCCCCCGAGATCACCGGCCAGGATATTGACGGCAAGCCGCTCCGCCTCGGCGATTACCGGGGCAAGGTCGTCGTCCTGGTCTTCTCCGGCGAGTGGTGCGGCCCTTGCCGAGGGACCGCCATGTACTTCCGCGACCTCCTCAAGCCCGAGGCACAGAAGATCAACCCGTGCGTCGTCCTCGAAGTGGACTCCGACGCCACCCGCGACCCGGTCCGCAAGGCCATCGGCGTCGGGGAGATCACCTGGCCCTGCTGGTTCGACGGTGGAGTGACCGGCCCGATCAGCATGGCCTGGGGCGTGGCCGAATGGCCCAAAATTTACGTCCTCGACGCCCGAGGCGTGATCCGGGCCAAGGACATCCGAGGGGAGGCGACCGCCGACGCCGTGGCCGAGGCTTTGAAGGCCCAAAAACCGGCGAGCCAACCTTGATCGGCATCACTTCCTTGACAATCATCATCCGTGGGAACGATCTTGGGCCAACATCTTTTCGAGGTTCGCGTCCCTCTGGACCTGGAGCGTCGCCGATGCTGAGTTGTTTGCTCGTTGGTTTGCTGGCGTGTTCGACCCGGGGCGATGACGCCAAGCCCGCGACCGCTTCGCCCGTCCGGGTCTCGCTCAACGGTGCCAACGAGGTCAAGGAGCGAGCCTTGGCCGAGATGATCCGGGATTATCAGAAGCTCGTGGCCGAACGACTCTCCGACGCCGAGCAGGCCCCCAAGCAAAAGGCGATCTACGATCGGTTCCGCTCGGCGCCGGTCCCGGCCTTCGATCGGCTGATTGAAGCGACGTCGAGGCAACCCGACGACCCGGCGAGCGTCGAGGCATTGGGCTACGTCGTGTCGAATGGCCAGGGGGTCGGCACCGACCAGACCCGTCGAGCTCTGGTCCTCTTGAAACGCGACCACGCCCGAGCCTCGAACATCTCGAGCGCGACCAGATCGCTGTTCCTCCAGCCCTACTTGCCCGAGACGGCCGACTTGCTCCGCGCCGTGATCGCCGAGAACCCAAGCCGGACCGAACGCGGGCGGGTTTGCCTCGACCTGGCCCATCTGCTCCATGCGCACCGGACGGGCGACGCGGGAGGGGATGACCGCGCCATCCTGAAGGGCGAGGAGGAGGCACTCCTCGACCGATGCGTCGACGAGTTCGCCGACGTGACGGTCGTCGGCTTCGGGACCGACAAGACGGTCGGCGATTATGCTGGGGGGGCCCTCGTCGAAATCCGCCAGCTTCAACTCGGCCAGGTCGCCCCCGAGATCACCGGCCAGGATATTGACGGCAAGCCGCTCCGCCTCGGCGACCACCGGGGCAAGGTCGTCGTGCTCACCTTCTCGGGCGAGTGGTGTCCCCCTTGCCGGGCCAACGCCAAATTCTTCCGCGATCTCCTCAAACTCGAATCCCAGAAGACCGCCCCGTGCGTCGTCCTCGAAGTCAACACCGACGAGGGCCGCGACCCGGTCCGCAAGGCGATCGAAGCCGGCGAGATCACCTGGCCCTGCTGGTTCGACGGCGACCTGACCGGGCCAATCACCCTGGCCTGGGGGGTGAGGTCATTCCCCACGATCTACGTCCTCGACGCCCAAGGCGTGATCCGGGCCAAGGACATTCGGGGCGAGGCGACCGCCGCCGCCGTCGCCGAGGCTTTGAAGGTCCGAAGGCCGGCGAGTCAACCTTGATCGATCGCGATCATCCCGGAGGCCAAACGACCAGTTTATTCCCCGACGATCGGCTTGGCGCCGAACTGGTAGGTGGCTTCGGTGATGCTCTCGGCGTCGATCATCACGACTTCGCCATGAGCCGGGATCACGATGACGACGCCCTCTTCGGAGTGGAAGGCGATGTTCTCGGGGTGAGGAACAAGGTAAGCTTCGCCCGACCCCGTCAAGATCGAGAATGGGCGGAATGGCTTGGCGCGATAAAAGCTTCGAATATCATCAATTTTCATGTTCATATTCCTTTGAAAAGTTGAAGTCCTCCAACTCAATCTTATCGACCTGACACGACCGCTCACAACCTGAGCCTGCTTTGTCACAGCGACCCTAGTCCAGGTTTCGGAGGCCCTTCTCGCCCGGAAGTTGGCGCATCTTAAATCGAGGTTTCGGTATGAAGTTTTTGACGAATCGCCCTACGAGTCTTACCATAAGGGGGTTCACGGCTGGAGTCGCCCACCGTTCGGATTTGGGAGGGGCCTCGGAGCGATATGCATATTCCCGATGCCGTGCTTGACCCAAAGATGGCCGCCGCGACGACCTTGGTCGCGCTGGGGGGCCTCGCCTATGGAGTCCGGACGCTTCGCCCGGCGCTCCGGGAGCGGACGACGGTCTTGATGGGGTCGATGGCGGCCTTCGTGTTTGCCGCCCAGATGGTCAACTTCCCGCTTTACCCGTTCCCGGTGTCGGGGCACCTGCTCGGCGGGGTCCTGGCGGCGGTCTTGCTCGGACCTTGGGCGGGGGCCCTGGTGATCGGGGCGGTTTTGGTGGTCCAGTGCTTCCTGTTCGGTGATGGGGGTTTGACGGCTCTGGGGGCGAATTTCGTCAACATGGGGCTGGTCGGGTCGGTGGGGGGTTATGCGATCTATGCCCCGATCCGGCGGAACGTCGGCGGCCCCCGAGGGATCTTGATCGGGTCGATGGTCGCGGCCTGGTTCTCGGTGATCCTGTCGTCGGGGGCGTTCGCCGTCGAGCTCGCGGGGTCGAGTCGGGGGTTGGAGTTCTTCCGGGTCCTGGGCTGGATGACGCTGGTGCATTCGGCGATCGGGCTGGGAGAGGCGTTGATCACCGGGACCGTGGTCCGGTTCCTGCTCCTGGTCCGCCCGGACCTGGTCGACGGCGGGGCGTTCGAACCGGACTCTCCGCCGGTTTCGAACCGGCGAGGGTGGTTGGGCGTGGCGGTGGCGGGGCTGGGGATCTCCGCCGCCGTGGCGATCTTCCTGGCCCCCCTGGCTTCGGAACACCCCGACGGCCTCGTGTTTGTCGGGACCGTGAAGGCGCCGTTCTTGCCGGGGGGTGGGGCCGAAGCGGCGACTCCTCCCATCAAGGCGTCGATCCCCGATTATGCGATCTCGGGCTTGAAGACGTTGAACCCGGGGCTGGCGACGGCGGGGGCGGGCGTGGTCGGGACCCTGGTCGTCTTCGGGGTCGCCCTGGGGCTGGCCCGGGGGGTCGCCCGAGGAGGCTTGCCCGCTCCCGAGGTAGCCTGGAGTCGAGACGGAAGGGCGAGCGGCAATGCGGCTTGATCTCGCGGTCGCCACCCCGGGCGGAAGCGTCGGGCCGATCCACCGCGTCGACCCTCGGGTCCGGCTGGTCTTGACGGTCCTCTACGTCGTGGTCGTCGTCCTGACCCCGCCGAGGCTCTGGCAAGCTCTGGTGGCCGAGGGGCTTTTGCTGGCGTTCGTCGTCGGCTGGTCGGGCGTCGAGCCGGTGGATCTGCTCAAACGGTGGCTGGGGTTCGTCCCCCTGGTCGGCTTCCTGGCGCTGATGGTCGCTCCGGGGCACCCGGCTCGGGCGGAGATCGGCCTGGCAGGGGTGGCGTTGACAATCTTGAGCAAGAACAGCCTGGCGTTCGGGGCCATGGTCGTGCTGGTCCAGGTCACCCCGTTTGTGACGCTCCTGGCGGCGATGGGGCGTCTGGGAGTTCCGCCGATCCTGGTGTCGACGTTGCGATTCATGGAGCGGCAAACGTCGATCCTCGGCGACGAGCTGGCGAGGATGGTCCAGGCCCGGCGGTGTCGGACATTCCGGAGGGGGGGTCGGCTCGGGTTCGCCGCCCTGACCAGCCTGATCGCCATGCTCTTCCTCCGGTCGTTCGAACGCGGCGAGCGGGTCCACTCGGCGATGCTTGCCCGAGGCTGGGACGGGACGGTCCGGACCCTCGACGGGACCGATGCTCGATGATCGACCGCCCCTCCGAGCCGCCTCCATCCCCGATCGTACCGGCGATCCGAGTCGAAGGGCTCTGGTATCACTACCCCGACGGCCGACCCGCGCTCCGGGGGGTCGACTTCGTGATCCAGCCGGGCGACTCGGTCGCCCTGGTCGGACCCAACGGCGCCGGCAAGAGTACCCTCCTGCTCCACTTGAACGGCGTCCTGCCCGGCTTCGGGCGGAACCGTGCCCTGCACACCCATGGCGGCTCGGGCGATCCGAGATCCGAGGCGCCGACCAAGACCGGCCCCTCGATCTGGATCGACGGCCTCCCGGTCTCGGCGAAAAATGTCCGGGAGATCCGGAAGCGCGTTGGCCTCGTCTTCCAGGACCCCGACGACCAGTTATTTAGCACTTCGGTGATCGAGGACGTCGCCTTCGGGCCGCTTAATTTGGGCTTGTCGAAGGTCGAAGCCAGGCGGGTCGCGCTCCGGGCCCTGGAACAGGTGGACCTGACCGATGCGGCCGATCGGGCGCCGCATCACCTCAGTTTCGGCGAGCGGAAGCGGGTCTGCCTGGCGGGGGTCCTGGCTTGTGAACCGACGGTCCTGGTCCTCGACGAGCCGACGGCCAACCTCGACCCCAGGGGGCGTCGACGCTTCCTTGGGTTGATTGATGGCATGAACGCCACCAAGCTCATAGCCACCCATGACCTAGAGATGGTAATAGAACTTTGCGCATATACCTTGCTGCTTGACGAAGGTCGAGTTATCGCATCCGGTCCAACCCAATCGATCCTAAATGATGCGGTCTTATTAGAAAATCATGGACTTGAGCAACCCTATAGTTTGAAGAGATTATCGGGAAGTTGACAATAATGGGGTCATGTTCTATTGGTTTCGCACGAGGGGGTCTTGTTTTCCGATTGTCGCCTCGACAGAATAGCTCAACCCCAAAGAAGAGGGTCGATCGCCGGGCCTCCCACATGCCCGATCATGATCTTCCCGTTGGCTCTCCTTCTCCTTGTGTTGCATAACCTGACGACGCATCAACCCCGGCCTTCCCCCCTCGGGCTGGACGGAGTTCGCATCCCATGATCCGACGCGCCATCAATCGACGCTGCCAGGGCCAATCCCCGCGCCGAGTTTCCTTGGGCTGGGAAAGTCTCGAATGTCGACAGCTCATGAGCGCCGATGCCGGGTCCGCCATGTCGGCGGTTTTGGCCCACACCGCTTCGATGATCGAGGTGAAAACCGGTCTGATCGCTCGGCAAGTTCCCGCCCCTTCGGCGAGAGTGAACCAGGTCGGCCCGGTATCGGCCCAGGCCTCGATCCATCCCTCGGCCGGGGCGGGAGTTTCGGGACCTTACAACCCGGCGCAGATCCACCAGGCCTATGGGATCTCGCAACTTCCCTATGATGGGGCCGGACAAACCATCGCGATCATCGACGCCTACGATAGCCCGACGATCGCCAGCGACCTGGCGGCCTTCGACGCGAGGTTCAACCTCCCCGCGGCGAATCTCGTCAAGGCGACCCCGGGCGGTTCGACTCCTGCCTACAACTCGGGCTGGGCCCTGGAAATCGCCCTGGACGTCGAGTGGGCGCATGCGATCGCCCCGGGGGCGAAGATCCTCCTGGTGGAAGCCGCCACGGCCACCTCGACCGACCTGTTCGCCGCGGTGAATTACGCGGTGGCGCAAGGGGCCAACGAGGTGTCGATGAGCTTCGGAGGCGCCGAGTACGACACCAGTTCGTCGATCGACAGCAATTTCACGGCCCCGGGCGTCTCATTCTTCGCGGCGGCGGGCGACAGCGGCGCGCAGGCCGAGTTCCCGGCGGTGTCGCCGTACGTGACGGGCGTCGGCGGGACGACCGTCTCGCTCGACTCGGCGGGCAACAAGCTCTCGGAAACCGCCTGGACGAACTCGGGCGGCGGGACGTCGGCTTTCACCGCTCGCCCGTCGTATCAAACCGGGTTCCAGTCGAGCGGGAACCGAGGCGTGCCCGACGTCTCCTACAACGCCGACCCGAACTCGGGGATCTACGTCGTCGATAACGGGAGCTATTACGCCGTCGGAGGTACCAGCGCCGGGGCTCCGCAGTGGGCCGGCCTGGCGGCCCTGGTCAACCAGGGGCGAGCGGCCAACGGCTCATCGCCCATCGGGACCGGCCTGGCCTTCGGCCTCAACTCCGCGCTCTACTCCCTGGCCGGAGGGTCGAGCTACACCAATCCCAACGGCGACTTCGCCGACATCACCTCGGGGAGCAACGGCAACCCGGCCACCCCCGGCTATGACACCGCCACCGGCCTGGGCAGCCCGGTCGCCAACAAGCTCGTCCCCGACCTGATCGCCTTCGCAACGACCTCCTCGGCTCCCGTCGCCCCCGTCGCCCCCGCGACCTTGATCGACTCGGGATTCGAGGCGGTCTCGGCCGGTTCAGGGACCTCCGCCTACGTCTACGACCCGACCGGATCGGCCTGGTCGTACTCGGGGACCTCCGGCCTGACGGGCAACGGTACCGCCTTCACCTCGGGCAACCCCTCGGCGCCCCAGGGCCAGCAGGTCGCCTTCATCCAAAACCTCGGGACGATCTCGCAGGCCGTCGCCAACTGGTCGGCCGGAAACTACCACATCAACCTCCAGGCCGCGCAGCGGGCCAACTTCGGCGCCTCCAACCAGACCTTCCAGGTCCTCGTCGACGGGGCCAGCGTCGGCTGGGTCAACCCGTCGAGCACGTCGTACCAATCGTTCTCCAGCTCCAGCTTCGCCGTGCCCGCCGGGTCGCACATGATCTCGTTTGCGGGGACGGCGTCCACCGGCGACAACTCCGCGTTCCTCGACAGTATCGCACTGGTCAAGGACGTCACCCCGGCCACGCCCGCCGTCGCCGACTCGGGCTTCGAAAACCTCTCCGCCAGTTCGGGGACCTCCGCCTACGTCTACGACCCGACCGGATCGGCCTGGTCGTACTCGGGGACCTCCGGCATCTCGGGCAACAACTCGGGCTTCACCTCGGGCAACCCCTGGGCGCCCCAGGGCCAGCAGGTCGCCTTCATCCAGAACCTCGGGACGATCTCGCAGGCCGTCGCCAACTGGTCGGCCGGAAACTACCACATCAACCTCCAGGCCGCGCAGCGGGCCAACTTCGGCGCCTCCAACCAGACCTTCCAGGTCCTCGTCGATGGCAACGTGGTCGCCACCTACAACCCGCAAAAGCCGACATACGACTACTTCACAACCTCCACTTTCGCCGTGTCCGCCGGGTCGCACACGATCTCGTTCAAGGGGATGGCCTCCGCCGGCGACAACTCCGTGTTCCTCGACAACATCTCGATCACCTCGGCTTGATCGAGAGCGGATCGAGCTTCGAGATCATCGACCGGAGGCTCGCCGAGGCCAAGCCGCCTCGGCGAGCCTTCAGGCTGTCGTCATTCATTCAAAAAGCGACCCCGAAGGGCAGCGTGGGCTGGCCTCCGGGGTCGTGGTGGACTCACGGGGCGATGCGATTCCCTAAAATCTTCGGGCAGTCGATCGCATATCGCGGCGGAGTGTTCTAGTAGTTCGCCACCCTTAATTTGCAAGTCAGCCTCGGATCGGTTCTTATGGGGGTTTTCCTCACCGAGATCGATCGTGAAAAAGTTCAAAGTCACCCTCACCGCCGACGAAAGCCAATTGCTCCG
>JAABUX010002208.1_pt1 | contig 27932 bp, 24 predicted proteins | sample 5561851 | NCBI WGS metagenome assembly JAABUX01 (sample SAMN10711883, study PRJNA513361) | rock metagenome | isolation source: Antarctica rocks | place: Antarctica: Victoria Land, Richard Nunatak red sandstone | collected 2016-01-03 | reverse complement strand
AAGCCGGGGGTCGCTTCGCTCCCCCCGGCTGACGCCGTGCCGATCCCCGATCCCGCACTCTCATAACCCCTGGACCAGAATTCGGGGGCAGGTCACCCGGCGCGGCTTGCGCTGCTGCGGCGACTGGAAGATCAATTCGAGCCGCTCGAATCCGCAGCGACCGGCACTCGGGTGGGAATCGGCGTGGCAACCGGGTTGGATAAGGTCTTCATCACCGGGGATGCGGGGCTTATCGAGCCCTCTCGACTGTTGCCGCTGGCGATGGCCCAGGACACCGCCGGTGGTCGTTTCGAGTGGTCGGGCCGGTACCTCGTCAACCCCTGGGATTCCGACGGCCTGGTGAGCCTGAATCGCTTTCCCCGCCTGGATGCGTATCTGGAGCGACACCGGGACCAGCTCAAGAACCGCCATACCGCCCTGAAGAACCCTCACGGCTGGTATCGCACGATTGATCGGGTGAACGCCGAGTTGACCGGGAGGCCAAAGCTCTACGTTCACGATATTAAAGACTGTTTTGACCCGGTGCTCGACAAGGGCGAAACCTACCCGCATCATAATCTCTACTTCATCATATCCGATGGTTGGGACCTCGAAGTGCTGGGTGGTCTGCTGCTTTCCTCGATAGGTCAACTATTCATCGAAGCCTATGGGGTGCGGATGCGCGGCGGCTACCTCCGCTTCCAGGCCCAATACCTCCGGCGAGTGCGCATCCCGGCGCTTGGTTCGCTGGCCCAATCGCAATCCGGGCAACTGGTCAAGGCCTTCCGGCAGAGAGACCGCCAGCTTGCGTCTTCGCTGGCCTGCGAGATTTATCGAGTCGATGCATCGGAGCTGGCGAGTGTCAATCGACATTGAGGCGCGCTACCGCGATGCCGTTCAATACATCGGGACGGGGCGGCTCCGACGGAGGGAGAAGCAGGCGGAAGCCGGCAAGATCGACGCGGGCAGTCGGGGCGATGTGACGGGCGGCGGGCCTATGGGGGCCTTGGAACTGCTGGTCAAGGATCTGCTCGTCGAATTCGGGATTCAAGCCGACCACATCTTCGCCAGGAAGAAGCTGGAGTTGCCCGGTCATTACCGCTCGACGAAGAAATGGGACCTGCTCGTCGTCTCGCGGCAACAATTGGTGATGGCGATCGAATTCAAGTCGATCGGCGGATCGTGCATCCGAGACCCGGAATAAATCGGGTTCGACGACGTCTTCGTCGGAAAGACGACTAAAGCGGCCGGCTCGCCGGGAAATATTCATGACGAGGCCGATGGTGCGTCGCCGGGTTGGGCGATTGGGTTCGTTTGCCCCGGGTGAGTCGCAAGGTGTTCGCAAGGAAGGTGGGTTGGTCCGGGGAACAACCATCGGGGACCGGGTTGGGGCGGTTACCGTCGGGCGATGAGTTTCGGCGGAGGATCGACCAATCCTTCGGCCTGGCCTGAACTTTGGTGGATTTCATCCGCCCTGCGGGGATCGGGAATTCGGGGGGAGCGGGCCGGCGGGCAGGGCGAGGGCGGGAACCGGGCCGTCGGCTGGCTTCGCGGCTTCGTTCCGATTAGCATGGATCTTTTCGCCGAGCGAACCAGGACGGTCGACCGATGCGCCGCGATGCCCTCGCCTATCTCGCCTGCCCGGACTGCGGCGCCTCGTTGGATCTCGGGGACGGGTCGGAGAGTGCCCCGGACGGGCATCTGATGGTGGGTTCGTTGCGGTGCGGGGGGGCGGGGTGCGTCTACCCGATCCGGGAGGGCGTGCCGGACCTCCGGCCCCGGGGCGTCGAGGCGGTCAAGGTCGAGACGTCGCGGCGGTTCGACGACGAGTGGTCGCACTGGAGCGAACTCCGCGACTACTACGAGCGGCAGTTCCTCGGCTGGGTCGCCCCGCTGACGCCGGCCGACTTCGCCGGCCGGGTCGTCTTCGAGGGGGGATGCGGCAAGGGGCGGCACTCGGCGATCGTGGCGGGGTTCGGGCCCGAGGCGGTGGTCTCGCTCGACCTCGGCCGGAGCGCCCTGATCGCCTTCGAGCACACGCGACATCTGACCAACTCTCACATCATCATGGGCGACTTGCTCCGCCCCCCGGTCCGCCGGGCCTTCGACCTGGCGTTCTCGGTCGGGGTGATCCACCACCTGCCGGACCCGGCGGCGGGGTTCGCCAGCCTCGCGGGCGTGGTCAAGGACGGCGGTCGGGTGGCGGTCTGGGTCTACGGGCTGGAGAACAACCGCTGGATCGCCCACGGGGTCGGCCCGATCCGCAAGGCGGTCACGGCGCGGATGCCGCCGGGGCTGCTCCGGGCGGCCTCCGCCCTGCCGTCGGCCGGGCTCTGGGCGGCGATCAAGCTGTTCTACCGGCCCGGGGCCGACGGCCGGGGCCCGAGGCTGCCGTACGGCGACTACTTCGCGTCGATGCATGCCTTCCCGTTCGACGAGATCCACTCGATCGTCTTCGACCAGCTCGTCACCCCGGTGGCGCACTACCTGCCGGGCGACGAGGTCCGCCGCTGGTACGGCCGGGGGTTTGCCGATCCCGCCGTCCGATGGCACAATCGGTATAGCTGGACCGGCCTGGGGACGGTGAGGCGCGAGCCCGTCGCGCAGGGGTCGCCGGCCGACTGACCCGAGCCCGGACCCGACCCGGACCCGACCGAGGACGCCGCCGCCGTGGCCGACCGCCCGAGCCCGACCCCGAGCCCGACTTCCCACCCCCGGCGATGGCCGACCCGCGCGGGGGCCCTGGCCGTCGCCCTGGCGACGCTGGCGCTGATGGTCGCCACCGAGCCGGCGCTGGCGATCGTCTGGGACGAGGGGTTCGTGCTCGGCCGCGAGGCCCGGGTCCGCTCCTGGTGTCGCGCCCTGCTCGACCCGCCGGGCTTCGCCTCGCGATGGGCCCCGCCCTCGCCCCGGTCGGAGCTGGTCCAGCAGGACGGGATGCCGCCGCCCCGCCGCGACGAGGTCGACACCCGGGCCAAGCTCCTCTCCCCCCGCGCGATCGCCTGGTTCTGGCCGTTCGCCCGCGAGGAGCCCCACGGCCATCCGCCTTTCTACGCCATCGCCGGGATGGTCGGCGACCTGCTCGCCCCGGAGTCCTGGGCCCCCCTGCCCCGGGCCCGGCTCGGCCCCGAGATCGCCTTCAGCCTGGCCGGCGGCGCGATCTTCGGGGCCGTCGCCCGGCGGTGGGGCCCCTGGCCGGGCGCCCTGGCCGCCGGGGCCTGGGTGTTGCAGCCGAACCTGTTCGGCCACGGCCATTACGCGACCCTCGACGGCCTGCTCGCCTCGCTCTGGGCCGGCGCCGTGATCGCCTTCGGCCGGGCGGTCGACTCGGGCGATGGCCGCCGCCCGCGGTGGGGGTCGGTCGTCCTGTTCGGCGTGCTCTGCGGCTGGGCGGCCGACACCAAGCTGACCGGCTGGTTCCTCCCGCTGCCCTTCCTCGCCTGGACCTTGATCTTCCGCGACCGCCGGGGCTGGCTGGCCCTGGCCGTCGGCGGGGTCGTGGCGGTCGCGACCCTCTACGGCTTCAACCCCTGCTGGTGGGCCGACCCGGCGTCGGGCGTCGCCCGGTTCCTCCGCTCGAACCTCACCCGGGGCCGGACGATCCCCATCCCGGTCGCGTTCCTGGGGCGGGTCTACCAGACGCCGAACGAGTCGCTGCCGTGGTGGAATACGCTGGCCTGGACGGTGATGGTGACGCCGGTGGGGTTCCTGGGATTCGCGGTGGTGGGGGCCTGGCGCGGGGTCCGGGGGAGTTGGTCGAGGCGTGGGTCGGTGGTGATGCATCCCCCCACCCCGGCCCTCCCCCACAAGGGGGGAGGGGACCGGAAGGGGGGCGGGGACCGGAAGGGCGGGGGGGCGGCTCATGATCGGCAACCGTCGGCCCCCGTCCTCGACCGCTTCGCCGCCCTCGCCGTCCTGCACTGGGCCTTCCTGCTGGCGCTCCGGGCGCTGCCGCACACGCCGGGGCACGACGGGGTCCGGCTGTTCCTGCCGGCCTTCGGGATGCTGGCGATCGTCGCGGGGCCGGGGGCGGCGTGGGCCCTGGGCCGGTCCGGGCGATGGGGCAAGGCCCTGATCGTCGCCGCCCTGGGGGAGGGGGCCCTCGGGATCAGCCTGATGATGCCGGTCCCGCTGGCGTATTTCAGCCCGATCGTGGGGGGATTGCCGGGCGCGGCCGCGATGGGGATGGAGCCGACGTACTTCTGGGACGCCCTCTCCGACGACGCCCTCGGTTGGCTCGACCGCCACACGCCCGGGGGCCGGTCGGTCCGGTTCGCGACGTTCCCGACCTCCTGGCTCTACCTGAAGCAGGCCGGGCGGCTCCGGGCGCCGCTCTGGCCGGTCGACCCGGGCAAGCCGGCCTGGTACGTCCTCCAGAATCGCCCCGGCGCGTTCGGGCCGGCCGAGGACGCGCTGCTCAGGGACGGCCGCCCGGCCTATCGCGTGGACAAGTTCGGCGTCCCCCTGATCCTGATCTACCCCCTCCTGGAGTGATCGACCCATGCCGATTCGCGAGGACTCGGGGCGCCCCGGGACGGCCGGCCTGACCGGCCGGGGCTGGTGGCTGGGCTCCGCCCTGGTGCTGGCCCTGGCCCTGATGGCCACCGTGCCGACGACCGGCGACATCGGCCTGACCTGGGACGAGCCGTCGTACCGGACCAGCCAGCTCGTCTCGGCCCAATGGTGGGAGGGGCTGGCGAAGGCCCGGACCCGCGCCGAGCTTGAGGCCCTGCTCGACCCCGACGCCCTCCTCTATTACTGGCCCTATGCCCGCTACGGCTACAACTTCCACCCGCCCCTGGCCGGGCAGTTGAACCTCCTGACGCACGCCGTGTTCGGCCGGTGGATGAAGGACATCCCGTCGCGTCGGCTGGCCTCGGTCTTCGAGTACGCGGCGACGATCACCCTGGCCTTCGGCTTCCTCGCCCGGCGGTACGGGCCTTGGGCCGGCGGCGTGGCGGCGGGCGCCCTCCTGGTCATGCCCCGGGTCTACGGCGACGGCCACATCGCCGGGACCGACACGCCCGGCCTCCTGCTCTGGGTCGTCACCGCCCTGGCCTTCTGGAAGGGCCTGCACGAGCCGGGAGCCCGCAGGTGGCGGGTCGTGGTCGGCGTCGCGCTCGGGCTGGGGTTCGTCGAGAAGATGGCGGCCGTGGCCGTGCTCGGGCCGATCCTGGCCTGGCTGGTCGTCGCCCGCCTGCCCGGGTCGTTCCGCAAGGGGGGCCGGCGGGACTGGATCGACGGCGTCGTCACCTCGACGGCGATGCTCGTCCCGATCGGCCTGGCCTTCCGCGAGGTCGTCCGGCTGGCCCGGCTGCTCCCGCCGCCGAACCGGGTCGACCTGTTCACCATGCGCCCGCCGACCCCGTTCACCGGCGCGATCCTGCTCCTCCCGCTGGCCGCCTGGACCCTCCGGCGGCTGGCGGGGCGGGTCTGGCGCGGCCATCCGATCTGGGGCGTGGAGCGACCGGCCTTGGAGACCTGGACGGCGATCCTCGCCTTCGCGCCCGCCGTCGGCTGGCTCGGCAACCCCGGCTGGTGGCGCGAGACCCTGCCGAGGATGGCCCACTATTATCAGCTCGGCGCCGACCGCCGGGGGGCCCTGCCCGACATCCGCATCCTCTATTTCGGCAAGATCTACGTCTACAGCCTGCCCTGGCACAACGCCTGGATCCTGATCGCGATCACGGTCCCGGCGGGGATCTTGCTGGCCTCGGCGGCGGGCCTGGCCTGGTCGCTCGCGAGGTCGTGGCGGGTCCGCGACGCCCTCCCCTGGTACTTCGCCCTCCACCTCGGGTTCCTCCCCGCGCTCCGGATGCTGCCCACGCCCGCCCACGACGGCGTCCGCCTGTTCCTGCCGACGTTCTTCTTCCTCGCCGCCTTCGCCGGCCGGGGCGTGGTGGCGATCGCCGATGCGCTGGCCCGGCGGCTCGGGGGGAAGGCCGCGTGCCGGGGGGCCGTCGCGGCGCTGGTCCTGGGCCCGGCGACCTGGCAACTCATCCAGATCCACCCGTTCGAGCTTTCCTATTACAACGAGCTGATCGGCGGACCCCGAGGCGCCTGGAACGCCGGCTTCGAGCTGGCGTACTGGTACGACGCCTTCAACGACGAGACCCTCGAAGAGATCAACGACCGCCTCCCCGACGGCTCCTCCGTCGACTTCCTCAACGAGCTGATCAACACGCCGTCGCTCGCCTGCCTCCAGGAGCTGGGGGCGCTGAAGGGGACCATCTCGCTCGGGGCCCGGGACCCCGGCCGGTTCCCGCACGGCTGGATCTTGACCCACGACTCGAAGGCGACGCCGTTGACCCGGCTCCTCTTCGCCATGACGCCGCTCTACGGCCGATCCCCCGCCCAGCTCGGCGGCCTCCGCGTGGTGACGATCGACTCGCCCGAGGCGGTCGCGCGGGCCTGGGCCCTCGACGTCCTGACCCGGGCGGGGACGAGGTCGGAGGTCCTCCGGGCGCCGGGCTGGGTCCGGGACTCGCCGGCCCTCCGCCCCTTCGCCCGACTCTGGGGCGAGGGGGTGACGCCGGGCCCGACCTTGGCCGTGGACGGGACGATCTTCGACTGGGCCCGGACCGACCCCGACGGGCTCCGCGCCGCGGCCCGCGCGGTCGCCGGCCGGGGCCCGATCGGGCCGGGCACGGCGGCGGCCCGGCTCCGGGCCCACCTCGACCGGACCGTCGGCGACGCCAAGGACGACCGGGTCGGCTGGTTCGCCGGGGTCCTGCTCCGCAACCGCCCCGGGGCGCTCGTCGAGGCCGTCGAGATCCTGATCGCCCGGGGCGACGCCGTCCGCTCGGTCCTGCTCCACCCCGCCTACACCGACCCCGAGTCGATCGGCGGCCACCTCGACCGGGGGCCCGCCCGATGACGAGCCGACGCGGCGGGATCGCCTTCTACGTCACGAGCCACGGCTTCGGCCACCTCAACCGCTCCGTCGCGGCGATCAACCGGATCCCGGCCGAGGTCCCGGTCACGATCCGCTGCGACCCCAGCCTCTTCGGCCCCTGGGGCGAGCGGCTCCGCCGGCCGGCGGACCTGGAGCCGCACGTCTCCGACGTCGGCGCCCTGAGCCCCCCGGGCGACAGCGCGGCGACCGACGGCCCGGCCACCCTGGCCCGGGCGGCCGAGGTCCACGCCCGCGCGATGGCCACGGTCGACGCCGAGGCCGGCCGGCTCCGCGACGAGGGGACGGCCGCCGTGCTCTGCGACGCCACGCCCGTCCCGCTCGTCGCCGCCCGCCGCGCGGGCATCCCCGGCTTCCTCCTGGCCAACTTCACCTGGGCCGACATCTACGCCCCCCACGCCCGGGGCCTCGGCCCCGACGCCCGGCAAACGGTCGCCGAGATCCGCGCGGCCTATCGCCAGGCCACCGCCCTGTTCCGGGCCGAGCCCGCCCTGCCGATGGCCGACCTGGCGGCGTCGACGATCGAGGTGGGCCTGGTCGCCGTCGCCGGCGTCGACCGCCGGGCCGAGTTGCGGGCGGGCCTGGGCCTGGCGGATTCGGCGAAGCTCGTCTATTTCTACGTCGGCCGATACGGCCAGGCCAACCTGGGCTGGGAGCGGCTGTCGAGCTTCGACGGGGTCCACTTCGTCGGCTTCCACCCGGCGCCGACCGGCCCGCTGGCCAACCTCCACGTCGTCCCCCCGACCGAGTGGACCGGCGCCGACCTCGCGGCCTCGGCCGACGCGATCGTCGCCAAGGCCGGCTACGGGACCGCCTGCGAGGCGATGGTCGCCCGGACTCCGTTCATCTACCCCCCGCGCGTCGGCTTCGCCGAGCACCGGGCCCTCGACCGGGCCCTCCGAGCCTGGGGAGGAGGCATCCCCGCCACCACCCGCGAGTTCGCCGACCTCGACCTCGGACGCCTCCTCGACCGGGCCTTCGCCCTCCGACCCGGCCCGCCCCCCTACCCCGCCGACGGGGCGGCGAAGGTGGCCAGGCACCTGCTGGAGGCCATCGGGCATCACGTCCCCTGAAATCCGGGCTCCATTCTCTGCGATCGGAAATCCTGGGATCTGAAATCGTTGATCCCCACCCCCGAGGCCCCCGATGAAAATCGTGATCCATCCCGCCGTCGAAGACGACCGCCTGGCCGCGCTCCGGGTCGCCGCGCCGGCCGCGGGCTGGGTCAACGCGACGACCCCGGCCGAGGCCCTGGCGGCGATCCCCGGCGCGGACGCCTTCCTCGGCAAGCTCACCCCCGAGCTGCTCGCGAGGGCCGACCGGCTCCGGTGGGCCCAGTCGTTCACGGTCAGCCTGGAGCATTACCTGTTCCCGGCCCTGGTCGACCACCCCTGCACCCTGACCAACATGCGGGGCCTGTTCGGCGACGTGATCGCCGACCAGGTGATGGGCTACGTCCTCTGCTTCGCCCGGAACCTGCACACCTACGTCCGCCGCCAGGCCGAGCACCGCTACGAGCCGGCGGGGGGCGAGTCGGCCCGGGTGAGCTTCGCCAGCGGGCCGGGCACCGTCAACGCGATGGACCGGGCGACGATCTTCCTGCCCGACGCGACGATGGGGATCGTCGGCCTCGGGGCCATCGGCGCCGAGGTCGCCCGCCGGGCCCTGGCCTTCGGCATGGCCGTCCGCGCCGTCGACCGCTTCCCCGACCGGACCCGGCCGCCCGAGGGGGTCGACCCGGTCGAGGGGATGGACCGGCTCCCCGGACTGCTCGCCGAGGCCGACTTCGTCGTGATCGCCGCCCCCCACACGCCCGAGACCGCCGGGCTGTTCGACGCCCCGACGATCGCCCGGATGAAGCCGACCGGCCACTTGATCAACATCGGCCGGGGGGCGATCGTGGCCCTCGACGCCCTCGTCGACGCCCTCCGGGCCGGGTCGATCGCCGGCGCCGCGCTCGACGTCTACGAGGTCGAGCCGCTCCCGGCCGACCATCCGCTCTGGGACTTCCCCAACGTCATCCTCACCCCCCATACCGCCGGCTACTCCCCCGCGATCGCCCGCCGCCATCTGGAGACCCTCGTCGAGAACGTCGGCCGGTTCGCCCGCGGCGAGCCCCTGCTCAACGTCGTCGACAAGGCCCTCTGGTTCTGATCGACCGGGGCCCGGGCCGTCGCGTCGCTTCCCGCGTCAGAGGCTGTCCGCCGAGATCACCTCGCCGCCGGCCTTGGTGGCGATCCCGCCCCAGGTGGCGAGCGCGACGCTGTCCTTGACGAACTTGACCGAGCCGTCGAGGAACCCCACGTTCACCCCCCCCGGATGGTAGGAGCTGGCGTTGATCATCGTGATGTCGTCGTGGCCGATGAACGACTCGCCGGCCGTCGCGAAGGCCTTGTTGGCGAAGTAGCAGGTCGGCTTATTGGGCGCGAGGAGATGGCTGTAGCTGCCCCCGGCGCCGGCCTGGCCGTCGCCCCAGGTCGCCCCCTTGTAGTCCGCCGTGGCCGTGGTCGACAGGTTCGGCTGGCAGGTCGCGGCGACGAGGGTCAGGGTCGGGCCCCAGCCCCCCGCCACGGACCCCGGCGAGTACGGCGCCGTGGAGGGCTGGAATTGCTGGGTGGACGTGTAGACCGCCTGCCGGCCGACCCCGGTGTTCTTGCCCCGGATGAACTCGGAATGCATCGCGGTGTTCGAGGTCCCGTCGACGACGGCGGCCAGGGTCGTGGCCCCCCCCTTGCCCGGGTCCTCGAGCCGCCAGGCCGGGCCGTCGAACTGGAGGCCGTTCATCGTGTAGCAGGTCCCGATGTTGTTGCCGTAGCTGTTCGGCGCGACCTTGTACCCCGCCACCGCGTACTGCGGATCGTTGCCGTCCGAGGGGCAGAGGAACACGGCGACGGTCGCGCAGATGGCGGTCGTCTGGATCGCCGGGTTGACCTTGGAGATCGCGAAGTAGTCCTGGTTGAGCGAGTTGTAGATGCTCGTCTGCTCCAGGAACGGGAGCAGGCGGGTCTTCATCGAGAAGTCGTTGTAGCCCGGCTCCTTGTAGCCGCCGCAGCCGGTCGGGGGCAGGACCCCGTTGGTGCTCTCGTAGTTCATCACGGCCAGGCCGAACTGCTTGAGATTATTGACGCACTGCGAGCGCCGGGCGGCCTCGCGGGCGGCCTGGACCGCCGGCAGGAGCAGGGCGATCAGGACGGCGATGATCGCGATGACCACCAGCAACTCGATCAGCGTGAAGCCGCGACGCCGCATGGGAGGAGCCTCCTCATGGATTGACGGGGGACGATGCTTTGCCGGGGGGCTTGCTCCAGACTCGGTCATGCCCCCTCGGATGTCAACAGGGTAAGCGTCGTGGCCCGTCGGCGGCCCCGGCCACCCGGCCAGCTACGGGCCTTCGCCGGAGCCGGATCGGAACCCGTCAAGCACCCGCGGCGGGGCCCGGCCGGGCGACGAACTCCGCGTGCTCGGGGCTGGCGATCCCGCGCCGCAGGACGTCCAGCGTCCCGGCCAGGTCGAACGCCGTGAGGGCCGCGGGGTCGAGCCAGAGCCCGGGGAAGGTCTCGCTCCGGTAGATCCCATCGGCCCCGGGCTGGAGCCGCTCGTACTGACCACGGCGGAGGGCGAACCAATCGATGGCCGCGTCGAGGACCCGCCAGACGATGTATTCGCGGACGTTGTTGCGACGATACACGCGGAACTTGAGGTTCAGGTCGATGCTCGCGGTGCTGGCCGCGATCTCGACGACCAATTCCGGGGCCCCCTCGATGGAGCCGTCGTCGCCCAGGAGGACCTGGCCGCCCCGGGCCGGCTCGATGATCATCGCGACGTCGGGCTGGGGCATGTTGTCGTTATCGAGGCGGATCGAGCCGTTGTCGCCGACCTGGACGCCGGGCGTCTGGGCCCGGTAAGTGCCGAGCCAGGTCGAGATTTCGACATGCGGGCGGGCGTGCTGTTCCCAGCGGACGGGCGAGGGCATGTACACGACCCCTTCGATCAGTTCCGCCTTCTTGAGGCCCGGCATCGCGTCGTAGCGCCGCTCGAACTCATCGCGCGAGAGATGGTCGCCCGGTTCGAGGGGGGGTGGCGCCAAATCGGGGGCGATCGGCGTCTGGGGCTCGGCCACGATTCCGCCCTCCGGGTCGCGGGACTCGAATCAATCGACCCCGATTATCCGACGAAGGGGGCCGGGGGACAAGAAGGCGTGAAGGCGTGGCCGGTCGGGGCTTTCGAACGGCGGGGCATTGCAATCCGGGGCGGGATCGCCTAGATTGGGCGCCTTCAAGTGTAGGGATTTACCAAGAAACGGCCCTCGAAACGAGGCCGGTGGCAGCGGGGCGCGCGATGGCGATCACGAAGGAGAAGAAGCAGGAGATCATCGGGTCGTTCGGCCGGGTGGCCCAGGATACGGGGTCGCCCGAGGTGCAGATCGCGCTCCTGACGGCCCGGATCACCGACCTGACCGACCACTTCAAGGCGCACGCCAAGGACCACGCCAGCCGCCGAGGGCTGCTGATGATGGTCTCGAAGCGATCGAGCCTGCTGAAGTATCTCCGGCTGACCGACCGCAAGAGCTATCTCGAGGTCATCTCCCGGCTGGGCATCCGCAAGTAATCCGGCCCCTCAGGCCGGATTGCGCGGGGCGGCGACGCCCCATTCGCGGACATGCCCGCCGTCCGACAAGTTCGGGGTCGCCCGGGAGCAAGCCCGGTCGACCTCGATCCGCCCGGCGCGACCGGGTCGCGCCCCGGCCCGCCCACCTCATCGCTCGCGCCGCCCCCTTGCTCCACACCGGCCGAGGTAGGAATCTGAATGTCTAGCTCGTCATCTGCGACGCGGAGGCCCGTCACCGTCGAGCGCTCGATCGGTGGCAAGACCATTTCCATCGAGTCCGGCCGGCTCGCCAAGCAGGCCCATGGTGCCGTCGTGGTCCGCCTCGGCGACACGATGGCCCTGGTCGCCGCCGTCTCCGGCCCCGGCCGGGAAGGACTCGACTTCTTCCCGCTGACCGTCGACTACCGCGAGAAGGTCTACGCCGCGGGCAAGTTCCCCGGCGGCTTCATCAAGCGCGAGGGGCGGCCGACCACCAAGGAGATCCTCTCCTCGCGGCTGATCGACCGGCCGATCCGTCCGCTCTTCCCCGAGGGGTTCCGCGACGAGGTCCAGATCCAGGCCGGGCCGATCTCCGCCGATCGCGAGAACGACTCCGACGTCCTGTCGATCATCGGCGCCTCCGCCGCGTTGATCCTCTCCCGGGTCCCGTTCATGGGGCCCATCGGCGCCATCCGGCTCGGCCGGGTCGCGGACAAGTACGTCGCCTTCCCGACGGCGACGGAGCTGAAGGACAGCGACCTCGACCTGATCGTCGCCTCCACCGACAAGGCCATCGTCATGATCGAAGGGTTCGGGCGCGAGATCCCCGAGGCCGAGATGTATGACGCGATCATGGAGGCCCACCGCCTCAACGGCGAGGTCCTCGCCCTCCAGCACGAGTTGCTCGAGGCGCTCGGCCTGCCCCCCTATCAGAAGGTCGAGCCGCCGCACGACCCGCTCAAGCGGCAGCTCTACGACCGCCTCGGCCGCGAGGTCCGCGACGCCAAGCAGGTCCACGGCAAGCAGGAGCGGAACGAGAAGGTCAAGGAGATCCAGAAGCGGATCGTCGCCGAGTATTGCCCGGCCGACGGGTCCGGGCTGGTCACCCCCTTGCAGGTCAAGACCGCCTTCCACGCGGTCGAAGAGCTGGTCGTCCGCGAGCTGATCCTCGACGGCCACCGCTCCGACGGCCGGGGCCCCCGCGACCTCCGGCCGATCTCCTGCGAGGTCTCGCTCCTGCCCCGTGCCCATGGCTCGGCCGTCTTCCAGCGCGGCGAGACCCAGGCGCTGGTGACCACCGTCCTCGGCACCGGCGCCGACGCCCAGCGGGTCGACGGGATCATGCCCGAATTCAGCAAGGCGTTCATGCTCGACTACAACATGCCGAGCTTCGCCGTCGGCGAGGTCCGCCCGATCCGCGGGCCCGGCCGTCGCGAGATCGGCCACGGGGCCCTGGCCGAGCGCTCGGTCGCCCCGGTCCTGCCCGACTCGGCCACCTTCCCCTACACCATCCGCGTGGTCAGCGACATCTTGGAGTCCAACGGCTCCTCGTCGATGGCCTCGGTCTGCGGCGCCACGCTGAGCATGATGGACGCCGGCGTGCCGATCTCCGACCCCGTCGGCGGGATCTCGATCGGCCTGGTCCAGGACGACGCCTCCGGCCGCCACGTCCTGCTCACCGACATCATCGGCGACGAGGACCACTTCGGCGACATGGACTTCAAGGTCGCCGGGACCCAGCGCGGCGTCACCGGCATCCAGCTTGACTTGAAAAACCTGGGGATCACCGGGCCGATCGTCAAGGAGACGCTCGACCAGGCCCGCGAGGCCCGCCTGGAGATCCTCCGGGCCATGCTCCGGTCGATCAAGCGGCCCCGCGAGGAGATCTCGACCAACGCCCCGCGGCTGATCCAGATCCAGATCAACCCCGACAAGATCGGCCTGATCATCGGCCCCGGCGGCAAGACCATCCGCCGCCTCCAGGACGAGACCGGCGCCAAGATCGACATCGAGGACAGCGGGATCGTCACCCTGGCCAGCCCGACCGCCGAGGGGGCCGAGGCCGCCCGCGACAAGATCCAGGCGATGACCGAGGGCGTCCAGGTCGGCCGGATCTACGAGGGCCGCGTCACCTCGATCAAGGACTTCGGCGCCTTCGTCGAGATCCTCCCCGGCAAGGACGGCCTGGTCCACATCAGCGAGATGTCCGAGGGCTACGTCGGCTCCGTCACCGACATCTGCCGGGTCGGCGACCCGATGCTGGTCAAGGCGATCGCCGTCGACGACCAGGACCGCGTCAAGCTCTCCCGCAAGGCCGCCCTGGCCGAGCGCGGCGAGGTCGACCCCAACGCCTCCAACACCCGCCCCGCCGGCGCCCCCTCCGGCGGCGGCGACCGCGGCCCCGGCGGCCCGCCGCCCCGACGCCCGAGCGGCCCCGGCGGCGGCTACGGCGACCGCGGGCCGAGGCGCGACTGACCGATCGATCGTCAATCTCGGGCCCTCCCCCCTTCGCCGGGGGGAGGGCTCCCGTCCGTCTCCTCCTCCTCCCGGGAGAGGGCCGGGGCGAGGCACGCGACGCCCGGTCGAGATCCCGAGGGGCCCCTTCCTCATGCTCAAACGCATCGCCACCCATCAGGCCGCCGACCCCCTCGACGACGCCGCCGACAACCGCCGGCTCCGGGCCCAGTATGCCGAGATCGCCCAGCTCGCGGGCGGCCTGGCGCACGAGATCAAGAACCCGCTGTCGACGATGAGCCTGAACCTCGACCTCCTCGTCGAGGACTTCCGCGGGGCCGAGACCCCGCGCGATCGCCGGGTCTTCCAGAAGCTGGAACGGGTCCGCCGCGAGACCGACCGGCTCAACGACATCGTCGAGGACTTCCTCCGGTTCGCCAAGGTCCAGGACCTCCGGCTTGAACCGACCGACCTCAACGCCGTCGTCGACGACCTCCGCGACTTCTGCGAGCCCCAAGCCGTCGGCCAGGGGGTCGTGATCCGGACCCAGTACGACCCCGACCTGCCCCCCGTGCCGATGGACGTCGACCTGTTCAAGCAGGCGCTCTGGAACCTGATCCGCAACGCCCAGCACGCCATGCCCGACGGCGGCGAGCTGATGCTCCAGACCCGCCGCGACGGCGACTCCGCCGTGCTCGACCTGACCGACACCGGCGTGGGGATGACCGACGAGGTCGCCTCCCGGATCTTCGACACCTTCTACTCGACCCGGCCCGGCGGGAGCGGCCTGGGCCTGCCCACGACCCGCAAGATCGTCGAGGCGCACGGCGGGACGATCGGGCTCCAGAGCGAGCCGGGCCTGGGCACGCGGTTCATCGTCCGCCTGCCCCTCACTTGAAATTTCCATAGCACGAAGATCCTCGGAGGCCGAAAGCTCGCCCACGACCTGAGCGAGGCGATCAAGGCCACAGCTTGAAGTTGGTTCGTTCAGTAGACCATCTCCCTACTTGAAAATGGTTTGCATCGTCATGGACCCCCAGATCCGCGTCCTGGTCGTCGACGACGACGAGCCCCACGCCGAGGCCGTGGCCGAGAGCCTCGACCGCGTCGGCTACGACTGCGTGGTCGCCGGCTCGGGCCGCGAGGGGCTCCGCCTGATCGAGGAGCAGGACTTCGACATCGTCCTGACCGACCTGATCATGGACGACGTCGGCGGGATGGAGGTCCTGGCCAAGGCCAAGCGCGAGCTGCCCGACGCCGAGGTCGTGATCCTCACCGGCCACAACACCGCCAAGGCCGCCGTGCTCGCCATGCAGGCCGGGGCGACCACCTATCTGACCAAGCCGCTCGACATCGTCGAGCTGCGGACGGTGGCCGACAAGGTCTCGCAGTCGCAGCGGCTGGCCCGGTCCAACCTCGAGCTCCAGCGCCAGCTCAACGAGCGGTTCGGGTTCGAGGGGGTGATCGGCAACTCGCCGCTGATGCACGCGGTCGTCGAGCGGCTCCGCCAGATCGCGCCGACCTCGGCCACGGTCCTGATCACGGGCGACTCGGGCACCGGCAAGGAGCTGGTGGCCAAGGCCCTGCACAACAACAGCCCGCGGCGGTCCAAGCCGTTCGTCGCCCTGAACTGCGCGGCGCTCAGCGAGAACATCCTGGAGAGCGAGCTGTTCGGCCACATCAGGGGGGCCTTCACCGGGGCCGACCGCGAGCGCAAGGGGTGGTTCGAGCACGCCAACGGCGGGACGATGTTCCTCGACGAGGTGGGCGACATCCCGCTGTCGACGCAGGTCAAGCTGCTCCGGGTCCTGGAGTCGGGCGAGATCGTCCGGGTCGGCACCAACGAGCCGATCAAGGTGAACGTCCGGCTGATCTCGGCGACCAACCGCGACCTCAAGGACGGGATCGGCTCGGGGGGGTTCCGCCAGGACCTCTACCACCGGCTCAAGGTGGTCAGCGTCCACCTCCCGCCGCTCCGGGCCCGCCGCGAGGACATCACGCTCCTGACCGACTACTTCCTCCGCCAGTTCACCGCGTCGCACGGCAAGGTCGTCGCCTCGATCTCGCCGGCCGCCCGCAAGGCCCTGATGGCGCACTCCTGGCCGGGCAACGTCCGCGAGCTCAAGAACGTGATCGAGAGCATGGTCGTGATCGACTCCGACGGCGTCCTCGACGTCGACGACCTCACCGAGGACCTCGTCGCCGCCACCCCGGGCGAGCCCGACCCCGCGGGCGGCGGCGGGGGCCCCCTCGTCGGCCGGCCCCTGGAGGAGATCGAGAAATACTACATCGCCGAGACCCTCAAGCTCACCGCCGGCAATCGCGAAGAGGCGTCGAAGCTCCTGGGGATCGGCGAGCGGACGCTCTACCGCAAGATCAAGGAATACGAGATCGTCTGAGCCTCGGCGCGTGAAATGGGCCGGATCGACGCTTCCTGGCTTGATCAGACCGGCGGATACGATATACAAGACGCGCCCGGCGACGGACCCGACCGGGCCCCCGATCCCAAGGACGAGACCGATGCGCCACGCGCCCCGACGCCCCCTCCCCCGCCTCGCGTACCTCGCGGCGGCCCTGGCCCTGGCCCCGTTCCCGGGCGAGGCCGAGGCGTCGCCGGCCGCCGCGGGCGCGATCCGCTCGACCGTGGAGTACAGCACGACCGGGTCGATCGGCCCGGACCGCGTCGCAGGGTCGCCCGTCGTCCGGTTCCAGGGGATCGGGGACGGCTTTGTCACGACGGCCGCGCCGTTCCGGTCGGGCGAGATCCCGGTCACCATCCCGCTCGGCTCCGGCGCGGGGGCGGCGCTGGGCTCGTTCGTCGCGACCACCCCGGCCGCCGACGGGTTGACGATCTACTCGCACACGCCTTTCGCCATCACCGTCCACCTGAAGTCGGTCGACGGCGTGACGCCCGCCGCGGGCCGGGGCGACGTGACCGTCCGGGGCTGGCTCGACGGGACCCTGGCCGGGGCCAGCCCGTCGGGGGTCACGGCCCACTACGCGCTCGCGGGCGACCACGGCGTCCCCTGGGAACCGCGCGACTCGGTGGCGAGCTTCCGGACCGGGTTGGCGACCCAGACGTTGACGATCCCCGGGGTCTCGACGCCGCTGGCCCTGCCCTCCTACGGCGAGCGCGCGACCGTCGTCTCCGCCATGCTCGTGGCCAGCAGCCCGCTCCCCTCGCCGGCTCCCGAGCCGGGCGCGCTGGCGGTCCTCCTGGCCGGTGCCGGGGCCGCGGCCCTGGCGTCCGGCCGTCGCGGGGCCCGCCGCCGGAGGGGCGCCGAGGGCACCGATCCGAGGCCCGTCGGGCCGGCCTCCCCGCCCGATTGTTGAGACTCGGTCAAGCCTCACGATTTGCACATCCGACCGGGATTTCGGCCGAAATAACCCCGGCCGGCTTCATTCCCCGGGCTAGATTACCGTGGCGTCCGAACGACGAGGCCACGGCCATCACCCGGGGGACAACCTGTGCGACATAAGCCCGCCCGGCGGCGCATCCGCTTCGATTGGGGGAGGCTCGAGCCGCGAGCGGTGCCCACGACCCTGGTCGCCCTCGTCGACTCCGGGGTCGACCTCGCGAGCGCCGCCGATCAGCCTTATTACAACTTCGCCGCCGGCTACGACGCCTACGACAAGCAGGCCGTCACCCCCTCGACCCACGCCCTGGTCCAGGACACGAGCCTCCAGCACGGCCACGGCTCGGCGGTCGCCGACTTCATCGTCCGCGGGATCGCCGACGCGAAGTCGCAGCCGGGCGCGGGGCCGCTCGACGTCCAGATCATGCCGATCCGCGACACCGCACCGGGCGCCCTCTCGCCCGATGATGGCGCCCTGATCCGGGGGGTCTACTGGGCCTCCGACCACGGCGCGGCGGTGATCAACCTGAGCCTCCGGCAGTATGCCCGGGACTTCTACGACACCGACGCGACCGACCCCTATTACGGCTTCTCGCTCTCCCGGGCCATCGGCTACGCCCGGTCCAAGGGGGTCGCCGTGGTGACCGCCGCCGGCAACGAGACGGTCAACGTGGACGGGTCGAACCCCTACGGCGGCTACATCCTGCCCGGCTCCGCGGCCTCCACGGCGCACAACGGGCTGGGGGTCGACCTCGACAACATCCTCGTCACCGCCGCCGTCGACCCCTCGAACCGGCTGACCCCGTACTCGAACTGGGGCCCGGCCACGGTCAACATCGGCGCCCCGACCGGCACGGGCAGCAACGCCGTGACGTCGTACTCGACCGGCTACACCTCGGGCGTCGCCGGGGTGATCGCCGCCCTGAGCCCGTCGGCGACCGCCGGCCAGCGGATCAACCTGATCGAGCAGTCCGCCAGCCCGGCCCCGCAGCCGGTCGGGAACTGGTCGACGTCCGGCGGGGTGATCAACCCGGCCAACGCCGTCGCCCGGGCGATCGCGACGGTCAACCTCTCCGGCGCCTTCAACGCCGTCGGGATCACCGCCGACAACGCCACCGGGCCGGGCAACCTCGACGGGTCCGGCCACAGCCTCTCGGCCGGCCTCGTCGGGGCCGTCGTCAACTCCGGCGGGGTCGCCTTCGACCTCGGCCCGGCCGGGTCGGCGGACGCGATCCGGGCGGCCGGGCAGACGATCGCGCTGCCCTCGGGCAATTTCGGCGGGCTCCGCCTCCTGGGCGCCGCCGTCAACGGCACCCAGGCCGGCAGCTTCACGGTGAACTACGCCGATGGGTCCTCGGCCACCCTCGCCCGGACCTTCGACGACTGGCACGCCGCCGCTAACGCCCCGGGCGAGTCGCTGGCCGTCGCCACGGCCTATCGGAACGCCCCGGGCGGGCGGGACGGCTATTTCAGCAACTTCTCCCTCTTCGCCTACTCGCTCGGCCTCGACCCGACCAGGGTCGTCAAGAGCCTCACGCTGCCATCCAACGGCAACATCGCGATCTTCGCGGCGAACCTGGTCCCCTCGACGTCGACGGCCACGCCGGTCGACCTGGCCGGCTCCTTCAACGTCGTCGGGATCACCGCCGACAACAACCCCACGCCCGGCCGGCTCGACGGCAACGACGCGAGCTACTCGGCCGGCCTCCTGGGGGCCACCGTCGCGGCCGACGGCGTGGCCTTCGTGCTCGGCCCGGTCGGCGCCAACGACGCCGTCGCGGCCGGCGGCCAGACGATCAAGCTGCCGGCGGGCAAGTTCGGGAGCCTCTCGCTCCTGGGGACCGCCGTCAACGGCACCCAGGCCGGCAGCTTCATGGTGAACTACGCCGACGGGACCCATGCCGCGATCGCCCAATCCTTCGACGACTGGCACGCCGGCGCCAACGTCCCGGGCGAGTCGGCGGCGGCCTCCATGCCCTTCCGGAACCGCGCGGGCGGGCGGGACAATCAGGCGTTCTCGCTCTACAGCTACGCCCTCGCCGTCGACCCGACCCGGACCGTGGCGAGCCTGACCCTGCCGAATAACCCCAACATCGCCGTCTTCGCCCTCGACCTCGCCCCTTGATCGACCGCCCCCCGGGGCGGGCGGCCCGCAAAACGAATTTCCTCGTACTTGCGTCGGGCGTTCCGAACCTTGTAAGATCGGGCCATCGCGTCGGCCATCGGCCGTCGCGATGGCCCGGTCCGAGGTCGGGACTCACCCCAATGAGATGGCACCGCGTCAAGTCGCTCGGGCTCGCCCCGCTGCTCGCCCTGGCCCTGCTGGGATGCGACGACGGCGGCGCGTCGACGCCGGATCAGGTCTGGGGCATCCACGGTCGGAAGCCGGGCTGGATCCAGAAGCCGAGGGCGGCGGCGTTCGACTCGGGCGATCACCTCTACCTGGTCGACCTCACCGACCGGGTCCAGGTGTTCGACCGCGAGGGGAAGTACCTCCGCGGCTGGCGGATGCCCGACTTCAACGTCGACGGCCCCAGCGGCGTGAGCGTCGACCGCCGGGGCCGGCTCCTGGTGGCCGACACCCACTTCTACCGCGTGCTGGTCTTCTCGCCCGAGGGGAAGATCCTGCTCCAGATCGGCGACGGCGTGCAGGGGACGACCCCCGGCCGGTTCGGCTACCCGTGCGACGTGGTGTCCGACCGGGCGGGCAACTTCTACGTCGCCGACTACGGCGAGAACGACCGGATCCAGGTCTTCTCCCCCGAGGGCAAGTGGCTCCGCCAGTGGGGCGGGCACGGTTACGAGCCCGGCCAGTTCCTCCGCCCCCGCGCCCTGGCGATCGACGCCGAGGACCGGATCTACGTCGCCGACAGCGGGACGCACCGCATCCAGGTCTTCGACACGCAGGGAAAGCTGCTCCGGAGCTGGGGCAAGCGGGGGTCGGCCCTCGGCGAGCTGGCGTATCCCTTCGACGTGGCGATCGGCCCCGACGGCGCCCTCTACGTCTGCGAGTACGGCAACCACCGGGTCCAGAAGTTCCGGCCCGACGGGACCCCCCTGGGCGTCTGGGGCGAGTCGGGGCGGGGCCCCGGCCAGTTGTACAACCCCTGGGCCCTGGCGGTGGACAGCCGGGGCGCCGTCTCGGTCGTCGATTCGAACAACCACCGGGTCCAGCGGTTCCGGCTGTGACGGAGGAGTGACGGCATGTCGAGCCTGATGGGGAACCTGACCCGGTCGCTGGCGGTGGGACGCCCCTGGTGGCTGATCCTCCTGCCCCTGCTCGTGGTCCCCCTGATCCTGTTCAGCTACAAGAGCCTCGCCGGCCTGGGCAAGGTCCGGCGGATCGTCGCCATCCTGATCCGGACGTCGGTCGTCGGGGCGATCGTCCTGGCCCTGGCCGAGGTCCAGACCGTCCGCCGCAACGAGAAGCTGACGACGATGTACGTCGTCGACGCCTCCGAGAGCATCCCCCAGGAATACCGCGGGACGATCCTCTCGTTCGTCAGCGAGGACTCGAAGAAGCGGAACAAGACCAAGGACGACCTCACCGGCGCGATCGTCTTCGGCAAGGGCCCGAGCGTCGAGGCCCCCCCGGCGCCGACCGAGGTCAACCTGATGCTCGGCATCGAGAGCACCGTCGACGGCGAGTACACCGACCTCGGCGGCGCCATCAAGCTCGCCCTGGCCACGTTCCCCGAGGACACCGCCCGGCGGATCGTCGTCGTCTCCGACGGCAACGAGAACCGCGGCAACGCCATGGAGCAGGCCCTGGCCGCGAAGGACCTCGGCGTCCAGATCGACGTCCTGCCGGTGGACTACTTCTACGACAAGGAGGTCCTCGTCGAGAAGGTCTCGCTCCCCCCCGACGTGAAGAAGGGGGAGACGGTCAACATCAACGTCGTCGTCCGGGCCTCCGAGCCGACCAAGGGGACCTTGCAGGTCTTCCAGAAGGACTCGGACAACCGGAGCGTCCCCGCCCCCGGCAACGAGAAGCCGGTGCCGGTCGACCTCCGCCGCGGGGTGAACGTCTTCACGCTGAAGCAGCTCATCACCGAGCCGAGCTTCTACACCTTCACCGCCGAGTTCGTCCCCGAGAAGGGCTCCGGCGACCGCCGGGCGATCAACAACGTCGCCACCGGGTTCACCTACGCCCGGGGCACGGCGCAGGTCCTCCTGATCGAGGGGACCCGCGGCGAGCACGCCGAGCTCGTCCGCGCCCTCCGCGAGAAGAAGCTCGAGGTCAAGACGCTCGTCGCCCCCGGCGTCGGCGGCGGCGGCAACGAGGGGGGCGACCCCCTGCCCGACGACCTCGGCCAGTTGCAGCCGTTCGACACCGTGATCCTCGGCAACGTCCCCAAGGACTCGCTCACCGAGTCGCAGCAGCGGCTCATCGAGGCCAACGTCCACGACATGGGCGCCGGCCTGATCATGCTCGGCGGCGAGAACAGCTTCGGCGCCGGCGGCTGGATGAACACGCCGATCGAGAAGGCCCTGCCCGTCGACATGCAGATCAAGGCGCTCAAGGTCCAGGGCAAGGGGGCCCTGGTCCAGATCATGCACGCCACCGAGATCCCCGAGGGCAACTTCTGGATGAAGGTGATCGCCCAGGAGGCGATCAAGACCCTCTCCAGCTACGACTACTGCGGGATGGTCCACTGGGAAGGCCAGGAGTCCTGGCTCTTCACGATCAAGCCCGTCGGCAGCGGCAAGGCGTCGATGCTCCGCGCCATCGACCGGATGACCCCCGGCGACATGCCCGCCTTCGACCCCACGCTCCAGCTCTCCCTGGCCGGGCTCCGCAAGGTCCAGGACGCGATGACCAAGCACATCATCCTGATCTCCGACGGCGACCCCGCCGCGCCCTCGCCCCAGGTGGTCAATCAGCTCATCGCCAACAAGATCACCGTCACCACCGTCATCGTCGCCGCCCACGGCAACGACCCCGGCTCGATCGCGACGATGCGCGACATCGCCGTGAAGACCAAGGGCCGGTTCTACCAGGTCACCAACCCCAAGGCCCTGCCGCGGATCTACCAGAAGGAGGCGCGGATCATCTCCCGCCCCCTGATCTTCGAGCAGGGCAAGCCCTGGCTCCCGGCCGTGAAGTACACCAGCGAGCCGATCGTCGGCCTCTCCGGGACCGTCCCGCCGATCACCGGGATCATCCAGACCAGCCCCAAGGAGAGCGAGCTGGTCGAGGTCCCGATCATCTCGCCGCTGCCCGCCGAGCAGCCCCCGCCCCTGCTGGCCCACTGGAACTACGGCCTGGGCCGCTCCGTCGCCTTCACCTCCGACGCCGGCCGGAAGTGGGCCGGCGCCTGGCCGAGCTGGGATAACTACGCCGCGTTCTGGTCGCAGGTCGTCCGCTGGTCGATGCGGCCGGTCGACAACCGCAACCTCACCCTCAACGTCCGCCGCGAAGAGGGCAAGATCAAGGTCGTCGTCGACGCGCTGGACAAGGAGAGCCAGTTCCTCAACTTCCTCCAGATCCAGGGCTCGATCCTCAGCCCCGACCTGAAGCGGACCAAGGTCGACCTCGTCCAGACCGCCCCCGGCCGCTACGAGGGGACCGTCGACAACGCCGAGGCCAGCGGCAATTACTTCGTGAACCTGGGCTACAGCGGGGCCGACAACATCAAGGGCGTGGTCTCCACCGGCGTCTCGGTCCCCTACTCCGACGAGTACCGCGAGCTGAGGTCGAACCCCGGCACCCTGGAGACGATCGCCAGCCTCACCAACGGCGAGGTCCTCTCCTTCAAGCGGCGGGCCGACGGCTCGATCGACCTGGCGCGGACCCTCGACGGCAGCCGCCCGTTCCGCCGCGACCAGTTCACCCAGGTCCCCCGGGGGCTCTCGCCGCTCTGGCCGCTGTTGCTGTTCTTCTCCGCCGTGATGTTCCTCGGCGACGTGGCCGTCCGCCGCGTCTCGCCCGACTTCGAGCGGATGGCCCGACTGGTCCGCGACCAGGTCGAGAAGCTCCGGGGCCGCGAGGTCGCCCCGCGCGTCGAGTACATGGAGAAGCTCAAGGGCCGCAAGGCCGAGGTCACCGACCAGATCGAGCGCTCCCGGGCCTCGACCCGCTACGAGGCCCCGCCCCCCTCCGACGCCCCCGCCGCCGCCGGCCCGGCCATCGTCGACGAGCTGATGGCCGGCGGCGCCGCGACCGGCCCCCGCCCCGCCGATCGTCGGCCCGCGGCCTCCGCCCCCGGGATGGCCCCCGCCGGCCCCCAGCCCGAGGCCGAGAGCTACACCAACCGCCTGCTCAAGGCCAAGAACAAGGTCTGGGAGGATCGCGAGAAGGACGGCAAGGACAAGGGCAGATCGTGATGCCGCCGAGTCGCCCCAGCCTGGCCCAACTGATGGCCGTCGTCGCCGTGCTCGCCGCCGGGCTCGGGGCGATGCGCAACGGCTCGACGATCGCGAAAAAACTGATCTGGTCCGCGACCCTCATCGCGCTGCTCGTCGGCCTGCTCGGGGCGATCGTCCGCCGTGGTGAGGGGGCCTGGGTCGGTTTCGCCCTGTTCGGCTGGGGCTACGCCCTGGTCGCCTTCGACCCCGGCCTCGGATCTTCCTATTACCAGCGGCTCGTGTTCGCGGACCTCGTGGAAGTGCTCGTGCCGAAGCTCCACCCGATCCCGGGCCCGAGGCCGTCGCCGCCGGCATTGAACCCTGACTTCGCCGATCGATTCGCCTCCGATGCCTACCTCGCGGGGGCGGACGATCCCGACCTGCTCGCCCTGCTCACGCCCGGAGAGCGAGACCTCCTGGGAGATTTCCGATCCCGCTTCCTGGGACACCAGCGGGCCGAAGCGATGGCCCGGGGCCGGCAGATCAACGCGAGGGACGTCGGCCACGCCCTGATCACGCTGGGATTTGCCCTGCTCGGGGCCGTCCTGGGGAAGGCCCTCGAACGCCCTCGCGCCGGGACTCTCGGCCGCGATCCCGTTTCCTGATCCGGGGCCGTGAATCCGCCAAGCCGCGAGGCCCCGACGAGGTACCGCCCCGATGTCCACCGCCCATGCCGCCCCGACCGCAGCCCCGATCGCCGAGCCCGAGTCGGCGACGGCCCCGGACCGCCCCGTGGTCGAGGGGACGCCTTACCTCTTCAGCACGGAAGCTTTCTACCGGATGATCGAGCTGGGCGTCTTCCCCCGCGAGAGTCGGGTCGGCCTCTGGGACGGGCGGATCTACGAGAAGATGGCCAAGGCCCAATCGCATGCCGTGGCCGGGATCAATGTGACCATGACCTTGATGCGAGCCGTGCCGCCGGGCTGGTGTTTCTCCCACGAAAACCCGGTCACCGTCGGCCCGAACAAGGCACCGCTGCCGGATGTCGTCGTGCTTCGCGGGATCGGCGATGACTACCTCGACCGCCGCCCCGTGGCCGCCGACGTGGGTTTAGTCGTCGAGCTGTCCTTGACCAGCCTGAAGTTCGACACCGGGGCCAAGCTCGCCGGCTACGCCTCCGCGGGCGTCCCGGCCTACTGGGTCGTCAACCTCGTCGACGGCGTGGTCCATGTCTACTCCGACCCGATCCCCGCGGAAGGTCGGTTCGCCTCGTCGGCGACGGTCGCCCGGGGCGAGTCGTTCCCGTTCGCCCTCGGAGGCGTGCCGGTCGGCCCGATCGCCGCGTCCGACCTGCTCCCGGGCCGCTGATCCGGCCGCGAACACGAAGCCTCACCCGCCACTTTGGAAACGCCGCCGATGTCCACATCATCCACGACCTCGACCGAAGTCCCGGCCGTGCCCGCCGGAGAGCCGGCGTCCGATCGGGCCCCCTTCGTCCCCGAGGGGACGCCCTACCTGCTCAGCACCGAGGACTTCTATCGGATGATCGAGGCCGGGATCTTCCCCGACGAGCGTCGGGTCGGCCTCTGGGATGGGCGGATCTACGAGAAAATGGCCAAGTTGCGGGCACACGCCGTCTCCGGGAACAAACTCAACATCGCCTTGATCCGCGCCTTGCCGCCGGGCTGGTTCATCGGGGGGGAGAACCCGATCACCATCGGCCCCGACAAGGCTCCCTTGCCCGACATGATCGTGCTTCGAGGCGTCCCCGACGACTACCGCGACCGCCGCCCCGGCGTCGCGGACATCGGCCTGGTCGTCGAATTGGCCGACAGCAGCTTGAGGATCGACACGGGGGTCAAGCTCGCCGCCTACGCCTCCGCCGGTATCCCGGTCTACTGGGTCGTCAACCTCAAGGACGACGTGGTCCACGTCTACTCCGACCCGATCACCTCGGAAGGCCGATTCGCCTCGGTGGCGACGGTCGCGCGAGGCGAATCGATCCCATTCACCCTCGATGGGGCCCGAGTCGGCCTGATCGCCGCGTCGGACTTGCTGCCGGCCCGCTGATCCCAACCTCACGCCCAGGAGACCGCCGCCGATGAGCACCGCCCCCGCCGCCGACCCCGCCTCGATGGAAGCCCGGGCCGCCGAGTTCCGCGACGCCTACGCCCGGGTCAAGGCCGAGATCTCCAAGGTGATCGTCGGCCACGACGACATCATCCACGGCGTCCTGACCTGCCTCTTCGTCGGCGGCCATGCGCTGCTGGAGGGGGTCCCGGGGCTGGGCAAGACGCTCCTGATCCGCACCCTGGCCGACGCTCTGGAGCTGGACTTCAACCGGATCCAGTTCACGCCGGACCTGATGCCGGCCGACATCATCGGCACCAACGTCGTCATGGAGACGCCCGACGGCAAGCGGTCGTTCGTCTTCCAGCGCGGGCCGATCTTCTCGCAGATCGTCCTGGCCGACGAGATCAACCGGGCCACGCCCAAGACCCAGTCGGCGATGCTCGAGGCGATGCAGGAGCACTCGGTCACCGTCGGCGGCACGATCCACAAGCTCAAGGAGCCGTTCTTCGTCATGGCGACGCAGAACCCCATCGAGCAGGAGGGGACCTACCCGCTGCCCGAGGCCCAGCTCGACCGGTTCCTCTTCAAGCTCGTCGTCGGCTACTCGACCCGCGAGGAGCTGACGATCGTCCTCGACCGGACCACCCGCAACGAGCGGCCCAAGGCCGACCGGGTCATCAGCGGCGAGACCCTGCTCGTCATGCAGAAGCTCGTCCGCGAGGTGATCGTCGCGCCCCACGTCCAGGACTACGCGATCCGCCTGGCCCTGGCCACGCACCCCGAGGGCCCCTACGCCGTCCCGATCACCAACCAGTACGTCCGCTGGGGGAGCAGCCCCCGGGGCGCCCAGACGCTCGTGCTCGCCGCCAAGGTCCGGGCCCTGCTCGACGGCCGGTTCAACGTCTCCTTCGAAGACCTCCGCCGCGTCTACCTCCCCGCCCTCCGGCACCGGACCCTGCTGAACTTCGAGGCCCAGGCCGAGGGGATCGTCACCGACGATGTCCTCCTCAAGGTCCTCGACGCCGTCCCCGAGAAGGCCGAGGAGCGGTCCGCCGCCAAGGCGGGCTGAACCCCGATCGATGGACCTTCTCCCTCCGTCGCCCGACGACGGGGGGACGAGATCCGATCCGCACGCCCCGACAGGGAAGCCGAGCCGCCATCGCCGTCGCCATCCGGAGCCCCATCCGACCGAGGAGCCGCACCATGATGACCGCCCACGACATCTACGACCCGCCCCCCGCGCCGATCCCCTGGGCCCCCCCCCGGGCCGAGCCCCTGAACTGGACGGGCGGCGACGCGATGGTCCTGGCCAGCTTCGGGGCCCTGGTCCTGATCGCCTCCGCGCTGGCCTGGCGGGTCGAGCCCACGATGGCGGCCCTGATCCTGGTGGGCGGGGCCTTGGTGATCGTCGAGAGCTGGTTCACCGCGCTCGGCTTCCTCCACCGCCGCCCCACGACCCTGGGCGGGCGCTGGAAGATCTTCCTGGCCGCCCTGATCCCCTGGGTCCTCGGCCTCGGCTTGGCCGCGGCGCTGATGCTCGGGCTGTTCTACCTGTCGGACCGCGCGGGGTGAGGCCTCCGGATGCCGAGAAGTCTCCTCGAACGCCGCCAGCCCGACAGCATCCGCGAGTTCCGCGGCGCGGCCATCGAGCGGCGGATCGACGGCAATGAAGCGGCGAAGGCCGGCCGACGTACCGCGGCCATCTATCTCTGGGGATATTCCGCCGAGATGACGTTGAAGGCGGCGTACTTCTCGGTCATCGGCTTCGAGCAAACGAGGGCGATCACCCTGGGTGATCTTCAAGCTGCCAAGGATCTGGGACGTCGTTCTAGTGGGCAACCTCTGTCGTTTTGCGGAGTACTTTGAGCAAGAGACCGCCGCATGAGCAGGTTTCTACCCCGCATTTCAACGGAGGTGGACCACTAGTACCGAATGGCAAAGCCGGATTGTTCAACGTAACGCATCCCAGATGCAGTAGAGAAATCATGGAACGACTGGAATACGATAGCTATGGTGGCCCCGAGGTGGTGCACCTTGAATCCTTCACGCTGCCAGAACCGCAGGCGAACGAGGTGGTTGTCCGCGTGGCGGCTGCCTCCATTAACCCAATGGACTGGAAGATTCGCAGCGGCGACATGAAGCTGTTCACGGGGTCTAAGAGGCTATCCGGGAAGTGGGTTTGGCCCTAGAATCCCCGAGGTGGCCAAGACTTGCATCCTCGCTCAACCCACGATACCTGCCATGCGTAAAGCCTACACGACCGACCTGACCGACATCCAATG